>Ga0255338_1000133_pt1 | contig 327165 bp, 275 predicted proteins | sample MeOH1_35cm_T4_19_FD_203715 | JGI IMG/M metagenome (GOLD analysis project Ga0255338, IMG submission 203715) | Sandy soil microbial communities from University of British Columbia, Vancouver, Canada - MeOH1_35cm_T4_195 | ecosystem: Engineered > Artificial ecosystem > Sand microcosm >...
CCTAACCGGCTTTGCCGGGGGCCTTACTGCCTTGCCGCTGCGCCGTTTGCGTCAGCAGCAGAGAAACGAGATTATGAAGAACAACCTGCGTTTCGTCAACAGGTCAGCGAAACTTTTTTCGCTCCGGCCAGCGCTGCCAAACCCCTCAGCCCCAACCGCCCATCGCCCCGCAACCCTTGCCAGTGCTGCGTTTGCAGCGCGCTTCGTGTTGCGAGGGGACGAATAGTAGGCGACTCATCGCAGGCTGGCAAGTGGTTTCGCGAAAGATTTTTCTCCTCCAGTAGAATCGCCCCATGACAACGCTGCCTGACCTCACGACTTACCTGCCCGATCGCCTCTCGAGCCGCGACGCCGGCGCGCTCGATGCCCACGCGCTTGCCGCCGCCCTGGCGCGGCCGATCGTGTTCGTCGACCTGGAGACCACCGGCGCCGACGCCCAACGCGACCGCATCACCGAGATCGGCGTGGTCGAGGTCGGCCCGGACGGCATCGTGGAATGGGACACCTTGCTGGACCCGCAAGCGAGCATCCCGCCGTTCATCCAGGGTATGACCGGCATCACCGAAGACATGGTGCGCGGCCAGCCAACCTTCGAGTCGATTGCCGAATCATTGGCCGAGCGCCTGCAAGGCCGGCTCTTCGTGGCGCACAACGCGCGCTTCGACTACGGCTTCCTGAAGAACGCGTTCCGCCGCGCCGGCATCACGTTCCGCGCCGACGTGCTCTGCACCGTACGGCTCTCGCGCGCATTGTTCCCTTCGGTGGAGCGCCACGGGCTGGACGCACTGATCGCTCGCTTCGGCCTGGCGCCAAAGGGCCGCCACCGCGCACTGGCCGATGCCGAGCTGCTCTGGCAGTTCTGGCAGAAACTCCATGGCGTCTATTCGGTGGACCTCGTCGAATCCGCAGTGAAATCGCTGGTCAAGCAGGCGAGCCTGCCGGCCGGGCTGACCGAAACCGCGCTCGACGATGTGCCGGACCGCCCCGGCGTCTACTTGTTCTATGGCGACGAGGATGCGCCGCTCTACGTTGGCAAGAGCATTCACCTGCGCCAGCGGGTCCGCAGCCACTTTTCCGGCGATCATCGCCATGACAAGGAGATGCGCCTGGCCCGTGGCGTGCGGCGCGTGGATTGGCGCGAGACCGGCGGCGAAGTGGGCGCGCTGTTGCTGGAGGCGCATCTGGTCAAGACGCTGCAGCCGCTGCACAACCAGTTGCTGCGCCAGAACAGCGAGCTGTTCTCGTGGGAGATGCCCGACGGCCTGCCCGTGCCGCGGCTGCGCTCGGACCGGGACGTGGACTTCAGCCGCCGTACCGGCCTGTATGGCGCGTTTGCCAGCCGCGCCGCCGCGCAGGCCCGGCTGCGCGAACTGGCGGACGAACACGCACTGTGCCTGGCCACGCTGATGCTCGAGCCCACGCACCAGCGCGGCAATCCGTGCTTCGCGCGGCAATTGCACCGCTGCGCGGGAGCCTGCACCGGCGACGAATCGCGCGCGGCGCATCGCGAACGGACCCTGGCCGCCATCGCCGCGCTGGCCTTGCAGCCGTGGCCGTTTGCGGGCGCGGTGGCGTGGCGCGAATCGGACCATCCGAAACATCCGTGGCACGTACTAGAGGATTGGTGCTACCTCGGCGCCGTGCCGAGCCTCGAAGCAGCCACCGAGTTGCTCGCCGCCCCGGCGCCATTCGCTGCCCGGTTCGATGCCGATACCTATCAGATCCTGGCGCCGCGCATCGATGCCTTGCGCGCGACAGCGGTTCCGCTGCCCTCGGCGCGGCTGTTCGCCCTGACGCCGCCGGAGGCGCCGGTGCCCAGCCGGGCGGCGTCCGCCGAAAGCCGGACTTCGGCCAGGCGGCCCGCCAGGACGGCATCGGACACGCAAACCCTCATGTTGTTTGCGTGACGCGTGACGTGCTGTGTGCAGACGCTGATCGGCCAGTGCACGGGACTCGCCCGTAAATCGTAAACCCGACTTGACGGTCCGACCCGCCACCCCGTAATGTATGGACAAAGAATCGAATCCGAATTCGAATACGAAATCTATCCATGCAAGCTTCTTTTCCGAGTGCATCTAGCACCACATCCGCCCCCGCCACTGGTTTTCCGCGCATCGACACGCCATCGATTCTTCAGCCGCCGCGCCAGCGCCGGGCCAAGGAAACCGAGCAGGCACTGCTGACCGCCGGCCGCGAATTGCTGGCCCAGCGCGATTTCGCCGCCGTGTCGGTGGCCCAGATCGCCGCCGCCTGCCAGGTATCGGTGGGCGCGTTCTACGGCCGTTTCCGCGACAAGATGGCGTTCTTCGATGCCCTGCGTACGCTGGTCATGCAGGAAACCGATGCCTCCGTGGCACGCTATATGGATCAGGGCCGCTGGAGCGAGGTACCGCCGCGCCAGATCGTGGAGAAGATCCTCCGTTTCCTGGTGACCGGCTGCCACAGCAACCGCGGCGTGATCCGCGCTTCGCTCAAGCACGCGACCACGCGGCCCGAGGAGTGGCTGCCCCACCAGAAGAATGGCCAGGAAATCGTCGACCGCCTGGTGGCGCTGCTTGTACCGCGCCTGCCCGGCCCGGCAGACGACGCCGAGACCCGCGTACGCATTGCCATGCAGATGGTCTTCGGCATGCTCGTCAACGCGGTGCTGAACGATCCCGGCCCGCTGCAACTGGGCGATGAGCGGCTGCCCGCCGAGATGACGCTCATGGTGACCCGCTACCTCGGCCTCTGAGCCGGGGCTCACAATGCAGCGCGGAAATGGCCGATATGAATTCCGGCGGGGCAGCCTTTGCCCGCCGGGGCCATGCTCCTAGAATCCGTCTCACGCCGGGCGCGCACGCGCCCCATATCACGCAGCATCCTCCGGCGCGAGACGCCGCATCCTCATGGCAACGCTATTCCTGGTCCGTCACGGACAAGCCTCGTTCGGGGCCGCCAACTATGACTGCCTCTCCGACGTCGGCCGCCAGCAGGCCCGCTGGCTGGGCGAGTACTTCCGCGACCGCGGCGTCAGCTTCCGGCGCGTGGTGGCCGGCACGCTGGTGCGCCAACAGGACACCGCCGCCGAGATCCTGGCCGGCATGGGCGTGGCCGATGCCACGGTGGCCACGCACCCTGGCCTGAACGAATACGACGGCGAAGCGCTGTATCGCAGCTTCACCAACGGCGCCGATCATCGCGCCCATCAGAACGGCGACTACCAGGACTACTGGCGCACCTTCCGCGCCGCGTTTGCGGCCTGGACGCAGGACCAGCTCTCCGGCATGCCCGAGACGTGGGCCGATTTCGGCACACGCATGCAGGCCGCCATCGCGCATGCCACCGAGGGCGCGGCGCGCGAAGATGCGCTGCTGGTGGTCAGTTCGGGCGGCGCCATCGGCCGCATGGTGGCCGACCTGCTGGGCGCACCCACGCAGACCGCCATCGAGCTGAACCTGCAATTCCGCAACACGGGATTCTGCGAGCTGATTGTCGGCCGGGGCACGCAACGCTTGCTGAGCTTCAACAACGTGCCGCACCTGGAGCCGGCCGCGCGCCGCCAGGCCATCACGTTCGCGTGAGCGGCCGGGCCGCGGGGCGTTAGCGCTGCGATAGCGCGAGGCGGCCGGCCAGCGCCAGGAACACGGTGGCGGCAAACCAGTTCACCGCACGCTGCACGCGTGCCGAGCGCATCAGCGCGCGGCCGAATACGCCCGAGAACCACGCAATCGCGCCGAAGACCAGCAGCGTGGCCAGGATGAACACGAAGCCGAACACCATCAGCTGCATGGCCACGTGACCGCGCCCGGTCACCACGAACTGCGGCAGGAATGCGAGGAAGAAGATCACCACCTTGGGATTGGTGAGATTCATCACCACGCCGCGCCAGTACATGTGACTGGCCGGCCTGGCTTCCGGGCGCTGCGATGGCAGCGCGCCCACCGGCGCGCGGAACGCCTGCCACGCCAGCCACACCAGGTAGAGCGCGCCGGCTATCTTCAGCATCGTGAACGCCACCGCCGACGCCGCGAGCAGCGCGGCCAGCCCCACCGCCACCACGGCCGTATGCACCAGCAGGCCGGTACACAGGCCCAGCACCACGGTCAGCCCCGCGCGCGTGCCGTGCATGGCCGATTGCAGCAGCACGAAGAGGTTGTCGGGCCCGGGCGCCAGGCCCAGCAGGATGGCAATGCCGAGAAACGCCAGCAAGGTGTCGAACGATGGCATCGGGGGTCTCCGTGCAATGAGAGTGCCATGTTAGCGGATCATCCCCGGCTTGCGCGCACCCGTCGCCATGGATCGACGCCGTCAGGCCGTGCCAACCGCTTGCGCCATGCAGCCCGCCACGGCGGCGGCGCGGATGGCTTCGGCCCTGGCCTGCAGCCGCAGCGCGATATCGGCGCCGCGCTCCTTGGCGACGTGGGTGATGAACGCCTGGCGCAGCGGGTCGCAGAGCGTGGCCACGTGCGATGCCTCGCAGTAGACCGACCACGCCATCGGCTGCCCGGCATACTCGGCGCGCCGGCGCAGCATGGTGGCATCGATCGCCGCCACGATGTCCGCATCGCGCAGGAAGATGGACGGGTGGGCATGGGCGCTGGTGTTGAATGCGGTTTGCATGGCGGTCTCCGGCAGTGAATGGGATCAGGTGCTGCGTTTTAATCACCCATCTGCAAACCGCATGCCACGCCGCGGCATGTGCCCGCAACCGGCCACCAGCGCGGCTCACCCTGCCATCGGGGGGTGCTGTGGGGCGTTACGGGTTACGTAACGCTCCGCCGTCCAGGGGACATCGACAACCACAATCGCCATGAAAAAGCCGACTTCGGACCGATCCATCCGCTTTTTTACATAGAATGACGCGATGCTGGCTTCTGGCCCGGCCTATGGGTGACAACTGACAGCCGACGCCCGCCCCCTCTTCGCCCCCAATTCATGCCCCACGCACTCCATCGCCCCCACCCGCTGGCCCTGTTGTGGCTCGTGCTGCTGACGCTGGCGCTGCCGTTCGCCGCCCGGGCGGCCGGCGGCGGCCCGCTGGCCGCCCTGACGCAAGCGCAGAAGAAGGCCGACGCCGCCAGCGCCCCGGCCGCGCCCGCCAGCGCATCGCTGGCGCAGTCGCTGGACCAGGTCATCAGCACGCTGCAGAACGATGCCGAGCGCCAGAATCTGGTGACGCAATTGCAGACCCTGCGGCGCGGGCTCGATGCGTCCGCTGCAGATGCCGCCAATGCCGGCGCGGCCGCGTCGTCAGACCCGGCCAGCGCCCCGTCCCCGGGACTGATCGGCGCCGTGGCCCAGGCGCTCGACGAAATCGACAAGGCCCCGCGCGCGGACCGCGGTCCGTGGCAGTACTGGCGCTGGCGCATGCAGTTCGCCGGGGAGGAGTGGCGCCAGGCGGTGACGCTCAATCACACGCGGCCCGCGATCGTCTCCGCGCGCGAGTTCGGCACGATCCTCGCCGGCTGGGCACTGACTGGCTGGCTGCTCTGGGAGTTGTCGCGGCGCGTGCGCCGGAACCGGTTGCAGCGCGCGCGGCCGACCCATCTGCCCTCCGTGCCGTCGTGGATGGACGTGGGCATCTACTTCCTGCGGCGCATCGGCCCATGGATCGTAGCGTTCGGGCTGACCGTGCTGCTGGCCTACAAGGTGTATGGCCGCACACCCGCCAGCATGGGCGGTGTGCTCGTGGCGTACGCGATCGTGGCGGGTGCCGTGATGTCCGCCGTGTGCCAGGTCATCTTTGCGCTGTTCCACACCGCGCACCGTTCGCACGCGGTGCGCGACCTGCTCACCCGCTCTCCATGGCTGCTGTTCGTCACCGGGGCGCTCGCCGCGCTGGGCGAGGCCAGCACCGACGACCGCGTGATCCGCGCGCTCGGCGTCAACCTCGCCGCGCTGGTGGGCACGTACGCCAACATCCTCGCGGCCATCCTGATCGCCGTCTTTGCGCTGCGCTTCCGGCGCGCCGTGGCGCAGTTGATCGCGCTGCGGCCGCTGGCGTTCCGGCAGGCCCACCCCGCCTTGGTCGACCTGCTGCGCCTGACCGGCCAGGCCTGGTACCTGCCGATGCTGGCCGTGGTGCTGGCTTCGGTCGTCGGCACCATCATGGCCACCGGGCATGCCGATGAATTCCTGCGGCGTGCCGTGGTCACGGTGGCATTGTTCGTGGCCGCGCTGCTGTTGACACTGGTGCTGGGCCGCTCGCCCAAGGCCACGGTGCGTGCGCCGCGCCTGCGCGACCGCCGGCGCTCCGCCTATATCCGGCGCTTTGGCAATTTCGGCATCGCGCTGGTCCGCATCATCGTCTGGATGGCGTTCCTCGAACTGGTGGCGCGCGTCTGGAATACGTCACTCGTGCGGCTGGCCGACTCCACCACGCTGGGCCGGCACATCACCGAATCCATCCTCAGCGTGGTGGGCGTGGTACTGCTGGCATGGCTGGTCTGGTTGCTGATCGACACCGCCATCACGCAGACGCTCACGCCCGCGCATGGCCGCGCGCCGCAACCGAGCCTTCGCGCCAAGACCATCCTGCCGCTGGTGCGCAACGCGTCGTTCGTGGGACTGCTGGTAGTGGTCATGATTGCCGTGCTGGCCAACCTTGGCGTCAACGTCACACCGCTGCTCGCAGGCGCCGGCGTGGTGGGCCTGGCCATCGGCTTTGGCGCACAAAGCCTGGTCCAGGACCTGATCACGGGGCTCTTCATCGTGATCGAGGACTCCATCGCCATTGGCGACTCCATCGAGCTGCCCGACCACGCCGGCGTGGTGGAGGGCATGACTATCCGCACGGTCAGGCTGCGCGACGGCAAAGGCGCATTGCACACACTGCCGTACAGCCAGATCAAGATCGTCAAGAACCTGTCGCGCGGCTATGCGTTCGCCGTGTTCAACATCGCCGTGGGCTACCACAGCGATCTCGATCGCGCCACGGAGGTGATCCGCTCCACCGGCGTGGAGCTGGCACGCGACCACCGCTACAGCCGCAACCTGCTCTCGGGACTCGACATCCTTGGCCTTGACCGCTTCGACCCCCATGGGCTCGTGGTGCTGGCGCAGTTCAAGACGCGGCCGCTGATGCAGGCGGAGATCACACGCGCATTCAACATGCGGCTGAAGCGCAACTTCGACGAGGCCGGCATCCGCATGGCCGCGCCCCGCCTGACAGTACAAGTGGACGGCGCGCCGGCGACAGATATCGAACCCGCCACGCCGAAGGCGGGTAAATCCGCATAGCGGCCCCGGTTGTGGCGTATTGGTCATCGCTGACATAGCTTTGTCGCATTTGCGCAAAGCTGAACCTGAACATTCGCCGGGAATGCTTCAAATAAGCAAGGCGCCGCATTACTATCACGCGAACCTGCACCGAAAGCACAGAAGCCGGCAGGAGCAGTATCCAACAAAAAACATGGGACCGCGCCTCGCCGCAGTGGTCCTGAGGAAAAGGCGTTTGCCACCGGGGGGAACAAGAATGGTCGAACACCCGTCTGCCGACGAGGTATTCCATCGTCTGGTCGATAGCATCTATGAATCCGCCATGGATGTGGCGGCCATGCCTGAGGCCCTCGACCTCTTTTCCCGCTATACCTGCACGGGCAGCCCGCGCTACCTGATCTGGGACAAGTACGCCGGCCAGGCGCGCCTGGGTGTCACGCCGCACGGCTGCTACACCAGTGCCAGCACCATGCCCGACAGCATGCGCACGGGGCCCGGCCACTTCGTCCCCGCTTTGGCACCGGCGCACATCACCCGGCCATCCGGTGGCGGTACGCAACTGCTGGCCGAGCCGGCACTGGCCAGCGCCGCCCTCTATGACGGCATGGACCTGGCACGCGGCATCCGCCTGTTCGACACCGCTGAAGTCTGCGTGCTGATGAGCGCCACGCCCGGCAGCACCAGCGTCATGCCGCCCGACCACCGTGAGCGCCGGCTGGCGCAGGTGATGCCGCACTGGGCCCGCGCGGCGCGGATGCAACACCGCAACTTCGAGTTGAGCGGCCTGGCCTCGCTGGGGCTTGCCGGGCTCGATACGCTCGATTTTGGCGTGATGGTGCTCCAGGCGGACATGCGCGTGCGCTATGCCAACAGCTGGGCCGAGTCGCTGGTGCAGGTCGACGCACATCTGGCGCTTGAGAACGGCGTGCTGCGCGCGTGGCCGGAAACGCTGCAGGGCGTGCTGCACCGCCTGCTCGACGCCGCCGTGCATGGGGGCCGCGATGGCGCCGCCGCCGCGGGATCATGGATGCACATCACGTCGGGCGGCCAGCCTGTGCCGATCATCGTCATGCCGCTGGTGTCGCGCCAGCCGGTGGAGGGCCCGTGGCAATTGCCCGCGGCGATGCTGCTGCTGGGGAATTCCGAGTCCCGCTCGGTGCTCGACGCCGCCGTGCTGACCTCGCTGTTCGGCCTGTCGAAGAAGGAAAGCATCATCGCCATCCGGCTGGCAGCCGGCGAGACGCTGAACGAGATTGCCGAGCGGGAGTACCTGTCACCGCACACGGTGCGCGTGCATATCCGCGACACGCTGCGCAAGACCGGCACCCATCGCCAGTCGGAACTGGTGCGGCTGCTGCATCTGCTGCCGGGGGTGGATCTGGAGCGCGCCGGCGCGGCATCGGCGGCACGGCCGCGCGCGGCGCGTTTGCGGGGGCAAGGCTGACGCCCCCTTTGGCTGCAACGGCTTCCCCAACGGCTTCCCTATGCCGCCTTGCGGTGGTGATGCTTCTTTTCCGGCTTGCACTCGTACTTCAGCTCGCGCCGGCCGTCCTCGTACGCCACCTCGAGCCGCACCGTGAAGCCCCAAAGCCGCGTCACGTGGCGCACCACTTCATCAAAGCTCTGCGCCAGCGGGCGGCGGTCGTTCTGCAAGTGACGCAGCGTCAACGACCGGTCCCCGCCCACATCGACGTTGGTCACCTGGATATTCGGCTCCATGTTCGACAGGTCGTACTGGTTGGCCAGTAGCTGCCGGATAGCCCGGTAGCCCTCGTCGTCGTGGATGGCCGTCACGCGCAGCTTGCCCTCGCGGTCATCGTCGAGCACCGAGAACAGCTTCAGCTCGCGGATCACGCGCGGCGACAGGAACTGCAGCAGGAAACTCTCGTCCTTGAAATTGCGCATTGCGAAGTCCAGCGTCTCGTGCCAGTCGGTGCCGGCGATCTCGGGCGCCCAGCGCCTGTCTTCCTCCGTTGGGTCCTCGCACATGCGCCGGATGTCCTGGAACATCAGGAAACCCAGCGTATAGGGATTCAGGCCGCTGTAGTACGGGCTGTGATACGGCGGCTGGTAAATCACATTGGTGTGCGCCTGCAACAACTCAAGCATGAACGCATCGTTGACGAGCTTCTCCTCGTAGAGCTGGTGCAGGATCGTGTAGTGCCAGAACGTGGCCCAGCCCTCGTTCATCACCTTGGTCTGGCGCTGCGGATAGAAGTACTGCGCGATCTTGCGCACGATCCGCACGATCTCGCGCTGCCAGGGCTGCAGCTTGGGCGCGTTCTTCTCGATGAAGTACAGCAGGTTCTCCTGCGGTTCCGGCGGGAAGGCCACTTCCGACTCCATGGCCTCTTCCTCTTCCTTCAGCAGATGCGGACGATGCTTGGGCAACGTGCGCCAGAGGTCATTGACCTGCATCTGCAAGTAATTCTCGCGCTCGGTCTGGCGCGCCTGCTCCTCGGTGATCGAGAGCTTCTTGGGCCGCTTGTAGCGGTCCACGCCATAGTTCTGCAGCGCATGGCACGAGTCCAGCAGCAGTTCCACCTCCTGCTCGCCATAGCGCTGCTCGCACTCGGCCACGTAGTTCTTGGCAAAGAGCAGGTAGTCGATGATCGCGTCCGCGTTGGTCCACGTGCGGAACAGGTAGTTGCCCTTGAAGAACGAGTTGTGGCCGTAGCAGGCGTGCGCGATGGTCAGCGCCTGCATCGGCATCGTGTTCTCCTCCATCAGGTACGCGATGCACGGATTCGAGTTGATCACGATCTCGTACGCCAGCCCCATGTGCCCGCGCTGGTAGCTGCGCTCCGACGCCAGGAAGTGCTTGCCGTAGGACCAGTGGTTGTACCCCACGGGCAGCCCGGCCGACGCGTAGGCGTCAAGCATCTGCTCGGCGGTGATGATCTCGATCTGGTTCGGATACGAATCGAGGCCAAAGTTGCCGGCAATGCGGGCAATCTCGCGGTCATAGCGCTGGATCAGCTCAAAGGTCCACTCCGAGCCCGTGGAAAGATAGGCCATAGACGTCCCCAATCAACGTATAACGCATGAACATACGATAACGCGTTGCTGCCTTACCTTCCGGGCCACGCGGCCCGCTTCTGGAAGAGATCGTGCAGCACGGGATAGATCTCGTCGGCCCCGATGATGCGTTGCATCGCAAAGTGATCGAACTGGCTCTTCACCGTGAGGTATTCCTCCCAGAGATTCTGGGGCTCCTCCGACGCGACTTCCACATAGGCGTAGTACTGCACCAGCGGCAGGATCGATTCCCGCAGCAGGCGCCCGCACAATTCGGAGTCGCCGGCCCAGTTGTCGCCGTCCGACGCCTGCGCGCAGTAGATGTTCCACTGGCTGGGAGGATAACGGTCGTGGATGACCTCCACCATCAGCTTCAACGCGCTGGACACCACCGTGCCGCCCGATTCGCGCGAGTGGAAGAAGTCTTCCTCGTCCACTTCCTTGGCCACCGTGTGATGGCGGATGAACACCACGTCGATGCGCTCGTAGTTGCGCTTCAGGAACAGGTACAACAGCATGAAGAAGCGCTTGGCCAGGTCCTTGCGGCTCTCGTCCATCGAGCCGGACACGTCCATCACGCAGAACATCACCGCCTGCGCCTGCGGGCGCTTCTTGAGCACGCGGTTGTTGTAGCGCAGGTCGAGCTTCTCGATAAACGGCACGCGGTCCACGCAGGCACGCAGGTGCCGCATTTTCTCCATCATCGCCGTGGCCGCGTCGGTGTAGGGTCCGTGGCGCTCCAGTTCCTCGTTGTAATCCAGCTCCAGCTCGCGCAGGCGCTTCATGTACGGGCTCGACAGCGCGATGCGGCGGCCGATGGAACTGCGCATGGTGCGCAGGATCGAGAGATTCGACGGCGTGCCGTCGATCGAGTAGCCGGCGCGCACCTTGCGCACCTCGGCAATCTTGGCAAGGTGGCGCTTGGCCAGGTCCGGCAGCGCCATGTCCTCGAAGAAGAAGTTCAGGAAGTCCTCGCGCGACAGCGTGAAGACGAAATCGTCCTCGCCCTCGCCGCTGTCGCTGGCCCGCGAGCCGCCGCCACCACTGCCCTGCTGCTGGCGATCGAAGCTGTCGCCCCGGACGAACTTCTTGTTGCCGGGGTGAATCCACTCGCGCTTGCCGCCCTGGCCGTGATGGAAAATCGGCTCAGAGATGTCCTTGACCGGAATGGACACCTGCCCGCTCTGCTCGATGTCCATGATCTTCCGGCCGGACACCGCCTTCGCCACCGCTTGCCGGATCTGCTCGCGGTATCGCTTGATGAAGCGTTGCTGATTGACGGCACTCTTGTTGCCGCCATTTTCGCGCCGATCGATGACCGTAGCCATAAGCCGTCCGCCCGCCTTGATAAGACGCCACTAGAAAGTCGCGTGGATGAAGGACACCGCGCCCGGGTCTCGGTTAGGACGATTTCCTGACGCGCAGATACCACTCCACCAGTAGTCGAACCTGCTTCGGCGTATACCCTTTCTCAACCATGCGGTTGACAAAATTCTCATGCTTGTCCTGGTCTTCGCGCGACGACTTGGCGTTGAACGAGATCACCGGCAGCAGATCCTCCGTGGTGGAGAACATGCGCTTCTCGATCACCATCCGCAGCTTCTCGTAGCTGGTCCAGACCGGGTTCTTGCCGCCGTTGTTCGCACGCGCCCGCAGCACGAAGTTGACGATCTCGTTGCGGAAATCCTTCGGGTTCGAGATCCCCGCGGGCTTCTCCACCTTCTCGAGCTCATCGTTCAGCGCGTTGCGGTCAAGGATCTCGCCGGTGTTGGGATCACGGTACTCCTGGTCCTGGATCCACAGGTCGGCAAACACCACGTAGCGGTCAAAGATGTTCTGGCCATACTCGGAATACGACTCCAGGTAAGCGGTCTGGATCTCCTTGCCGATGAACTCCACGAACGGCGTGGTCAGATACTCCTTGATGTGCGACAGCAACCTGGCTTCCTGCTCCGGCGGAAACTGCTCGCGCTCGATCTGCTGCTCGAGCACATAGAGCAGGTGCACCGGGTTGGCCGCGACCTCGGTGTTGTCGAAGTTGAAGACCTTGGACAGCACCTTGAACGCGAACCGTGTGGACAGCCCGTTCATGCCTTCGTCGATGCCGGCGTAGTCGCGGTACTCCTGGTACGACTTCGCCTTCGGGTCCACGTCTTTCAGGCTCTCGCCGTCATAGACGCGCATCTTCGAGAAGACGTTCGAGTTCTCGGGCTCCTTGATCCGCGTGAGCACGGCGAACTGGGCCATCATCTTCAGCGTGTTCGGCGCGCACGGCGCGGCCGAGAGCGAGCTGCTGCGCAGCAGCTTGTCGTAGATCTTCACCTCGTCGGACACGCGCAGGCAGTACGGCACCTTGACGATATAGATCCGGTCGAGGAAAGCCTCGTTGTTCTTGTCGGCCTTGAAGGTCTGCCATTCGGCCTCGTTCGAGTGCGCCAGGATGACGCCATCGAACGGAATCGCGCCAAAGCCTTCCGTGCCCTTGTAGTTGCCTTCCTGCGTGGCGGTCAGCAGCGGGTGCAGGACCTTGATGGGCGCCTTGAACATCTCCACGAACTCGAGCAGGCCGCGGTTGGCAAGGCAAAGTCCGCCGGAATAGGAATAGGCATCCGGGTCGTCCTGCGGGAAGTCCTCCAGCTTGCGAATGTCGACCTTGCCGACCAGCGAGGAAATATCCTGGTTGTTTTCATCGCCAGGCTCCGTCTTGGAAATCGCGATCTGCCCCAGCACCGATGGCCTGAGCTTGACCACGCGGAAGCGGGTGATGTCCCCGTTGAACTCGTGCAGGCGCTTGACCGCCCATGGCGAGGGAATCGTATTCAGGTAGCGCACCGGAATGCCATAATCCTCCTCCATGATCTTGCCGTCTTCCTCGGCCGAGAACAGCCCGAGCGGCGATTCATGGATTGGCGAGCCCTTGAGCGCATAGATGGGAATCTCTTCCATCAGCGCCTTGAGCTTTTCGGCGAGCGACGACTTGCCGCCACCCGGAGGCCCCAGCAGGTAAAGGATCTGCTTGCGTTCCTCCAGGCCTTGCGCCGCATGCTTGAAGAAGGAGACGATCTGCTCGATCGTGTCTTCCATTCCGTAGAAGTCGCGGAAGGCCGGGTAGATCCGGATCACCTTGTTGTAGAACAGCCGGGACAAGCGAGGATCATGGTGGGTGTCCACCAGTTCAGGCTGTCCGATTGCGGAGAGCATGCGCTCGGCGGCGGTCGCGTAGGCAGTAGGATCCTTCTTGCAGATCTCCAGGTATTCCTGGATGCTGTATTCCTCTTCCTTGCGTGCTTCGAAGCGCGTGGCGTAGTGGCCAAAAATGTCCATACCTCACTCCCGTCAGAGTTCCACGTCCGAGGCGAAGGTAGTTCTACTCCGCTAAGATCTCCGCGGCAAATTTGCGTCCCGCCATCCCGGCCTGGCGGAGTTGCCATGTTGCGAAGTCTTTACTTCATCATAGTCAATAACGGCGAATATGAAGCTGGAGTTGACGCGTCATTGCACACATCTGTTCGTGCCTTGCGACCGCACTGCATCACGCTTCGCACCGCTCGAACGCTCCCTGCCTTTTTCCGCTGCGACGGGCCATTGACCATGCTTGTGACACACCTTACACCTTTCCGGCGTGATATGCACAAGGCTCTGTGTAACGATACGAAAGCGAGCAACGCCTCGGCATGCGCCATCGTGCGGACGCGCGATTCGCGCATGACGTCATGCAAGAATGCGCACGGCCGAAATCCACACCACCTCACGACTGCCTTCCCGACATCCGCTTCGGCTTGCATTGGATGCCTGCGAATGGCCGGTCAGCACTGTCAATCACCGAGTGCCAACCATGAACGCATGCACTGTCTTTGCGTATGCCCGCTGGTCCCACACGCATGGCGCACCGAGCGGGTGCGCGCGCCAACGACCCGGCGGCTGTCGAAAGGCGATGAGCACTTTGCGTGCCACGGCCACCCGAACAGGGGCGGCCTGTTTTCCGTTTTGTTGCAGCGCAAGATACGATAGATTGATGCCGGAGACTTTGGCACTTACCAATCACAAAAGTGGGCTCAAGCCCCGCGGAACCCATGCACTACGACCTGACTGACCTGCGGCTCTTCCTCAATGTGGGGGAAACCGAGAATCTGACGCGGGCGGCCGAACGCAGCTTCCTGTCCCTGCCCGCCGCCAGCGCGCGCATCAAGCAGCTGGAAGAGGCGTTCCAGACCCAATTGCTGATCCGCCAGGTCAAGGGCGTGCGCCTGACGCCGGCCGGCGACGCGTTGCTGCGCCACGCGCGCGAGGTGTTTCGCGAGCTCGAATGCCTGCATTCCGACCTGCGGCCCTATGCCAAGGGCGTGAAAGGCCGCGTTCGGCTGCTGGCCAATACCACGGCCACCAATTCCTTCCTCGCCACGGCGCTGTCGCGCTTCCTGTCGGAAAACCCCGATGTCGATATCGAGCTGGAGGAGCATCTGTCCGCCGCGATCGTCTCGGCCGTTGGCGCCGGAGCGGCCGACCTCGGCATCGTCGCGGGCGAGGTGGCCACCCAGGATCTCGACGCGATGCCGCTGTGCAGCGACGAGCTGATCGTGATCGCACCGGTCAACCATCCGCTGCCGGCGTTCAAGACGCTGCATTTCGCCGACCTGCTCGACAGCTGCCGGTTCGTGGGGCTGAACCAGTCCTCGGCCATCCAGACGTTCCTGGACCGGATCGCCGGCGGCATGGGCAAGCGCATCAGCCTGCGGATCCAGGTGGGCAGTTTCGACGCCGTCTGCCGGATGGTGGAGGCCGGCGCGGGCATCGCCATCGTGCCCAACAGCTGCGCACGCCGCTACGCCAGCCGCAAGGTGCTGCGCTTCATCCGGCTCGAGGACGACTGGGCGCGGCGCGAGCTGCGGCTCGTGCGCCGGCCCGGGCGCGAGTTGCCGCAGTTTGCGGAAACGCTGATCCAGTATCTGGTGGATGCGGCAAGGGAGCCCGTGTAGCGGGCTCCCTCAGTCCGCCATCAGTCCGCCTTCACCCCCGCCGCCTTGATGATTGGCGACCATTTGTCGATCTCGGCCGCCAGCCACGTGCGCAGCCCATCGGGCGTCTGCTTGTCCTCCGGCACGATCACGGCGCCCAATTCGTGCATCCGCGCCACCACGGCCGGGTCCTTCAGCGCCGCGCGCAGCGCGCCATTGAGCTTGTCGATCACGGGCGCCGGCGTGCCTCTGGGCGCGTAGATGCCGTGCCAGACCTTGACCTCGAAGCCCTTCAGGCCGCCCTCGCGCAGCGTGGGCGTGTTGGGCAGCGCCGGAATGCGCTCCGCCGTGGTCACGCCATACAGCTTGACCTTGTCCGCCTTGATATGCGGCAGCGTCTGCGTGGTCTGGTCGCACAGCACGTCCACCTGCCCGCCCAGCAGCGCCGTCAGCGCCGGCGCCGTGCCCTGGTACGGAATGGCCTGCAGTTCCACGCCGATAGCCTGCTGGAACAGCATGCCGCAAAGTTGCGACACCGCGCCCAGCCCGGCGTTGGCCAGGTTCACCTTGTTCTGGTTCTTGCGGATGTAGCTCACCAGCTCCGGCAGCGTGTTGGGCGGCAGGTCGCGCCGGCCCAGCAGGGTCATCGGCACGTCCGCCACCTGTCCCACGAAACTGAAGTCGGTCAGGGGCTTGTACGACAGCTTCGAGTACAGCGCCGGCGCCGTGGCCATGCCATTGTGATGGATCAGGATCGTGTAGCCATCGGGCGCGGCCTTGGCCACGTAGGCGGCCGACACCGTGCCGCCCGCGCCAAGCCGGTTCTCCACCACCACGCTATGGCCCAGCGACTTCGACATCGCCGCCGCCACCGAACGCGCCACCACATCGGTGGGGCCGCCGGCCGCGAAGGGCACCACCATCGTGATCGGCCTGGACGGATACGGGTCCGCGGCATGGCTGCGCGCCGGCATGGCCACGGCCACGGCGGCGGCCATGCCAAATGCGGCCCACATTGTTGCCTGTCGACGCCGGCCAGCCACGGCTGGCGTCAGCCTGGATGAGGTCATACGCTGTCTCCTGAATGCGCGTGTGCCACGCGTCTGGTGTTGAGAAAACCGAATGGCCGCCAGCGTGAAAGCAATAGATCGGCCGCGCAATTCCGATTTGCCGAAGGGGGCACAAGGCGCACATGAAGGCATCCGGGATTTCCCTGCCCTTCCCGCCACCGCCGCCGCATTTCCCACGCTCCCCTAGCCGTCCGCTAAGCCGCGCTTCGGCAAATCCGAATATCGCGCACGGGGCCCCTCGGGAATAATGGCCCCACGCCGACATCACACACATTGCCATGCATACAGATCAGGACCAAGACCAGATTTACCCGGAAATCCGCGAGGCCGTGCGCGACCTCTGCGCCGGATTCGACGCCGCCTACTGGCAACGCGTGGAAGAGCAGAACGCCTTTCCGGAGACCTTCGTCCAAGCGCTGACGCAGGCCGGCTGGCTCTCCGCGCTGATTCCGGAAGCCTACGGCGGCTCCGGCCTGCCGCTGACCGCCGCCTCGGTCATCATGGAAGAGATCAACCGCAGCGGCGGCAACTCGGGCGCCTGCCACGGCCAGATGTACGTGATGGGCTGCCTGCTGCGCCACGGCTCCGAGGCGCAGAAGCAACGCTGGCTGCCGGGCATTGCCTCCGGCGAGCTGCGCATGCAGTCGATGGCCGTGACCGAGCCCACCACCGGCACGGACACCACCAAGCTCAAGACAACGGCTGTCCGGCGCGGCGACAAGTACGTGATCAACGGCCAGAAGGTCTGGATCTCGCGCGTGCAGCATTCCGACCTGATGCTGCTGCTGGCGCGTACCACGCCGCTGGACCAGGTGAAGAAGAAGTCCGAGGGCCTGTCGGTCTTCGTGGTGGATCTGCGCGAGGCCATCGGCAAGGGCCTGACCGTGCAGCCCATCCGCAACATGGTCAATCACGAGACCAACGAGCTGTTCTTCGACAACCTCGAGATTCCGGCCGAAAACCTGATCGGCGAGGAAGGCCGGGGCCTGAAGTACATTCTCGACGGGCTGAATGCCGAGCGCATCCTGATTGCCGCCGAGTGCGTCGGCGACGGCTACTGGTTCGTGGAGCGCGCCAGCAACTATGCGCGCGAGCGCATCGTCTTCGACCGGCCCATCGGCCAGAACCAGGGCGTGCAGTTCCCGATCGCCCGGGCCTTCGTCAACGTGGAGGCCGCCAGCCTCATGCGCTACAAGGCCGCGCAGCTGTTCGACGCCGGCAAGCCATGCGGCAAGGAGGCCAACATGGCCAAGCTACTGGCCGCCGACGCATCGTGGGAGGCCGCCAATGCCTGCCTGCAGACACACGGCGGCTTTGGCTTTGCCGCCGAGTACGACATCGAGCGAAAATTCCGCGAGACGCGCCTGTACCAGGTGGCGCCGATCTCCACCAACCTGATCCTGTCCTACGTGGCCGAACACGTGCTGGACCTGCCCCGCTCCTATTGAGAGTGCCCATGCCAAACGACGCCGCACCCGCTTACCCGACGCGCCAGCTTTGCGACTTCCTGGCGCGCCTGACGCTCGACGACGTGCCCGCACCGGTGGTCGAACGGACCAAGGACCTGTTCCTTGACTGGATCGCCTCGGCCATCGCCGGCAAGGATGCGCCCGCCGTGCGCCGCATCCAGGAATTTGCCGCCGCCATGGGCCCGCAGGATGGCGATGCCGAGATCCTGGTGGACCGGCGCCGCACCTCGCCCTACTTTGCCGCGCTGATCAACGGCGCCTCGTCGCACGTGGTGGAGCAGGACGACGTGCACAACGGCTCGGTACTGCACCCGGCCGCCGTGGTGTTTCCGGCCGTGCTGGCCGCGGCGCAGGCCGAAGGCAAGACCGGCGCCGAGGTGCTGCTGGCCAGCATCGCCGGCTACGAGGCCGGCATCCGCATCGGCGAGTTCATGGGGCGCTCGCACTATCGCGTGTTCCACACCACCGGCACGGTCGGCACGCTGGCGGCGGCGGCGGCGGTGGCCAAGCTGTTCGGGCTGGACGCCGAAGGCATCAACCAGGCGCTTGGCTCGGCAGGCACCCAGGCCGCCGGCCTGTGGGAATTCCTGCGCGACGCCGCCGACTCCAAGCAACTGCATACCGCCAAGGCGGCTGCCGACGGCCTGCAATCGGCATGGCTCGCGCGGGCCGGCTTTACCGGCGCGCGGCAGATCCTGGAAGGTGCGCAGGGCATGGCGGCCGGCATGTCCACCGACGCCAACCCCGCCGCGCTGACCGACGGCCTGGGCACGCGCTGGGCCACGGCGGAGACCTCGTTCAAGTTCTTTGCCTCGTGCCGCCACACCCATCCGGCCGCCGATGCCCTCAAGGCGCTGATGCTGCGCGAGCGCGTGCACGCCGGCGACATCGCCAGCGTGACCGCGCACGTGCACCAGGGCGCGATCGACGTGCTGGGCCCCGTGGTTGATCCCCGCACCATCCACCAGGCCAAGTTCTCGATGGGCACCGTGCTCGGTCTTGTGGCGGTTCACGCACATGCCGGCCTGGGCGAGTTTGAGCAACATGCGCTGCAGGACGCCCAGGTGGCCGCGTTCCGCGACAAGGTGACCATGGCGCTGGACGACGAGATCAACGCCGCGTACCCGCGCCAGTGGATTGGCCGCGTGACCGTACGCACCACCGATGGCCGCACGCTCGGCGCGCGCGTGGACGTGCCGAAGGGCGACCCCGGCAACACGCTGTCGCGCCCGGAGCTCGAAGCCAAGGCCATTCAGCTTGGCGCGTTCCGCCACGGCGCCACGGAGGCGGAGATGCGCGCGATCATCGCGCGCGTCTGGCACCTGGAACAGGCACCCGATGTGCGCGACTGGCTGCCGCCCGCACGCTGAGACAGATGCAAACACCAGGAAACACCATGACCACGACACCTACGCTCGAACAGTTGCGCGAATGGATCGGCCGGTCGGAGACGCGCACCGAGACGCTCGCCCCCGAGCCCGTCCAGGCGCTGGCCGCCACCTTCGATCTCGATGGCGACGCGGTCGCCAGCCAGCCGTTGCCGCCGCTCTGGCACTGGCTGTACTTCCTGCCGCGCGCGCCGCAGCGCGAGCTGGGCGCCGATGGGCATCCGGCGCTGGGCGGATTCCTGCCGCCGGTGCCGTTGCCACGCCGCATGTGGGCCGGCGGCGAACTGACGTTCCTGCGCGGCCTGCGCGTGGGCGAAACGGTGACGAAGACATCGACCATCACCGACGTGCAGCACAAGGCCGGCCGCACGGGCGAACTGTGGTTCGTCACCGTGGACCACGTGCTCAGCGTGGCGGGCGAGACCGCGCTGACCGAGCGCCACGATATCGTCTATCGCGCCATGCCCGAGCTTGGCCAGGCGCAGCCGCCACGTCCGCGCCTGGCGAATGCGCCGCAGTTCGGCCGCACGCTGCACGCCGATCCGGTGATGCTGTTCCGTTTTTCGGCGCTGACGTTCAATGGCCATCGCATCCACTACGACATGGACTACGTGCGCGATGTCGAGGGTTACCCGGGCCTGATCGTCCACGGCCCGCTGCAGGCGATGCTGACGCTGGAACTGCTGCGGCAGGCGCGGCCCGATGCGCAGGTCAGCCGTTTCGGCTTCCGCGGGCTCGCGCCGCTGTTCCACCAGGACACGGTGACCGTGGGCGGGATGGACGATCCGGAGCGCGATGGCCGCGTCATCCTCTGGACCGGCGACGATGCCGGCGGGCAGGCGATGCAGGCCTGGGCGGAAACCAGGCCCTGACGTGTCCGTCATGGCGATCACGCCATACCCGTCATGGCGATCACGCCATACCCGTCATGGCGTGATCGGATTCACCGCATAGAGGTACAGGATCGGCTTGTTGTCGGTCTCGCTGCTGTCGAACCTGAAACCATTCCCCGAAGGGTTGCCCCGGATGCAGAACGAGATGGTTTGCTCCCCGGCGGCGATGGCGTCGTTGACCAGTTGCGTGACGTTGAAGTATCGGTAGTTTTCCGCCTGGTCGAGGTACAGCGTTGCAGACGGCCCTTCGCAGACTGGGGCGTTGTTCGACGTGATGTTGTCTTCGTGCCAGTGGATCGGCGTGCGGTACGCGCGGATGATCTCCGCCACGGGCGCCGTGTTGGCGCCCCGGATCAACAGCCGGTACTCCGGCGTGAACGCCACCGGGATATCGAGGGCACCTTTCGGAATGTCGAACTGGATGTAGAACTTCGACTCGGGCACGTCGCCCACCGCCTGCTGCGCAAGCAGCGAGGTCGCCTGCCCATAGTTCTCGTGCGCCGTATCGCCGCCGCGCACTGTGGCGTCGCCCAATGTGTCGGCGAACGAATACGCCACCTGGCGCCCGCAGGAACGGCCCTTGTTCAGGCAGTATTCAACCAAGTACCGCATGGCGCCCTCGGTCCAGCCGTTGAAGAAATCGGCGTGGGCCGTGTACAGCGAGCCCCAGTTCAGGTTCACCACATTGCCGTCCTGGTCGAGCGTCGGGTCCATCGACAGCATCGTGCCGGTCATGTCCGTGATGTTGCCCACCATGTAGGCGATATTGAGGCTGATCAGCGGCAGCGGCACCGGGTACGCCGCCGGACACACCCCGTCGGCGTCCGCATAGGCGACGTTGTTGGCACCGCCCCGGAACGGGCTCAGGTGGATGCCGTCCCAGCAGTTGGGAAAGGCCAGCGCGATGTTGAACTGCGTGCCCTTGGTCGGGTCCGGCACGCAGTTGATGGGAATGGTCGTCGTATAGCCTCGCCCGGTACACAGGAAGTTGATGATCGGGCTTGGCGCACTGCCATGGTGATCGCCGGCCAGCATCTGGAGCCCCGGGGGAAACGGCGTGACCTGACGGCTTGCCTGCGAGGGATAGGCGCGGTTCTGGTAGTACGTCTTCTGGTACGAAGGGGCCACCACGGTGCCGTCCGGCAGCTTCAGCGACGGCGCCCAGTATGCCGTGTTGTCCGCGGCGTTCTCGCAGGTGGAATCGCGCTCCGTATACAGATCCTCGGTCGTGGTATCGGCCGTGGTGGTGGTATGGCCGAAGAAGTCATGCTGCATTGCAATACCCGGCCGGCCCGGGTAGATGATCGGATCGTCCGGCAGCCGGTGCGAGTACGTGCAGACGACGCTGCCGTCGGCCGATGCCAGGTCCGCGCCGCGCGCGGCGAACCACAGCGTGGACAGCACCAGGCCGGCGCAGAGCAATATGATCAGATGAATCAGGCGGATTTTCATGATGGCACCATCCCTCGCAAGGTGATGGCGCCATGGTCCCGCCGCGCTTCGCGCCAGCGCAATGGACGATCATGGATCACATGGGGGGGCGCCCCCCCCGGTCAGATCACGAGTTCGATCAGGAACGGGCCCTTGCGCTGGTTGGCCATGCGGAAAAGATCGGCAAACGTCTCCATGTCCTCCGCCCGCGCGGCCTCCACGCCCATGCCGTTGGCCATCTTGACCCAGTCCAGGTTGGGATTGCCAAGGTCGAGCATATCCAGCGCGGTCTTGCCCGGATTGGCACCCACGCCGGCCAGTTCGCCCAGCAGGATGGCGTACTTCCGATTGGCCAGCAGCACGATGGTGACATCGAGCTTCTCGCGCGCCATGGTCCACAGCGATTGCAGCGTGTACATGCCCGAGCCGTCGGCCTGCAGTGCCACCACGCGGCGGTCCGGCGCGGCGATGGCGGCGCCGGTGGCCAGCGGCAGGCCGGCGCCAATGGCGCCGCCGGTCAGTTGCAGCCAGTCGTGCGGCGCGGCATGCACGGTGCCGGGATAGAACGCGCGGCCAAAGCTCACGCTCTCTTCCACCACCACGGCCTGCTCGGGCAGCAGCGCGGCCAGGGTCTGCGCCACCGCCTCGGACGTCACGGCACCCCTGGCGGACTCATGCGGCGCCGGCGCCGCGGCGGCCGGCAGCGCGGCCTGGCGCGCGCCAAGCTCGTCGGCCAGCCGTGCCAGCGCCTCGGCCAGGTCTTCCTCGGGACGCGCCAGCACATGCACGGTGGCGTCCTCGGGGTACGGGCGCGGCGACTGGCCCGGATAGGCGAAGAACGTGACCGGCGCCGGCGCGCCGACAAGGATCACGTTGCGGATGCCGGCGAGCCGGGTGCGTGCCGCCTCGCCCGAATACGGAATGCGATCGACGGCCAGCCGGCCCCGGCCTCGCGCGACGCGCGCGTTGGACATCGGCGTGGTCAGCCGCGCATCGGTGGCGGCGGCAATGCGATGCGCATCGGCCAGCGCGGATTCGCGCAACGCGCTGCCGGCCAGCACGATCAGCGTGGGCTGGCCACTGCGTAGCAGGCGCGCGGCATGCTGCACGGCGTCGGGCGATACCTTGGGCACCGGCAGGGCAGGCAGCGGCGCGGCCACCTGGCCGCCGGCATCCCAGCAGACATCGGACGGCAGGATCAGGCTGGCGACACCACCGGGTGCCGCGCGCGCGGCCTGCACCGCGGCGGCCGCATCGGCGCCCACCGACGCGGCGCGCGTGGCGGTCCGGGTCCACACGGACACCGGACGCGCCCAGCCTTCGGTGTCAGCGGTCAGCGGCGCATCGAGCGGGCGGTGATAGGTCGCCTGGTCGCCAATGATATTGACGATGGGCGTCTGCGCGCGGCGGGCGTTATGGAGATTCGCAAGGCCATTGGCCAGGCCCGGGCCGCAGTGCAGCAGCGTGGCGGCAGGCTTGTCGGCCATGCGTGCGTAGCCGTCGGCCGCGCCGGTGACCACGCCTTCGAACAGGCCCAGCACGCAACGCATGCCGGGAATCCGGTCGAGCGCCGCCACAAAGTGCATCTCGCTCGTGCCGGGGTTGGCAAAGCAGGTGTCCACGCCGCAAGCCAGCAGCGTCTTGACCAGGCTTTCCGCGCCGTTCATGGCGCCGTTGTTCGATTGGGTAGTCTCCATGTCTCGGGTTCCGTTCTGTATATATATATAGGGGGGTCTGATGGGTCAGGCGTGCGATGCCAGCAAATCGAAATCGAGGCAGACGAATTCCGTCGGGAATTCGATGCGCGCGTAGTAGACGATCACATCGTCCACGCAGGCAAAGCGGCGCAGTTCGGCCACGGGCGCGCCCACTGGCAGCGCCAGCGCGCCCGCCGCGTCCGCGCCGGCGGCCACGATGGACAGGCGCTGGCGCGCGGCATTCACCTTGAGGCCGGGAAACCGGTCGAGCACCGGCACCGAGGCACCCTGGCGGAACGCCTCGGGCTCGCGGGCAAAGACATCGGCGGCGATATAGACCTCGCCCACGGCGAACGGCCGGCCATCCAGCCGATGGGCGCGATGCAGGAAGTGGTAGGCGGGGGCTCGCCGAGCATCGCACGGCATGCCCAGGTCCTCGGGCAGCGGCACGTCGGCCGTGGATTCGACGATGGCTTCGGTGGACAAGCGGTCGCCCACGGCCACGGCCTGGTCCCAGCTCGTGGGCAGCGCCAGCGGGCGGCGATCGCGGCACGCGGCCTTGACGAACGTACCGCGCCCGCGCGCGCGGGCGACCAGCCCTTCGGCGTCTAGCTGAGACAGCGCGTGGTGCATGGTCATGCGCGCAACGCCGTACTCGCGGCACAGCGCGTCCAGCGACGGGATCTGCTCGCCGGGCCGCCACGCGCCGCTCTCGATCTGCCGGCGGAAGATCGTGGCGAGTTGCAGGTAGACCGGCTCGCGGCTACGGGACAGGAGTTGGGAGGCGGTGTCGGGCATGCGCGGCGCGCACGCGGGCGCGTCAGGTCAATACCGGACTCTATAAAAGTCTAGTTGACTAGACTACTAGGGTTTACCTGCTTACCGTAGCCAGTCCTGCACCGCATGCTGCACCAGCTCGACCACCGCCTGCTTGCGCCGCCAGGCGGAGCGCTTCTTCGACGGAATGTCGTTGATGTCGCGCGGCGGCTGGCACACGGGCATCTCGATATTGCCGCCGGGCAGCGGCGCGCCATGCGCCTCCATCCAGAAGGTCTCGTAGTCCGCCTGGATCTGGCGTGGCGTGTGACGTTGGCGTCCCACATGGTTATGCCGCGACACGGCCACGATGCGCCGCGCGCCGATCCGGGCCGCGAGCGCCAGCAGCGCCTCCATCACCACATCCTTGGGCCGCAGCCCTTCGCATGCCTTGGTTGCCGTGCGGATCAGGTCGCGGCTGGCTTCGCCCATCGGCCCCTGCAGGCCGCCGATGAACAGCGCGGGGCCGTCGTGGTGCTGGGTCAGATAGAAGCTCAGTTGTGTCAGGCAGACGCCGGCGTGGGTGTCCTCCCAGTAGAACGCGAGTTCGCCTTCCCTGGGATTGGGGCCCGAATCGGCCAGCCGGAGCGCATAGCGGCCATCGCCGGAATGCCAGACCAGACCGCCTGCTAAATAGATACGCTCGCAAACTTCCGCCGGCAGTACGGCGTGCATGACGGCGTAGTGATCCAGCACGATGCGCACGCGCTCATGGAAGCTCTTGCCCTGCTCCCCGAGCGGCCGATAGGGCCTGGCGAGCACATGCGGATGCGCCGCCACTACGCGCTGCAGCAGCGCACACGACCCCGCGGCGCGCAGCCATGCCCCCACGGCACCGGCATGTACGGCGGACAGGGCCACAAGCTTGAGACGACGCGCCAGCCATTTGCGGCTGCCCCGTGGATGGCAGAACGACGACAGCTTGGCCACGGTGGTGAGATAGCGCACGAAGTGAACGGGACTGCCCTCCAACAGTCCTCCCGCACGGGCACGACTAAGCCCCTGCAGGCACGATACAGGTCCTTGCACGACTGACTGCTCCCCTTTGCGATGCCCAGCGCCCGGTTGTCCGGGCGTCTATGGCGCAATGTTCAACCCTTTGCCAAAAGTGGCGTAGACGGCTGGCCTGTCTGCTTGGTTGTTATGTGGGAGGACGCAGGCCTAGCTTCCGTAAGATTACGTAACGCTTTGAAATATTACAGGTTGACCTGGTTACAAATATGACAATCCGTATTGACATGCCCTTCGACCGGTAGTGTCTGGATTTCGATACATCCGCATCCCCCCTCTTCATCAGACGTGGCCGTGCGCAAAGGCCAGCAGAATGGCTCTATGCCCCGCACTCCTCCCGGGGCAGGCGTGGCTGCCGCCTTGCAGCCAGTCTTAAGGAGCATTCCATGTTGATGCGAGACGTGATCCCCCAAGTAATGAACCGCGGCACCGCCCTGTTCGGCCAGAACGGCCTGGAGACCCCGCCTCAGAAGACGTTCCACCATGCCATCGATATCTACCTCAAGGATTCCAATGCGTTCATGAACACTTACTTCGCGCGCTACTTCGAGTGGCAGGGGATCTGCCGCGAACGCTGGTTCCATGAGTGCATCCACAGCAACCTGCTGGCCGCCGGCGGTGTGTTCGTGACCAAGCGCGCGCACCAGGAGTACGTGGAAGAAACCTTCCCGTTCCAGCACGTGGACTGCTACCTGAACACGTTCCAGGTGCGCCAGTGCTCGGCCTACCTGTTGTTCCGGTTCTGCGTGGAAGGGCGCCAGGTGTCGATGGGCTACCAGCAGCTCGTGTTTGCCGACCGCGCCAAGCGCATCACCCGCTTCCCGAAGGAGATCATCGAGAAAGTGAAGGAATATGAGTTGATCCTGCCGCCGCTGGCCAACTGACGGGCTGGCACGCGCCACCCGGCCGCCGGCGCAGGGTCAGTCGGCGGTACGTGTGCGGAACCGGCCATCCGGCCGGTCCGCCAGCGCCTGGAAGCGCGGCAGCCTCAATGTGAAGGTGGTGTGCACGCCCGGCACCGACTCGCAATCGATGCGGCCACCGAATGCTTCGGCCACGCGGCGGCAGAACGCCAGGCCGAGCCCGTTGCCGCTGCCATGCGCCTTGGTCGAGAAGAACGGATCGAAGATGCGCGGCAGCACGTCGGCGGGAATGCCGGAGCCGGTGTCGCGGCAGCGCAGCAGGTAGAAGCCGCCCTCTGCCTCGCCGCTGATGTCGATCTGCCCGGCACCGCCCGCGCGGATCGCATACAGGCCGTTCTTCAGCAGGTTGAACAGCACATACACGAGCAGCGTGTCCGATCCCACGAAGCGCCAGCCCGGATGGATCGGCGCCACGCGCACGCGCTCGCGCTCGTCCGGCTGGAACGGGTAGCGCTCCAGCGCGGCCTCCACGCATGCCGCCAGCGCGTGCGGCGCGAAGTTGCGGCGGTCCACGCGCTCGAGCGTGACCGATGCCAGCGCCATGTCGATGACCGTGCTGGTGCCATCCACCTCGCGCGTGATCGCCTCGATGACCGTGTGCATGCGCTCCAGTTGCCCCGGGCGCAGGCGGTCATCGAGCAGGCCATGCTCCACGGCAAGCCGGTACCCCTGGACCACCTGCGGAACCGTGCGCGCCATCTCCTGGGCCTGCATGCGGATGGTGGCGAGCGGCGTGCGCACCTCGTGGGCCACGGTGGCCGCCAGCGAGTACGGATGCATGAGGTTGTGGCGCACCACGCTCAGCGCCAGAATGCCCAGGCTCAACGCGATGAACACCACGCCCGGCGGATAGAACGCGTAGCCGTAGTTCACCGCGTAGTCGACGGCGGCCAGCGAATAGAGGCCAAGGCTCAGCAGGCACAGGTTGAAGCGCCGGCGGCGCTCCACCGTGGCGTTGGCGCGCGCCGACCACAGCAGCCATCCGCAACGGCATGCCAGCACCACCGTCTGCAGCACGTGCAGCGGATGCAACGGCCCTGCCTTGGGATAGTCGCCGAAAAACAGCGTGTAGTAGCCGGACACCACCTGGTCGGTGGTGAGCAGCAGCACCGACAGGATCAGGCTCAGCCCGTACGAGGCCAGCACGGCCGGCAGCTCGCCGCGGCGTTCGGTGACCTCGCAGATGAAGTGGTAGAACGTGGTGGGCAGGAAGACGATGAACAGGTAACCCACCTTGGCCAGCAGGACCGCCACATCCGGATGCTCGGCCTGGAACAGGAAGGCCCAGGTCCCCTGCCACGCAAACGTGGTCACGCACAGCAGAAAAAACGACGACGATACGCGCGTCACGCCCTGGGTCACCAGCACATAGAGGCCGTACCCGAGGAAAATGGCGGAGACGAAGGCGGGAAGTATCGCGTACATGCGAAGCCGGTTGGACGTGAGCCGCCATGGTACGGCCAGCGCCATCGGCCCGCACTAAATTTGGCTGCACTCTGCCCTAAGCGAAGCTGAATTCGCCACGCACGCGACGCTCGCCACGGCCCGGCGCGGCCCGCAGCCATACCCTCCCGAAGGGGAATACCCAGGACGCAAAAGCGGCAGGATGACCGTCTCGTCGTCCCGCCGCAATCGGCACGATGCCGGCTTATTCGCGCGTGTCGCGTTCCCAGGCCTTCATTTCCTCCTCGGCGCGCTCCTTGGTGTAGCCATAGCGCTCCTGGATGCGGCCGGCCAGCTGGTCGCGCTTGCCGTTGATGACGGTGAGGTCGTCGTCGGTCAGCTTGCCCCATTTCTCCTTGATCTTGCCCTTGACCTGATCCCACTTGCCTTCGATCTGATCCCAGTTCATATCAGTTTCCTCCTTGACGGGCCGATATTGATGCGTAAAGGACTCACTTGGCGTACTTTGCCCTCACATCGGCCTGGCACTTGTCCTTGGCATCGCCGGACATGGCATCGCACTTTTCCTTGTCGGCCTTGTAGGCGGCGTCCATGGCGTCCTTGCGCGCATCGGCGCGGGCCCCGGCCACGTCTGCGCTGGTGCCGGCGGCAGCGGCCTTCTCCACCTTCGCGGCGCCCAGGTCACGCTCATGCGCGGCCTTGGCTTCCTTCACGCACACGTCCTTGTCATTCCCCTTCTTGTCGTCGCACATTTCCTTGGCCACGTCGTAGTCACGATCGGCCTTGGTCTTCATGGCCTTGGCGTGGGCCTTCTCCGTGCCGTCGCGCTTCGCCTCGGCATTGGCCTTCGCCACGTCCCGGTCACGCCTGGCTTCGGCCATACAGACGTCCTTGGCGTTTTCCTTCAGGCCATCGCACTTGCTGGCAGCCACCTTGTAGTCAGCACCGGCCTGCTTTAAGGCGGCGTCATAGTCCGCCTTGGAACCCGCCTGTGCATAGGCAAAACCCGCCGGGGCGGCAACCATCATCGAACACACCGCTGCGACCAGCCATTGTCTCGTCCTCATCTCGCGCTCCTTGTCTTGACGTGGAACCCTTCTGGCCGGACGCTGCCTCGCAAGCATCACAACCGCCTCGTCATCGGCCAGGCTATGCTTGCAGGCTAGATTTCCCCTTGGCATCGAAGCAGAAGACCCGCGCTGAAATGTACGTAAGACAATTCCCACACTTCACATTCCGATGGCGGATGGGTGAAAAATCCCCGGCATGCCGGGAATAACCCCGGCGCGCCCTTCGTCTTACGCCTCAAGAGGATCTTCTTCCGGGCCCCTGCCATGATGAGCCAGACACTTTCCGACGATGCCTTGCGAGAGGTCATACCGCGCCTGCGCCGCTTTGCCCTCTCGCTGACGCGGCACGAGGCCAGCGCCGACGACCTCGTGCAGGCTTGCCTCGAGCGCGCGCTGTCGCGCGGCGCATCGCGGCGCCACGACGGCGACCTGCGCGCCTGGCTGTTCACCATCCTGTACCGCCAGTTTCTGGATGGCCAGCGGCGCGCCAGGCGCTATGCCGGCGTGCTGGCGCTGTTCGGCGTGGGCGACGATGCCGATGTGGCGCCGTCCACCGAGGACATCGTGCTGGCCCGTTCCGCCCTGGAAGCCTTCAACCGCCTGCCGGCGGAGCAGCGTGCGCTGCTGACGCTGGTGACCGTGGAGGGTCTCACCTATCAAGAAGCCGCCGACACGCTTGGCGTGGCCATCGGCACCGTCATGTCGCGGCTATGGCGCGCCCGCAAGGCCATGCGCGACATGACCGAAGGCCAACCCGCACGCCCCTCCGTCCAGGTCCTGAAATGACTACCACCCAGACCCTGATGCCCGCCGAGCCCGAACTGCACGCCTATGTGGATGGCGAACTCGACGATGCACGCCGCGCCCAGATCGATGCGCTGCTGCCGACGCATCCCGAACTCGCGCGCCAGATCGAACAGATCCGGCTCGCCGCGCAGCAACTGCGCGCCAGCATGCCGGCGCCGGCCCACGCCGATACCCCGGCGCGGCTCGATCCGTTCCGCATCCACCGTGCGTTGCGGGACCAGTCGCGCCGCCATGTGGCGATGGCGGCATCGCTCGTGCTGGCGCTCGGCATAGGCGGTGTGGGCGGTTGGCAGACGCGCGAGCTGGCCATGCGCCAGACCTATCTGCCGATGGCCGACGCCGTGCAGGCATACCGGATGTTCGCGGCCAACGAGACGCCGCAAGTGGTGGACGTCAGCGCCAGCGACCCGCGCGCGCTGCAGGCCTGGCTCGACCGGCATTTCGTGCAGCCGGCCCCGCTGCCCGACTTCACGGCCTATGGCTTCCAGCCGGCGGGCGGGCGCCTGGTGCCGAACGAGCAAGGCACGGCGGCGATGATCCTGTACCGCAACGGGCAGGGCCAATCCATTGTTTATTACGTGCGCTCGCCGGGCAGCCTGCTGCACTTCGACCACGGCAACCGGCAGGACGGCAACCTGCTGGCGCAATACTGGCGGCAGGGCCGCTACCTGTATGCGGTGGTCAGCCCCACCGACACACCGACCACGCGCCCCCTGCAGCAGGCGATCGAGCCATCACGGCGCGGCGATACGTAGGTTTCGTCAATGCGCATTCGAAATGCGAATCGTCTCATCGACGCGGAGCGCGGCGCAGGAAACACTGTGCTTCCGACCCTCGATTGAACCAACGATACCCATGCCTGCAACGAACCTGACTTCGGCTCAAGCGTCCGATGATAGTGCCGCACCGTGCCATGACAGCGGTGGCCTCTGCGCGGCCGATGCAAACAGCGTGTTGGCCGGCATTGACGGCGTGCTCGAACTGCTGGAACGGCAAAGCGAAACGTCCGAGCCTTCGTTCAGCGCGTACTGCTTGCTGGAGCTGGTGCGCGGGAGGCTGGCGGCGGTGTTGCGGGATGTGGGGCAGCGCTAGGCGGAGGCATGGCGCTGCCCGGAACCTCGGTGAATTGGCTGTCGGAACGGGAATCAGTTCAGTCCGATGATGCCGGAGGTCTCCGCGGCAATTGTCTCCACACCGAGCAACGGTGCGCCGGTCATCTTGACCGGCCCGAAGCCACGCGCAAGCCAGATCGTGCTTTCCAGCGTGGGGAGCGAGTAGTAGGGAGTATCGTCGTCCCGCTCATAGCGCACCTTGATCTTGCACGCGTCCGGATAAGCCTTGCCCATCGCCGAGACATCCTCCCGGCCGATGTACTGGATGGTCAGGCGAACCGTCCGGGAGGGGGTACTGGAGAAGGCCGGCTGCGGGGCGGTCGACAATGCTGAGACATGGTATTCAGTCATCGTGACGGACCGCATCTCGTTCGGCATCATGCCAGCCAGGGTGGACGCCGTCGCACTGCCCGACACCATGTCCTTGTACCTGAACCGACGGTACTTCGTATAGAGGGCAGTGCCCAGCCCGCTATGCCCGTACTCGGTCACGCCGTCCGGGAAGATCGAAAAACCATGGATGCGGAAGTCCTTGGACCGCGCGTCCATCAAGCTGCCATTGATCTTTACCTCGAGCGTGTTGGAACTTTCCCCATCGAACATCGTCGAGCCGATGCCCTTGGCCGTCAGTGTCACGACCTCGGTGATCGGTCCCACGTTCACGGTTGCCGTCATCGTCTGGCCGGGAACGGGCGTCGCCAGGCACGCCGCCTCCAGCGGCGCCATCTTCGAGGCCGGTGCGGCGTCGGGCGTACCACCGCTGCCACCGGACACACCCGTGCCGTCCGAACCACCACCACACGCGGCAATCGCCACCGCGGCGGAAACCATCGTCAATGCGAGCGTCTTCTTCATTATTGACCCATCCATAGGAGAGTTGAGGAATGGAACGGTCGAACGCCGTTCTTCAGGGGCGCTTCAATACTGATAAACCACCTGCATGCCGGCGGTCAGGCCCGCCGTGTGGAACGCTTCCGGCTTGTACACGGGCGTGCCGACAAACACGTCGTAGGAAACACCGCCGAAGCGCGACCCGAGGCCGCCACGCATGCCAATGACCGCGCCGGCAAGCTGCGTGCCGACCAGCGCGGCCGTGGCCGGGCCATACACGCGGCCATAGTCGAGACCGGCATAGAGCGCCTGTCCGCTGCCACCGAGCGGAGCCTGGAGTTCGTTTCGCCAATAGAACCCGCGCTCGCCAGCGAGCTGGTTCTCGCCATCGAAACCGCGCACGGTGTAGCGGCTGCCGATCGTCAGGTCGTCCACGTAGTACAACCGGTCACTGGTGAACTGCCCGCGCACCGTGGTCACGTAGCGCAGGGCCTGGCCGGCGAGCCTGAATGGCACGGAGAGGTTGGCATCGAGCACCATCATCCGATAGCGCCAGGTCGGGCCATCCTCGGCGGCCAGCGCGTCAGCCTGCGCGCCGAACGCGCCAATGCCCTGCCGGAATCCCAGCGTGGCATCCAGTTGCGACTCACCAAAGTAATGGCGGTCAGTCACGCCGATCTCGAGAATCGTGTTGTTGCGCCGCTGCTGCGGAATCTCGGTGTCCTCGATATAGCTCTTGCCGAAGCGCCGCGTCAGGCGAACCTGCATGCCGAACACATCGTTCTGGTTGCGATGCAGGACGCGATGCAGCTTCAGATCGACGTTTTCCGATTTTCCGCTCGAGATGAACGTGGTATTGACGCCCGCGATCTGCTGGAAGTAGTTGTTGCTGTAGGCGGACAGCGTGGCCGTCCAGTAACCCCACGGAACCGAGTAGTAGCCATTCCAGCCGCGCGTGCCGTGTTCCTTGTTGCTCAGCATCAGATCCTGGTTATAGCCGATGTTGAACATGTCGTTCAGCCCGAGCGGATTATCGATACCCATGCTCAGGTTGCCCTGCCACCGGCCCGTGGCGCGCGAGCCGGAGTTGTCGACCGATGCTACCAACGTCCAGGGCTTGTTGCGCTTGACCGAAATCACGACATCACTGCGGCCCGGCGTGGAAGTCGGCTCGATCTTCATATCCACGTCCTGGCTGGCGACGCGCTTCATCTGCTCCAGGCCCTGCTCCAGGTCGCGCAGGTTCAGCAATTCGCCCGGTCCGGTTGGGAACGCTGTCTTCCACGTGCCCCAGAGATCCGGCTCCGCGAAGCGGATTTCACCGACCACGCCGGGGATCAGCGCCAGCTTCAACGTGCCGGTGGTCAGATCCTGTTCCGGGACCAGTACGCGGGTGGTGACGTAGCCTTTGGACAGGATCGACTGCGAGACGCCCTTCACCAGCAATTCCACGCCCGCCTTGCCGACGCATGCGCCGCTGTAGTGGTCCAGCCACTGCTGCACGAAGGCGAATGGGTCCATCGGCAGCGCGGAGGCGCCGCTGGCCTGCAGGTCTGCGGGCAGGTCCTTGGGCACTTCGAGCAGGATGCGGTCGATCCGGAAGCAGGGAGATTCCTCGGGCAGCGCGGGGAACTCCGCTGCGGCAATGGCTTCGGCCCGCACGGCGGGTGCCTGCACGGCGGCGGCGCGCTCGCGGGCTTCCTGCTGCTGGCGCGTGCGCTGGTCCTGTTCGGCGTTGCTCAGGGCGGCGGCCTGGCCGGGGGTGGGGGGAACCTGGGCAAAGGCCGGGAGTACAGCACAAACGATGCCTGACGCGATCGAAGCTGCAACAGCAAGGTGCGATGGTTTGGAATGCATTTCTGGCGAAAACAACAGCCTGGCGGATGCCTCAATGGCACCGCCTTGGCTTAGGAGAATTGCGATAACTCGGCGTGGAAGTCTGGGTCAGAAGGTGATGCACGCAAAGCCGCGCTGCCGTGGCTCCGTGCGCTGCACTGAGAGACGCTGGGCGTCTCCTTCCTTCGTCTCATCGAAGATCTCGATATGGCAATGCCCGGTGTTGGCACTGATGGCGCGCTGGAACATCGATGTCTCCGGCGCCGTGTCATCGGGGCCGGGAAGACCATGCACGACATACTTGTGCCCGGCTTGCGGCTTGAACTTGACCATGTCACGGCAGCGGTAGATACCCACCGACCCGTCGATGGCCACCACCAGCGATTTGTTTGCCCGCACCGGCATGGGTTGGCTTTCGATCCGCATATTGCTCTGGTAGCAGCCCTTAGGGTCCATAACCGGACTCGTCATGGAGAAATTTCCCGTGTCGAAAAACTCCATTACTCAATCGGAAGTGTGGCGCTACTTGTTCTCCCTTCTTTGCCGACCAATAGTGACCCCAATCCGAAGACAGCGAGCGCTACCGTCATAACAGGGATCAAATTGAACTGGGCGGTAAGCACGATCAGCCCGATGATGATTTGCATGACCATCACACCGGCGCATACGCACCAAATTGATCCAGTGTCGTCATCGGAGAGTTTGGAAGAAAAATACGCCAAACCGACCGTCCAGAAAGTATTCTGCACTGCCGGCACAGCGAACATGAGGAGGCGATTACCCCCAGCCGGAATGCTGCTGTCCGGCGCGGCAAAAACCGAAGCGAATTGAAATACCGCCGTGACACCCAGAACCAATGAAAAGATGTATAGCGCGACCTGAGCAAGGACATAACGGTCATTTGTCAAAACAGAAGGAACTTTGATTTTGCTTATTCTCATAACCACATACTCCGCGATAGGAACAGATTTTTTCACTGAGCCGTGGAACCTCGATTTCAAGCCTCCGAGTTCCGTCGACATCCAGTACCACCCCAAGTCTTCCAGACGCTAGTCGCGTACACTAGTCCGGTCATATCCGGCATTGGTTCCGGACTAACTTCTCAGCGAATTACTATTTTGATAATTCAGCCACCATCAGTTGGACGCATCATTTTCATATGTGCGCTTCGCCTTACGCCACTCCGACTCACCAAATGGCCTGATATTTAGCGAGTGTGCCCATGACGAGTACCCTCCCAATGCTGCCAAAATGATACCGATGAAAATCAAAAACATCCCAATTACAGGGTACACACCCTTGCAATAAAAACCAGAATAACCAACTAGGAGCCCCATGACATACAACCCCGCCCTAACCTTGCGGGTAAAATTCCCACTTTCCATGATCCTCATCATTTTTCCTTTCCATTCACTTCTTCAGGGGTAGCATTCCATGCTCGGTTCAGCCAGTCCTTAATATCTGCAGATATTTTCGTTGATTTCACAACCTCTCCTGCCTCGTTTACTACTGGAGATGCAAGCGGGAATCTGTCGCTGACCGTCTTAACCCCAAGGGAGAGTGCGCTTTCATATGCATATTGTCCTGCATCGGGCCGCGCGACTTGCTCAACAGCACCTGCCGCAAAGCTAAACAAGCCGCTAATAAGCCCAAGAGACTCGGCAGGGACTGCGATAGCAGGGTTTCCAGCGTTGGCGGCCGCTACCGCTTGCGCTGTTGCGCTTATTCGCCCCATGTGCGTTCCAATTGCACTGGCAGCGTCAGCTAGATTAGTTCGCCTTTCAAGAATCTCTTGCGTTGTGTGGCCCCTTGGAATACCCGCGGCACAATCGGCCTGTCCACCGCCGCACCTCGCTGTTGGTACGGTTCCGAATGTGCGCATAGCCTCAACGATGTTTCCAAAATCCATTCTTGAAACATAGGGCACATCCCCTTGCATGGCCTTTTGCTGACTCTCGATAAATGCGATGATTCCCACATCATATTGAGCCTGTAACTCGCGTATCCATGTTGTACCTGCAACAGATATCCATTGCGCGCCCAAGTCCGAAGGCTTTGTTGTGGCGGCATCGAACTGGTCAGGCGCACCGGATTCAAGTACCTTGCCATTCATATCCACCCGGCTCGACAGCCGCATTTGCGCTTCGATCTGCTCCACCGTGTACTTACCGTTGCTATTAACAGCCATCCGCTTCGCCAGGTCCCGCTCTTCCGGATGCAACTGCCTGTTATAAGCATCCGCCATTCCCGCCGTCGCCGCCGCAGCATTCCCGCTCGCCCCATCACCCGCAACGATTTTGGCAATGGTCATACCGACTAATTGCAGCATTTTGTCCCGCGTACCAGGCTCGACCCCCATACTCCCAAGGTTCTCATCCAATACCGCAATCGCCGCCGTTGCCGCCGCCACGCCCACCGCGCCAGAGCCAAACTCGCCCCCCAACGCCTTGCTCACCAGCCCGCCGATCAGCCCATGCACGGCCACCTTCACCGGCTCGGGCATCCCCTTCAACTGGTCACCAACCACATCGTACAAATAGGGCGCCGCCTGCTGCACCGTCTGCTGCTTCAACCGGTCATACGCCTGCTGCTCCTTCACCTTCTCCGCATCGAAGATCTTGCCGATGCTTTCATTCGCATTGTCCGTATCGCGGTTCAGGCTGGCGATGGTTTCCTCAGCCGACTTCCCATTCAGCGCCTTCTGGCCGTCAGCGTCAGTAATCGTCACCGTACCGTCCGCGATGGCGCTGCGTGTCGTCCCTTGCGCATTGCCCTGGATCGGCGCACTGCTGTTGCCGGCGGCCGTGGCGATGGCGGTGGCCCCGAGCGACTGGATCGCCGAGTCAGTCGTAAAACTCCCCGCAATCGTCGACGTATCGCTCTTGTACTCCGCCTTGTTCTCCAGATCGCTCGTGGTCAGCGTGCCCGTGGTCAGCGTGTTCCTGTCCTTGTCAGCCGTGCTGGCGATCACCGCGCCCTTCAGGTCAGTGTTCCCCTTCACATCGATGTCGAACCCGCCCTTGCCCGCATGCAGCCCACTCTGTTCCACCACCGATGCGTACGTGCTGTCCGTCTCGCCGCTGCTGGCGCTGCCGCTGGCGCTCACCGTCGTGCCGTAGCAGATCGGCGGCACGCAAATACTCGCCTGCATGCCCGATGACGACTCGCGGCTGTGGTAGTCGTCGGTGTCCTGACGGCTCTCGATGTTCAGGTCACGTCCTACATCGGCCTGGATGGTGTCGCCCGTGGCCGTGGTGCCCTTCAGGTTCGTATCGCGCCCGCTGGCGATGGTCAGCGTCTCGCCCGCCGTCACGTGCGTGTTCTGGTTCGTGACCGAGGTGCCATCCGCCTTGGCCTTGTTCTGCGCCGCGGCCAGTTCAATCGTGAAGCCGTTCTGCGTGCCGCCCAGAGACAGGCCCACGCCGATGCTGGCATTGCTGCCGCTGCTCTTGCTGTTCTGGCTGGCGGTGTCCTGCGCGCTTTCCAGGTTGATGTCTCGCGCAGCGGTCAGCGAGACGTTCCTGCCGCTGATCTGCGCACCACGTGCATTGATATCGCCATCGGTGGCGTATCCGTCGCCGTCCTTGCCGCCAGAGCCCGTGGCGATGATGCTTGCCGTGTTGCCGGCCTTGACCGTCGTGCCCTGGTTGCTGGTTTGCGCGTTGTGGACTTCCGCCTGCTGGCTGCCGCCACCGATGCTGACCGTGGCCTTGATGATCGAGCCGCCGCCGTTGCTGTTCTGCGCGTTGCCCGTCGCCGAGTTGCTGACCGGCGCCTCGCCCTTGCCTTGCAGTGCCTTGATCGCCCCCCGCGTATTGGCCACCGCGATCCCCGCCTGCACCGCATACAGCGCGGCTGACTTGCCATCGCCGCTTTCCGCGGCACGCGCCGCGTTCTCAGCCGCCTGCGCGGCCTGGACCGAGTACCCCGAGAACGCCAGCGTCACGCCGTACTGGCTCGACTTGTCCTGCTGGTGCCGCGCGCTCGCGTCCTCGCCCGGCTCCAACACCACGTTCTTGCCGATCAGCGTCACGTCCTGCCCCGCCGAGATGTCGGCGCCGCGCGCGGTCAGATCGTCCTTGGCCGTGATGTTCACATTGCCGCTGCCGCTCACCACCTGGCTGCGCACGGTGTTCTCGCTGGTGCCGGTGGCATCGAGGTGATGCGATTCCGTCCGCACACCGAACGTGCCCGCATAGCCATTGCCGCCCAGGTCGCCGATGGCCTGGCTGCGGCTGTCGCTGCGCTGAGACTTGCTTTCCTGGCCCGACAGGATATCCACGCGCCCCTGTCTGGCCGCGATGGCGATGTCGTGCTCGGCGGCCACGCCGCTGCCCGCAATGCGTACGTTGCCGGTGCGGCTGGTGATCGTCACCGAATCGCCCGTAACCGTGCTGGCATTCTGCTGGCTGGCGGACAGCTCCCCGCTGGCATGGCTCTTCTGGCTGCCGTACGGCACGACGGTCACGCCGCTGCTGTTGGCGCCGCCGTTGATGCTGCGGCCGATATCGCCCGGCGTCGCCCCCGCCGTGCTGATCTTCCAGCCGCTGCTCCGCGATGAGGACGACTCGCTGTACGTGTCCGTCGAGGCTTCGATGTTGACGTTGCGCTGCGCATCGAGCACCGCCTTGCCGCCCGCGCTGACCATGGCGCCGTGCAACAGGATGTCGCCATCCGCGGCCTTGCCGGTGCCGTCCTTTACCCCGCTGCCCGTGGCGCGCAGAACGATGTCGCCCGCGCCGGTCAGCGTGCTGCCGCTGCTGGTCACGCTTTCCGAGTGGAATTCTCCGCTGCTGGCATTGCGCCCGTAGGTCACCGCGACCTGCGGCGCCGTGCCGGCCGAGTGGCCGATCTCGCCGGCCACCTGTTTCGTGGCGGTCACCTTGCTGTCGGCCTGGCTGTTGGCCTGCAGATTGCGTACGGTATCGAGCGGCGTGCCCGCCAGGGCCACGCCGAAGCTGCTGGACTTGCTGCTCTGGCTGCTGTCCTGCACTACATGATCAACGCCGGTGGTCACCACGATGTTTTGCGCCTGGATGTCGATATGGCCGGCATCCTTGTTGTCGCCGTTCCGTCCGGCGATCAGGTCGCTGCCGACAATGGCAACGTCCTTGCCTGCCGTGATCGTCACGTTGCCATTGGTGGCGCCCACGGCGGACCGCGCATCGCTCTGGGTCACGGCCGTCGTATGTGCCGCCAACTTGGCATTGCTGCTGCCCGCCGACACACCGATGCCGCCCTGCCCGGCGATGAACTTCACGCCAGACGACGAGCGTTCATGCGTCTCGCTGGTCTCGCGGATGTTCTCGCCCGCCGTGATCAGCACATTGCCGCGCGCGGCGGTCAGGTCCACGGCATCGGTCGCCGTCACCGTGCTCTGGCGGATCAGCACGTCGTTGCCGGCCACCGCCTGCACCGTGTCGCCGCTAATGGCGCTGCCCACGCCCACGTCGGCATGGCGCGTGACCGCATCATGGCTCGACGAGCGCGAGAGGAAGCCGCTGCGGCGCGAGCGTTGCTCCGCGCTGGAATCATGGACCTCGCGGCCCTCGGCCACGATCACGTCTTCGGTAGCGACCATGGTCACGCCGCCGCCCGATGCGCCAGTGCCGGCGGTCACATTGGAGCCGATGACCGCCACGCTGCCCGCGCCCGAGGTCTGCGCGGCGTCGATACCGTTGGCCGCCAGCACTGTGCCGACAAGCGCCGTCTGCCCCGCCGCCAGCTTGGCGTTGCCACCGGCCTGGATATCGCTGCCGCGCACCGTTTCGTCGTACGACGATTGGGTGTATGACGCGCGCTTGCCGCCCAGCGACGCCTCCGCGTGGGTGTGCGAATCCGTGGCGTTGAGCGCGACAAGATTCTGGCCCGCCACGAGCGTCGCGTCCGTGCCGGCGCCTACCGCAGCGTTGATCATGACCATGTCGCGCCCGGCCACGGCGGTCAGGCCCTTGCCGGCCGTGATGCCGCTACCCTGATGCGTGGTCACCGCGTCGTGGCTGTAGCTCTGGCCGTTGCGCGTGTCCTGGGTTGTGCCCAGCGCCACCGTGCCCAGGTTGATATCGCGCCCCGCGCCGACCAGCGCATCGCCGCCGGCTGCCAGCGTCGCGCCCGTCAGCGTGACATCGCGCCCCGCCAGCACCGCGACGTTGCCCTTGCCCTCGATGACCGCCTGCGCGCCTACCGCCGTGGCGCTGGCGCTGGAGTTGCCAACCGACTGCACCGCCGAGATGGTCTGCGTCTCGTTGATGACGTCGCGTCCGGCCGCCACCACCACGTCCTGCCCGCCGATGCGCCCGCCCAGGTTGCGTACATCCCGCGTGGCCTGAACCAGCGTGGTGCCGGTGGTGCCACCCATCGCGCCCCGGTTGACGATATCGGTGCCCAGCACCTGCGTGGCCACGTCGCCGACGATGCTGCCGCTGTTGTTGACGTTGCCGGTGGCGTTGATCGACACGGCATTGCCCGCCACCAGTGCGCCGGTGGCGTTCAGGTCCACGCCGGAGCCCTGTGCCAGGTACACCTTGGGCACCAGCACGGACTGCGTGGTGCCGTCGGGCAGCGTCACGTCCTGCGCCACCATCCACACCATGTCCGTGGTGAGCTGGCGCATCTGCTCGTCGGTCAGACCCACGCCGGGCGTCAGGCTGAAGGTTCTGGCGTAGGTCACGCCGTTGTTCATCAGCGCCTTGTATTCCGCCATCTGGTCGGTGTAGCCGGCCAGGAAGGTCTTGCCGGTGAGCGCCGTCACCTGGTCGCGGACCAGCTTCTCTTCGTAGAAGCCGTCGCCCAGGCGCTTCTGGGTGCGCTGCGGGTCAAGCCCCAGCGCGCCGAGCATGTAGTCGCTCGAAATGAACTTGCCGTAGTCCGTGAAGCGGGAATCAGTGGCAACCAGGTAGGTATCGCCCGGCGCGGTTCGGTAGGTGTAGAGGCCGTTGGTGGGCAGGCGCAGGTTCAGGCTGCCTCCCACGGTTTGCGGGCGCGAGGCGCGGCCCGTGGAGGCGCCACTGGCGCCGCCCCCCGCCACGCCGTTGCTGCTCACGTTCACGCCAACGGCGTTCACTGCGCCGACCGAGACATCACGGGCGCTCGTCTGTACGGTCTGGTTGGACGTCGCCACGCTGGGTAGCGCGGCCACGGTCGTCGGGGCCTGTGGCTCGGTGGGATAGACAACGGTCTGCTGGGCCCAGTTGCTGCCTTGCTTCTGGTGCCAGTAGAAGGTCGAAGTGCTCGTCGTGGTCACGGACTGCTGCAGGATCGTGCCGACATCGTCGATGGTGCCGCCCGTCGCGCGGCGCGTGAGGTTGCCGCCCGCCGCCATCGTGGAAGACTGGTTCAGGATGGCGCCGCCATCGGCGTTGATCCTGATCGCGCCGCGCGCCTGCATCGTCCCGGCCGCCGTGGCGCTGACCAGCCGGTCCGTAGCGGTCATCGTCACCGTTGTGCGCGAAATCTCGTTGTAATCGACGCCATTGTTTGCCAGATCATGACGGATGCGGATCTTGTCCGGCCGGATGCTCTTGTTCGGATCGAAATCAGGCCAGAACGTGATCTTGTACGTGGCGCCAGTGTCTTCGATCGCTTCGTAGTACTGGACCGGTTTCGTTACGATCTGCCGGTCCGTCGGAATATGGCCGCAGAAGTCGCCGTTTTCCGGACACCACCATTGACCCGAATACTGGTCGACCGGTGCCTTGCTGAACGAGAGCGTCTTGTTGTCCGTATCCACGTAGCTCACGTCGGACTTGGGCACCTCCACCGTAATCGGCGTCCTCAGCGCGCGCATCATGACCTCGCTAATCGGCGCTCGTTTCCCATTCCAAGTCCATTCCGGAAACTTGAGACTGGCATAGCTGCTCGCCCCATTTCCCTCGAACCCCGCCATCCACGCCGTCAAGGTCTGCCGCGCCGTCTCCACCGGCGATCCCGCCTCCGTCACGATGCTCGTGCGCTTGTTCACCACCGAACGCGCGGCGATGTCGATATCGCCATCGGCCTCGATGGTCGCCGAGCTGTTGAGCAGGGAATTGGTCTGGTTCGCCAGCATGCCGCTGGCGTCGCGCGTGCCATCGCGCGCGATCTGCAGATTGCCCATGCTGTAGATCGTGGCCCCATCGGTGTTGGACACCGAATTGCCCGCATAGACCTTCACGTCCCGCGCCCCGGCGATGATCGCTGCAGCGCCTGCGTTGGCCACATCGCCGGCTTGCACTTGAATGTCGTTGCCGATCATCGTGCCCGTGTTGCTGAGGGCACCGCTGCTGGTCTTTACGGTGTCGCCCTCGATCCGGCCCGCGTTGGTGATCGTGCCGTTCGCGGTGACGCTCGTAGTGGCGCCATTCATGCTGGCGCCCACCACGTTGACCACGTTGGCGCCCTGCACCGTCAGGCTCTCGCGCGCCGCCAGCCGCCCGGTGTTGGTGAGGTTGCCCGTGGCCGTCACGCGCAGATCGCCATTGGCAGCCAGGCGGTTGGCGGCGTCGTTGACGTAGTCGCCGGCCACATCGAGGCTCAGGTTGCCGCCGGCCGTCATCTCGCCGCTGCCAGCCAGCGCCCCGGTCACACCGATGTCCTGGTTGGCGCGCACGGCACCATCCCGGTTGTTCATCGCACTCACGTTCAGCGCGATGCCCTTGCCTCCGAGGAGCGTGCCGCCGCCGTTGTCAATGTAGGCGCCTGACTGCTGCATCGTCAGCGCCTGTCCACCATAGATGCTGCCGCCACGGTTATCCACGCTGTGGCTGGCAGACAGCGTGAGCGAGCCGCCTGCGGCGATGTTGCCGCCGCTCGTGTTGATCAGGTCGCGGGCGGCCAGCGTGGTGTCGCCATTGCCGCCGAGCGTGCCGCCAGCGTTGTTCAGGGGGCCGGCGGTCCTGACCGACATGGCGCCGGTGCCTGCGTTGGTCAGCCGGCCACCGGTGTTGTCGATACCGCTGGCCGTGACGCTGGCGGTGGAGTCCACGCCATTGGCGGAGACCGTGCCGCCCGCATTCGAAAGGGTTCCGGTGGCGCTCAGCGCCAGATTGCCGCCTGCCTGCATCGACCCGGCTGTGTTGTCGATATGGCGGTTGGTGGCCACGCCAAGCGACTTGTCGGCATAGATGCGGCCCTGGCTATTGGTGACGCCATCGGCGGCGAGGATGTCTGCGTCACCCTGCGCGGTAACGATGCCCCTGGTGTTGTCGAGCGAGGCCAGGCGAATATCGAGCGCGCCGTTTGTCTGGATGCTGCCGCCCGTGTTGTCGCCAGCCCCATCGCCGAGCACCGCCATGCGGCCCGTGCCCGCGTGGGCGATCTTCCCGCCTGCGTTGCGCAGCGTGCCAACATCGAGCGTCGCATGGTTGCCGTTGATGGCCACGGACCCAGCGGTGTTGTCGAGCGTGCCATCGGCGACGATCGTCGCATCCGCAGGCCCATACTGCGCAATCGTGCCGCCGGCATTGTTCAGGTCACCTGCGGCGCGCACCGTCAGGCTGTCCGCCTCGAGGCGTCCGCCACGGTTATCGACTGCACCCGGCGTGCGGATGTCGATGGCCCCGTCCGCGATCAATTGGCCGTTCCGGTTCGAAACACTGGCGGCGGCCACGTTGGCGTCACCGCCCGCGCGCAGCGTGGCGCCGGTGGCATCGAGCGCGCCGCTGGCCTGCGCACCGAGCGTGCCGCCCGCCGAGACCGTGGCGCCGTGGAGGTCCAGCCCGCCCTGCGTGGCCGTGAGTTGCAGGCCGCCATTCGCCGACGTCTGGCTGCCCGCCAGGTTCACCGAGGCGCCTTGCACCGTGGCGTCCGCGCCGGCCAGCACCTTGCCGCTTGCCTGCACCGCGCCGGCAGCGTTGAGCGCCAGCGCGCCCGGTTGCGACACCGTGCCGTCAGGACTGACGCCAGCGGCCAGGGTGCCGTTCGATGCAATCGACGCCGCATTCGCCGACAGCCCGCTGCCCGCCGCGAGCGTGCCGCTATTGGTCAGCGCGCCCAATGTGCCCAACGCCAGCCGCTGCCCGGCATAGGTCGTGCCGCTGTTGTCCACGCCATCGCGCGCGCTCGCCATCATCGTGCCGGTCGCACTGGTCTGCCCGGCCAGTTGCAGCTTGCCCTGCGCCGTCAGCGTCAGATCGCCGGCCTGTGCCGCCACCACGCCGCGCGTGGAGACACCCACGCCGGCCTCGGTCGAAGCCAGCAGGATCTTGTTGGCGTACATGCCGCCCAGCTCGCTGACATCGATCCCCACTGCCGGCGCCGGGCCGTTACCGGCGATGGCCGTGGCCGCCAGCGTGGCGCGGTCTACCTGGGCCGCGCCGGCCACCACGTTGAGGTGGTTGGCGTAGAGCGCGGCGTTGGCCTTGACCGCGCGCGCGATCAGGTCCACCTGGTCGGTGCCGGTGGCGTGCAGGCCGCCCCCTTCCACCGAGATCTGCCCGCCGGTGACGCGGAAGGCGTCCAGGCTGCCGCTGCCGCCATAGACCGGCACACCGGTGGTCAGCGTGGCGCGGCTCGTGTTGATGAAGCCGGCGCCATCCACCAGGATGCCGTTGGGATTGGCCACGATCACTTCGGCACGCGGGCCGGCCACCTCAAGGTAGCCGCGCAACTGGCTGGGCAGCGTGCTGGTGACCTGGTTAACGATGATCCGCGCGGAACCGCCCGCTTGCAGGTTCGGGTTGCCGTTGATGTACCCCGCCTGCTGCGTGGCGACGATGCCGGCCGAGTTGTTGAGGATCGCGCCGGCCTTGTTGACGTCGAACTGGGTGTAGTGGTTGACCGATACCCCGGCGCCCGATGGCCCGGTGATGTTGACCTGCGGCAGGCCGTTGGCGGTCTGGCTCACCGCCGGGCGGTTGGCGCCGGCGTTCGGGTCGGCCACGATCTGTGCGCCGGCCACCATCGGCAAACCCATTGCCAGCCATGCGGCGAGTTGCAGCACGGGAATGCCAACGCAAAGGTTGCCGGTCCCGATACGTGTCTTGTTGCCGCCCAACGGCCCTCGCCCGGCACGCTTTCCGTGCGCGGTACTGGCTGCGGACTCCTGCACGGCCATCAGCATGGCGCGCGTCTTGTTGAAGACGAGACGGTAACAACGGCGATTCATTCGAGACCCCGGCTACTGGCGCACTTGTGCGGAACGCTCAGCAACACGGGTCTTACGCATGCGAATTACCGTTCTACTGCAGCCACCCACCTCTGTAACCAGTTGTAAGTTCTTTGGAGGGGCGCAGGGTAAGGCACCAGGCAAGGGGCTGCATACCCCACTTTCTTCTTATTCTTTAGGCACGATCAGTCACAAATCCGATGGGCCGGGAGCCTCGCCCGCGTGGGGCAAGGGATTCAGGGAAGGTCGGCGATTCTCGCGAGCCGGAAGATTCCGAGACCGAAGAGATCTGAATAATTTCTAATTCAGAATTAAATGATGCGGACTGACAACGGACTATCTCAGAATTGTTGTGATTCCATATCAGCCGCTGCCTGGCATGCAGTTCAGGTCTCGCTCCACTGACGCAACAAGTTGTGATAGCAGCCGATCAGGCTGCGGCGCGCGCGTTCATCGGCGTTGGTCTGGTTCAGCGTCTGGATGGCGTTGTCCATGTCAAACAACAGCGCGCGGTGGCCGTCGTCGCGGATCAGGCTCTGGATCCAGAAAAAACTGGCGATACGTGTGCCGCGCGTGACCGGTGTGACCTGATGCAGGCTCGTGGAGGGATAGATCACCATGTCGCCGGCCTCCAGCTTCACGGAATGCACTCCATAGGTGTCTTCCACCTGCAGTTCGCCGCCGTCGTAGCTGGCCGCATCGGACAGGAACAGTGTCGCGGAGACGTCGGTGCGCAGCTTGCGCCCGTTGTGCGGATGGATGCGCACGCCACCATCGACATGCGCGCCGAAGGTCATGCCCTCGCCGTAGCGGTTGAACATCGGCGGATAGACGATGTTCGGCAGCGCCGCGCTAATAAATAGAGGGTTGCGCTCCAGCGCGGCCAGGATCAGGTGCTGGCATCGCGCTGCCACCTCGGATCGTTCGTCGATCTGTTGGTTGAACTTCACCGGCGCCCCGGAGTAGCCGGCGGACACGCGCCCATCCACCCAGGCGTCGCCGGCATGTTCGAGTTGCTGCAGCACGGCGGCCACCTGCTCGGCGTTGAGAACCTTCGGAATACGAACCAGCATGGGTGGAATCCGGTTGGGGCCGCCGGGGCGGCACGTCCTGCGTGCGACCCCGGTGGCGTTTACATGCGATAGGTGAACGACAGCATCGCGGTGCGGCCAGTGCCCGGCACCGACCGGCCACCGTCCGACTGGATCAGCGCATCGTAGTACTTCTTGTCGAAGATGTTGAAGAGATTCAGGCGAACGTCGTACTTCGGCTGATGGTAGGCGATCATGCCGTCCCAGCGCACAAAGCCGCCGACTTGCACCGTATTGGTATTGTTGGCGTAGCGCTGTGACATGTAGAACGCGCCACCGCCAACTTCCCAGCTCGGCAGGATTGCATAGCTGGTCCACGCGGTGGCCGTGTGCTTCGGCGTGTTGGTCGGCACCTTGCCCTGGGTGCCGGCGGCGACGCCATTCTCGATCACGCCATCCAGATACGTGTAGCCCGCGAAGACCTGCCACTTGGGCGTGATCCGGCCGGTCACGCCGGCGCGGAAGCCATCCACCTGAATCCTGCCGGTCAGCGCATAGGTGGTGGCGTCGATCTGGCTGCGCGCGTTGTCCTTGGTGATGCGGAAGATCGCCGAGGTCAGCGACAGGTCGCCGTTCATCAGCTCCCACTTGCCGCCTGCCTCGTAAGCCTTGTTCTTCTCGGGGTCGAGCGACTGCTGGCCCACCGTGCCCACCAGCTGCTCCAGCGACGGGTTGAACGACGTGCCATATGAAATGTAGTACGACTGCTGCTCGGTGGGCTGCCAGATGCCGCCCAGGCGCACGCTGGTGAAGTTGACGCTCTGGTCGGCATTGGGCAGCGCGGTGCTGCCGGCCGTGTTGCCCGAATTGATCGAGTTGCTGATGCTGGCGATGTATCGGTCATAGCGCACGCCGGCCACGGCCTTCCACTGTTTTGTGAACTCAATCGAGTCGTTGGCGTAGACCGCCACCGTGTTGGCCGAGCCGCCCTGCAGGTTGCCGGTGCGGGTCGGCACATTGCCCGGCGAATCGCGATAGGTCGGGTCCACAACCGGGGTACAGGCGACAAAGCCCGACGTCCCCGTTGCAGGATTCAGCGCCGTGCTGCCGCAACTGCCGTTGCGGAAGTAGTTCTGGTTGTCGTAGCCGTCGTGGCCCAATTCCAGGCCGGTCAGCAGCGTGTGCCTGACCGCGCCGGTATCGAACTTGGCGGTCAACTCGGTCTGGTTGAAGATCGCGTAGTCGCGGATTTTGCGGTCGTGGCTCTGCTGGCGCACGAACAGCTGCGACAGCGGCAGGTTCGTGGCGGTCAGCGCGGTGAAGGCGCCCGCCGCATTGACCGTGCCCACGGCGTTCGGCGCCGTTTCGCGCGCGTCGGTTTCCACATAGTTGAAGGCGGTGTAGTTGCGCAGGCGCAGGTTTGGCGAGAACTTATGGTCGACACCTGCCGACAGCGAGACGATGTCCTGGCGCGTGCGGTCATTGTTGAAGCCGTAGAAGGTGTTGCGGTCGACGTTGACGGGGTGCCCGTTGATGGCGGGTATCCCGTAGTCGGGCATGTCCTCGTTGTGCTGGAGCAGCGCGGACAGCGTGATCTCGGTGGAAGTGCCGATGCCATAGCGCCACGATGGCGCGATGCCGAAGTCCTGCACCGTCATCTCGTCGCGCGTGCTCGGCTTGCCGTCCTGCGCCATCGCCGAAATGCGGAAGGCCGAGGTGTCGCCGGTGGGCGTGTTCACATCGGCCGTGGCGCGCACCAGACCGTTGGTCGTGACCGATCCCGATACTTCGGTGGCGGCCTGCAGCTTCGGTTTCTTGGTGACCTGGTTGATCACGCCGCCAGTGGAACCGCGGCCGAACAGCATCGACGACGGCCCCATCAGCACTTCCACCTGATCCAATGCAAAGGTGTCGCGGTAGTATTGCCCGCGATCGCGGAAGCCATCGAGGTAGATGTCGGTACGCGCCGAGAACCCGTTCAGGTTGATATTGTTGCCGATCTGGCCGCCTTCGGCGCCGCCGATGGTGATGCCGGGCACGTTGCGCAATGCGTCGGCCAGCGAGCTGACGCCCTGAGATTCCATCAGCGCGCGGTTCACGATCGTGACCGATTGCGGCACGTCGCGCAGCTCGGCGGGCAGCTTCGACAACTGGCTGCCCGCGGCGTTGAAATCGTCGCGGGCGGCGGAACTCTGGACTGTGACTTCGCGCAGTGTGGTCGGCACCGGATCGGCCGTGCGCGTCACTGCCGGCGCGGGAGTGGGGGGCACCTGTTGCTCGGGCTGAGGGGCTTGCTGTGCGAAGGCGGAAGGTGCTGCAAACAGGGTCACCAGCGCGGTGGCCATGGGGGTGCGACGGATCATGTCAGGTCCAGTTCGCCCCGTACAGCCAGGCCCTTTACCGGCATTCCATCCGGGGCATAGTGTGCGGGCGATCGGGAATATAAATAAGAACGATTCGCATTGCAATGAGCGTTGTTAGTCGTTCACAGACAAGACATGTGGAGTTTGAATGTCTCAATATCAATACATTAAACGCGCGTAAAGTGTATTTTTAGACTCTATGTGTGCAATGCGTCGCTTTTGATACGCGGAGGACACAAATAGAACGGCCCGCATGTAGCGGGCCGCTTGCAGACATATGACCACCCGGGTGATCACGTCATAAATATTTTCTTACGGCTTCTGACCTGGCCGTGATATCAAACCGTCGCCCTACGATGCCAGCGAGTCGGAGATCCGGTTGTGGTTCTCTTCCTCAGGCTCCTCGTCAGGCCACGAGCGGCCCAGCATCCATTCATACAACGTCGGCAGCACGATCAGCGTGAGCAGCGTGGCCGTGATCAGCCCGCCGATGATGACGATGGCCAGCGGACGCTGCGTCTCCGAGCCAATCGCACGCGAGATCGCCATCGGGAACAGGCCCAGCATGGCCAGCAGCGCCGTCATCAGCACCGTGCGCAGCCGGTCCATCGAACCCGTCAGCACGGCCTCCCGCACGGTCATCCCCTCGTCACGCAACTGGTTGAAATACGTCACCATCACCACGCCGTTCAGCACCGCCTGGCCGAACAGCGCGATAAAGCCGATGGCGGCCGACACCGACAGCGGAATGCCGGTCAGGAACAGCGCGAACACGCCGCCAATCAGCGCGAACGGGATGTTCGAGATGATCAGCGTGGCGCTCTTGAACGACTTGAACGCGTTGAACAGCAGCAGGAAGATCACCAGCACCGACAGCGGCACCACGATCGACAGCCGCGCCATGGCGCGCTCCTGGTTCTCGAACTCGCCGGACCAGCTGATCTTCACGTCCTCGGCGTTGACGTTCTTCTTCACCAGCGCCTGCATGTCCTTCACCACGCTGCCCATGTCCCGGTCGTGGATGAAGATGCCGATGGACGTGGTGCGCTGGCCGTTCTCGCGGCTGATGTTCATGGCGCCCGAGGCGGCCCGGAACGTCACAAGTTGTGACAACGGCACCTGCGCGCCATCGGCGGTCTGCATGAAGATGTTCGGCAGGTTCGGCAGTTCGCGCTCGCCCGGCTTCAGGCGCACGGCCACGCTGAAGTGGCGCTCGCCCTCCCACAGCTCCGTGGCGGCCTTGCCGGCCAGCGCGGTTTCCATCAGGTCCTGCACGTCCGCCACGTTGATGCCGTAGCGCGCCGCCTGGGCCCGATCGAACTCCAGCACGTACTGCGGCAGTTCGCCGTCGCGGTCAATGAACGCGCGCATCACGCCCTTGACCGTCTGCACGTTCGCCAGGATCTGGTCCGCCACCTGCTTGTTCTGCTGCAGGCTGTCGCTCTGCACCTTGATCACGATCTGGCCCTTGATCTGGGAGATGCTCTCAAGAATGTTGTCGCGCACCGGCTGCGAGAAGTTCGGCTCGATGCCCGGCAGCCGGCGCAGGTTGTGGTTGATTTCCTCGATGATCTTGCGCTTGTCGTAGCCGGCCCGCCACTTCTGGTCCGGCTTCAGGTCCACCAGGATCTCGACCGTGTTGATCAGCTTCGGGTCGGTGCCGTCGTCCGGGCGGCCCACCTTCGAGATCGTGGTGTTCACCTCGGGCGTCTGGCGGATCACGGTGCGCAGCTTGCGCGCCTGGTCGCGGGCCTCGTCCAGCGAGACCGACGCCGGCAGGTCGAAGCTGACCCACATCGAGCCTTCGTCCAGCTCCGGCAGGAACTCGCTGCCGAGAAACTTGCCTACGCCCACCGTGGCAACCAGCAAGGCCAGCGCAATGCCGACCACCATCTTCTTGTGTTCCAGCGCCCACTTCAGCATCGGCTCGTAGAGCCGCTTGCAGTGGCGCACCACGAAGTTGTCCTCGTGCGCGATGTTCTTCTTCAGCAGCAGGTGGCACAGCAGCGGCACCACGGTCAGCGAGATGATCAGCGAGCCGATCAGCGCCCCGGTCACCGTATAGGCCATCGGCGCGAAGATCTTGCCCTCGTGGCGCTGCAGCGTGAAGATCGGGATGTGCGCCGCGATGATGATCACCATCGAGAACACGGTCGGCCGGCCCACCTCGGTGGTCGCCAGCAGGATGGCGTTGAGCCGTGCCCTGCTGTCCTGGATCTGCTGCTCCTTCAGCTCGCCCAGCCGCTTGAAGATGTTCTCCACCACGATCACCGCGCCGTCCACGATGATGCCGAAGTCCATCGCGCCCAGCGACAGCAGGTTGGCCGGAATGCCCACCCAGGTCAGGCCGATGAAGGTGGAGAGCAGCGCCAGCGGAATCACCAGCGCCACGATGGCCGCCGCGCGCACGTTGGCCAGGAACAGGTACAGCACCGCCATCACCAGCAGCGCGCCTTCCACCAGGTTGCCGAACACCGTGTGCAGCGTCTTGTCGATCAGCGTGGAGCGGTCGTAGTACGGCACGATCTTCACGCCCTTGGGCAGGATGGTGCTGTCGAGCAGGTCGATCTTCTGCTTCAGCGCGTCCAGCACGATCGACGGGTTCTCGCCCTTGCGCATCACCACGATGCCCGAGACGATATCGTCCTCGTCGTCCTGCCCCATCAGCCCCTGCGGCGGCGCCGAGCCAACCTTCACCTCGGCGATGTCCCTGACCAGGATCGGCGTGCCGTTCTTCTCGCTCACCACCACGTTGGCGATGTCCGCGGAGGTGCGGAAGCTGCCCAGCGAGCGCAGCAGGAACTGCTGCCGGCCATGCGCCACCGCGCCGCCACCGGCGTTCGAGTTGCCGCGCTGGAGCGCCGTGAACAGCTCGGACAGCGAGATCCCGGCATCGCGCATCCGCGCCAGGTTCGGGTTCACCTCGTACTGCTTGATGCTGCCGCCAATCGTCACCAGATCGGCCACGCCGGGCACCTGGCGCAGGTTCTTCTCGACCACCCAGTCCTGCAGCGTGCGCAGTTCCTGCGGCGAATAGCCCTTGCCGGTCAGCCGGAAGCGATAGATCTCGCCGATGGCGGTGGAGAGCGGCGCGAGGTCCGGATGCACGCCATCGGGCAGGTCCACGCTGCGCAGCCGCTCGATGATCTGCTGGCGGGCGGTAACGTCCGTGGCCTTGTCGTTGAACGTGACCATCATGAACGACAGGCCGAACTGCGTGTGCGAGAACACCCGCACAGAGTTCGGCGTGCCGGCCAGGGCGGTCTCGATCGGGATCGTGACCTGCCGCTCCACTTCCTCGGCCGCACGGCCCGGGTAGAGCGTGATCACGTTGACCTGGATGTCGGAGACGTCCGGGAAGGCCTCGATCGGCAGGTTCTTGAAGGCGGCCAGGCCGCCCGCCACGAAGATGACCAGGCCGAGCCAGACGAACAGCTTCTGGTGCAGCGCAAAGTTGACGATACGCGAGATCATGTGTCCGCCATTCCCTTACTTGGCGGACGCGCGCGCCGCATTGACCGCCGTGGCGTCGCGCAGGATGTCCTGCAGATAGAGGTTGCCGTCGGTGACCACCACCTCGCCATCGGCCAGCCCTTCCAGCACCTCGGTCATGCCCGGCAGGGACACGCCGGTCTTGACCAGGCGCCGCTCGAAGGTGTTCGAACCCTTGCGCACGAACACGTAGTTCTTGTTGTCAGCCAGGAACACGGCCTTCGACGGCACCGCGATCCCCTTGAACGAGGCGGCCTCGAGGCGCGCCGTGACGAACATCTCGGCCTTCAGGCGGCGGTCCGCGTTCGGCACGGTCAGCCGCACCTTGATGCTGCGCGACGCCGGGTCCACGTAATCCGCGATCTTGACCACGGTGCCCTGGAACGTCTCGCCGGGATAGGCGGCGCTGGTCAGCTGCACCGTCACGCCCGGCTTGAACAGGCCGAGGTCCGCCTCGGCGGCATCCACCTGGGCCCACAGCGTGGTCGGGTCGGTAATCAGGAACAGCGGCGCGTTGGGCGCCTGGTCCGGGCGCAGTTCCATGCCCGGATTGATATTGCGCTCCACCACCAGACCCTCGATGGGGCTGCGCAGCGCAAAGCGCTGGTTCACCGCATCGCCACCGGCCGCAGCGCCGTACATGCGCAGCGCTGCCTGCGTGCGTTGCTGGTCGGCGGCGGCGCGGGCGCTGTCGGCCTGCGCCTGCTCCAACTCCTTCTGGGCGACGATGCCGGCGCTGTACAGCTCGCGCTGGCGCGCCAGGGACTTGGCGGCCACGGCGCTGTCGGCGGCGGCCTTGCGGGCATCGGCCTGGGCGAGGCCATAGTCGGGCGAGGTCAGCGTCGCCAGCGGCTGGCCGGCCTTCACGGTCGCGCCGGGTTGCACGAGGATGTCCGTCACGCGGCCCGCGAACGGCGTGGTCACGCGCACGGTCTTGTCCTCGTTCCAGACCAGCCGGCCGGGCAGGTTCAGCATGCGGTCGCCGCCCAGCTTCACCGGCTGGCCGACGATGCCGGGCAGGGTCTTCACCGACTCCGGAAACTGGATGACCTGGCCGCTGACCTTGGGGTCGTCGTCGGCCACGGGTGCCTCCTTCTTGCCGCAGGCGACCAGCGCCAGCGCGCAAAGTGACCCGACGGCAGCCAGGCGGAGAGAACGGAACCACTGGGACGAAGACGGCATGTTATGGGCGCGACGCATCGGTACGGACCTGGGGAAGCGTGTTGATATCGGATTGGGTAGCTTGCAGCGCGGTGCGGTAGGCGGCCAGCGCCTTGGCGTAGTTGCCCTGCGCCTCGACGGCATCCACGCGGGTCTGGCGCAGCGCGCGGCGCGCGTCGAGCAGGTCCAGCACGCCGGTGGCGCCCTTCGTGTACGCGAATTCGGCGCTGTTCGCCACGGACTCGGCGGCCGGCAGCACGGCGGTCTGCATCTGTTGCAGCGTGGCGCGCGCGGCCTCGAGCTGGCTGCGCAGGCGCTCGATGTCGTTCTGCGCCTCCAGCAGGATGCGGTTGCGGTCGTCCAGCGCGGCGTAGTAGTCCACCTCCGCGCGGCGCGCCTCGCCGCCATTGCTGTGGCGGACGAACAGCGGGATCGAGATGAACACGCCGTAGCTGTTGCCATCGCCATACGTATTAGTGGGCGATTGCGGATAGTGCTCGGCCTGCGCGCCTACCGTCACATCGGGCACACGGCCGGCGCGGGCCAGGTCGCGCGAGGCAGCGGCGGCGGCCAGCCGGGCTTCGGCGGCGGTCACGTCGGGGCGGCGTTGCAGGACATCGGGGTCCACTGTCGGCACCGGGGTGTCCAGCGCGGGCCAGTCCGGCACCAGGCGATTGTCGATCAGCGTGCCCGGCACGCCGATCGCCGCGGCCAAAGCCGCCTTGTCGCTGGCGTGGTCGGCCTGGGCGTTGCGCAGGTCGCTCTGGGCGCGCAGCGTTTCCAGCTGGAGCTTGGTGACGTCGGCGCGGGAGATGTCGCCGGCCTTCAGCCGGGTCTCATTGGCTTGCTGGGTGCGGGAATACAGGCCGACGGTCTCGGTCAGCACCTCGAGCCGGGTCTGGCTGACCACGGCCTCGTACCAGGCCTGGTCCACCGCGCCAAGCTGTTGCGCCACGATGGCCTGGGTGGTCTCGCCGGCGGCGGCGCTGGCCTTGCGGGCCGCATCCACGCGCAGGTTGCCCTTGTTGGCCGTTTCGATGACCTGATCGATGCGCAGCGTGGAATCCACCGTCTTGCTGCGCAAGCTGCCCGATCCCACCCCCGCGTGCGGATTGATATTAGTGACCCCGAGGCTCAGGACCGGATTCGGCCGCTGCGAGGCGATCTGGACATCGGCCTGGCTCGCTTCCTCGCCGCGCCGGGCGGCAATGATGTCGCGATTGCAGCGCTGGGCGTCGAGCCGCGCCTGGGCGAGCGTCAGCGTGGCCTTGGCCGGTGGCGGCACACAGGGGCCGTCCGGGGGCATCGGCTGGCTGGCGGCGTGGCCAGCAACGGCTGCCACAGCCAGCAGCACGGCCATGGCGGCGCGGGAAACTGAAAAATGCACGATCGGTCTGGCTCAATGTCACTTCGGTCTGACGTAAACGACCGTGCCAGCCGAACGGTGCACCGGGCGGACGATTTTCTTTCATCGCTCCCCGGGAACCCGCTCTTTTAGCCGCGCTGCCTTGCCGCGCACGATCTCCCGTGCGCATTCAATCGCAATCTCATTACAAACGGCTTTCATCTTGTCGGCATTCCCACCCAAATGCGCCCAACGTGTGGGTCGGGAAAACACCGATTGGCGCTACGTCCGGCTCAGGCGGAGGTGGCGGCCGGGCCGGGCGCCGCGGCGACTATTCTCAATGCGCGCTCGAGCACAGGGCGGTCCACCATCTTGCCGTCCACCGCGATGGCGGCGCCCTGGGCGGCGGCGGCCTGCTCCACCACGCGCCGCGCCCACGCCACTTCCTGGGCGGACGGCGCCAGCGCCGCATGCACGCCTTCCACCTGGTTCGGATGGATCAGCAGCTTGGCGCCGAAGCCAAAGCGGCGTCCCCGGGCGGTGTCGGCCGCCAGCGCCTCGGCATCGCCGATGGCGGTGCAGACCCCGTCGACCGGCGCCGGCAGCCCGGCCGCGCGCGAATGAAGGACCAACTCGCTGCGGAAGTGATGCAACGGCTCGCCGTCGTCGGCCACGTCGAGATCGAACATCAGGTCGATACTGCCGAACACCAGCCGCGTGACGCCCGGCGCGCGCGCTACCTCGTACAGATCGGCAAACCCGGCGGCCGTCTCCAGCAGAGCATGGCAGTGGGCATCGGGCAGCTCGGCGTGGAGGGCGGCAAGCGCGGTGGCGTCGGCCTTCGGCAGCACGATCTGGCGCACCGACTGCGCGCGGCACCAGGCGAGATCGTCGGCAAACCATGCGGTATCGGCGCCGTTCACGCGCACAAGAAGCTGCACGCCGCCCACCTGGGCGGCCGTCCGCAGGCCACTCCAGGGAGCGGAAAGGCCCGCGCGGGCCTCCGCCTTCGCATCGGGGGCGACGGCATCCTCCAGGTCGACGATGACCGCATCGGCGCCGGCCGACAGGGCCTTGCCGATACGCTCGGGGCGGGAGGCGGGAACGAACAGGTAGCTGCGCGGTACGCGGGGAGTGGTCATGGCCGGCTCCCCTCAGACCACGCCATCGGCGTGAAGTTGGGCCACTTGCGCGGCGGAACAGCCGATTTCCGCCAGGATGGCATCGGTATGCTGGCCGACCGCGGGAATCGGATCCATCCGCGCATCGGTCAGGCCCGGCGGCAGCAACGCCGGGATCTCGCCGACCGGCGACGCCACGGTGCGCCACCGCTCCCGCGCGGCCAGTTGCGGGTGGTGCCAGACATCGGCCATGGTATTGACGTTGGCGTTGGCGATCTTGGCCTCCTCGAGCCGCTGCACCACCTGCTCCGCCGTCATGTGCGAGAACGCCTCGACGATCCGCGCCCGCAACTGGGCCCGATTGGCGCTGCGCAGGCTGTTGGTGGCGAACGCGGCATGCGTGGCCAGCGCCGGCTCGCCCAGCACGGTCTTGCAGAAGACCGACCACTCCCGCTCGTTCTGCAGCCCGAGCATCACGGTCTTGCCGTCGCCGGTCGGGAACGGGCCGTAGGGGTAGATGGTGGCGTGGGCGGCGCCGGCGCGCGGCGGCGGCTCGGCGCCATCGAAGGCGTAGTACATCGGGAAGCTCATCCACTCGACCATCGATTCCAGCATCGACACGTCGATCCGCTTGCCGCGCCCGGTCTGGCCGCGCTCGATCAGCGCCGCCAGGATATTGCTGTAGGCATACATGCCGGCGGCGATGTCCGCCACCGAGGCCCCCGCCTTGACGCCCTCTTCGGCCGTGCCAGTCACCGAGACGAACCCCGATTCGCTCTGCACCAGCAGGTCGTAGGCTTTCTTGTCCCGATAGGGGCCGTCGCCGCCGTAGCCCGAGATATCGCAGACGATCAGGCGCGGATAGCGGGCCGACAGCGTCTCGTAATCCAACCCGAGCCGGGCCGCCGCCCCCGGGGCGAGGTTCTGCACCAGCACGTCCGCGCGCGCCAGCAGCCCTTCCATCACCGGCGTGGCGCCGGGCGCCTTCACGTCCAGCGTCAGGCTTTCCTTCGAACGGTTGGTCCAGACGAAATGCGAAGACAGGCCGCGCACGCGCGTGTCGTAGGCGCGGGCGAAATCCCCCGGGCCGGGCCGCTCGATCTTGATCACGCGCGCGCCAAGGTCCGCCAGCTGGCGGGTGCAGAACGGCGCGGCAATCGCCTGTTCGAGGGAGATGACGGTAATGCCGGCTAAGGGTCGGGTCATGGCGATAGGGTCCGGGGGTGCTCGATGCCGCCAATCTACCCGCGTGCCCCGACTATGTGAAATAGGGATTGCCAAAGCCTCCATAAGTAGAATCAATACCCTCAACGAGAGGACACCCGACGAACGGGACAGGAGACAGCGGCGATGGACATCCGGGCAATGCGGTATTTCGTGGCGATCGTCGACCACGGCAGCCTGACACGCGCCGCCGAGGTGGTCTGCGTGGCGCAGCCGGCACTGAGCCAGCAACTGGCAGCGCTCGAGGAGGAATTCGGCGTGCCGCTGGTGCATCGCGGCGCCAAGGGCGTGCGGCCCACGGAGGCCGGCAAGACGCTTTATCGTCACATCAGGAATATCCTGCGCCAGGTCGAGATTGCCGGCGCGGATGTCCGGGTGGCCGGCTCGGAGATCTCCGGCAATGTCGCCATCGGCCTGCCGACCACGGCAGCGGCGGCCTTCGGCATGCCGTTGATGCGCGCGGTGCGGCAGCGCTATCCACAGGTGCGGCTGCAACTGTTCGAAAGCATGAGCGGCTATATCTCCGAGCTGCTCAACCAGAACCGGCTCGATTTCGCCATCCTGTTCCGCGACACGGCGTCGCGCGCGGTGGAGCCCGAACCGCTGGCCAGCGAACCGCTCTACCTGATCGGCACGCCGCCCGGGCGCACCACCCGCTCTGCCACCATCGCGCTGAAAGCCCTCGACGGCATCCCGCTGGTGCTGCCTAGCGGCTCGCAGGGCCTGCGCGAGGTGGTGGAGCGCAGCTTCGCCAAGGCCGGCATCGCCCTGAACGTGGTGGCAGACCTCGATTCGCTGCCCTTCCTGCTGGCCGCGGCCCGCGAGGGGCTGGCCTGCACGGTGCTGCCGGCGTCGTCGCTGGGGGAGAGTCCGGGCGCAGAAGGGGATGGGGCTGGGGATGGGGATGGAAAAGGGGATGCCGAAGGGGGCATCGGGCGCCGCCTGATCCTGCCGGAACTGCGCCGCACGCTGTCGCTGTGCTGGCCCCGGGCGCTGCCGCGTTCGAACGCGGCCGAAGCCGTGGCCGAGATCCTGCGGGAGATCGTTGCGGTGCGCATCGCGCAGGGCGGCTCATTGGCGCCGCCCCCCTCCCCTGCGGCCCCTGCCGGCCGATAAGAAATCCTTATGGCCATAGTCGGCGATTGAATTTCTCCTGCGCACCAGCCTCGGCTAGAGTGGGCGCCAGCATGGGCGGGACCGACATCCCAGATAACCGCCCGCCACAGGAGACAACAATGCTTCGCACCCTTCCCGCCCTGGCTGGCATGGCCATGGCCACGGCCCTTACGCTGGCCGCCGTTGGCGGCGCCCACGCCGACACCTATCCCAGCAAGCCGATCCAGATGATCGTGCCCCAGGCGCCGGGCGGCACCAATGACATCGTCGCGCGGCTGGTGGCCGCCGATCTGTCGCAGCGCCTGGGCCAGCAGGTGGTCGTCGAGAACCGTCCCGGCGCCGGCGGCAACATCGGCACCCAGGCCGCCGCGCGCGCCACTGCGGACGGCTACACCCTGCTGATGACCATCAGCAGCACGCAGGCGATCAACCCCTCCCTGTACCGCCAGATTCCGTTCGACCCGATCAAGGATTTCGAGCCGATCGCCCCCGTGGCGACGGTGCCGAACGTGCTGGTCGTGAATCCCGCGTTCCCGGCCAAGTCGATGGCGGAGTTGATCACCATGGCCAAGGCCAAGCCGGATTTCTACCGCTACGCGTCGGCCGGCAATGGCACGCTGAACCACCTGCTCGGCGAGATGCTGAACAGCATGGCCGGCATCAAGCTCGAGCATGTGCCCTACAAGGGTGTGGCGCCGGCGTTGAACGATGTGCTCGGCAACCAGGTGCCGATGGCCTTCGCCAGCCTGCCCTCGGTGCTGGCCCATATCAAGGCCGGCAAGGTGCGCGCGCTGGGCGTGAGTTCGGCCAAGCGTTCGCCGTTCGCGCCGGATATCCCGGCCATCAGCGAAACCGTGCCCGGCTATAGCGGCGACCTCTGGGTTGGCCTGTTCGCCGTGCGCGGCACGCCCAAGCCGGTGACAGAGAAGCTTGCCAAGACCCTGCAGGCCGCGCTGGCCGACGCGCCGCTGCGCGACAAGCTCGCCGCGCAGGGCGCCGAGGTGCTCACCGGCACCCCGCAGCAGTTTTCAACCATGTTGCGCGCCGATATCGACAAATGGGGCAAGATCGTGAAGGCCTCGGGCGCCCAGGTGGACTGACTCTCCTCAGGTTCCCTCAGTCGCGGTCCTGCACCGCGCGTAGCAGTGTCAGCCGGGTCTTGCCGTCGGGCGTGAAATGCGTGCCAAAGCGCACCAGCCCGGCCCGGCGCAGGTGGCAGGTCATCGTGAAACTCAGCAGCATCCCGGGCTCGGTATCGTCGATATCGATATCGATGGCCCGGAGCCTCGGCTCGTAGCGCAGCAGCGTCATTTCAATCTCACGCTTGAGCGTGTGCGCCGACGAGGGCAGGTGCCGGTAGATGCGCGACAGATCGCCCAGCCCATAGTCCGGAAGGTGGGCCAGCCCGCCGCGCCGGCTGTTGAGAATGCGCTGGATATTGTCCTGGACGGACAGGAAAGTCTGCGTCGCCAGGTCGAATTCCTCGACCGGCACCCCATTCGCAAAGTGCCCCGTGATTGCCTCGAACAGGCCCGGGCCGCCGGCCATTACAGGTCAGCCTCCGCCCGCGCCGCATCCTCGTCAAACTCCAACCCGATGCCGTCCGCGTCCGAGAAGGTCAGCCGGATCGTGGCCGCGGCGCCCGCCTCCGCTGTCTTGTTCCCCATTCTTATTAGCAGCTCGCGGGCCAGCACCGGCAGGATCTGCTGGTCGAGCAGGCTGTCGATATTGCGCGCGCCGGTGTCCGGCAACAGGCAGGCGGCGACCAGCGCGTCCACCAGCCCATCGTCGTAGCGCAGCGGCACGCCGAACCGGCGCGCCACCCGCTCGCTGACCTTGTCCAGCTTCATGCGGACGATTGTCGCCATGGGCCCGGCGGCCAGCGGCCGGAACACCACGGTCTGGAACCGCGCCAGCAGCGCGGGCTGGAAATGCTCGACCAGCGTCGGGCGGATCGCCTCCATCAGCATGCCGGGGGTGGCCGCGCCGCCAGCCTCGGCCACCGCGTCCGTAGCGGTCAGGATCTGGTCGCTGCCCAGATTCGACGTCATCACGATCACCGTATTGCGGAAGTCGATCACCCGGCCTTCGCCGTCGCGCATGAAGCCACGGTCGAACACCTGATAGAACAGGCTCAGCACGTCGCGGTGGGCTTTCTCCACCTCGTCGAGCAACACCACGCTGTAGGGGCGCTGGCGCACCGCCTCGGTCAGGACGCCGCCCTCGCCATAGCCGACGTAGCCGGGCGGCGAGCCCTTCAGTTGCGACACCGTGTGCGCCTCCTGGTATTCGGACAGGTTGATCGTGATCAGCGCCCGCTCGCCGCCGAACATCAGGTCGGCCAGCGCCCGCGCCGTCTCCGTCTTGCCGACCCCAGAAGGCCCGACGAGCAGGAACACGCCGATCGGTGCGTCTTCGGCCTTGAGCCCCGCCTTCGCCGCCCGCAACCGCTTGCCGAGCGCTTCGAGCGCCTCGTCCTGGCCCACCACCACGCGGCCCAGCCTGGCCTCCAGATCCAGCAGCGTGGCCAGTTCGCTGGCCAGCAGGCTGTCCGCCGGCACCCCGGTCCAGTCCGCGATGACTTCGGCGATCGCGTGCTCGTCCACCTCGGCGCGAATCAGCGCCTCCCGCCCGGCTGAACCCACGGCGCGGTGGGCGGCCTCAATCGAGGGCGCGAGATCCTGCCGCAACGCCTCGTCCGCGTCCTGCCATTGGCGGCGCAGGCCGAACAGGGTCTCCGTCGCGGCCTTCTGGGCGGCGAGGGTCTGCGTGAATCGGGCGAGATCGTCATCCAGCGCCTCCAGCCGGCTGTCGATGGCGCCGATCCGTGCGGCGTCACGGATGCCCGTGGCGCCGTCGTCCTGCGCCAGCGCAGCCCGCTCGGTCTCCAGCGCCGCGCGCTCGGCCTCGCACCGGGCGAAGGCAATCGGCGTGGTGTCCTGGCTCATGCGTACCCGCGCGGCGGCGGTATCGAGCAGGTCAACCGCCTTGTCGGGCAACTGGCGCCCGGTCAGGTACCGGCGCGAGAGCCGCACGGCGGCGACGACCGCCGCGTCGGTGACATGCACGTCATGGTGCCGCGCATAGCGCTCCTTGAGGCCGCGCAGCATCAGGCAGGCAGCCTCGTCGTCGGGCTCGTCCACCTTCACCATCTGGAAGCGGCGCTCGAGTGCCGCGTCGCGCTCGAAATACTGCTTGTACTCCGACCACGTAGTCGCCGCGATGGTCCGAAGCTCACCGCGCGCAAGCGCCGGCTTCAGCAAGTTGGCCGCGTCGGCGCCGCCAGCGCTGTTACCCGCCCCGATCAACGTGTGGGCTTCGTCGATAAACAGCAGGATCGGCGTCGGCGACTGCTGCACCGCCTCGATCACCTGCTTCAGCCGCTGCTCGAACTCGCCCTTGACACCCGCGCCGGCCTGCAACAGCCCGAGGTCGAGCGTCAGCAAGCTGGTGTTGGCGATGATTGCCGGGACATCACCCTCCGCGATGCGCAGCGCCAGCCCCTCGACCAGCGCGGTCTTTCCAACCCCGGGCTCGCCCACGAGGATGGGGTTGTTCTTGCGGCGCCGCGCGAGGATGTCGATCATCTGCCGGATCTCGACATCACGGCCAAAGACCGGATCGATCTGCCCGGCACGGGCCTTGGCGGTGATGTCGATCGTAAAGCGGCCCAGCACCGGGTTGTCGGGGCGGTCCGCCACGGTTGGCGTGTCGGTTGGCAGGGGAAGGATCTCGGGCAGCCGCTGCGCCTCGCTCGATACCTGGTCCAGCTCCGGCATCAGCCGCTCGATCTGCGCGGCGGAGACACTGAGCAGCGGCCAGGCATCCGGCGCCCGCAGCCAATGCGGCGCTTCCACCAGCGCGGCGAGCAGGTGCGCCGAGCGAATCTCGGCGCCGCCCGGCGCCCCCACCGCCGCCGTCGAGAGCGACGCGCGCATCCATGCCGCCTCCAGCCACTGGCCCACGCGCGGCGAGAGCCCGGGCCGACCGCGCAGGTCATGCGGCAGGCGGTCGATAGCGGCGAGCAGCGCATGCCAGATGGCATCGACATCGAGTTCATAGCGCCGCAGGATCGCCAGCAGGTCGCCTTCGCCCAGTTCGAGCAGCTTGATCAGCCAGTGCTCGACCTCGATGTCCCGGTGGGCACGGGTCTCGCAGAGGCTGGCCGCCTCGGTCAGCGCGCGGGCGCAATGGGGGTTCAGGCGTCGCAGGAACGGGGAATAGTCGCGGGCAGTCATGAGGGAGAAATGGCGATGGACGCGAAGAAAAGGCCGGCGCGCGGCCGGCCCGGCCTTACTCAGGCACGCTCGTTCCAGCTATCGGCATGGATGATGTTGCCGTCCTTGTACGACCAGGTGATCTTCTCGTAGCGCAGCTCGATGCTCTCGAGATGGTTGTGCTTCTCGAAGGCCGGGCTCTTGATGTCGTGCATCTTGGGCGTGACGCCGACCACCTTGACGTTCTCGAGCTTGGTGTTGAAGTACTCCTTCTCCTTGCCGGCATCGTCGATCTTGTACCAACGGATCTCGACGGCCTTCAGCGTCTGGCCGCTGGAGACGGCCTTGTACAGATACGGCGTCGAGGCGTCGGTCTCTTTGGTAAAGACGATCGGCTCGTGCACGCGGGTGCCCGTCAGCTTGCCGGTGTTGGCATCCGTCGGGATCTTGACCGCATGGTCGAACGCCACCACCTCGACACTGCCCTCGCGGCCCGAAACCGTGACCGAACCCTTGATGTCGGCGCCACCATCGTCCTTGATCCACATGTATGCGGGAATTGCCATTTGCTTACTCCTTCTGCTGAAATGAACAGGCCGACTGGCCAGAAGTGACCCGATCGCCGTCACGGCAATCGGGAACAAGGGTGATCTCCACACGGCGGTTGGCGGCGCGGCCCGCCTCGGTATCGTTGTCCGCCTTCGGACGGGTGTCGCCGTAGCCTTGCGTCGCAAAATGCGTCAGCGGCAGCCCGGCGGCATCGGCCAGCCAGTTGCGGACGGACACCGCGCGCGCCTCGGACAGCCGCAGGTTGCTGCGCGAATTGCCAGTGGCATCGGTGTGGCCGGCCACCAGCACGCGCTTGTCCGGATGCGCCCGAACCATCTCCAGCGCGCCAATCATCACGCGGTTGGAGCCCGGATTCAGGGTGGCGCTACCGCTGCGGAACAACGCCAGGCTGTCCAGTTCGATCGTGACCGGCGGCGGAGGCGGCGGCCGGTAGCCGGCAATCAGCGTATCGATGGGCGCACGCAGCGCGGCGCCGCGATACAGGCCGAGCCCGAGCCGCAGCGGCACGCCGTTGCGGGCATGGCGGTCGAGTTCGTCGCGGTCACGCCGGACGGTCTTGAGGGCATCGACACGCGCCGCATCCTGTTCCGGAGCCAGCGCGCGATAGCGGTCCATGTTGCCCGTGACCCGCGCCACCAGCGCCCGGTTCTGCCATGCCGAGGCGGCCGCAGCTGCACAGAAAGCCACCGCCAGCCACACGAAACCATGCGCCAGCGCCCGTGGCAGCGCGCGCCGGACCGGCTGCCGGCCGATGCCGAGGATCAGCGACTCCGGGAGCGGATAGCGGACACCGCCACTCCCTTGTGCGCGATGCGCCCCGGCCAGACCGGTGATGCGCGCCACGGCCCCGGCAAACAGCGACTTGTCGGCTGGCGTGCCGTGTACCGCGATCACGCCGACAGCGGCCACCTGCACCGGTCGTCCCGTGCGGCGACCGTCGCGGCTGCCTTCGCGGCTTTCGTCCCGCATGGGCGGCAGCAAGGCCGCTTGCACCCATCTGGCCAACGCATGCAGCCGGGTAGCGCGATACCACCGCGCGGTGCGGTCGGCCGGCCCGGCGGTGCGCGCGTAGGAATCGAGGCTCGCCGCGACTTGCGCGATCCATGCCTCGTCCGCCAGCGCCGCTTCGCCAGACATGCCGAACCACGGACATTCGTCCGGCGGCCCGTCCGATGCCTCACCATAGACCGCGACGCACACTGGTAGCGGATAGTCCACGGCGCGGCTGGCCTCGCCAATCGCGTGGCGCAAGCGGCCGAGCCGCGCGTTCAGCGTTGCGGCGTCGCATATCAGGTCGGCAGCGGCCAGGCACACCACGGCGTCCGGCCCCTGGCCGTCGCGCCAGCGTTTCAGGGCGTCCGCCACGTGCGCCAGCCGCGCCGGATCGTCCACGCGGACCCAGATCGCGGACTCGGTGATGCTGACCAACGCGTCGCCGAACGCCGACGCCAGGGCGCCATCCGGCTCGCCTACGGCCAGTACGAGCGGCGTATTGCGGCGCATTTCGCCGGGCAATGCATCGAGCGACGCGTTGACAGCTTCCAGCACGGCCCGGGAGGCTCGCCGGCGTGCCCGCCCGCGCCGTGTGGCGACGATCATCGCCGCCAGCATCAGCGCCACGACGAACATGCCCAGCAGCAGATTCCAGGTGGCCGACCACGGCGAGCACAGCCCAAGCCATGCCAGACAGAGCGCCGCGATCCAGCCAGCCAAGGTGCGATAGGGATAACCGGTCACGTTACGCCCTTCAAGCAGCCAGCCGCGCGATGGCCGCGTCGAGCCAGCGATCCAGCGCCAGATAGACCAGCCCGGCGCCGAGGAGCGCGAGCACCACCCAGGCGACCGGCGAAATGTGCCAGTCGGCGCGTCCCTTGCCATGGGTGACGATGACCGGCCCGTTGCCCTGGTCGAGCCCCGCGCGCGCCAGTCGCTCATCGAGCGCGCGCAGCAATGCGGCGCGGTCCGTGGCGCCGTTCAGGGCGAATCGCCCCTGGAAGCCCAGCCCAAGCACCACATGGAAGACCGCGAGCAACGGCAGCACCGGTTGGGGCGCTGCGAGGCGCCGTTCGATGCGGTCGATCAGCGCGTCACCCGCGTCGTGACTCTGGAACTCCTTGACTTGCAAGGGCTCGTGCTCCCACTCGTCCCGGCTCGCCCCTTCCAGGTGGCGGAGCGCGAACTCGTCGAGCAGCGCGCATTGCGCATAGATCGCGTCCTCGACGACATCCGGGGATTGCCCCGCCGCCCGGAGTTCCTCACGCAGCCGGGCGATATGGCCCAGGCACGTTTCACGGAACGCCGCGAAGGTCACGGGCCTGTCCCCGCCGGCCAGCGAAGCGACAGTCAGGGCCGTATCGCGTAGCGCGAGCGGAAAGATCGGAAGCGAAGTTGTCATGCCGGCAATACCGCGAAGAGTTCGAGCGAGACGTCCGGCACGGAAGCCGGCACATAGAACTGGCACGCCCGCGCGTCCAGCATGCGCCGGAATGCCGGGTGGGCACTGTCAAGCGCGAAGTACTGGTTTTCGATCCGCACGGGAATGGCGGCAGGCAGGCGCGACATCGTCCGCAACGGAATGCCGGGCAGCGCCGAGTTGACGATCTGCGAGACTTCATCCGGCGCCCCCGCCTTGCAAAGGCGTGGCAGTTGTTCGAGCAAGGCGTGCGCCGGCATGCCAGCCTGCACCGACAGGTAGTACTCGGTACCTTCGACCAGCCGCTCGTCGAGGATCTTGCCGTCCCAGATCGTGGGCCGCAGCCGTTCCAGTGCAATCGGCACGACGCGCGACGGCACCACCGCATCCACCAGCCGCCGAATCATTGACTCCAGTTCCGCGAACACGGGCTCCGGCGCCATGTGGTCGTAGGCTGGAATGGCCTGCAGGGTCTCCGTGGTCGAGAACGTCAGCAGCGCGCCCGCCAGCCGGGCCAGCACACGGTAGAGTTGCTCGGGATGCTGCTGCGGGGCCGCGCGCAGCCGCGCCAGCTCCGGCCAGGCACTGTTGACACTGTGCAGCAGCCAGAACAGTGCCACGTCGGCCACCGCGTAATCGGCCATCTGGTCGGAACGCTCACGTCGGCGCACGCCCAGGCTCGCACTCTTCGCGCTGAGGATGGTCGACAGCCGCACCATGCGGGCGGTCAGCTGCTCGCTTGCGGACAGGAACAGGCTTGGCGGCACGTAGCCCGGATCGAGTTCTATCTGCCCCTGCGGCGTGCGGACAATCCGGGCGATCGGGCACGTCACATAGTCGCCCTGTGCCTCGCCATCGAACAGCAAGGCCAGTGCGTGACGCTCGACGCTGATTTCCTCCTTGCCCTCACCGTGCAGGTCGGCGACCTCCAGGTACTCACGCACGAAGCGGCGCGGCCGCGCCGGCCGCTCGCCATCCTCGACGCAATTACCACCCAGTGCGTCCAACAGCGGCAGCCCGATCAGGACCACCGCCGCGTCCGCGCCCGCGGGCAGATCGGATAGATCGCGCGCCGCAGGGGTCCGGTCGGCCGTCTCCGTATCGATCACGGTGCCATCGGGCAGGCGCACGGCAAGCGAACTTACCGCGAGGCGATTCACTGACAATGCCTGGGTATCGATGACGACGCGCACGACGCCCCATGGTTCCGGGGTGGCGATACGCGCAATCTGCTCGCCGGCGTGGCGCTCCCATAGCGCCTGCTGCTGGAAATGCTGCGGCGTCATAAAGATGCCCTGCGCCCACAGCGGTCTTGTGATCTTCATGGTATCGGGCCGATTCCGCTTCAGTTCTTCGCCTTGGGCATCTGCGAGACGAGCGACAGGTTGATGTCCATCCCCTCGATCTGGAAATGCGGCACGATGAACAGCTTCACGCGGAAGAAGCCCGGGTTGTCTTCGATATCCTCGACAATGACCCGCGCGTCGCGCAGCGGGTGCGATGCCTGCAGTTCGTCACCCGGATCGGTCATCTCGGTCACGAGCGTCTTGATCCAGCTGTTCAACTCCAACTCGAGGAGGCGGCGGTCCTTGGTGGTGCCGATGTTCTCGCGCTGGATCAGCTTCAGGTAATGCGCGATGCGCGACAGCAGGAAGATGTACGGCAGGCGCGCGTTGACACGGCTGTTCGCGGTGGCCTCCTTGGTGTCGTACAGGGCCGGCTTCTGGGCCGAATGCGCCGAGAAGAAGCACGCGAAATCGTGATTCTTGTAGTACGACAGCGGGATGAAGCCGAGGTTGGCGAACTCGAACTCGCGCGTTTCGGGAATCAGTACCTCGGTCGGGATCTTGGCCTGGTTGCCTGTGCCAAGGTCATAGAGGTGAATCGGCAGGTCCTCGACCAGACCGCCAGCCTGCGGGCCCCGGATCTGCACGCACCAGCCGTTCTTGATGAAGCTCTGCACCATGTTCGCGGCGAACGAGAACGATGCATTGGCCCAGAGGTAACGGTTGTGATCCGGCCCCTTGACCGCCTCCGTATAGTTGAACGCGCGGACCGGCACGGTATCCGGGCCGTACGGCAGCCGCGCCAGGAAGCGGGGTAGCGTCAGGCCGATATAGCGTGCGTCGTCGGATTCGCGGAAGCTCTTCCACTTCAGGTACTCGGCGCGGTCGAAGTAGTTGCCGATGTCGCGGATCGCCGCCACGTCCTCCATCGACGTCTTGCCAAAGAACTCCGGCGCCACCGCACCCACGAACGGCATGTGCGCAGCCGCCGACACCTTCGAGATATTGCGCAGCAGGGCGATATCCTGTGGGCTACGGTCGAACGCGTAGTTGGAGATGATCGAGCCGATTGGCTCGCCGCCCGGCGTGTCGTACTCCTGGATATAGGTGTGCAGGTACAGGCCGCTCTGGATCACCTCGGGGGTGTCCTCGAAGTCCTGGCGCAGCGCTTCCTTCGAGACGTCGAGCACCTCGATCTTCACGTTCTTGCGGAAATCGGTGCGATCGACCAGGAATTTCAGGCCGCGCCAGGCCGATTCGATCTCCTGGAAGGTCTCGTGATGCATGATTGCATCGAGCTGCCGGCTGATCTTCTCGTCCAGATGGGCGATGTGGAAGTCGAGCAGGCTCTTGTCGAGCCGGTCCACCTGCTGTGACGAATCCTGGATCATCTTCAGGAACACGTGCATGGCCTGCGCCACGCGCTCGTCGAGCGAAGATTCGGACAGCGCGTCTGCGCTCTGGAACGACTCCACCGGCCGCGTGCTACGGACCGGCGACAGGTTGATCTTCTCGCAGAGCGCTTCATAGACGCTCTTGCCCGGCGCGTCGAGGACGACGGCAGCGGCGGCGCTATCGGCGGCGCTATGGGTACGTGCAGACAGTTCTGGCTTCTTTTCCATGGAAAAAATCCTCGGGTAACGGGTTACTGGGCGGAGGCCGGAGCCGGGGCGGCCTGGCCAATCTTCTGCAGATCGGCGCGCAGGCGCTCGGACAGCCCGGGGTCCTTGAGGATCTTCTCGAGTTCGCGACGGAACATTGCGTTATCGAGCAGGTTCGACTTGAGGTCGCGCAGGAGATTGCGTGCCGCCATCAGCGCGCGCAGTTCGGGCACCTTGCCGGCTACCACCTCCGGCTTGAAGTCATCCATGGAATGGAAATCGAGATCGACGGGCAGCTCGGAGCCATCCGCTGCGAGCGTGTTCTCGACGGCAATCCTGGCCCGCGGGTTGAAGTCCGCCAGCACCGCATTGAAGTTGTTCTTGTTGATCGAGACCTTCTCCCGCTCCGCCAGCGCGCGGGTGTCCTGCCCGCTGCTGTAGTCGCCCATCACCAGCAGCTTCAGCGGCAATTCCACCTTCTTCTGCGCGCCGCCGGTGTGCAAATCCAGCTTGATGTTGATCCGTGCCTTGGGCACTTCGTTCTGGAAGCTCTCTGCCATTCTCGATTTCCTTCTCCAACAGGTTTCAATCCACGCGGCGATCGATTCGTCTCGATCAGCCGCACGGCCGGTAGACACGCAAGTCCGGGAGACTATCTTTTTTATTTCTTACTGTATTTAGGTGACTTCCTAAAATTCGTCAGACTTTTGATCTTTTTTATCTAAATCAATTTTTCGACATAGTCCTATTTTCCTCAAAGCCACAAGGCGGTAAGGTGCGGCGCGCAGGAGCATGTCGCTTGCATCGCGACATGCCTGACGTGCTACGCCGGCTTGCCGGCCATGGGGAGAGACGATGTCGGCTGGGGTTGCAACACTGAAGGCATATGGGGAAGCACTGCTCAAGGGACTGGGCGGACAGCAGTCGTACTTCCTGAAGGTGCCGGGCGCGGAGACCGCAGTCGGTCTCTCGGTGGTGTCGTTCGAGGCGGTGGAGCAGCTGGGCGCTCCCTATGCCGTCACGATCCAACTCACCCACCCGCTGGAACTCGGGCGTGCCAGCTACCTCGGCAAGCCCGCCACGTTCGAGATCGACCCCGGCGATGGCACCGAGCCGCGCAAGTTCGCGGGATGCATCACACAGTTCTCCAAGACCGCGCGGACGCAAGACTTCCACGGCTACCAGATGGTGGTGGAGCCCCTTGTGGCCCGGCTTCGGCTCACCCGCTCCACCCGCGTCTACCAGCACCAGACCGCGCCGCAGATCATCGAGGCGATCCTGCGGCGGCATGAACTGGTCGGCCACCAGTTCATCTTCAAGCTGCGCCGCAAGTACCCGCAGCACCCGTTCCGCTTGCAGTACCAGACGTCTGACTGGGACTACATCCGCCTGCTGATGGAGCAGGAAGGGCTCTATTCCTATTTCCTTCCTGGGAAATTCGGCGAAATGGTGGTGTTTGGCGACGACATCGACCATTACCTCTACAAGCCTGAATTACGTGTGCCCTACCGGGAGACCGCCGGCCTGGAGGCCGGTGTCGAGGCGGTCTTCAGCATTCGTACAAATGCTAGAACCGTCCCCGAATCGTTCCTCGTGGCGGACTACAACCCCGACCTGGCCTGGGAGCCGTTGAAGGGCGAAGCCAATATCGCGCGAAAGGACAAGACCACTTACGGCCAACCTTACGTCTTCGGCACCCATCACCTCGATTTCGATGGCGCCAAGTGGGAGGCCCAGCTTCGTCACGAGGCCGCCATCGCCTGTCAGGTGGAATACGAGGGCGAGAGCAACGTGCTGGAACTGCGTCCGGCGCGGATCCTTCGAATGGATATTGACCTGCCCGACGCACCCAATGGGCAGGTCATCACCGAGGTCACCCATACCGGCGCGCGCGATGTCGCATATCGCAATTCCTTTAAATCAATTCCTTCTGATCGCCGTTTCCGGCTGCCACTGGACGAGGCCAACTGGCCAAGGATCCCGGGCACGCTGAGCGCCCGCATCACCTCACCGAGCCAGTATCAGTACGCCTACCTGACCCAACAGGGCTACTACACCGTCCGCTTCGACTTCGATTTCGAGAAATGGCCCGGTGGCGGCGAATGCGTGCCCCTGCGGCTGGCAAAGCCGTTCGCCGGCGCATTCCAGACAGGATTCCACTTTCCGCTGATCGACGGCACCGAAGCCGCCATCGCGTTCCGGGACGGGAACCCGAACAAGCCCTACATCGCCCATGTTCACCACAACAGCCGCCAGACGGACCTGATTACCAATCATGACCGCTGGCTGTCGCGCAACGTCATCCGCACGCAGAGCGACAACAAGCTCGAGTTCGAGGACTGGGAAGGCCAGGAGCACGTCAAGCTGTCCACGGAGCATTCCGGCAAATCGCAACTGACACTTGGCCATATGGTGGATGGGAAGTGGAAGAAGCGGGGGGAGGGGTTCGAGTTGCGGACGTCCGGTTGGGGGTCGATCCGGGGCGGGAAAGGGTTGTTTATCTCGGCGGACGACCAACCGGGCGCGCGAGGCGAGCAACTGGCCATGTCCGAAGCGGAAGATTCGCTGCGCCAGGCAACGGAGACGATGCTGAATTTGAACAAATCAGCGGAGGCAGCTCATGCCTGGCTTGCCGACATTGATCGGCAACGCGAATTGGTAGAACAGACGCTATTCAAACTAAAATCATCCGCGATTCTCACTCACGCCCCCAAAGGCATTGGTATCGCTAGCGGTACGGATATGCAGATCGCCGCACGAAGGCGAATCTTCATGAATGCGCGCGACGGGTTGGATGTCGGCGTCATGAAGAGACTCACACTTGCCGCCGGGGAGGCAATCTCGATATTTGCGGCGCGGGTCGGAATTCGAATCTTCGCAGCCAAAGGAAAAGTGCAAGTACAAGCACAAGACGATGCACTGGAGTTGATGGCGATGAAGAACGTTGTGATCAGCGCCTCTCATGGCGAGGTCATGATGACTGCCGCAAAGGGCATCACTTTAGGCGATGGGTCTGGCGCGTACATAAAAATCGCGAATGGAAGGGTTGAAATAGCAAGCCCGGTGGGCGAGATCAACGTCAAGGGAAGTCTACGCGCGCAGAGCCCGGCTGGTGGAAGTTTCGCATTTCCGGCCTGGCATGCGATGCCGGTTCAGGATGTGAAGGGCACCATGAACTTCAGCTTCTCGAAGTGAGGGTTCCGTGACAACGACTTCATCCAATCCCGAGCGTACTCCTCCCCTGAAGAAACTCAACTTCGCTTTTCCTTTTCGCAAGGCAGCCGAAGATCAGAACAAGCCGCCGAAAGACTTTACCGATCCACAGGAATTCCTCGGGTTGCTGCACAAGGAATTCCACGGCGCATACGCAGTAAGTCGCGAGTGGCTTTGGCACGGCGGCATCCATGTGACTGCCACCGGTGCGGGGTCATCCTTGGACCTGAGCCACGGCGTCCGATGCATGGCGGATGGCGCGATCGTGGCATGGCGCCTGAATAAAACATATCTTGCTAACGATTTGCCCGCAGATGGAGAGGTGCCAGCATTCCAAGCCCAGTACAGCTCGGGCTTTGCACTCGTACGCCACATCATGGAGTTCCCCGCGAGTAACTCGCTGACCTTCTACAGCCTGTACATGCACCTGCAGGACCTCGCAAGTTACGACGCGGACCAGACGCAGTTGCGCCCCTCGTACTGGACCAAGTGGTTCCGAGTAGCAAGCGGGGCCAATGACAAGCCAAATCCGAGTGCTAGCGGGATGTCTGCCCCTCCGGAACATACTGGCTTGCAAGTCAGCGCTTCCAAGTCGGGAGGAAGAATCATTGGCATCCTCCCTAGGGGGGCGGAGTTCAGCCTCACTAAGCGGGAGGGAAACTGGGGGCAAATCGAAGCCATCCACGCGTCAGCGTTGGTGCCACCCAGGGTCGGCAGTTTCATCGAAGCCGACGCCGCTGTAGGTGGATGGATCAATCTGGAGAGGAACGGGGATACACACGTAATCACTCCTTTCACGCCCGACGCCGCACTTGATCGCGTCGTGGTGCCCGTCGCACCGATTCCTGTAAAGGCAGGGGATTTCATTGGTCATATCGGCAGATTCGATTCCATCACGGATCGAAATGCGGCCCGTATGGTCCATCTGGAGTTTTTTTCCGGCAGCGAGATCCAAATGTTTATAGAAGAAAGCCGAAGATGGCTCGTGGAAAACGCAGCAAAATTAGCAAAGTGGAAACAGTTAGGCTTATCCGCTACGCCGACCATCCTCAGGATAGACACTGGCACCAAGCTTTACGCTAGTCCCAATTGGGAAGGCAGGGATGCCCCGACGACCGATGTCATTCAGTCCCACTCGCTGGCGGAACTCGCCAAGGGTCCTGAAGGGCCTGTGATCGAAACCAACCGAGGCAGCGATGGCAAGAGAATGCGCTGGTGGAAGGTCCCGAGTGCCGATGCGCGCAGGCGGGAAATATCAGGTTGGATACGCGAAGGGAATTTCGCCGGCGGGCGCGTATCTAGGGAGTTCGCCCAGAAGTGGGTTGACTTTGAAGTCTTGGACGCTCTGCATGATCCGGCCCACACCATCTTCGCCTCGACCGAGCAGTGGGCGGACTATGCCAGTGGGGCCGATGTTCCGGCCGTCGGCGGAATTAACAAGCTCAGCCCGCTGATGCAGGTCGTATTTCGACAACTTTTCGAAACCAACGACGGAAATCAGGCAGCGAACGATCTGGCTGTCGCCTCACAGGATAAATGGACAGCCTTGCGGGCGTCTCGCCTTATCGTCAGGCACGAGAGTGAGTGGGCCAATCCTGAAAAGTGGGATCAACTGATCACGGCGATCGAGAAGACTACGGGCCCAACGGTAACGCTGAATGCCGAGTGGGAGCGCATTCAGAAGCTCGTATGGTGGGAGGAGGTAGGCGCTCAGCTCCCGGGGTTTTCCGAGCCGAACGTTTTCCACATCCATCCTATCGCCATGGTTGGAAATTTCCGGACAAGTTGTTCCTGTGCTGGCCAACTTCTATCTGAGGAGGATCTTCAGCAGATCGCCCTAGGTACACCGAGAGCGAGGATCCAGGAGTATGTATCAGCCCTGAATACCGCATTTGCCGACTACAAATTCGACACATGCATATCACGCGGACATTTTCTAGCGCAGATTCTCCACGAAAGCGGCGGTCTGAATTTTACGCTGGAGAGCAATGGAAGAGGCGAGTTGCCATACGATCCCTGGCGTGGCCGTGGCTTGATGCAGATCACATTTAAGGCCAACTACGACGAATATCAGCGATACACGGGCGAGGACGTCACTTCAAACCAGCTCGCCATGGAGAAACTCGAGAAAGCGCCGCACGCCCTTCTCTCCGCCGCTTGGTTCTATGCAGTTAAATCAAAATTAATCGATGCCAGCGAGGTCGATGATTTTATTTGGATCACCCGAGTCATCAACGGGGGATTCAATGGATACGACCATCGACTTCAGTACTTCAATCAATCCATCCCCGTTCTCGGCCTTCAAGGCTGCCTGAAGCTGAACAGAAATGGGGCATATCGATTTGAAGAGAGCAAAGCATATCGGGAGAAGAGAGCATCGTTCGCTTGGGGCCTATGGAATGACCCTGGACTAACTAAGCGCGGCATCGCCATAAAGACGAAATCGGAAGCGATAAAGGGATATACGCGCTATCTGGAACTTGACGATATAGCAGGAAAGCCCACAGACAAGAAAGGCGACCCAAAGGACAAAGGGTGGTATGGAATCGGCCGCCAGATCTTTGTCCGGAGTTACTGCGAAACCAGACTTGCGGAAATTTCAAAGGGTAATCAGGAACAGCATGATTAAGCAGATCACGCGCGCAGCCGGCACGCTTTGCCTACTATTTTCGTTTGCTTCCCAGGCCGCAGCCCCTAGTTCTTCGATATCGGGAGAACTTGAAGGCGAAGGTGCCGCAGGGCAACTAATCTATTCGATTAACCACGATGCGTTGCTTCTGCAATATTTCTCATCGGGTACGAAAAGGAGATTGACATACAAGGTTCATAAATTTGACGCGTGCAGTACGATGGCGGTCTATCAAATACCCCACACGCGCCAGATCGCTATTGACGGCAGCTGTTTGAGCCTGGGCGGACAAATCCTCGTGGAGATTTACGAGTGGAAGGCTCCGCACTCCAATTGGTGCCTCGTGCGTGGCGTTGCAGGAGAGCGGAGTGACAATTTTTACGAACCGAATCAAACCCTGAGCGTCTCGCGCGCGATTGGATGCACCCCCCCCGGGAGTCGCGACGTTCGAAACTTTGCGTCTCTAACCGAAACGGCTATGGAGGTGAACGTGGAAATCGAGGCGCTGAAGAAAACTATCAAGGATGGTACTCAACTGACGGAATATGCACGCACCGTTCCCTATTATGCGATCGCCGAACTCGTCCCATACGTGAGCCCCGACAATGTCGAAGCGCTTAACCGCCTTGCCAGTTGTCTCATCAGGAATGGTCGAGCGTCCGAAGCTACCCCACTTCTCCAAAATATAGTCGCAAAATTTCAAGCAATACCGGGGGCGAAATTGAACCTCGCGGATGCTTACTGGGAAACGGGTCATCAGGCTATCTCCTCGCGGATATATCTCGAGTACTACGAACGTGCAATCAGCCAAGGAATTCATGACATCCCGGCACGTGTACTCGAACGGAAGGCAAATTAAGGCATGACGGAGCGTGTTATGAGCATGGTGAAGTTCATTGCGTCGGAAGAAATTCATGCCCGTTGATTTCCGACGCATTCCGTCAAAGACCGTGGTGCCCGAGTTTCCACAATGGTCGGTCACCAAATGGGCGGTACTTTTCGTTGCCATTGTCGGCGGTGGGGCGGCGCTTGCACTCTATACGTGGCCCGCATCGCAGCCGACGAATACCCCTTGGTTTTGGGTTCGAATCGTGGGCTATCCGCTACTTGCGTGGGTATTCATTTGGAGTACGACGCTGGCAGGCGCACATACCCTCCGCAGCGTTGCCTCAGCAAAAAATGAAGTCAGTGAACGGCATGAACTGGCATGTCATGCACAGGCGAGTATGCCGCTGGCACTCCTCGGGCATGCATTGCGCTTTTCTACTGACGATGCGGAGAATAACGCACAGGCAGTCGTCGGAGGCCAGGTCCAAATGGTGGCGCGTGCCAGCGCGGCATTTCCCAAGTCCGCAACGACGTCGCGCTGGATCGCCATTCCGGAGAAGCCTTTCTATCCGGGGAATGAACTCTCAGAGCATTTCAGGCACGAGGTCATTACTGAACGGCTGATAGACGATCTCGTCGCTCGATTGCGCGGCGATCTCGGGCGGTTGCCTTCCGGTACATGTGTGCGAGTTCGATCCGTTGTCGCGTCTTCGCTGGCGAGCGAAGAAGTCTGTGCGGATATAGGAGAAAAACTTCGGGGCTGGTTCCCCGGTCTTTCCGTGGTCATGTCGAAAGACACCGATGCTCTCTCGTTGTTCAACGTCGACGCTTGGGCCGACGGCCTTTGGCAAAACGAAATCCAGCTTCTCGTCGCAATCCAACTGCGCCGAGCAATCAGTGAAGAACTCCCCGAAGGTTCCGCGGAAGCTGGCGTGGCTCTGTTAGTCGGTCCACCTTGCGATCATACGTCGATACCAACAGCACTGCACCTGCACCGCCCTGCCACGGGCAATGCGACATCCGCAAGTGAAATCTCCGCGTTGGCAACCCGCTGGGGCCGGAGCAAAGGCACCGACATTAGTGTCGTTTGGAGTGACGCCTTGACGGACGGAGCCATTGCACAACTCCGATCGACAGGCGTCGCAAGCGACAGCGCGATCTGGATCGATCTGCGTAGGACCATCGGCGACTGCGGCCACGCGGCGCCATGGCTGGGTGTCGCGCTGGCCGCCGAGCAGGCCGCGCAGACGGCCTCTCCCCAACTAGTTGTCGCCCAGGAAGGCGACCAAATCATCGCACTTGTGTGCCGCACGCAATCATGAACTCATCCAAGTCGTCAGGTGTGACGCTTTACCTTCGACTCGCGATACTTTCCCTCTTCGGTGCTGCGGGCGCGGCGATTTGGTTCGAAGGTGCAACGCTTGGTTTGTCGCCCGCGCACATCCATATGACACTTATCGCCTTGGGGACTGCATGCGTCGTATCACTGGTCCTCGCCAGCTACTACGAGTGGGTCTTGCTCAAGGTGGAGGAGTTGCGCGCTCGACTCAGGATATCTGAAACGCCACCCTCCTCCAATGAAGGCATCACGAACGTGAGCGGGCTTCATACGGTGGCAAGAACGCTTCGAGAAGAGCGGCTTGACTGGCGCTATCGCAAGCCATGGCTTCTGGTATTCGGCGATGTGTCGACGGTCGTCCGGCTGTTTCCTGAACTAGCCGAGCACGGGTGGCATCAATCCGACTCTGCCGTCCTCCTATGGAATCAAAGCGGTAACGGTGCTGAACCTGACGCAGCATGGCTCAAGCAGCTTCGGAAGCTACGCCGTCGCCGTCCCATCGATGCAGTCGTCATCATCAGAGACGCCGACCAAAAGAAGGAAGCGCGAGCCATGAGCCGAACCGGTCTTTCGCGTGTCGCCGAATATCTCCGCTGGTCCGCGCCCGTCTTTGCGCTCGAGGTAACACAGGCGCCCATCAGCAATGCGCCGATCCCAGTCGTCGGCTTCGACCTGGGCGCCAACCCCAACACCGCCGTCATCGAAGCTGTGCTTTCGGACCTACACCAAACCCTCGCCCGTCGCGGCACTGCGCAACTGATCGCCGACCACACCGACCGCTACATGGCAACGCTGTCCCAGCAACTGGACAAGCGCATCAACGGACTCGTCGAGTGGGTAACAGGGCTGATGAATTCCCGCAGCGGAGCTATTCCTCTTGCGGGGATCGTCTTTTCTCCGTATCCGCAGCCCGGCACCACCACCAACCTCCCCCTCTGGCAACACATCGCCGATTCCGCCCGCCGTCATCCCGGCCGGCGGGTCGGCTTCCATCCCGTCACCGTCTTTTCCACCATCGCCCTCGGCGCCATCGGCCTGTGGACGGCCGGGATGTTGCTGTCCGGCTATCAGAACGCCCGCAATATCCACACTGCACAGCGGGCTGTCGATGCCAGCGCCGCGGAACTAAGTGCCGCCGGGCAACTTCGCTCGCTCGTCAGCCTCCAACACCAGATCGCGCGTTACGAACCCCGCGCCGGCCATCGCGCGTCGCTCTCCACCCGCTTCGGGCTGAACCGCGATGACGCCCTGCTCGCAGCGCTGTGGAAGCCCTATGCGGCGGCCAGCCGCGAGCTTCTGGTCGGCCCGATCCAGCAGGATCTCGAAGATGTGCTCGTCGATCTCGCGCAGATGCCGGTGGATGGGCTCGACGCGCAGGGCAGCCAGTGGGCGCTGGGCGGCCATCAGACGCTCAAGACCTATCTGATGCTGGCCAACCCGGAGCGCGCCGAGCCAGACTTCCTGGCGCCGCAGCTGGTCCGGCACTGGCAGACGGAAGCCCGCATCACGCCGGGCGAGCGGGACGATCTGGCGGATCGGCTGCTAACGTTCCATGCCGCCCGCGTCAAGGCCCATCCCGACTGGCGCATCGAGGCGCGGCCCGAGCTGGTGGCCGGCGCGCGGCGCACGGTGCTCGCGGTAATCGGCCAGCGCAACGCGCAGGACACGATCTACCGCCAGGTGATCGATGGCATCGGCAACAAGTATCCTGATCAGACGCTGGTGTCGCTGACTCCCGGTACCGACGCACGGGGGCTGATCCGTGCCAATGCGCTGGTGCCCGGCGCCTACACCCGGCAGGCCTACGACGGCCACGTGGCCGAGGCCATTGCGCAGGCCGCCAAGCGCACGGAAGTCGCTAGCGATTGGGTGCTATCAGACGGCAATGCCCCGCAGTCGGCCAGCCCGAAGAACCTACAGGCCAGCCTCACCGCCCGGTATTTCGCCGACTACGCCGAGCAGTGGCAGCGCTTCATGAACAGCCTCCAGTGGGAGCCCGCCCCCACGCTGCCGGGCGCCATCGACCAGTTGAAGCTGATGGCCGATGCACGCCAGTCGCCAGTCATCGCGCTGATGAAGTCGCTGGATTACCAGGGCGGCGCTGGCGCGCACAGGGACTCGCTATCCGACACGCTGGTCGCCAAAGCGCAGGACATGCTCGGCAAGAAGGCCACCGGCCCCCAGGCCGTCAAGCCCGACACCGCCGGCCCGCTGGGCCCGACCTTCGGGCCAATCCAGCGGCTGATGGCCGTTGGTGAAGGTGCCGGCGGCGACATGAGCCTGCAGCGCTTCCTCGATCGCGCGACGGCCCTGCGGTTGCGGCTCCAGCAGGTCAGCCACAGCCCGGACGCCGACGCCCAGGCCCGCCAGATGGCGCAGGCGCTGTTCCAGGGCAAGGGCTCGGAGTTGGCCGATACCCAGGCGTACGCGCAACTGATTGCCGCAAGCCTCGGCGCCGAGTGGGCCGGGATGGGGGAGGCGCTGTTCGTGCGTCCCATCGCCCAGGCGACCCAGACCGTGCTCCAGCCGGCGCAGGCCAGCCTGAACGCCGCCTGGCGAGACAGCATCGCCATGGCATGGGGCCGCGCCTTCGCCGGCCGCTACCCGTTTGCGGATACCGCCAACGACGCCTCGCTGCCGGAACTCGCCCGCTTCCTGCGCCCGCAGGGCGGGCTGATCCACGGCTTTCTCACCGCTCAGCTGGCCGGCGTGCTCGAACTGCAGGGCGATGCGTGGCAGCCCGCGGCGTCGGGCGGCCACGCGCTGGCGTTCGATCCGGCCTTCCTTGCGGCGATCAACCGGCTGCAGCGCATCGGCACGCGGCTGCTCACGCAGGGCGAACCCCGCTACCAGTTCGAGATGAAGCCCGTGCCGACGCCGGGCCTGACCGATACGCTGCTGACCCTGGACGGCCAGACCCTCCACTACTACAACCAGCGCGAACACTGGCAGGCCATGACGTGGCCGGCGAGCAACCTCGAGAGCCCCGGCACGCGCCTCCAGTGGCAGACCGAGACGGCCGCCACCAACAAGCATTACGAGTTCACCGGCCGATGGGGACTCGTCAGGATGCTCGAGCGGGCCAGCATCGAGCCGATCGACAGCGCCACGTTCCAGCTCACGTGGCAGGGGCAACCGGATAGCCCCGTCGTGGCCCCCGCGCCCGACCCCGCGCCGGACCCCGACAGCCTGACCCCGCGCGCTGCGATGCAGCCGCCAGCCAGGGATGTCACCTACCCCATCCGCTACCAGCTGCGCACCGAACTCGGCCATGGGCCGCTCGAACTGCTCTCGCTGCGCGACTTCGTGCTGCCGTCCCGGATCTTCCTCGACAAGCCCCAACCATCCACCACCAAGGGGAACGATGTTTAACCAGTTGCTCAACGCACTGTTCGGCACGCGCGCGCCGTCGGATCTGGCCCGGACGGCCATCGCGCGATGGGAGCCGTGGCTGAAGCCCATCCGCCCCGACGCACCCGCCGGGGACGATCCCGGCTACGACGACGATTTCCTCGCCATCAAGGACGAAGTTGCCAAGCTGTCCGATGTCAACGACACCCTGATCGTCGAGACGGCGGAGCGCCTGCTCCAGGGCACTGCCAAGGACGCGCGGATCGCTGCCTACTATCTCTACGCGCGCATGCGGCGGGACGGCGCCGAGGGCATCGCGTCCGGCTTCGAGCTGCTGTCGGCACTGGTAGACCGCTTTGGCACGCAGCTGCTGCCCGCCCGGGCCGAGAGCCGCAAGGCGGCGCTCGAGTGGCTCGCCAGCGCCACGTTCACGGATCGGCTCGACCGCGTGCACGGGCTGACCGGGCTGCCGCTGGAGCGCACGCTGTCGGCGCTGGCGCTGATCCTCGAGCGCACCGCGCAGTGGCCGGAGGCCGCCCGGCCGGCGCTGGACGCCCTCTTCCGGCGCTTCGAGGGCCGCGTGGAATCGCCCGCCGCCCATGACTCTGGCGCCGAGCCCGCGTCACCTGCTACGCCGATGGCGCTGCCCGCAGGCGACGTCTCCTCCTCGCGCGACCTGCTCGACCGCGCGCGCCAGATGGCCACGTTCCTGCGCGAGCAGCCGCAGGGCTATCTGGCCGCGTACCGGCTCATGCGCTGCGTCCGTTGGGACACGCTGACCGAGGCGCCGCCGCACGAGCCCAGTGGCAAGACGCGACTGGTGGCCCCACGCGCCGAACTGCGCGCCCAACTCAAGCGCCTGCTGTTGCAGAAGCAGTGGCCGGAACTGCTCGACCGGCTCGAACGCGCCTTTGCCGAAGGCGCCAACCATTTCTGGCTGGACCTCCAGTACTACGCCTTCACCGCGCAGGACCAGGCCGGCGGCGACTACGCGCGCGTACGGGACCTGCTGGCCACGGACTGCGCATTGATGCTGGAGCGGCTACCCGGCATCGAGCAACTGAGCTTTGCCGATGGCACGCCGTTCGCGGACGACACCACGCTCGAATGGATCGCACGCCATGCCACCGTGCGCGATGTCGAGCGGGGCGACGCCGTGGCGCCGGTGTCGGTCTCGTCCGCCAGCACCGACTGGGCGGAGACCGAGGCCCAGGCGGCCGATCTCGCCGCGCAGCAGAGCCTGGACGCGGCGTTCGCGTGGCTGCAAGGGCTGCCCCTGCCCGATGGCGAGCGCGACCGCTTCATCCGCCAACTGGTGATGGCACGCGTGGCCGCCCGCGCGGACCGTGCCGATACCGCGCTGCACCTGCTCGCCACGCTCGAAGCCACCGCCGCGCGCTTCCAGCTGGCCGCGTGGGAGCCGGGCCTCGCGTTCGAGGCCAAGCAGCAACTGCTGCGGCTGCTCCGGGCGCGCCTGTCGCGCAAGGACGCCGACAAGCCCGCCATCGCCCATCGCATCGACACCCTGCTGGCCGATCTGATCGCCCTCGACCCGGCGCGCGCCATCGCCACCGCCTAGCCTTCCCGAGACATGAAGCACCCGACCCAAGACAACGAGATCCTGCGCTACTACGAAGCGGAGATGCGCTACCTGCGCGAAGCGGGCACCGAGTTCGCCCAGGCCTACCCAGACCGCGCGCGCATGCTGAACCTGGATCGCATCGGGGAGCGCGACCCGCACGTAGAGCGGCTGTTCGAAGGCTTCGCCTTCCTGATGGGGCGCCTGCGTCACAAGCTGGACGATGAACTGCCAGAGTTGACCGAGGGCCTCGTCAGCATGCTATGGCCCCACTACCTGCGCATGATCCCGTCGCTCTCGATCATCGAGATGTCCCCGGCCATGGGCACGCTGCAACGCCACGAGGTGCTGCCGGCCGGGCTGGAAGTCGTTTCCGACCCGGTGGCGCTCGGCGCGCAGCCGGCGCGCGGGCAGAGCGGGCAGAGCGGCCAGGGCACCCCGGGCAACCCCGGCGATAGCGTCGACTGTATCTACCGCACCACGCAGTCCGTCGACCTGTATCCGCTGCGCCTGACCGAAGCGGCCACCTACACGCGCGAGGATGGCCGCTCGGTGATCCGCCTGCGGCTGGCGCTGCAGGCGCAGGCCAAGATCGCGCTGCTGGAGGTGCCGCGCCTGCGGCTCTTTCTCCATGCCGACCGCCCGCTGGCGCTCGCCCTGTACGCCGCGCTGACCGCCACGCCGGTGGCGATGCACGTGCGGGTGCCCGGCCACCCTGCCGACCGTCCCGGCACGCCCCTGCCCATGCCGGGTCTGTCCCTGCGGCCGGCCGGCTTCGCCGCCGACGAACGGCTGTGGCCCAAGCCGGACAACGCGTTCGGCGGCTACCAGCTGATGCTCGAATACTTCACGTTCCCCGAGAAGTTCATGTTCGTGGACCTGTTCGGGCTCGACCTCCCCGCCATCGCCCGGCTGGCGCCGGAGACGGAGCAGTTCGATGTCGAGGTCGTGCTCGCCCGGCCATTCCCCGATGACCTGCGCTTCTCCGCCGAGAACGTGCGGCTCCATTGCGCGCCCATCATCAACCTGTTCGAACTCGAGGCCGACCCGGTCACCCTCACGCACCACGAAACCGAATACCGCGTGCGGGCGATGGCGCAGCATGGCCGGCATGTGGAGGCGTACTCGGTGGACACCGTGCGCGGCTTCGAGGCCGCCAGCGGCGAGCGCTTCGAGTACGCACCGTTCGCGGCGTTCCGGCATCGCGGCGGCATGCTGCGCCACGAGATGCCCGAGCGCTACTTCCACACGCGCGTGCGGCGCGGGCCGTCGGGCCAGGTGGACACCTGGCTGGTGCTCGGCGGCCATGCCTGGGAGACGCAGGACGCGCTGCCCGAGGAGACGCTCTCGCTGTCCGTCACCGGCACCCACGGCATGCTGCCGCGCAAGGGCCTGCGTGAAGCCGGCATCACACAGATGCGCGGCGGCTTCACCAACGTGGCGTCGATCCGCAACCTCACGGCGCCGACGCTGCCCGTCTATCCGCCCACCGGCGACCGCTTCCACTGGCGCGTGCTCTCGCATCTGGCGCCGAACTACCTGTCGCTGCTCGATGCCGAGGTACTGCGCGGCACGCTGGCGCTCTATGACTGGACGGACGGCGAGACCAACCGGCAGCGCATCGACGCCATCACCGAGGTGCGGCACCGCCCTCTGCAGAAGCTGGAGAGCGGCGGGCTGCTGCGCGGCGTGGAGATCGAGGTCTGGCTGGACAGCACGCGCTTTGCCGGCGCGGGCGACCTCGAACTGTTCGGCGAGATGCTGAACCGCTTCCTGTCGCTGTACGCCACGCTCAATCTCTACACGCGGCTCGTGATCGTCTCGCAACCGTCCGGCCAGCGGCTGGCGTGGCCGGACAGCAAGGGCCAGGGGGCGCCGTTTTGAACGCACCGGACAACCGGGCGCCCCGCCCGCTGAGCGAGGCATTGCTGGCCGATGCCCCGCGCATGAACTTCTTCCGCCTGTGCGAGTTGATCGAGCTGGCGGCGCCAGGCCACCCGCCGCTCGGCACCACCGATTCGCCGGCCAATGAGCCGGTGCGCTTCCGCTCGAACGGCCGGCTCGGCTTTCCGGGCCGCGAGATCGACGCCGTGGAGCGTGACCCGGACCACCCCGACGCGCCACCCGTGGTGCGCACCAATTTCCTGGGGCTGTATGGCGTCGATGCCCACATGCCGTCGTATTTCGTCGACGAAGTGGCCCAGCGGCGCGATGGCGCGGAGCCGCTGGCGGCCTTCCTCGACCTGTTCCACCACCGCATCGTCACGCAGTTCTATCGCGTGGCGCGGAAGTACCGCTACCCGCTGGGCTTCCGGCGCGACGGCGGCGACGAGGTGTCCCGCTACCTGCTGAGCCTGCTCGGGCTCGGCCTTGGCGGGTCCGCTGTCAGCGACACCGTGCCCACCCAGAAGCTGCTGTCGATGCTGGGGCTGGCCAGCCAGCGCACCCGCACGGCCGAGGGCCTCGCTGGCGTGCTGCAACACGCCGTGCCCGACGCAGGCGTGCGCGTAGACGAATTCCATCCGGTCTGGACCCGCCTGCCGTCGGACGCGACCGAGCGCAGGCCGCTCGGGCAGAACTGTGTACTCGGGCGCGGCTTCTTCGACCGCGCGAATGCCGTGCGCGTGGTCATCACGCCCCGTACGGCGGACCTCGTGCAGGGCCTGATGCCCGGCCACGCCCAGCACCGGGAGGTGATGACCCTGCTGCGCTTCTACCTCGGCCACACGGCGCATGCCTGTATCGAAATGCACGTGCACACGTCCCTGATGCCGCCGCCGGCGCTGAACGACGGCGCGGTGCGGCTGGGCTATTCCACCCAGCTGCGGGCGCCCGCGGAGTCCGTGACCCGGGTGCAACTGGGCACCTGGAATGGCATCGTCCAACCCGCCGCGCGCCCGGAGCGCCACCCCTCCAGCCACCACTAATCATGAGGACAAACACGATGAGACAGCCGTTCCGCATCGGGGCCCTGTTCCTGTGCGCCAGCCTCGCCGCAGGGTGCGGCGTCGGCCAGGCCGTGAAGGACAGCACCGTGGAGGCCGCGAAGTGGGCCTTCACCACGCAGGTCAAGACGATGAATCTCGACCTCGCCAGCCGGACGTCATTGAACGCCACCGACGCCGGAAAGTCCTTGTCGACGGTGGTCCGGGTCTATCAGCTGAAGACGCCGGACGCCTTCCGCGAACTGAGCTACGCCCAGCTCCAGACCAATGACCTGACGGCGCTGAAGCCCGACCTGCTGGCCCAGCGCGATGTCGTCCTGCGCCCGGACGAGCGGGTCAGCCTGGCCGAGCCGATGCATGCCGACGCCGAATTCGTCGGCATCGTCGCCCTGTTCCGCAACCCGGACGAGGAAGCCGGCTGGAAGCTGGTGGTGCCCCGGCGGCAATGGAAGCAGACCGATCCGGTCAGGGTGGAGGTGCGCGCCAATACGCTGGCGTTGGCTGCGCCGGCGAAGGGGTAGTTAACGGATCGCTAAAGGGCAGCCCCGGGCGGCGGCCATGTATCCCCCAATGTCCGCGTATCATCGACGCCCTTCGCCCCCTCTTCGCGCCCCTGACGCCCCCGGATTCACCATGCCTGACCATTCGTTGCTGTCCGCCCTGCTCATCTTCGGACTTGGAGGGCTGCTCGGCGGGGTCGGGGGCCTGTTCGGCATCGGCGGCGGGCTGATCGCCATCCCGGCCCTCGGGCTGCTCTACGGGATGGACCAGCAGCTCGCCCAGGGCACCTCGCTGGTGATGATCGCGCCCAACGTGGTGATCGGCTTCTGGCAGTACCGCAAACGGGCCGATATCGAACTGCGCACTGCCATCGTGCTCGGTCTCTCGGCCGTGCTGGCCACCTACTTCTCCGCCCGGCTGGCCACCGCCATGGACGCCCAGCTCCTGCGCCGGATTTTCGCAATCTTCATGATCGGCCTCGCCCTGTACTTCTTGTGGCGCCTGATGCCCGGCCGGGCCGTGACCCAGCAGCAGGCGCGGCTGTCGTCGCGCTGGATTCCGGCTGTGGGCGTGGTGGGCGGGGCGTTCTCGGGGTTCTTCAGCGTGGGCGGCGGCGTGGTGGCCGCGCCGGCGTTGGTCGGCCTGTTCGGCATGCGGCAGGCCGCCGCGCAGGGGCTGGCGCTGGCGCTGGTCACGCCGGGCGCCGTGGTCGCGCTGATGACCTATGCCCAGGCCGGCCATGTCGACTGGACCAGCGGCATCCCGCTCTCGCTCGGCGGCATGCTGACGATCTCCTGGGGCGTGGCGCTGGCGCACCGGATGCCGGAACGCCGCCTGCGCGCCGCGTTCGCCGTCTGCCTGATCGCCACGGCGGTGGTCATGCTCGTACGCGGCTAGCCTGCCGCCGGCTTGCGGAAGACCAGACTGAAGTTGTTCGCCGGCATCGGGATGGGCGCGTCGCAGGTCATGCCCTGGGCCGCACCGAGCGCGATCACCGCTTCCATGTCGCGCACGCCCCATTCGGCATCGGCGGCACGCAGTTGCGCGTCGAAGGCCGCGTTGCTGGGCGCCGTGTGGGCGCCGTCGCGCTTGTAGGGGCCGTAGAGGTAGAGCACGCCGCCCGGCCCGAGCCGCTTGCCGGCACCGGCGAACAGCGCCTCGGCGGCCGCCCACGGCGAGATGTGGACCATATTGATACAGACAATGGCGGACACGGCGTCAATGCCCCAGGGTTCCGCGCGCACGTCGAGGGCCAGCGGCGGCAGCACGTTCGTCGTCCCGGCGTGGACTGCCCAGGCCGCAATCGACTCGCGCCAGGTGGCATCGGGGTCGCTCGGCTGCCAGGTGATGCCCGGCAGCGCGGCGGCGAAGTGGACAGCGTGCTGGCCGGTGCCGCTGGCGATCTCGAGCACCGTGCCGCTGGTCGGCAGCACCTGGCGCAGCACGGCAAGGATCGGCTCCCGGTTGCGCTCGGTGGCAGGCGCCATGCGGCGCGCGGCGAGATCGGGGGACGGGCGGGTCATGGGCGCTCCTGTTTTCGCGGGTAACAGGCGCAAGGGTAGCAGGCACGGCGCCTCTGCGCGGTCAGACGCCCCGGCTGCGCTACACTCCCTCTCCTGCCCAGTCACCCCGCCGGTTTCGGCCGATTTCCGCCGCCTTGCCCACCTACACGCTTGCCACCCCCGTGCACTCGGACCTCGAGATCCGCAAGAGCCGCTTTATCGGCCTGGCCACGCCCGTGCCAGACCGCGAGGCCGCCATGGCGGTGCTCCAGGACCTGCGCGCGCAGCACCCAGCCGCCACCCATGTGTGCTGGGCACTGCTGGCGGGTGGACAGTCCGGCATGTCCGATGACGGCGAGCCGTCCGGCACGGCGGGCCGGCCGATCCTCGAAGTGCTGCGCCACCATGATCTCGATGGCGTGCTGGCGGCGGTGATCCGCTACTACGGCGGGGTCAAGCTGGGTGCAGGCGGCCTCGTGCGCGCCTATACCGATGCGATTGCCGCCGCGCTCAAGGACGCCGAGCGCGTGGAGCGCATCGCCTACGCCACGCTGGACGTCGAGGTGGACTATGCCGACGAACCGCGCGTGCGCCGCTGGATCGAATCGATGGCCGGCGAGGGCTGCACGCTGGCCGACACCCAGTATGGCGCGCTGGCCCGGCTGGTAATCCGCCTGCCGGCCACGCTGCGCGAGCCCGCCATCGCCACCCTGCGCGACGCCACCCATGGCCGCGCCCGGTTCCCGGAAGCCGATGCCTGACCAGGACGACATCATCTCGGACGACAGCGCAGAATTCACCGCCCACGTGCTGCCCGGCGAGACACGCTACGCCGCGCCGGCCTCGCTGAGCCTGCTGGAGGCGGCCCTGCTCGAAGGCGTCGCCCTGCCCAGCTCCTGCCGCAACGGCACCTGCCGGGCCTGCATCAGCCAGCTTCACGCGGGGAGCGTGCGCTATCGGATCGAATGGCCGGGACTCAGTGCGGATGAGAAGGACGAGGGCCTGATCCTGCCGTGCGTGGCGTGCCCGACCAGCGACGTGGCCTTCGAGCCCGTCGGCACGAACTAGGCACCCGGGTAAATCGCCCCATCAAGCCAGCCCGCGCCCGTTCACGGAGAAGAAGCGCAGGGCGATCTTGAGCGCATCCGGGCCGGTCGGATCGGCAAAGGCCTGACCCGGCGCGCCGCCGCTCCAGGCGTGCCGCAGCCCCTCCACCCTGACCAGCCGCATGAAGGGCCGCACGCCGGCCTGCCAGTCGAAGACATCGACCGCGCGCCGGGTGCCGCGCCGCACGCGCCGGGGCGGCATGGCCTTCGGGGCGACCGCACCAGGCGGCAGCAGCTCCAGCCACAGCGCGGCGGCCGAGGTGGCGTTGTCGTAGGTGACCACGGTGTCGTCATCGCCATGCAGCAGCAGCAACGGCGGCGGACGACGGCCCGCCAGCGCCAGCCGGGCCGCCACGGCGTCCGGCACGCGCTCGCCGCGCATGGCGCGCGGGGCCTGGGCTGCGTTGACGGCGCTATAGGGCACGGCGCCCGAGTGCGAGCCCACGGCGGCAAAGCGGTCGGGGTAGCGCAGGCCCAGCATCATCGCCATCGCCCCGCCCGCCGACAGGCCCAGCGCGCAAACCCGCTCGCCGATGATGGCGTAGCGCCGGCAGACATGGTCGATCATCGACATCAGCAGCGCTGCCTCGGATGCGCCCCGGGCGTCCGGCCGGAACCAGTTCCAGCAGCGCTGCGAGTTCGCCTGCACCGACTGCTCGGGCATCAGCACCACCCAGCGCGCGTCGCGCGCCACGGTGGTCACGCGCGCGCAGGCGGCAAAACTGGCGGCGTCCTGCCCGCAGCCGTGCAGCAGCACCAGCAGCGGGGCGGGACGCGCGGCGCTCACGCCCGGCGGCACGAAGATGCGGTAGCGCCGCTGGCCCAGCGCGCCAAGGCCGAGGGTGAAACCCCAGACCCCTTCCTCCCAGACCCCGCCGCCCTTGCTGACCGGCGACGGCGCGGGCGTGACCACTCCGGTCAGCGCCCGATGCGCAGCCTTGCCCACGGCACGGCCCACGGCCTCGCTCACGGCGCTGCCCTGCTGCCTGGCCGTCTTCAGCACGGAATTGGTCACCGTGCGTTGCAGGCGCCGGGCGCTGCGCGCCGCCTGCTTGCCCAGCGTTGCCCACAGTTGGGTAGTACCCCTGCGCCGTGTCATGCCGCATCGCCCTTTCGTCGTCTGGTGCCATGGCGGATGCCACGTTGCGATCCTGCACCAGTATCCGCGGCGATTGTGTCAGGTTTTCATGCCAGGGCCGGTCAGACAATGCCGCGCAGCGCCAGATCCGCCCCCAGCAGCAGCAATCCGCAGAAGAACAGGCGCCGGAAGCGCTCCGCGCTGATCCGGTGCCGCAGCCACTGGCCAAGGAACATGCCGCCCAGCGCCGGCACCAGCGCCAGCAGCGAGGCCCCCAGCACCGGCGTATGGAGCAGCGCGCCGCCCAGCGCCAGGCTCACGGCCAGCGCGATGGTCGAGACCGTGAACGACAGCCCCAGCGCCTGCACCATGCTTTCCTTGTCGAGGCCGAGCCCCTGCAGGTAGGGCACGGCGGGGATGACGAAGACCCCGGTCACGGCGGTGATCGCCCCCGTAACCAGCCCGGCCAGCGGCGCCATCCAGCGCTCCGCCCGGGGCGGCACCACCAGCCGCACCGCGGCGAGGCCCATCACGGCATAGACGATCAGCGCCACGCCGAGGGCGTTGGTGGCGTGGTCCATCATCCTGGCCGGCACCAGCGCGGCGCACAGCCACGTGCCGGCGCAGATGGTGACCAGCATCGGCCACAGCCGCAGCAGCAGCTGGCCGAAGCGCGGGCCGCTGAACAGCTGCACGACGTTGGTGACCATGGACGGCGCCACCAGCAGCGCGGCGGCCTGCACGGGCGGCATGACCAGCCCGAGCAGGCCCACCGCCACGGTCGGCAGGCCAAGGCCCACCACGCCCTTGACGAAGCCGGCCAGCAGGAAGGTCAGGCCGATAAACGCGAATTCGGGACCGACGTGGAACATCGACAGGCTCCCTTAGCGCGGGGTGGACACACCGTTGGGCACATCGGCGTGCACGGCCCGGCTGTCCGCCGGCGCCTCGTCACGCTCGTGCAGGCCGTAGTCGCGCAGCACCTGGGCCACGCGCAGCCGGTAGTTGGCGAACACGCCGCCGCGCCCGGCCGCCTGCGCCTGGCGGTGGTCGAGCGTGTTGCGCCAGGCGATGACCGCCGCCTCATCACGGAAGAACGAGAGGGACAGCAGCTTGCCGGGCGTGGTCAGGCTCTGGAAGCGCTCCACCGAGATAAAGCCGTCGATGGCCTCGAGGGTCGGCTTGAGGTGGGCGGCGATGTCGAGGTAGGCGTCCTGGCGGCCCGGCGCGGGTTCGACTTCAAAGATCACGGCAATCATGGGGGCTCCTCTACTTAATAGTGGGATGGTGTGAACAGCGGAATGCGCGCGTTCACGGATGGACGATAGCGCAAGCCGCGCAGCAGGCGGCGTGGGTTCACATCGCGCTGGAGCAGGCTGTCGACGGTGACCGCCGCCAGAAGACGCGCCAGCGCGTCGCCGGGGCAGCCGTGGCGGCCGGTGCCGAAGGTCCACGGCCGGTCCGCCGGGTCCGCCCGCGCTGCCGGGTCATGCGACGCGGCGGCCAGCAGCACCAGCACGGCATCGCCGGTCTTCAGGGATTCGCCGCACAGCGTGGCGTCTGCGGCCAGGAAGCGGCGCGTGTTCTGCACTGGCGGATCGGTGCGGGCGACGTCCGCGACCAGTTGCTCCACATCCCCCACATCGCCCATTTCGCCCATTTCGCCAGTCCGGCCCAGCCGCACCAGCGTATTGCCGACCAGCCCGGCCGTGGCCTCGCAGGCCTGGATCATCAGGCCGATGGCGTTGGCCAGCAGCGTGGCGGGGTCGATGTCGGCCTCGCCAGCGGCCTGCGCCATCGCCGCGAGCAATCCGCCCGGCGCTGCGTTCTCCCCCGCCCAGCGCGTCAGCCATTGCGCGGCCACGGCGCCCGCCTCCACATCGGCGGGTCGGGCCAGCGGCGACATGGCCGCCGCGAACGTCGCCACGAAGCCGGCCACCCGTGTGGACACATGGCCGGCTTCGTCCCGCTCCAGCGGCAGCCCGAGCAGGTCCGCCACGCAGAGCACGGGCAGCGTGAACATCCAGCGATTGGCCTCGTGGGCGTCGTCCGCCTCCACGCGCGGCAGGTGCGCGGCCAGCGCGCGGACGCGGAGGCGGGCGGCAGGGAGGTCGATGCCCGCCATCGCCCGCAGGACCACGGTCTTGAGCGCCGCATGAGGCGCCCCGTCCGTCATGCGCACCAGCCGGCCGAACAGGTCGCCCGCCGGGGTGCCGGCCAGCGCGGGCGGCACCGGCTGGGCCGTCGGGCGGACCCGGCAGTCAGGATGGGCGAGCACCTCGGCCACCGTGTCGGCGCTGGCCGCCACCCACAGGCCCAGCGCGGCATCGCGGTGAAACGGCCGCGTGGCGGCCAGGTGCCGGTAGTACGGATAGGGGTCCGCATCGGTGACGGCGGCAATCGGATCGGCAACGTTCATGGGGGCGGCTCCGTGGCGAATGGATGCAGTGTGCGTCACGCCGCGCCGCCGATGCTTCATGGCGGCGTGAAACGTCGAATGCGGGCAGGCGGGCCTGACAACGGCGCGGGCGCGCTCGGGCATGTTTTGTGCGCCGTTCTGCCCGCACCGGCAGACGCCCCGTGCAGCCGCCCCGCGCGGCCGGCCCGCGCCGTGTAAGAACTGCGCGCAACCGTCGCCACATTGCAATTTCGGGCGTCCGCGTCCGACATCACAAGGAATCCCCCACCCATGGAAGACTTCCGCGACCCTCTCAAGCTATCGCGGCGCGAGTTGCTCAAGGCGAGCGCGGTCTCGGTGACCGCCGCCGCCGTGCCGGGCGCCGCCACCGGCCGGCCCGCCGGCGCGCCCTCCCCCGCCACCACGCGCCCGCCCATCTCGCACAAGGTGTCGCTGATCGTCAACGGCCAGCGGCGCGACCTTGACCTCGATACCCGCACCACGCTGCTGGACGCCCTGCGCGAGCACCTGCACCTGACCGGCACCAAGAAAGGCTGCGACCACGGCCAGTGCGGCGCCTGCACGGTCATTGTCGATGGGCGCCGGCTGAACTCGTGCCTGACGCTGGCGGTGATGCACCACGAGGCCAAAATCACGACGATCGAGGGCCTGGGCACGCCCGAGCGCATGCATCCGATGCAGGTGGCCTTCGTGAAGCATGACGGCTACCAGTGCGGCTACTGCACGCCCGGCCAGATCTGCTCCGCCGTGGCCGTGCTCGACGAGATCCAGGCCGGCATACCGAGCCACGTCAGCGCCGACCTGAACGCGCGCCCGGCCCTGAGCGCCGAGGAGATCCGCGAGCGGATGAGCGGCAACATCTGCCGCTGCGGCGCCTACGCCAACATCCTCGACGCCATCGGCGACGTCGCCGGGAGGAAAGCATGATCCCCTTTACCTACGAACGCGCCCAGTCGCCGGCGCAGGCCGCCGCGTCCGCCACGCGCATCCCGGGCAGCCGCTTCATTGCCGGCGGCACCAATCTGCTCGACCTGATGAAGCTCGGTATCGAGACCCCGCTGCACCTGATCGACGTGAACGGCCTGGCGCTGGACAAGATCGAGGCCACCTCTCAGGGCGGGCTGCGCATCGGCGCGCTGGTCCGCAACACCGACCTCGCCGCCGACCCGCGCGTGCGGCGCGACTACGGCGTACTGGCGCGCGCGCTGCTGGCCGGCGCCTCCGGGCAGTTGCGCAACCGCGCCACCACGGCGGGCAACCTGCTGCAACGCACACGCTGCCCGTATTTCTACGATACGGACCAGCCCTGCAACAAGCGCGCGCCGGGCAGCGGCTGCGCGGCCATCGGCGGCGTGACGCGGCAGCATGCGGTCATCGGCGCCAGCAACGCGTGCATCGCCACGCATCCGAGCGACATGGCGGTGGCCATGCGCGTGCTCGACGCCACGGTGGAGACCGTCAACCCGAAGGGCGCCACGCGTGTCATTCCCATCATCGATTTCCACAAGCTGCCGGGCAACACGCCGCATATCGAAACCGCGCTGGAGCCGGGCGAGCTGATTACCGCCGTGACGCTGCCTCCGCCGGTAGGCGGCGCGCAGCTGTACCGGAAGGTGCGCGACCGGGCCTCGTACGCATTCGCGCTGGTGTCCGTGGCCGCCATCGTGCAGCGCGACGGCACCGGCCGCGTGGCCGTGGGCGGTGTGGCGCACCGGCCGTGGCGCCTGGAAGCCGCCGAGACCGAGTTGCCGCGCGGCGCCCAGGCCGTGACCCAGCGCCTGTTCGCGGACGCCCGGCCAACCCACGACAACGCCTTCAAGGTGCCGCTGTTCCAGCGCACCCTCGCCGCCGTGCTGGCGCAGGCCCGCACCTGACCGGAGGAGACGGACGATGAAATTCGATACCCCCGCCACCACCAACCCGATCGACCAGCTCCGCGTGGTTGGCAAACCCACGGACCGCATCGACGGCCCCCACAAGGCCACCGGCACCGCGCCCTATGCCTACGAGCGGCACGACGTGGCGCGCAACCAGGCGTACGGCTATGTGGTGGGCGCCGGCATTGGCAAAGGCCGCATCATGTCGATGGACACCACCGCCGCGCGCCGCGCGCCCGGCGTGCTGGCCATCGTCACCGCCGCGAACGCCGGCAAGCTCGGCAAGGGCCAGCGCAATACCGCCGCGCTGCTCGGCGGCCCGGAGATCCAGCACTACCATCAGGCCGTGGCACTAGTGGTAGCGGAAACCTTCGAGCAGGCCCGCGCGGCGGCGCAGATGATCCGCGTGCGCTACACCGCCGGGAAAGGCGCGTTCGACCTGGCCGCCGCGCGCGATGCGGCCGTCGCGCCGAAGGGCGATGACTTTTCGGGCAAGCCGGAAACGGCCGTGGGCGACTTCGCCGGCAGCTTCGCGGCGGCGCCGGTGCAGTTGGACGCCACCTACACCACGCCCGATCAGTCGCACGCGATGATGGAGCCGCACGCCTCCATCGCCGCCTGGAACGGCGACAGGCTCACGCTGTGGACGGCCAACCAGATGATCGCCTGGGGCCGCGAGGACCTGGCGGCCACGCTCGGCATCCCCAAGGAAAACGTGCGCGTGATCTCGCCCTATATCGGCGGCGGCTTCGGCGGCAAGCTGTTCGTGCGGGCCGAGGCGCTGCTCGCGGCGCTGGGCGCGCGCGCGGCCGGGCGCCCCGTGAAGGTGGCGCTGACGCGGCCCCTGATGTTCAACAACACCACGCACCGGCCGGCGACGATCCAGCGCATCCGCATCGGCACCACGCGGGACGGCAAGATCACGGCCATCGCCCATGAAAGCTGGTCGGGCGACCTGCCCGGCGGCGGACCCGAGACCGCCGTGCAGCAGACGCGCCTGCTCTACGCCGGCGCCAACCGGATGACCGCGCTGCGGCTGGCCACGCTGGACCTGCCCGAAGGCAACGCCATGCGCGCGCCGGGCGAGGCGCCGGGCATGATGGCGCTGGAGATCGCCATCGACGAGATCGCCGAGAAGGCCGGCATCGACCCCGTGCAGTTCCGCATCCTCAACGACACGCAGGTGGACCCGGAAAAGCCCGCGCGGCCATTCTCGCAGCGGCAGTTCGTGCAATGCCTGCGGCTGGGCGCCGAGCGCTTCGGCTGGCAGGCGCGCAACCCCAAGCCCGGCGCGACGAAGGCGGGGCAATGGCTGGTCGGCATGGGCGTGGCGTCGGCGTTCCGGAACAACCTGGTCATGAAGTCCGGCGCGCGCGTGGGGGTGGACAAGGGCGGCCGGGTCATCGTGGAGACCGATATGACCGACATCGGCACGGGCAGCTATACGGTCATCGCCCAGACGGCCGCCGAGATGCTGGGCGTGCCGATCGAGCAGGTGGTGGTGCGGCTGGGCGATTCATCGTTCCCGGTGTCGGCGGGGTCCGGCGGCCAGTGGGGCGCCAACAGCGCCACCTCAGGCGTCTATGCCGCCTGCGTGAAGCTGCGCCAGCTGCTGGCCCAGCGTGCCGGCCTGAGCGTGAACGCCACGGACGCGGTGTTCGAGGGCGGCCAGATCCGCGCCGGAGGCCGCAGCGTGCCGCTGGCGCAGGCGGCGGGCGAAGGCGTGACCGCCGAGGACACCGTGGAGTTCGGCGATCTCGACAAGCAATACCAGCAGTCCACCTTCGGCGCGCATTTCGTCGAGGTGGGCGTGGACATGGCCACTGCCGAAATCCGCGTGCGCCGCATGCTGGCCGTCTGTGCGGCGGGCCGGATCCTGAATCCGAAATCGGCGCGCAGCCAGGTGATCGGCGCCATGACGATGGGCGTGGGCGCCGCCTTGATGGAGGAACTCGCCATCGACAAACGCGTGGGCTTTTTCGTCAATCACGACCTCGCCGGCTACGAGGTGCCCGTGCACGCCGATATTCCGCACCAGGAGGTGATTTTCCTGGACGAGGTGGACCCCATCTCCTCGCCCATGAAAGCGAAGGGCGTGGGAGAACTCGGCATCTGCGGCGTGGGCGCGGCGGTGGCCAATGCCATTTACCACGCCACCGGCGTGCGGGTGCGTGACTACCCGATCACGCTGGACAAGCTCCTGGCGGGCATGCCGACGATGGTCTGACCAACCGCGCCCAATACCCGTCCGTCACGCCTTGCGCGAGGGACGGGTATCGCGCAGTGCCGAAGGCCGCACTTCCTGCAGCGATCGCAGGGAGCGCTGTGCGTCCTCCACCGCTTCAAGCCCCTCCCGCAGGCGCGTGCAGGCGTAGCCGAGGCGCGCCTGCACCTCGGGATCCAGTGAAGACAGACGCTCCAGGGCGTCCAGTTCCGTCTGCAAGTGGCCAATCATCCGTCGTAATTGCGCCGTGCTATGAGATGCGAGTGACTGGATGGCCATTCGTAATCCCCTATCGCTAAGATGCAAAATGAGAAGGGCAGTGCCCATCCTAATACCCTAGGGCGAGCCGCCCAGATTTCCAGCGCTGTTACATATATGTCGGGAGCCCCACGGGAAAATCCGGCATTGCGCTGGCGAGTGAGCATCCCCTTTCGCTGTCACCCCCGCCAGTTCTGTATTTTTTGCATGAGGGACCGCTACATGGATAATAAATGACAATCGCAACATTGCGTTATATCGAGGCGGAAAATAAATATCAGACAATGCAGGAAAATAAATACCCCGCACTATCACTAATCCACTTTCTCAACCCCTTCGCATCACATACACTGCCTTTCAATTCCACCCAATAATCTTCTGATAATCCAATATCGCCCATTATCAAACATATTGGATTCAGTTTCCGATCCGTGGGAAATTGCCGATGCCCGTTCCGTCCCGAGTTCGCATCGCTGTGCTTCTGTTGTTTGCCACCGCCTTCCGGCCCCTTCAGGCGACTGACCTGACGAGTTCGGAGGTGGGCTACAAGCTGAGCCGCGCCGACAATCCGTTTGTCGTGGTGCCCGGGGCGATCATCGACACGCGCGGGAACGGCGCCGTCGCCATCGACGCCTCTGGCAGTTCCGGGTGGTCGTTGACCAACAACGGCACCGTCTACGGCGGCTACAACGCGGTGCACCTCCCCTTGGGCACGCTGACCAACTTCGGCGTGCTGGCGAGCCCCAGTACCACCGCGGTGGCGATGTTCGCCGGCGGCACCGTGGTGAATCAGGCCGGCGCGGTGATCGCCGGCAAGCTCGACGGCATCTACCTCGGGCAGTCGGGCAGCATGGTGATCAATGCCGGCGACATCGCCGGCGACGTATTCGACTACTCCAGCACGCAGGCCGCCATCCATTTCGCCGAGAGCGGCACCGTGGTCAATCTGGCGACGGGCCGCATCGTGGGGCATGCGCACGGCATCCTGGCCACGCCCGCCCTCACCCTCGACAACGCCGGCCTGATCGCGTCGGACGAGGGCGCGGCCATCGACCTGGACACCGGCCCCAGCGCACCGGCCTCCATCGTCAACAGCGGCACGATCGACGGGCGCAGCGGCGTGGCGATCTCGTTCGGCCCGGCGGATGACCGGATAGAGATCACCGGCACCTCGCGGATTACCGGCATCGTGGACGGCGGCGCGGCGGCCAGCGCCGGCAACACGCTGGTGCTGGGCGGCGCCGACGCCGGCAGCTTCGACGTCTCCACGCTCGGCCCCACCGCGCAGTACCGGAACTTCGGCATCCTCCAGAAACAGGGCACCAGCGTCTGGACGCTGACGGGTGCGAACGCGGACGAACAGGCGTGGCAGATCGGCGGCGGCGGTGTCGTCGTCGCCGGGCAACTCGCCGGCAGCCTGACCGCCCAGCCCGGCGTGACCGGCCTCTATATAGAAGTCGCGCCAGGGGGCGTCGTCCAGTCGCCGACAACCAGCGCCATCTCGCTCAACGGCGGGAGCCAGATCGTCAATGCCGGCACGATCGCGGCCAGCGGCGCGAACATCCCCGCCATCCGCATCGATGGCGCGGACGGTCCGGCCAGCGTGGTCAACCAGCCGGGGGCGACGATTGCCGGCAGCCAGGGGCCGGCAATCGTCGCGGGCGCCAACGTCGCCATCGTCAACGCGGGCACGCTGACCGGCAGCGGTGTCGCCGTGCAGTTCACCGGGGCGAACAGCACGCTGACGCTGGATACCGGCAGCGCCATATCGGGCGACCTCGACGGTGGCAACGGCGCCGGCAACGCCCTGATCCTGCAGGGCAGCGGCAGCCTGCCCGGCCGCGCCTATGGCTTCCCTGCGCTTTCGATGCGTGGTGCGGACTGGTCGCTCGACGGCACCTCGGAGATCGGGACATCGGCCACCGTCGAGACCGGCACCCTGCGCGTGAACGGCACGCTCGCCAGCCCGGCGGTGGCGGTGTCGCCCGGCGCGGCGCTGGCCGGTACGGGCACGGTGCAGGGCGCTGTCAGCGTGCAGGGCATCGTCGCACCCGGGAACGCCGTCTTGCCGACCACGCCGCGGGCGCCGTTGTCGGTCGGCACGCTGTCCATCGCGGGCAGCTACAGCCACGCGGCCAGCGCCGTGTATCAGGTCGATATCTCGCCCACCAGCAATGACCTGATAGATGTCACCGGCCCCGCCGCGCTGGCCGGCGGCACGGTGCAGGCCCGCCTGCGCGCGCTGTCGCTGCGTCCTGCCGATACGTATCGCATCCTGACGGCCTCGGGCGGGCTGACCGGCACGTTCGCGGGCGTGACCACGCTCAATCCGTTCGCCACGCCGTCCCTGGCCTACGATGCCAACAACGCCTATCTCGTGGTCAAGCGCGGTTTCGCGCTGGCCGGCGGTACACCGAACGAGATCGCCGTGGAAACTGCCCTGGACCGCGACGCCTTCGCCGCAGGCACCAACAACGCGCCGAGCCGGGATTTCTTGGCAGTGGCCGTCGACCTGTTCAACGTGGAAGGCGCAGCGGCCTACGCGGCGATCGACCAGTTGAGCGCGGAAGCCTACGCCGCGCTGCCGAACGCCCACTACGCGGCGGCGCGGGCGGGGATGAACGCCATCGACACCCGGCTCGCGGACGAGACCTGCACCCCTGCGGCGCCGGCGGCGCGCTTCTGCGCATGGGCCACCGTGCTGGGCAACACCGGCCGCATCGGCGGCTATGACACGTGGCTGTCGCAGGACATCAACCTCGCGGGCGTGATGGCCGGGGTCGACTATCAATGGACGCCAGCCTTCGTCGGCGGGATGGCATTCGGCTACCTCCACGGCAATACTTTCACCCACAGCCTGCCGGTGCACGGCCAGTTCGACAGCTATCAGGCCGTGCTTTATGGCCGCTACACGGCGGGCCGCTTCTGGTTCCGCAAGGCGCTGGGCTATGCGCGCAATATCGACGACATGCGCCGCGACATCACGTTTACCGAGGTGCCCCGCACGGCCACCGGCAGCACGCACGGCAACCAGTTCTTCGCCGCCCTGCGCACCGGCGTGGACCTGCCGCTGGCCCTGCCCGGCGTGCTGTCGCCGTTTGCCGGCGTGGAAGGGCAGGCGGTGAAGTTATCCGGCACGACGGAAACCGGGGCGGACAGCGTCAACCTCGTGCTGCCCTCGCGCTCGACGAATTCGGTCCGCTCGCTGCTCGGCACCGAATGGCGCCACCTGTTCGACGGACCGGCAGGCGCCTGGCGCATCCACGCGGCGGCGGCCTGGGTGCACACCTTCGGCACGAACACGCAGTCCATCACCGCGCGTTACGCCGGCGCCCCGGCCACCGACTTCACGGTGCATGGCAGCGGCCAGAACCGCAATGCCGCCCAACTCCGTCTGGGCATGAGCGTGAGCCCCACGCCACGTAGCCGATTGTCCATTCGCTACGACGGCGAACTCGGCACCCACGGCAGCACGCATGGCGGCGCGGTGAGCATCTCGCATCACTGGTAGTCCCTCGACTCGCAATTCATCCAATCCGGTGGAAGCGATGACCGCAGCCCCGGCTGCGCAGCTTGCTTTTTCAGGAAACAGCGATGGTGACATCACGGCTAAGCGGCTAACGTAGGCCATGACTTTCACATCTATCGCATATGCACAAAAATTTTCCGCTGGAGATTGAGACAGACCATCCGGGCCAGCCGGGCAACAATCCTGCCGAAATGGAGGTTGCCCTGCTCAGGAATCGGTACTGCAAGACGATGGCCGAGTTCTTCGAGGCACCGGCCTCGGTATCGCTGCCGCGCGCGGCGCGGGCGATGTATCGGCTGGGCCGCGTACGGCAGTGGCAGGCCATCAACGCCACCGCGCGCGGCGCACCCGCGCCAAATGTGGGCAACCTGCGCTCCGGGGTGCTCGAGAGCCTGGCCGGATCGCACGCCATGGTCGTGCATCGCAGGCACTGGTATGGCACCCACTATAACAAGACGGACCTGTCGGACCTGGCGCTCCAGGTTGCAATGCTGCTCGCGCTCGACTGGCGCGATCTCGGGACGTTCGCGCTGCGGGAATGGTTCGGCCAGCACTCCGAGCTCGACAACCTCTACCAGCCGACGCTGAGCGGCGCGGCCGGCATGATCGTCGGGGTTGCCGGCCAGGCCCTCGATATCAAGGTACCGGAGGCCACGTTCCGCGCCACGGAAGCACCGCTTGCGGCCATGACCTCGCAGTGGCGCGACAACGAAACCGCCTTCGTGGAACTGGCGCTCCAACTGGCCGACCGCCATCTCGCCCAAAGCCACGGCCACTCGCCCACCGCGCTCGCGGACTTCGACCAGCCGGTGGAACAGGCCGTGCCAGTCGAACTGTTGATGCTGTTGCGCCTGCGCGGCTATGCCGCCATCCCGCGCTGGCTGGCCATCCATCCGGCAATGGCACATCCGGCCGTGAGCATGCCCACCCCCGCCTCCCCGGTGCCATCGCAGCGCTGCGACCAGTTCGTCATGCAGACCGCTCGCCTCCTGCCCGAATATCAGGCATTGTGCGCGGCCATCGCGGCCCAGCAGGCCAGCCTGCGCGCCAACCGCTTCCGATAGAGCCCTGCCCCGCTCGCCCCGCAGCCGCCACGTGCCTGCCGGGCGAGGTCTCTGGCCCCGTGTTGGCCTCTCCTCGACCACCCGTTTGACCCCGTTTGACTCCGTTTGACCCCCGTTTTACCCGCTTGACCACCCATAGCAGCATCGACCTGTTCGGAGACTACGTTATGACATTGATGGCCAATCGAATTGCGGTCGCAGACGACCACCCCCTCATCCTCAAAGCACTGCATGACTGCCTGGACCTGACGCCGGGGTTCGAAGTGGTCTGCGCATGCGCCAATGGCAGCGCGTTGATCGACGCGCTGGCCCATACCGAGGTCGACATTATCGTGACGGACTTCGCCATGGGGCAGGGGGATCACGGCGTTGACGGCTTCAACCTGCTGAAGCAGCTGATCGAGCACCACCCCAAGGCCCACGTTGTGGTAATCAGCGGCCAGATGAACCCGGGCATCGTCGCCCGCGCCATGAATCTGGGCGTGCGCGGGTTCGTCAGCAAGCAGGACGAACTGGATGAAGTGGTTCAGGCCTGCGTGCACGTGGCCACCACGACCGAATGCTTCTACTCCTCGACCATCCGCACGCTGCTGAATGCCTCCGGCGCCATGAAAAAGCCGGTCCATGACCTCACCCCGCGCGAGATGGAAGTGGTCCGCCTCTATGTTCAGGGCTTGCAGCTGCAGGAGATCGCCGCCCGGGTCGGGCGGTCGATCAGCACCGTCTCGTCGCAAAAGTCCACGGCCATGGACAAGCTCGGGGTCAACAAGAATACCGACCTTATCCGCTACGCCTACGAACACGGCCTGCTCTAGGTGCCCCGCCGTGCTGCGCGATCCTGCAGAAACGCGATCAGCGTGACCACGGCGCGCGTCTGGTAGCGCGCCGGCATATAGAGCAGATACATGGTGGTCCGGAGGAAGGACAAATCCTCCGCCGGCAGCGGCAGGCGCAGCAGCGCCCCCGTGGCGAGGTCCTGGTCCACCATGTAGTGCGGCACCAGTCCAACCCCCAGCCCCTGGAGGATGGCATCGCGCAGGAAGAAGAAATTGGCCGACATCAGCCTGGGCCGGATGTCGAGCTGCCGGCTTGCCGGACCCGGCCGCCCCGCCGCATGCAACTTCTGCCCCGTCAGTTCCGAAGTAATCAGCGGCAGGTCCTTGAACTGCTCCAGCGTCTGCGGCATGCCGCAGGTGCGCACCAGGTCCGGCGTGGCGCAGGCCACGTACTCGACGTCGCCAAGGCTGCAGGCCACGGCGTTGGTGGGCGCATCGCCCATCACGCGCACGGAGAAATCCACCGCACCCTTGATCAGGTCGTCGATGTCGTTGTCGAACACCACGTTCAGCGTGATGGCCGGATACAGGTTCATGAACTCGATGAACCACGCGGACATCGTGTGCTGGCCGAAGCCGCTCGGCACGCTGAGCCGGACCGTGCCGCTCAGCCGCTTCCCCAGGCTCTCCACCGACTCCTGCGCCGCCATCACTTCGTGGCGAATGGCCCGGGCGTGCTCATACAACTGCCAGCCCAGCTCCGTCGGCTCCAGCTGCCGCGTGGTGCGACGCAGCAATTCCGCACCAATCTGCCGCTCGAAGTGGTTGAGGCGCTTGCTGACGTTGGCGCGGCTCATGCCCAGTTGCGCGGCGGCACGGCTGAGATTGCCGGCCTCGATGATGTCCACCAGCAGGGAAAGCCCGTTCAGGTCCATTGTCAACTTTCCATATTCATATGCGTTGCTAATTGGTAGCAATTGTCAATCATTCGGAACATATAGACAATGCGCTGACAGGAGACAGATCACCATGGCACTACAAGATCAAGCCGCGCCGTTGCCGCTGGCAGGCGTGCGCATTCTCGACCTCTCGCGCGTACTGGCGGGGCCGATGTGTGCGATGGCCCTGGCGGACCTCGGCGCCGACGTCATCAAGATCGAGCACCCCGAGCGGGGCGACGACACCCGCGACTGGGGCGTACGGATCGGCACGCGCAATACCTCCTATTTCAATAGCGCCAATCGCAACAAGCGCTCGGTCACCCTGGACCTGCAGAGCGAAGAGGGCGTGCAGCTGGCGCGCCAGTTGGCCGCGCGCAGCGACGTGGTGATCCAGAACTTCAAGGTCGGTGGCGCTGAAAAGCTGGGCCTGGGCTACGAACAGCTCAGCGCGGACAATCCGGGCCTTGTGTACTGCTCGATCTCCGGCTACGCACGCTTCACGCCGGAAGCCGAGCGTCCGGGCTACGACCTCGTGGTACAGGGCGAAGCCGGCGTGATGGCCACCAACGGCGAGGCCGGGCAAGGGCCGCTGAAGTTCGGCGTCGCGGCCGTGGACATGTTCACCGGCATGTACGCCGGGCAGGCGATCCTGGCGGCGCTGTTCGCGCGCCACACCACAGGGCGCGGACGCCATGTGCAGATGGCCCTCTACGACTGCGGGCTGATGATCACGTCGTACTACGGCATGGAGGCGCTGCTCAAGGCCGGCGACCCGCCGAAGTTCGGCAACGCCCATCCGTCCATCGTTCCCTACGGGGTCTTCGAGGCCGCCGACGGCCCGCTTGTGATTACCGTGGGCAACAACGGCCAGTTCCAGCGATTCTGCCGCGAGGTCATCGGCCGTCCTGAATGGGCGGAAGATCCGCGATTTGCGACAAACACGGCGCGCTCGGCCCATCGCGACACCCTGCTGGCCGCGCTGCGCGAAACCCTGCGTCATTTCACCCGGGCCGAGCTACTGCAGCGGCTGACCGCCGCCCAGATTCCCTGCGGCGAGGTGCTGGGCATGCTCGACGCGCTGCAGTCCCAGCGCACCGCCGACGCGGGGCTGCTGCACCATTTCCACGACACCGAGGCCGGTGCGCAGGCCGTGCTGGCCCCACCCTATGCGATGGATGGCCAGCGCCTGCCCGTGCGCCGTCCGCCGCCCCATATGGGCGAGCACACCACGGAAATTTTCAAGGAAGTGCTACAACTCGACGACAACGCTATCGCGGGCCTGCGATCCCGAGGCGTGATCTGATCCCGATATTCAATTCAACAGACTGGAGACAAGACCCATGACCAAGCTGCAACTCAGCCGCCGCCAGATCCTCAAGGCCGGCGCCGCGGCCTCCCTGGCGTCGATGATGCCCGCCGTGCTGGCCAAGACCGGCTGGCCGGAGAAGTTCATCAAGATGACCGTCGCGTTCCCGGCGGGCGGCCCCACGGACACCGCCGCCCGGATCGTGGCGCAGAAATTGTCGGAGCGGCTTGGGCAGCAGGTCATTATCGAGAACAAGCCGGGCGCGTCGGGTTCCATCGGCACGGCCAGCTTCATCAAGAGCCCCGCCGATGGCTACAGCCTGTCGATGTTCGGCATGCCGGCCCTGCTGGCGCCGCTGATGTACAAGAACAACGCCTATGACGTGAAGAAGGACTTCCTGTCAGTGGCGACTGTCTACGTGCTGCCGATGGCCGTCGTCATCAACCCCGCCGTGGTGCCTGGCGTGGAGACCCTGCCAGACCTGATCCGCTTCGCCAAGGCCAGCAAGACGCCGCTGAACTACACCAGCTCCGGCACCGGCAGCTTCGGGCACCTGGCCATGGAGCAGCTCAAGGACCTGGGCGGCTTCGACATGCAGCACGTGCCGTACCGCGGCAGCGCGCCGGCCGTTGCAGACCTGCTGGGCGGACAGGTCGGCATCATGTTCGCCGACGTGGTAGCCGCCCTGCCCCACATCCGCGCGGGCAAGCTCAAGGCGATTGCCTTGAGTTCGCCGAACGCCAAGGTGCTGCTGTCCGGCGTGAAGACGGTTTCCGAACAGGGCTTCCCGGGCTTCGACTTCGACTCCTGGGGCGGGCTGATCGCGCCGCTGGAGACGCCCCAGGCCATCGTGGACCGCATTGCCAGCGAGACCCGCGAGATCGTCACCGGCGACAAGGAACTGCAGCAGAAGCTGGTGAGCGCCGGCGCCATCGCCGCGTTCCAGGACGGCAAGCAGATGCAGGCGCGCCTGAACAAGGACTACGACCGCTGGAGCGCCATCGTCAAGGCGAAGAACATCACCGCCAACTGAGGTCTGTGCACCGGCGGCCGTCGCCGTGAAGGCGGCAAAACGGGTGTGTGGTATTCAGCGCTTGTTGCCAGGCCGCCGGTGTGACGCTATCGCAGCGTTCCCTGAGTAGTACTAAAACTTCTTGCCGCGCGAACGCGCCTTTTGATCTGCTGCGCGAAAATTGCGGATGTCCTATGGTCGAAAAAGCCGTGCAGGCTCACGCTGACGCGTGATCAATGGCGTGATCAATGCGACTTTGTCTTATGTTCCAGATGGTCAGCGGCGATATCTTCCTCGCGGGATACCGTGTTTGTCAGTCGGAACTGGAACCAGAACAAGGCAATCAGCGCCAATATCGCAAGGCCGCCAAGTAAGAATCTGGGCCACATTTTTATCCTCGTCTGAGATGTCACATCGACCAAGTCGACGGTAACGCGATGAATAGTCCGGCCAGACTCGCACGCCGTCCCTTCGTGCAGCAGCCACGCCACTCGGAATTCCGTACTGCCCCGCTTCAAGCGTACGCAGAATGGGGTAGAACCGGCATCAAGACGCCATCGAACGCGATCAAATTCCTGTAAAGGCCCGCTGATCAGCAGATTGCCGTCGTCGAGGGCATTTGGAAGCCGCGAAACGATCCAGGCTATTCGCCCCCACGTTTACGCAATTTCTATGCGGCCGCGGTGTTCTGTTATGGGAACTTGATTCCCCGGCCTCTACCATGCAGTCATCTATCGTTTCTCCGGCAAACCTGCCGGTTGAGGAGCATCATGACGACACCGATACTGGTGGCACCGTACCGAGGCGGCTGGGACGTGATTCATGAAGGCGCGCGGTACGCCGATTCGCACCATGCAGATCGCGATGCGGCCGTCGTTGCCGGAACGGCATTGGCCCGGAGCGAAAGGGCGACGCTTGTAACACTAGATCTCGCCGGCTGCGAGTGCACCAGAATCGACTACGCCGCGCGTACCCACATGGCTGCAACGGCCGACTGAAGTACGGCGACGCGGCGGGCCTTGGGGCCGGAAACCCCGTTGCCGACCCAGAAAGATACGCTCCGTTGATGTTTCACAGCGCAGCTTTTGAAGGAGGCCAACCCGCCTTCGGCGGTGTTCAACACGGTGCTCAAGCTCGACACCGAGACCGGCCGATACACGCGCCATGACCTGGGCAACCAGATCGTTGGTGAGGCCGCCTTCGTGCCAAAGCCGGGTGGTCGTACCGAGGATGATGGTTACCTGGCGGCCTTCACTTACGATCCGGTGCGCCGGGGCAGCAACCTGGTGCCGCTGGATGCGCGCCGGATCGCACCTGACAAGCCCCGCCCCGCTCTTCGCCGAAAGCATCGCGCGCGCTGCAAGGATGTCAGGCACAGCCCCGTGACCTACGCCATCGTCAGCATGATCTTCCCGATATTCTGGTTGGATTCCATACGGCGATGCGCATCTGCTGCATTTTTCAACGGAAACGTGCTGTCGATGACGGGCGCCAGGCTGTGACTCGCAAATCGGGGGAGCCACGTATCGGCGAACCGGCGAGTCATGGCATGTTTCACCGCTGGCGGGCGCGATTTCATGACCGTTCCCATGATTTGCAGGTGCCGGTAGAGCAGCCTGTCCAGCGGAAGCTCGGCGCCCTCGATGCCGCCAAGGATGCCAACTTGAACCAGCCGGCCGCCAGAGTTCAGGGAGCGGATGTTGCGTGCCAGGTAGGGCGCGCCGACGAAATCGACGATCACATCGACGCCGCGCCCCTCGGTGACGCTATCTACCACCGCCTCGAAGTCTTCGGTCTTGTAGTCAATAGCGACATCCGCGCCGAAGCCGAGTATGGCTTCGCGCTTGCTGCCGTCGGCCGTTGCCAGGACCCTGGCGCCTAGCGCGTGCGCCAGTTGCACCGCCGCCGAGCCGACACCACCAGCCGCCGCATGGATCAGCACTGACTCGCCTGATGTCAGCCGACCGAGATGACCAAGCGCTTCCCAGGCGGTGACGAATACTTCCGGCAACGCACCCGCATGTACGTCGTCCAGCCCATCGGGAATGTGCATGGCCATGCGATAGTCGATGCGTGCCAGTTCCGCGTAACCACCGCCGCCCACGATTCCCATGACGCGGTCGCCAATGGCGAAACCCTGCGTCTCGGAGCCCATCGCAATCACCTCGCCGGCGATCTCCAGGCCCATGAGGTCCGAATCGCCGAAGTTCGCGCGCCCGTAGCCGCCACGCCTGTGCGTGAGGTCCGCGCGGTTGAGACCGGCGGCACGGTTGCGCACCAGCAAGTCATGGGGCCTGACCTCCGGGTCCGGCACGTCGGTGAGTTCCAGAACGTCGGCATCGCCAAATTCAGCGAAAGTGATGGCTTTCATTGTCAGTCCCTGATGGATCGCACGCGCGCCGGACGACAGGTGTCCGGCCATTGGCAGCGAGTATAGAGTTGCGCACCGATGAACTGGTGCGGCAATATTCAGCTTCTCGAATGCAAAAACGCATCACAGGGCCGACAGCATGAATTGGGATGACGCACGGGTTTTCCTTGCGGTGCAGCGTGAACGCACGCTGCGCAAGGCCGCCAAGGTAGTGGGGCTGGACCAGGCTACGGTAGGACGGCGCATTGCCGCGCTTGAGCACGCATTGAACGCCACCTTGTTCTTTCGCGCGTCGGATGGCTATGCCCTCACACCTGCAGGCGAGAGCGTCCTGAAGGCAGCGGAGAAGATGGAGCAGTCCGCGCATGAACTGGCCAGGCAGGCACAGGGTGTGGACAATCGGCTGGCGGGTGAGGTGAGGGTGACCACGACTGATTCGCTTGCACTCGCGTTCGTGATCCCTGCAATTGCCAGCTTGCATGCTGAGCATCCGGACGTCAGGGTGCAGTTGAGCACCTCCACGCAGATGCTCAGCCTCGCTCGGCGCGAATCGGATATCGCCATTCGTACGCAGAAGCCAGAGAGTCCCGACCTGGTGGCGCGACGGCTGGCCCGCTGGCGCGTGGGGCTCTATGCAACGGAGCATTACCTGAGGCGCCACGGCGGGCCCGAACGTGGCACGGGATTGTCGGGACACGATCTCGTGCTGTACCAGCCGTTCCTGTCAGGCAACAGCCGGCCCACGCTGGTGGGCGAGCCTATACATGCGGGGCGCATCGTCGCCAGCGTGCACTCAAGCCTGATGCTGCGCGCGATGATCCGTGCCGACATCGGCATTGGCGAGGTGCCGGTGCATATGGGCGAGCGGGATGGGCTGGTAAGGATCTGGCCCGAACTTTCGCGGGGATCAGCCTACGAAGTCTGGCTGGTCACCCACCAGGACCTCCGTCATACCGCAAGGGTTCGGGCGATGATCGATGCCATCGTGGCGCGCTTTGAGACCGAGGACTGAGGTGCATCGGTGTCGATTGCTACGCAAGCATCAGGTTCAGGTTTTGAATCGCGGCGCCGGATGCGCCCTTCCCAAGATTATCGAACACCGCAGACAGGAGGACGTGCCCGTACTCCATGCCAGGAAATACGCTCAAGCGCATGTCGTTCGTACCGTTGAGCATTTGCGGATCCAGGTGCGTCAGGACGCGCGACTCTTCCAGCGGCAAGACATGTACGTGGTCCGCCCCGGAATAATGGCGCGCGAGGCAGGCATGTAACGTGTCGCCATTCACGCCAGGTGCCAGCAGGCGCAGCGCCAGCGGCACGGTCAGCACGATGCCCTGGCGGAACGCTCCGTATGCAGGAACGAAAATGGGAGGCTGCGCGAGCCCGGCGTGCTGCTGGATCTCCGGCGTGTGCTTGTGCGCGAGTTCCAGGCCATAGACCTGGTATGAAGGCGCGTTGGAGGCTCCCGGTCCCTCATATTCCGCCACGCCGGCGCGTCCGCGTCCGGAGTAGCCGGATACCGCATGAATGCTGATGGGGTAATCGCCCGGTATGAGCCCAGCCTGCACTAACGGACGCAGCAGGCCAATCGCACCGGTCGGATAGCACCCGGGGTTGGTGACCCGACGTGCGTTTGCGATGCTCTCAGCCTGCCCCGCCATCATCTCCGGAAATCCGTACGTCCAGTCCGGCCGGGTACGGTGGGCGGAGCTTGCGTCGATGACTCGAACCGCAGGATTGACAATCGTGGCCACTGCCTCGCGCGCGGCGGCATCCGGCAGACAGAGGATGGCGATGTCGCAGGCGTTGATGGCTTCTGCGCGACGCCGCAAATCCTTGCGCTCCGCAGCAGCAAGCGTGATGAGTCTGATGTCGGTCCGGTTACGCAGCCGTTCGTGGATTAGCAACCCGGTGGTGCCTTGGTCGCCGTCGATGAAAACAACGGGAGAGCTCATACGTGAAATACTCCGCTGACTGTGGGTTGCGAGAAGCAAAACGAAGAACGAGCCCTTATGATTCATGGGCCGCTACAATATAGAAAGTTGAATTTCATAACCTGAACATTCAGTTTTCCTGAACTTGGACGCCGACATGCGAGAGATCAGCCTGGACCGCTTGCGCACTCTGGTCGCCATTGCAGACCGCGGATCTTTTGCCGAGGCGGCGCGTGCATTGCACCTGGCGCCACCAACGGTTAGCCTCCATATCGCCGAGCTTGAAGAACGCATTGGGGCTCCACTCCTGTCAAGGAAGCGCGGACATGTCAAGCCGTCGGCGATAGGAGAGGTGCTGGTGGAGCGCGCGCGCCGACTGTTGGCCGATACGGAGCGGGCGTTAGACGATATTCAACGCCAGGTGCAGGGGCTCGAGGGGCGCGTGCGGCTCGGTGCGTCGACTGGCGCGATCGCGCACCTGTTGCCGCAAGCGCTTGAAGTGCTGCGCCAGCACCATCCCGCTATCGACATTCAAGTTGCAGTGCTGACTTCACATGAAACGTTGTCCCGACTGGCGGATGGGACGCTGGACGTTGGACTGGTCGCTCTGCCCCAGCCCCCGGTGGCCGGACTCGTGATCAAGCCTTGGAGGCGCGACCCCGTGATGGCCTTTGTACCGGCGCATTGGCAGTGCCCGGCCCGCGTCACACCTGAATGGCTCGCTGCCCGACCTCTCATTCTCAATGACGCGACCACGCGTCTTTCACGCCTGACTATGGAGTGGTTTGCGACCGGGGGGTATCATCCCGCGCCTCGCATTCAGCTCAACTACAACGACGCGATCAAGAGTCTGGTAGCGGCAGGTTACGGCGCCGCGCTGTTGCCCCATGAGGCGACCGCGCCATCGCCCGACAAACGCATTGTCATGCGTCCGCTGCGCCCGGCGTTGTGGCGTCGGCTCGGCATTGCACATCGTGCGGGGTATGTTGAGCGTTCCACGCAACACGTCCTTGATATGTTGCGGGATCTGCGATTGGCGTAGGAGCTGCGGTTCTCCGCCTCGGTTCGTTCTCGCTGGAACAGTGGACCCGCGGAAGACCTTATCAAGCGGTTGCGGTACGACCCCAGAGCGGTGCACTCCGCAAAGCCACCTGGTCGGCAAAGGTGTTGTAGGTCGCCGCGACGCACGTGTCGGTCCGTTTGGAGAAGAAGTAGTCACCAATCAGGAAAGCGGACAACTTGTGGCCGCTCTCTCCCGCCGCGTTGACGTCATTGGCGGCGTCATAGATCGCAGCCGCCGATCATTGTTTGCGTAGGTCTCCGTTCGAGCTTCTCGCAAGTCAGAATCAGCGACGGCGCATAGGTGAAAACGGCTCCGCGAACTGTTTGCTCATTGAAGAAGAACACCCACATCAGCAGCATGACGGGTGCCATTCGGATCGTAGCGAGTTCATCACCACTGAGCAGGTGCCTCGATATTGGGGCAGCCTGTAGGCGAGTTCCCCAAACCGTCAACCCCTGCCGAATTCCGATCCACGCAATGCTGCAAAGACTGATTGTGATGTCTATGACCCGCAAACCATGTGGCATCCATCGGCATCCAGGCCGCCGCCATGGGCGCCCGCTGTACCGGTGAACAGCAGACCAGCGACGCCCGCAACAAATGCGGTCAGAACGCTGCAGATGCGCTGCGCCGGCCACTGTCTTTCGTAAGCCGAAGTCTGGCGTTCGTCCGCCACAATGCCCGGGTCCAACCGACTAGGCGGTGGCTTTGCAGAGCAGGTGCGACAACGCTTGACGCGTTTCGTTGGGTACTGACACCGGCCGGTTCGATTTGCGGTCCACATAGACGTGGACAAAGTGGCCGGCAGCGCAGACGACTTCCTCCCCCTCGCGGAACACCGCCACCTCATATCGGACACTTGAGTTGCCCAACTTCGACACCCGAACACCGATCTGCAGCCGGTCCGGAAACGCAAGGGATCGGAAATACGAACAGCCGGTATCGACGACGAGGCCAACCACGCGTCCGCCATGAGTATCAAGCACCCCGCGTTCGATGAGGTATTGGTTTACGGCGGTATCGAAGTAGCTGTAATAGGTCACGTTATTGACGTGCCCGTAGACGTCATTGTCCATCCAGCGTGTCTGTACACTCGCCAAGTGGGGGTAGTCCGCACGAGTCGCATCACGCATACCGAGCCCCTCCGTCTGCGTCGACGACTACGCCACTGAGGTACGAGGCGCGCTCCGACGCCAGGAAGACCACTAGGTCTGCCATTTCGCTTGCGTACGCAGCTCTTCCGAAAGGAAGATGCTGGAGCATTTCCTGCCAGCGCGATTCGTCGGCAAATTTCTCCTTCGCCCTCGCCTTGTAAAGCTCTACGAGTCGGTCAGTCTCCGTCGGACCGGGGTGTACGCCGACCACTCGCACGCCGCGGGATGTCGCATGAGCGCCCACGGCCCGGGTAAACGTCGACAACGCAGCGTTACCGGTTGCTCCACACAGATAGTCGTATCGCGGCATCTCCGCCGCAATTCCGATGACGTTGACAATGACCCCAGACCCTCTTTCCATCATCTTGGGAAGAGCCATCCTGGTGGTTTCGATGTAACCGAAGACCTTTAGCTCCCACGCTTCGCGCCATTGAGTGTCGGTCATCGCTGTCAAGCCGCCACCAGGAATCGCACCTGCGTTGTTGACCAGGATGTCAACCTCGTCCAGACGCGCCTCGAGGGCCTGACGCACTTCCGGTAGCGACAGGTCGCCGACAAATGTCGCGACATTTATGCTTTGCTTGTCTGCCAGTTCACGTTGCGCCCGCGCAGTCGAGTCGGCCGACGAACCCGCGATGGTGACACTCGCACCCTCTGCCGCGAAAGTGCTGGCACAGGCAAGCCCAATTCCGCGACTTCCGCCTGTGATGAGGACCGACTTACCTTTCAAATGCAGATCCATCGCCGTGCTCCTACCTGTTCCTGTCAGCCGACATCATGAAATCGAAGACCACCCGGTTGAACGCTTCCGGCTCTTCCAGGTTCACTGCATGCGTAGTTCGCGGAACGATCCAAAGGCGCGCATCGGGAATGGTGCGCTTCATGAACAGGGCCGGTTCAATGCAGGGCTCGTCGTCATCGCCGGTGACGATGAGCGTCGGCACCCGCAGTTCGCGCATCTTCGCTTCCAGCTCATAGATGGTCTGCCGTCGCATCTGATAGCCGCGAGTAGTCAGCGAGGAGCCCAGCGCCGAATGTTCGGCGAACTGGCGATTGAATTGATCGAATCCCTTGGGATTCTTCTCTTTGAAGCGACGACGAATGGTGCTGTTGGCATAGTGAACGATGCCCTGCTCCATCCCAAGGTTCACGAGACGGTCGGCAAGTTCACCGCTATCACGCAGGAACTGCTCCCGGCGGGCGGGGTCAGACCCATGTCCCGCGCCCACTAGCGTGAGAGACCGGGCCTTTTCTGGGTACGTCAGGCCAAAATTCAAGGTGGCATAGCCGCCCATCGACACGCCCACAATGTGGGCGTTTTCTACCCCGGCCCAGCGCATGACGCTCGCGATATCCTCCACCGCGAACGTCTGGCCGTACTGTTCCACATTTGCGGGGACATCGGACGGGGGGTATCCCCGGGCATTGAAAGTAATGCACCGGAAGTGGGGGCCAAAGAAGCGAACTTGGTCGTCATAGTTGCGGTAGTCGCCCGCAAACTCATGGACAAAGACGATAGGCGTGCCGGATCCAGTCGATTGGACGAAGAGCTTCACACCTTGAGAATCCGCAAACTGCATGATGTTGTCTCGCCAATATGTGTTTTTCAAGATCAGCGCGGTTGGCTGGCAGAGTAGATGTTAATGCCCTTGCTTTCCCTGACAAAGACTGCGCAGATGAGGAAGCAGGCGGCTGCCAGGGCAACCGGGTACCAAAGTCCCGCGTAAATGTCACCTACTGCGGCCGAGATCGCGAAGGTGGTGGCCGGCAAAAATCCACCAAACCAACCAATACCTACGTGATACGGCAAGGACATCGCCGTGTACCGAATGCGTGAGGGGAACAATTCCACCAGCATCGCCGCGATGGGGCCATAGGTCATCGTGCCAAACAGCATCAAGGCGATAAGGACAAGCACCGTCATCGGCTTGTTGATCTGGGAGGGATCTGCCGGGCCAACATGATACCCACTATCGGCCAGTGCCTTGCTCAGCGATGCATTCAACGCCTTAGTCTTCGCACCGTCCTGAGCCGTACCGCCATCGAAGCTCTCAATTGCAATGTGACCAACAACGATTTGGGCTGGCTGGCCAGGCTGTGATGGGACCGAGGTGTAGTTCAGGCCGGCCTTGGCAATGGCGGCACGGGCAATATCACAAGAACTCTTGAACTCCGCGGTCCCCACCGGGTTGAACTGGAAGCTACAGGTCGCTGGGTCAGCGCGTACTGCAATCGGCGCCGATTGCTGCGAACGCTCCAGCGCCGGATTAGCGTAGTGCGTGAGGGCCTTGAACAACGGAAAGAAGAACAAGGCAGCAAGCAGACACCCGGACATGAACACGGGCTTACGGCCAATCCGATCCGACAGTTTGCCGAAAATCACGTAGAACGGTGTCGTGACAATAGTCGCGGCGATGATGAGAAGGTTCGCGGTACCGCCATCTACCTTGAGCGTCTGGGTAAGGAAGAACATGGTGTAGAACTGGCCTGCGTACCACACGACGGCCTGGCCCATTACCATCCCAAAAAGCGCCAGCAGGACGATACGGAGGTTCTTCCACTGCCCGAAGGCTTCCGAAATTGGTGCTTTCGACGTCGCGCCTTCCCGCTTCATCCTCTCGAACTCGGGCGACTCATGAAGCGTCAGGCGGATTCGCAGGGAAATGAGCAGCAGCAAGAGGGAGAACAAAAACGGAATGCGCCAGCCCCATGCGGTGAACGTCTCCTCGCCTAACAGATAACGTGCGTAGACGACGGCTCCACCGTATTCACCGCCGAGCGCCAATCCCTGCAGCATACGCATGGCGACAAACAGTATCGGCGAAGCCATGCCGATCTGTGCGTAGCCGGGCAGCAAGCCGATGGCGAAGGTGGCAACGCCCATCAGTGCAATGGTCACCATGAAGGTGTACTTGCGCCCGACGATGTCTCCAATTCGACCGAAGACGAGTGCGCCGAAGGGGCGAACTGCGAAGCCGGCGGCAAAGCTGAGCAGCGTGAATATGAACCCAGCCGTCGGATTTACGCCGGAAAAGATGTTGGCCGAGATCTGCGCAGCCAGAGAGCCAGCAAGGAAAAAGTCGTACCACTCAAACATGGTACCAAGGGAGGATGCAAGGACAACCCGCCGTTGCGACTGGTCTTGTGCTGCGGCGGGCGCATCGGCAACGGAGCCATCAATACTGGCGGTCATGAAGCGTCTCCTTTCTTGTTGTCCGCATAGTGGGTGCAGCAGCGGACTTGTCTGTGGGCGCAGTATAGGGAGCAGATCAATCGAGGAAAAATATTGAATAACAATGACTCCATCGCGTAGGCTTATGGATTGACACAAGGCATCGTCGTCACGGAGACGGCCAGTAACCATGGAATTCAAGCAGCTCAAGTACTTCGTAAAGATTGCCGAGCTAGGCAACATGACGCGGGCATCGGAGGCATTGCGCATTGCTCAGCCAGCCTTGAGCCAGCAAATCATCAACCTGGAAACCGAATTGGGAGCGCGGCTGCTGGATCGCGGGGTATACGGCGCGCGGCTAACGAGTTCCGGCGAAGTCCTATATGGCTACGCCAAATCGCTGCTCCGCCAGCATGAGGACGTACGCCAGGCCGTCTCCCAGGAAGTCGCCCATCCAACTGGGCGAACGGCCATTGGCATCCCGGGAAGCGCCGGCAAGATGCTGGCTGAGCCGTTAGTGCGGGAATTGCTGTCGAGTGGCGGGATCCTGCTTGAGATTGTTGAGCGGCCCAGCGCGGAGCTCGTAGATCTTGTGGCCGCCGGGAAGCTCGATATCGCCATCGCGGTGGACGCCCAACCGAGACGTGGCGCAAAAATCACTCCTCTATTTACTGAAGCCCTTTACGCCGTCCTTCCCCAAAGCGCAGTGCAAGGCCGCCAGACCTTGAAACTTAAGGAATTGGCGGACAGCCCACTGATTCTTCCGAGCGCCCCGAGCACGATCCGACAACGGGTCGAAGCAGCGCTGCTGGACAAGCGGCTCAAATTCCGCCTCGTCAGCGAGGTCAGCGCGACAGACATGCTTATTCGCCTGGTCGCCGCCAACCTGGGCTGGACCGTGCTGCCTTGGTCCGCCCTCTCCGACGACGTCCAGCGCCAGACCCGCATCACCGCCCTTCCGATTGCCGGATACCGCCTGGACCGCGAGATTTCCCTTTGCGTATCCGACGCCCTGCCCTTGAGCCGCGCAGCGGAGGTAGTGGTCGCGACAACACTTGCCATCCTGAAAGAGCTCCTGGACAACGGAAATTGGCTGGGAGCCAAGCTGCTGCCAGAGGGGCCACTGGCAGGTCCATCGTAATTTCCTATCGAGCGATCCCAATTCCATATTTTTTTTCGTTTGAGAGCGTTCTTATACTGGGCGCATCGCCTGGCTGCCAAAGAAGAAGGCGCCTAGGCAAAACGACAAAAAGGATTGGAGATGAACGCAGGAGACGAGCAGTTCGAACGGCCGCTGCATGGCGTGAAAGTGCTGGAGCTGTCGCAGATTATGGCTGGTCCAACGTGTGGTCTGATGCTTGCCGACATGGGAGCCGAGGTCTACAAGGTCGAGAAATTCCCGGCGGGCGACGATTCGCGAAACTACCGCCGAGAAGGCGATAGTGGGCTCCCCCCATCGTTCATGATGCTGAACCGCGGCAAGCGGTCCATCGGCATCAATTTCAAGTCTCCCGAGGGAAAAGCTGCTCTGTTGCGCATGGTCGCGCAGGCAGACGTTCTCACGGAGAACTTTCGACTTGGCGTGATGGAGCGGCTCGGGCTGGGCTACGACGTCCTCAAAGAGGTGAACTCTGCTCTCATCTACTGTTCGGTTACAGGATACGGACGCGAAGGCCCGCTGGCCAGTAAAGGCGGGTTCGACCTGATTCTCCAGGCGTTCAGCGGCCTCATCAGTGTTACTGGTGAAGAAGGCGGCGAGCCAGTCAAGCCAGGTATCTCGATCGCCGACGTGAATGCAGGCGTTCTGGCCGCAGTCGGAATTCTGGCTGCATACATCCATCGTCTGCGCACGGGCAAAGGCCAGCGAGTAGACACCTCCCTCCTGCAGGCTTCAATGCAGCAGCTCTACTGGTATGCCGCAGGGTATTTTTCGCACCGCATCGTCCCGACGCCATCCGGCACGGCTCATCCTATTGTCGCCCCATATCAAGTCTTCCGCTGTGCCGATGGCCGGATGGCCATCGGAGGGGCCAACCAAGCAAACTGGGAACGCATCGCAGACGTGCTGGGGCATCCGGAATGGAAAACTGACCCGCGCTTTGATAGCTCGGAAATCCGCCATTCCAACCGAAAGATCCTCGCCGCCCTTATTGAAGAGGTGTTGGCCAGCGACACGCTTGCCTCGTGGCTCGAGCGATTCGACGCAGCATCCATCCCGGCCGGGCCCGTGAACGATGTCGGCCAGGCACTGGAGCATGAGCAGGCACGGGCGGTCCGCATGGTTGTAGACGTCGAGGGGCCTGAGGGCAAAACCATGCGTGCGCTCGGATTGCCGATTCTGTTCAACGGAACGACACACGTTGCCAAGAGCGCGCCGCCCCGAGTCGGCGAAGACAGCGCGGATATTCTTCGTGAGTTCCAATTCTCCGAGGAAGAAATCGACAAGCTCGTCTCCAGCGGAGCGGTGTTTCAGACAGAGACCGGCCGCCGCATTTCGGCTGCGGAAGTTACCGAAGCAATTCCGTCCTGAATGGAGACACCATGAGAACCGAACTCAGCCACACATCAGAAGGCAATGCCGGCTCCCTTGCCCTCCATGAAGACCTCAAGCTGCGCGTGGAGAACGGCCTCGCAATTCTGTCCATCGAGCGCCCAGAGAAACGAAACGCGCTGACGCTTGCCATGTGGCGGGCAATTGGGAACACGATGGCTCAACTCGACGCACGAGACGATGTCCGGGTCATCGCGCTGACCGGAGGCGGGCCCAGCTTCTGCGCTGGAGCGGACATCGCCGAATTTGCGACTGTGCGCTCCAACCCCGAGCAGGTCGTGACCTACGAGGACGCCGTCGACGGCTGCTGCGACGCCATCGAAAACGTCTCGAAACCGACCATTGCTGCCATCAACGGCTTTTGCGTGGGGGGTGCAGTAAACCTCGCGATGGCGTGCGACTTCCGCTACGCGGTCCCGGAGGCCCAACTCTCCATTCCAGCCGCTCGCCTGTCCATTGTCTACGGCCTCAAAGGTACGCGTCGGCTGTTCGAGCTGGTTGGCATCTCCAATGCCAAACGTATCCTCTTCTCCGGTGACCGGCTCGATGTCGCAGAGAGTCGTCGGATTGGCCTCATCGACGAAGTCGCAGACGATGTTCTGGCGAAGACGCGCGCCTCGGCCGCCGTCCTCGCTGACAACGCGCCACTCTCCATTAGCGGCGCCAAGGCAATCTTGAACGGGCTGGCTACGGCCGATCCAAATCTGACCGAGGAAGCCGTTCAAGCCCTGGTAGACCGTGCTGCGCAAAGCGAGGATTACGCAGAAGGACGTCGGGCCTTCGGGGAAAAACGCCGCCCCGTGTTTCGGGGAAGATAAAGCGAGACACGCAACATAGTCACGCAGCCGGCAGGGTCGACACCAGACCGGCACACTATAAATAGAGAGGAGACGCTATGGAATCAAGCACACGTGCACGACAGTTGTTTACGGTATTGAGCACCCTGTCGGCAGTATCGGCCTACACGCTGCTTCCGGCCAACTCGGCCATTGCTCAGGAACCGTATCCGAGCAAGCCCATCCGGCTGGTCATCGGATTTCCGCCTGGAGGCGCGGCGGACACCATCGCACGGATCTATGGTGAAGCCCTTTCCAAAGAACTGAAACAGCCTGTCGTCGTCGACAATCGCCCCGGCGCCGGCACCACTATCGCAGCCGACTACGTCGCAAAGTCGCCTGCGGATGGCTACACGCTGTACATTGGCGGCGCCAGCCTGATGGGAGGTGACAACGCGCTTTACAAGAACCTGCGCTACACGCCGGCGGACTTTGTCCCTGTCACTCAACTGACGACTGCCCCCCTCCTCCTGGTTGCCGGAAAGAACAGCGGCATCAAGAGCACGGGCGAGCTGCTTCAGAGAGCGCGCCAGGCGCCCGGGGGGCTCAACTACTCGTCGAGTGGAAACGGCGTCATCACGCATCTTGCAGCCGTGCATTTCGCCAAGATGGCAGGCATCAGCATGACGCACGTTCCGTACAAGGGCGGTGCCCAATCTGGCCAGGCTGTTGCTGCCGGAGATGCGCAATTGAGCTTTGCCACGCCTGCTTCGGTCCAACCGCTCATTGATGCAGGAAAGCTGAATCCCCTTGCGGTGACATCGGCAAAGCGCTCCACCGTGATGCCGAACTATCCCACTATCGCAGAGGCGGGCGTACCGGGTTACGAACTGTCCAACTGGTATGGACTTTTTGTCACCAAGGGAACGGCTCCGGCGATTGTCCAACACCTCTTTACGGCAAGCGCCAAGGTCCTGCGAGAACAATCGGTCCAAAAGCAACTCGCCGGCCGCGGCGAGGAGGCGGCACCATCGGCTTCTCCCGATTCATTCAAGGTCTTCGCCGCGCAGGAAGGCAAACTGAATGTCGACCTGATCGCCCAAAGCGGTGCAAAAATTGACTAACTCGATAAACGCTCGTTTTCGACACCCCTCTGTTCGACCGCTCTATGCGGTCCGCCCGGCTCACCGAGAAGGGCGAATAGATGTTCACGCTCGGCCCCAGCCTTGACTTCCGTTACACCGCTGAAGGAATAAACAAACTCTCCCCACGGATGCTTCAGCACTGGGTACATCCCGTGTGCTGGCTGTGTACAGGCCCAGATTTTTTCACCCTTGCCTGGGCCGCCAGCAATGCCTCACTTCATGACGCACTTCGAGAAGAACCAACTCGCGGAAGGCGATCCGCCGAGGCGCAGTCAGGTCAAGTACGAAGCGATCCGCCTGAGCAACGTCGTGAAAGGCAGAAGCTCTCGCCGTGCAGGACTGTTCGCGGGAAGGCGCCGGTGATGGGCTGAAGCAATGAAACTTCATCCCCTAGGGGACCCTCTTCCCCAACCTGGCGAAGTGGCACCTCGGAAAGGGATGCGAGAGATATAGGGGCAGATTCGTGCAATGCGCGCCTTGCGAGCGAGCCCCGAAAGCGCCAGGAACCCATCTGCGCGAATACATTTCGCAAGCACTTAATGTTTTGCAAGTTCTTTAATGCGCAAGGTCAGTTGCGCCCACATCGCTATATAATGCATCCGTCATTTCACTGCGCACTGAACTATGGAATACGCTCCTGGTATCAGCCAGCTTGCCGGCCTGCTGGCCGATCCCGGCCGTGCGGCCATGTTGTGGGCGCTGATGGATGGCAGCGCCCGGCCTGCCGGCGAACTGGCGATGATTGCCGGGCTGTCGGCCTCCTCCACCAGTGGCCATCTGGCCCGCATGTCCGAAGGCGGGCTGCTGGCCGTGGAAACGCGCGGGCGCAATCGCTACTACCGGCTGGCCACGCCTGAAATTGGCGTGGCGATCGAGGCACTTGCGTCGGCGTCGCTGGCCAGCCAGCCACCGCGCCTGCGTGCCGTGCCGGTTTCCCGCACCGCGCCGCCGGCGCTGCGGCAGGCGCGCACCTGCTATGACCATCTGGCCGGGGAACTTGCGGTGGGTCTTTTCGAACGAATGTCCGAAGCGGGCTGGCTGATCGTGTCGGGCAGCACCGTCGACCTCAGCGCCCCCGGCGCGGAGGCGATGGGGCAGCTTGGCATCGACCTGGGCGCCACCCGCCGCAAGCGCCGGCAGTTTGCCTGCACCTGCCCGGACTGGAGCGAGCGCAAGCCTCATCTGGGCGGGGCGCTCGGCGCGGCGCTGCTCGAAAGCCTGCTGGCACGCGGGTGGATCGAGCGTACGGACACGTCGCGCGCCCTGCGCGTGACGCCCCGCGGCCAGCGCGAAATCGTGAACGTGGCCGCATGAGTGATATGAATACCAAAGCCAGAGGAGGAGCAGATGGCAATTGAACTGGACGACGACGCGCAAGACGCCATCAGCCGGCTGTTCGCGCTGATCAACCTCGGGGATAGCGCCCAGACCAGCCGGCAGTTCTCGCTGTTCGAGGAAGCGCTGGAAGACGCCGAGGAAGACGAGATCGATGCCGCCGGCCTGCTCTGGCAGGTCAAGGACATCATCGACTGGGAATCCGGCTACTACGTCGACTGGAAAGACGCCGAGTCCTTTATCGGCTGCCTGAACCAGCTTTGCGAGCGGATCGACCTCGAGGTGGACTGGGGCACCGAGGACACCGAGGACGAGGACTTCCTGGAAGGCACGAGCGTGCCCGAGCTGATGGAGATCGTCGCCACGCAGCTGCGCATGGCCGGCTACACGCTCTGGAACTGGGATACCGGCGGCGACGCCTACGGCGGCTGGATCACGCGCAGCGAGGACGACGAAGAGATACTCGAGATCGCCGACACGCTCGGCTTCGACATCCGCCCCGGCGACCAGCCCTACTGAGCTCCCGGCCCGCCCGGGAACTCAGTCGAGCCCGATCACCACGGCGCCGCCGTCATCGTCCGGCGTGTTGGCAATGTCGGTGGCTTCCGCCAGCGCCTTGGCACGCGGCGCCGGGCGCCGGGTCTCCGGCACGCCCAGCGTCTCTTCCAGCACGGTGAGGAAGGCCCGCACGCTCGGCGGCATCAGCTTGCGGGCCGGCATCAGCACGTACACCTTCAGCGGGGATGACGTATAGCCGGGCAGCACGCGCACCAGTTGGCCGTGTACCAGATGTTCGTGCACGAAGCGCGGCGACATGCGCGCCACGCCCAGCCCGTCCAGCGCGGCCTTGAGGCGGACTTCGGCGTTATGCGTGGAGATACGCGGCGAAACATCCATGGCGAAGGTTTCCACGCCGTCGCGCAGGAATTCCCATTGCACGTCGTCGAGGTTGCCCAGCGTCGGCCAGCCCTTCAGGTCCTGCGGCGCGCGCGGCAGGCCGTGCTCGCGGATCAGCGCGGGTGCTGCATAGAACGCACGCTCGATCAGCACCACGCGCTTGCTCGCGAACGAACTGTCGTGGAGGTTGGTGTCGGTCATGACGAAGGCGAGGTCGTAGCCGTGGCGGATCAGGTCGGGCTGGTCCCAGCTCATGTCGAGTTCCACGTGCAGCGACGGGTGCAGCTTGAGCAACCTCGAAAGCGAGGCCGAGAGGTGCTGCGAACCCACCTCGTAAGGTGTGGCGATGCGCAGCGTGCCGCTGACCTCGGCGCTCACCGAGGCGGCCTCCGCGCTGATCTCGCGCAGCTCGCCGAACAGCGGCGCCACACGGTCATAGAGCTGCTGGCCGCGCTGGGTCACGCGCACGCGCCGCGTGGTGCGCTCGAAGAGGCGCACGCCAAGCTGGGTTTCCAGCCGGGCAACCGCTGCGCTGGCCGATGACTTGGGCACTTCCGCCAGTTCGGCCCCCTGCGTGAAGCCGCCCCCTTCCACTACGCGGCAGAAGATTTCCCAGTCTTTCCAGTCGATCGATTTCATGAAACACCTTGGTCTTCGCGTGCCTCCGGGCACGGCCGGATTGTCCCACAGCACGAACAATCCTGCCGCTTGAGACTCAAGGCTGGGGAAAACATTGATTGATAATAATTCGTGTTACCGCGTACGATTCCCGCATCCGCCCCGAATGGGGTGTCTTGTGGGAGTTGCAATGCTGAAAGTCGCCGTCCTTCTCATCGCCGGTGCGTTTTCCACGGGTGCGCTCGCGGGCGCCAAGTGCGACAAGCATCCGAAGTCCGAATGGATGCCCGAGGCCGACGCCAAGGCCAAGATCGCCGCCCAGGGCTACAACATCAAGAAATTCAAGGTGGACGGCAACTGCTACGAGATCTACGGCACCACCAAGGACGGCAAGAAGGCCGAGATCTACTTCGACACGAAGACGCTCGACATCGTGAAGTCCGAGATCGAGAAGTAAACATGTCGGTCCCGGCTAGCCAGCTGCGCGAAGTCGCCACGCTCCGCGTCTGGGACGGGGTGGTGCGGCTCACGCATTGGAGCGTGGCGGCCATTGTGTGCTACGACATCATCGACGATTCCGGCGACCAGATGCACCGCCTGCTGGGCTACGTGGCCGCCGGACTCGTGCTGTTCCGCATCCTCTGGGGCTTCATCGGCAGCGAACACGCGCGCTTCCGCGCCTGGCTGCCGCGCCCTGCCGGTGTGCTGGTCCATGCCCGGGCCATGGCCCGGCGCCGCGCGCCGCGCTTCATCAGCCACACGCCGCTCGGCGCGGTGATGATGCTGGCGATGTGGACGCTGATCCTGCTGCTCGCCGTCACCGGCTGGCTCTCCCGCCTCGACCCGTTCTGGGGCGAGGACTGGCCCATCGACATCCATCGCTGGCTCTCCAACACGCTGCTCGGGCTGGTGGCGGTGCACGCGCTGGTGGCCATCGTTGCCAGCGTGGCCGGCAAGGAAAACCTGATCGGGGCGATGATTACCGGCCGCAAGCCACGCAACCTCGACTAGCCGGGGTTGCCGGAGCAGCGATCCCCGTGGCATAGTGCCCCCGTCGTACCTGTTTTACCCGCGTTATCGGGAGAGACTGTGCCTGCCGCCCGGCAGGCCGGCGCCGAAGGAGCAACCGCCCCGGAAACTCTCAGGCCAAAGGACCGGTAACGCCATTGCACTCTGAAGAACCCCGGCTCGCGTCAGCCGACGGTACCGAAGGAGCAAGCGATGCGCCCGCGCGCATCGTGAATCTCTCAGGTCAAGGACAGAGGGGGCGTGCGTCGCGCATGGTGCGCCACGTACCCCCCATCCACGACGTCCTGGAAGACCTGACAACATGAAGACAATCGCAGTCATCGGCGGTGGCATCACCGGCGTGACGACCGCTTACGCCCTCGCCAAACGTGGTTTCGCGGTCACGCTGCTCGAGCGCCATCGCTACGCGGCCATGGAAACCTCGTTCGCCAATGGCGGCCAGCTCTCCGCATCGAACGCCGAGGTCTGGACCCACCGCTCCACGCTGGTGAAGGGCATCAAGTGGATGCTGCGCAACGACGCCCCACTGCTGGTGAACCCCCGCCCCACCTGGCACAAGCTGAGCTGGTTCGCCGAATTCATCGCCGCCATGCCGCACTACCGGGCGAACACGATCGAGACCGCCCGGCTGGCCATCGCCGCCCGGGCGCACCTGTTCGGCTGGGCCGAGGCGGAAGGCATCGACTTCGACCTCAAGCGGCAGGGCATCCTCCATATCTACCGGGACAAGGCGGGCTTCGACCATGCCGGCGAGGTCTCCCGCCTGCTGGCCGAGGGCGGCCTGCCGCGCCGCGCGGTCACGCCCGAGGAGATGCGTGCGATCGAACCGACACTGGCCGGCCAGTACTACGGCGGCTACTACACCGAGAGCGACGCCACCGGCGACATCCACAAGTTCACCTCCGGCCTGGCCGCGGCGGCCCAGCGGCTCGGCGTGGTCACGCGCTACAGCCAGGATGTGCAGACGGTCACGTCGGACGGCCGCAGGGCCACCATCACCGTCCGCGACGGCGCGCAGGGCACCGCAACCACGTCGACGACCTTCGACGCCGTGGTGGTCTGCGCCGGGGTGGCCAGCCGGCAGTTCGCCGCGCAACTGGGCGACCGCGTGAACATCTACCCGGTGAAGGGCTATTCGATCACGGTGAACCTGCCCGACGCCGCCAGCCAGGCTGCGGCCCCTACGGTCAGCCTGCTCGACGACGAGACCAAGCTCGTGACCAGCCGGCTCGGCGTGGACCGCTTCCGCGTGGCCGGCACGGCCGAGTTCAACGGCATCGACCGCGACATCCGCGCGGACCGCATCCGCCCGCTGATCGACTGGGTCAACACCTGCTTCCCCGGCGTGAGCACGCGCAGCGTGGTGCCGTGGGCGGGGCTGCGGCCGATGATGCCGAACATGATGCCGCGCGTGGGGCGCGGGCGGCAGGCCAACGTGTTCTACAACACGGGGCACGGGCATCTGGGGTGGACGTTGTCGGCAGTGACGGCCGAGATGGTGGGCGATGTCATCCGGCAGGCGGCAGGCGAGCGCGCGACGGTGCGGGCGGGCCTGGCACTGGCTGGCGAGGGCTGATCGATCGCAGGAAGCAAAAAAGCCCGCGACTTTCGTCGCGGGCTTTTTTGCTGAAACTTTGGTGCCCAGGAGAGGACTCGAACCTCCACAGTGTTGCCACCGCTAGGACCTGAACCTAGTGCGTCTACCAATTCCGCCACCTGGGCAAGGTGAGCGGCGCATTCTACATGACCTTGCGGATTTTGCAAGCCCCCGCGCGTGCCACTACGCCTGCAGGCCCATGTAGATCTTCCCATCCTGAACGAAGCGATTGCGCCCGGCGCGCTTGGCCTGGTACATCGCGCTGTCCGCCCGGTGCAGCAGCGGCTCCAGCCGTGGCGCGTCCGGCACCGCGCAGGCTGCGCCCACGCTGATTGTGACGAAGGGCTGCACCGGCGTGCCGTTGTGCGGGATCTCCAGGTCGCGCACCGCCGCCACCATGCGGCGCGCCACGTTGCGCGTCTCGTCCTGCGATGCATCCGGCAGCACCACCGCGAACTCCTCGCCGCCCAGCCGCGCGCAGAACTGCTCCCCCGCCAGCACGCTGGTCAGCGCGGTGGCCACCCGGCGCAGGCAGTCGTCGCCGCAGGGGTGGCCGTACAGGTCGTTGTATTGCTTGAAGAGGTCCACGTCGAGAATCAGCAGCCCGATCGGCGCGTTCGCCTCGAAGGCCCGGGTCACGGCCAGCAGGGACTCGCGCTGGAAGAAGCGCCGGTTCGGAATGCCGGTCAACGCGTCGATGTCGAGGTCCGCCTCCACGCGCGAGAGCCGCGCCTCGGTCTGGCCGAGCTGGGCCGTCAGCGCCAGTTCGCGCGACTGGTAGCGGCTGATGTCGCGCATGAAGACCAGCGTGCCGATGCGTTTGCCGTCCAGCCGCATCACCGGCTCCGCCGTCACTTCGTAGTGCGCGTCCTGGGGAATGTAGGGGACGGCGCCGTCGCCGGCCCCCGCCTCGCGCGGCTGGCGCAGCGCCTCGTCCCACACGGCCGGCATCGGCTGCCCCCGGCGCAGGTCGGGCACCAGCCGCACGGCGGCCGGGTTGAACTCGACGATGTGCCCCTTCGCGTCGACGATCACGCAGCCATCGCCAATCGTGTCGAACACACGCAGCCGCGCGTAGTGGCCGATGTCATCCAGATGGGTGCGCAGCGCGCAGATCCAGACCACCACCGTCATCAGGGAGAACGTGGCCGGGGTCAGGTCGCCGCCCAGCGGGCTGGTCCAGCGCTGCAGGTAGGCCATGTGGGTCAGCAGCGGCAGGGTCAGGCTGCTGGCCACGATGGCCCGGCCCCAACGCGTCAGCGCCGCATTGGGCACCTCCGCCGTAAGCAGGAAGACCAGGCTCAGCAGCAGCATGAAATAGGTCCACGCCGCCACCACCACGTAGCCGGGGCCATGGTGGAAGATGGCGCCCGGCGAGACCCCGGCCGGCATCAGGTCGATGCGCGTCCAGATCAGGTGATGCCGCTCGTTGGTCAGCACCAGCACCACGGACACCACCGCCGCCAGCACCGGCAGCCACAGCCGCGACCACGGCACCACGTAGCGCGGCCGGCTCAGGTGGATCATCGCCACCAGCCAGCCGATGGGCACCATCACGATACCGACGTACTGGGCCTTGGCCCAGAAGATGCGTCCGGCCAGGTCGGCCGAACTGACTTCCAGGAGCCGCCCGCCGCTCCAGATCGCCACGCCGCCGGCCAGCACGAGGAAAGCCTTGATCGTGGGATCGTCGCGGCGCGGCCAGGTGGCGATAACCATGCCCACGCTGCACACCACGGCTATGGTCAGGCAAAGGACAAGAGGGTACGAGGGCATGAGAACGGCGGGGAACCTGATGAAGAGCCGCCGCGCCCGACATGGCGGAGGCGCCCCATTATAGGGGCTAGCCGGGGCGCCACCCCATCGCCCCCCACTTACTTGGAGCGGCTGCGGTCCCCGCCACGCGAGTCCATGATGATCATGGTGCGATCCAGCACGCCGGCGTCGTCGAAATAGGCGCTGAAGTGCGCCGGCAGGTTGCCGGCCATGTACATCCGGTAGCTCCACGCCTCCCGCTTCATCAGGGTGAAGTACTGCACCGGCTCGCGCGGCAGGCCGAAGCGCTCGGCGATGTCGCGCTTGGTCCAGACCCCGGGGCGCGCCTCGTAGATCTCCTTCTCGGTCAGGGTCTGGCGGAAGCCGGTCAGCTTGCCGGCGGCGTCGAAGTCCGCGGCGTAGACCTCGTAGCCATAGGGCTGCTTGGAATAGATCCAGCGCTGGGTGCCGTCCGCCAGCTGGTAGGTCTCGGTCGGGTTGCCGAAGGTCTCGCGCACCGCGCTTTGCGGGCTGCCGAGCATCGACTGGGCGGTCTGCACCGGCTGGAGCGTGGCGCAACCGGCCAGGACCACGGCGGCCACGGCGGCGAGGGCGGCCAGGAGCGCGACGCGGGCGGCGCGCACGGAAAACGGGATGGGCATGGCATGTCTCCAGAGTCCATGCCAAGCATAGCCCAGCCGGCTGAACTCAGCGCTGCGGCTGCGGCCAGCCCGCGCGGACAATCTCCCGGTCGTCGATCGGCCAGTGCAGCGCGGCCGCCACCACGCCGAGCGCCATGGCCCCCATCCACACCAGGTCGTACGAGCGCGTGGCCTCGAACACCACCCCGCCCAGCCAGACCCCCAGGAACGAGCCCAACTGGTGGCCGAAGAACACAAAGCCGAACAGCGTGGTGATATAGCGCACCCCGAAGACCTGCGAGACGATGCCGCTGGTCAGCGGCACGGTGCCGAGCCAGAGGAAGCCCATCACCGCCGCAAACCCGTAGAGCGTAGCGGCGCTGAGCGGCAGCAGCACGAACAGCGCCATCGCCGCCGTCCGTACTAAATAGATACCGGCCAGCAGATACTTGCGCGAATGCCGGCCGCCCAGCACGCCGAACCAGTACGTCCCGGCGATATTGGCCAGCGCGATGACCGCCAGCGCGGCCATGCCCTCGGACGGCTGCATGCCCTTGTCGCGCAGGTAGGCCGGCAGGTGATTGGCGATAAAAGCCAACTGAAAGCCACATGCGAGGAAGCCGAGGTTGAGCAGCCAGAAGCCGGAATGGCGGAAGGCCTCGCGCACCGCCCCAAGCAGCGGCGGCTGGGCGCCGCCAACTCCTCCGCCTCCGCCTCCGACCCCGGCGCCGCCAGCCGGCTGTGCCCGGTCCTGGAACGGCAGCGCCAGCGGCAGCATGGCGGCGGCGGTCACGGCCAGGATCAGCAGCGCGCCGCGCCAGCCCGCCTGGAGGATCATGGCCTGCGCGCCCGGCACCAGCAGGAACTGGCCAATGCCGCCCATCGCCCCGGCCAGCCCCAGCGCCCGGCTGCGCTGCGCCGGCGCAATCATCCGGCTCAAGGCGCCATAGACCACGCCGAAGGTGGTGCCGGACAGCGCCACGCCCACGCACAGCCCCGCTGACCAGACGAACGCCGCCGGCGTGGCCGCCTGCGCCATCAGGAACAGGCCCGCCGCGTACAGCGCCAGGCCGGCCAGCATCACCCGGGCCGAGCCGAAGCGGTCTGCCACCATGCCGGTGAACGGCTGGGCCAGCCCCCAGGTGAGGTTCTGCACGGCCATGGCGAAGGCAAAGGTTTCGCGCGTCCAGCCCCGGTCCGTGATGATCGGCAGCATGAACAGGCCCTGCACGTGCCGAGCGCCCAGCGCCAGCCCCATCACGAGCCCGCCGGCCAGCAGCAGGAACCAGGCGGTGCGCCACCAGGGCGGCAATGCGGTGCCGGCATGGGACGTGGGGTGACTGGTCATGGCGATGGGGTCCGGAAAAGATGGCGATCGGGTCGCACGGTCGTTCTATTTCAGGCGATCGGCGGCGCCGGTTCAAGCGACATTTCCGCCCTGCTGCCATGCGTGCAGCTCATGGCAACAGCGGTTCTCCCGTGCTTTAATCCCAGCACACCATTTCACCCATCCCACCATGTCCGTCCCGCTCGCCCGGCTGTTCCCGCTCGATCTGCTCAAGGGCTTCGTGGCCGTTGGCCGGCGCATGAGCATCACCCAGGCCGCCGACGACCTGTGCCTGACGCAGTCCGCCGTCAGCCGGCAGATCCGCGCGCTGGAAGACCATCTGCAAGTGCGCCTGTTCGTGCGCCAGCATCGCGGCGTGGCCTTCACGCCCGAGGGCGAGCGGCTGTTCCGCAGCGCCGACGGCGCCGTGCAGCAGCTCCAGGACGTGGCCGGCGAACTGCGCAGGCGCGATGGCCGCCAGCCGGTGACCGTGACGGCCAGCATCGGCGTGGCCGGGCTGTGGCTGCTGCCGCGCCTGGGCAGCCTGCAGCGCGCCCATCCGCAGCTCGACGTACGGCTCTCCGCGAGCAACCAGATCAGCGACCTGCGTGCGGACGGCATCGACCTCGCCATCCGCTATTGCCGCGAGGCCGACGCCCCGGCAGACGCCATCCGCCTGTTCGATGAAACCATCGCCCCGGTTGCCCATCCGTCGCTGGGCGCGCACCGGCTGACCACCGTCGCCGAGCTCGCCCAGTTGCCCCTGCTCGAATTCGACGATCCACGCCCCTGGCTGCACTGGCGCAACTGGCTCGGCGCGCATGGCTACCGGCAGGCCAGCCGGCGCGGCATCCTGCGCTTCAACCAGTACGACCAGATGATTCACGCGGCGCTGGCCGGCCAGGGGGTGGCGCTGGGGCGGCTCGAATTGATCCAGCCGTTGATCGCCGGCGGGCAACTGGCGGTGGTCGATATGCCCGGCGCCGCGCTGGGCAGCCCCAACGCGTTCTGGCTGATCCACGCCACCGACCATCCGCGCGAAGACGTGGCGCGCGTGGCCGCCTGGATTCGCGCCGAGGCCGCCCGGGTGGCGCCCGCCTCAGCGCAGCGGCAGGCTGCGCCAGCGCCACCGGGGCCGTAGCGGCGGCGTAGGCGGCGTAGGCAGGGCAGGCGGGGCGCTCACCCGGCACACGGTCACGGCGCCGTGGCCCAGCGCGGTCAGGAAATAGGTGGCGTCCTCGGTCACGCGGTGCCGCTGCCCGGCCTCCAGCACGATATCGGGCGAACGCCGCGGCCGGGCGCCTTCCAGCGTCAGCCACAGCGTGCCTCCGGCGCAGGCCAGTTCGGCCCCGGCGCGCAAGGCCATGGGCAGGCAGTCATTCTCGATCATCAGGGTGTAGGTCATCATGGGCTCCGGCAACGCTTTCATCGTCGCCGACCGGCCGGGCCGGTGCCATGCGGATTGCGGCGCGCTCGCATGACTTCCGCGCCGACGTTCGGGCTGACTTCCGCGCTGACTTTCGCCAACAAGACGTCAACTTTCCGGCAGGGGATGCCGATAGAATGCGGTGTCGGCGCGCATTCCGTGCCGTCTTGCCACCGATTGCCATGGACCCGATCTCGTTTGAATTTGTCTCCGTCGAGGAAGCCAGGAAGATTCTCGACGGCGAGGTGCCGACTACCGGCACCGGCACCGTGGACTGGCGCGACGCCCGCCAGCCGCCGGACCCGGCCACGCAGGTGCTGACGCCCGCCGCGCTGAAGTGGCTCGCGCAGCTACCGCGCGAGGTGCGGCCCCTGGAGCTGTTCCACACCTATCCGCGCATCGCCAATCAGCTTGCCGCGCTGGCCGGCCAGCAGGGCTACCCGACCCCGGTCACGCTCTTCCTGGCCGACCTGCTGATCGACAAGCGCGGGAGCCGGCAAGGCTTTCCGGGCGGCATCGCCCAGGAGCTGTCACGGCTTCAGGAGCATCTGCTCCAGTCCTCCGAGCCGCCCGAGGCCGATTCCCCCCCATCCGCCCCATCCGCCCCATCCCTATAGCTGGTCCTCCACCGGCAGCACCCGCAGGATGCCGATGCCCATGTGCTGCCACACACTCATGTCGGGCTCGCTCTCCACGGTTGAAACCTCGCCTTTCTCGCGCGTGGTCCACGTCATGGACTCCCCGCCGCCCTCCCCTTTGCGCAGTTCGACCTTGTAGGCGATGTCGAGCAGGCCGTCATCCATGCTCTTGACCAGCCGCTCGGCCAGCGGGGGGCTGTCCAGCACCACGCCCATCTCCGTATTGAGCTTGATCGAGCGCGGGTCCAGGTTCAGGGAGCCGATGAACAGCAGGCGCCGGTCCACCACATAGGTCTTGGCGTGCAGGCTGGCGCGGCTGGAGGCGAACATCCGGCTCTTGCGCGCCCGGCCGCGCGCCAGCTCGGCGTTCGCGGTGGGCTTCAGTTCATAGAGTTCGATGCCGGCCCGCAGCAGCGCCTTGCGCCGGGGCGCGTAGCCGGCGTGCACGGCGGCCACGTCCGTGGCGGCGAACGAGTTGGTCAGCACGCGGATCTTCACCCCCCGTTTGGCGATACCGGCCAGCCAGGCCATGTTCTCGTCGTCGGGCACGAAATACGGCGACACCAGCACCAGCTCGTGCTCTGCCTTTTCCATCATCGCGCGCAACTGCGGAATGGCGTGGGAGGTTGGGTCGTCCGGGTCTTCCTCCACCTTGTCGGCCTTGTCCGCGATGATGCGCGCACCGCCCACGTAGCCGGGCAGATGCCCGAGCTCGATCCCGCGCGCCAGCCCCGAGTCGAGCAGTTCCTGCACGAACTCGCTGGCGCGCACCTGGTCGCCGCGCGCCTCGATGGCCTTGCGGAAGGCGCGCAGCTCGGCCGGCGCCTCCTTGCCCTCCGGCACCAGCGTGGCCACCGGGTAGGCGCTCGCGCTGTTCCAGTATTCGTCGAACACGGCGCTCGCGGCCGGCACGGCGGGCCCGGCCACCATCACGTCCAGGTCGCTGAAATCCATGTCCGGCTTGGCCGAGAAATAGGCGTCGCCGATATTGCGCCCGCCGACGATGGTGACGAGGTTGTCCACCGTCATCTGCTTGTTGTGCATGCGGCGGTTGAGCCGGCCGAAGTCAAACGCCAGTTCGAACCAGCGCGCGCGGCGGCTGGCAAACGGGTTGAAGATGCGCACCTCGATATTGGGGTGGGAATCGACGGCGGCCCAGGTCTTGTCCTGCTTGCCGGTGTGGATGTCATCCATCAGGATGCGCACGCGCACGCCCCGGTCGGCCGCGTCGATCAGGTCGCCCATCAGCACGCTGCCGGTGTTGTCGATGTCGAAGATGTAGTACTGGATGTCCAGCGTCTTCTGGGCGGCGCGCGCCAGCGCCATGCGGGCGGCCAGCGCGTCCGGGCCGGCGCCGAGCGGATAGAAGATCGACTTTCCGGGGTTCTGCGCCAGCCGGGGCGCCAGGGTGCGGGCCAGCAGCGTGTTGCTGGTGTCCTTGGCGGCGTAGCTGGGGGTGCGGCCGGCATTGGCCGGCAGGCTCGCGCAACCGGCCAGCGCAGCCAGGCAGAGAGCGGTCAGCAGCAGCGCCGCCAGCGAGCGGCCGCGCCGCCAGCCGGCCCAGCCCGGCCCGCCCACCCCGTCCATCCAGAGCCTCAGCATCGGCGCCATGATCCGCTCTCCTCGAAGATCCCCGTCAGGCCATCTTGCTGCATTGCGGGAACGGCTCTGCATCCGCCCCTTTCTTCACCTGTCTTCCACCTTATACCGCCGCCCCCGCCTGCGGGAGGGTGCACGCGCGGTAGTAGCCGCGCACGATCTGCTGGGCCACCGGCAGGCGCGCGCTCACCGGCACCGGGAACCGCACGATGGCGTCCACCCGCTCGGCGTCCACGGGTTCGAACAGCACGCGCGGCTCGAACTGCGACAGGTCCACGAAGCGCATGTCGCCATACCGGCGCAGCGTGCGGCCGGCCTCTTCCATGAACGGCTCGCACGCCTGGCGCGCCACGGCCAGCAGCTTCGCCTCCACCACGTCCGGGTCCATGCCCACCGCCAGCGGAATGCGCACCATGTCCAGCGTGTACTTGCCGGCCTGCGAATGGTTGCGCACGGCCGTGGTCAGCAGCAGGCTGTTCGGCACCTGCACCGTAAAGCCCGTGTACTGGCGCGTGGGCGCCACCTCCACCAGCGTGGTGGACATGACATCCATGTCGATGACCTCCCCGCCGAACGGCCCGATCTCGACCAGATCGCCCAGCTGGTAGGGCCGCGTAATCATCCGCATGAACGCGCCCAGGAAACACATCACCAGTTCCTTGCCGACCAGGATCAGGGCCGCCGCGAACGCCGCCAGCGAAATGGCCACGCTCTTCAGCTCCGACACCCAGATGCCGAGCAACAGCAGGAACATCACTGCCGCCACCACATTGCGCGACGCCACGGTCCAGGCGCGATAGGCGCCCCGGTTGTCCGCCTGCAGCCGCCCCGAGAAGAAGCGGTTGATCAGCTTGACCACCAGCGTGCCCGCCAGGACCACCACCATGCTGGCGACCACGTTGATCAGGAGACTGTCGTTGGCGTTGAAGTGCATGGCGGGCGGGCATCCGGGGGCGCGCGCCGGCGGGATCTGTAACACATTGTTGCAAACCACGGCGCGGGGGCGGCGCCAGCTGATCAGATGCCGATGCCGCCCACCCGGATTCTATCCACACGCCACTGTGCCGGGCGCGCGGTGGCGCCAACAGGGGTGGGCGTCTGGTTTGCGTGTAGGCGTTTTCTTAGGTGCGCCAGCCCAGCCCCAGCGCCTTCTGCAGCGAAACGTAGTCCTTGAGCAGGTTGGCATCGCCCGAAATCCGGTCCTGCTGGGCCACCACGCGGGTGCGCTCCACGTCCAGCCATTCGAGCATGCTGGCGGTGCCCGCCCGGTAGCGCTGCTGCTGGAGCGTGGAGGCGCGCTCGGCGGACGCCTCCACGCGGCGCAGCACCACCACGTTGTCGCGCTGGTGCCCGTAGCGGGAGAGCGCCACGTCGGCATCGCGCAGCGCCTTGAGCACCACGCTCTCGTAGCTGGCCTCGGCTTCGTCCCGGCCGGCCTCGGCGTTATCCACGCTCGCCGCCACCCGGCCAAAGTCGAGGATGTTCCATTGCAGGCGCGGCAGCGTCAGCCACGTGCCGTTTTCCTTGCGGACGAGGTGGCCCGGGTCCATCGCACTGAAGCCGAGCGAGCCGAGCAGCGACACCTTCGGGAACCAGTCCGCCTTGCGCTCGCCGATCTGCGCCGTGCGCGAGGCCAGCCGGCGTTCGGCCACGCGGATATCGGGCCGGGCCTTGAGCAGCGTGGCGGGATCGCCCACGGCCACGGTCTCGGGCAGCACCGGCAGGTCGCGCGACGGACCCAGCGCAGTGTCCAGCGTGCCGGGCGAGCGGCCGGTCAGCAGTGCGAGCTGGTCGAACGATTCGATCAAACCCGCCTCCACCGGGGCGATGCGGGCGCGGGTGTTTTCCAGCTGCGTCAGCAGCCGTTCCACTTCGAGTTCGGAGGCCACGCCGCGCGCGCGGCGCTGGCGGGTCAGGTCGAGCATGTCGGCTTCCAGCGTCTCCGACGCGCGCAGATGGGCCAGGCTGGCCTGCTGCTCGCGCAGCGTGACGTAGGCCTGCGCCACTTCGGCGGCCAGCTGCACGTGGGCATCGGCCAGTTCGGCATCGGCGGCATCGGCCTCGGCGGATGCCGCTTCGATGGCGCGGCGCGTGCCGCCGAACAGGTCGAGTTCCCAGCTCGCATCGAACCCGGCGATATAGAGCGACAGCGGCCCCCGGCCGCCCCCGCCCCCTCCGCCCCCTCCGCCCCCTCCGTCGCCGCCAAACGAGGCCAGGTCCGGCTCGCGCGTGCGCAGCATGGCAGCGCTGGCATTGACCTTCGGCATCAGGTTTGCGCGATTCCCGGCCAGCCCGGCGCGGGCTTGCCGCACGCGGGCGCGCGAGGCGCGGATGTCCGGGCTGTCGCGCAGCGCGGTTTCGATCAGGTTGGCCAGCAGCGGGTCGCCCAGTGCGCGCCACCAGTCGGCCACGTCAGGCTGGCGTGCCTCGGCCAGTGTCGGTGCGTGCGGGAAGGTGCCGGCCGCCACCGCATTGCCGGCCACTTCCGGGGCGGTGCGGTAGTCGGGGCCCACGGTGCAGCCGGCGGCGGCCAGGGCGGCAACGAGGAGAATCAGCGCCGGCCGGGCGGCGCGAAGGGGTGCGTACATATTAGGTACCGCTTTATTTATCGATTTAGTGACCGGCTTCGACCGGGGCTGCGCCCGGACGGGGCGCCTTCAGCAGCAGTGCCAGCGGCACGCAGCACAGCAGCGCCAGCCCGAGGGCATAGAAGGTTTCCGAGAACGTCATCACCGCGGCCTGCCGGGCGATCTCGCCGGACAACTGCGCCACGGCCTGGAGGCTGGCGTGGGCATAGTCGCCGCCCTGCGCCACGAAGCTGGCGATGCTGGAGGACATGTGCTCCTGCCCGATCGAACTATTGGCCGTGACCGATTCCCGGATCACCGCGTCGTGGTAGGCGTTGCGGCGGTCGATCAGCGTGCCGAGCAGCGCCAGCCCGATCGAGCCGCCCAGGTTGCGGGCCATGTTGTAGAGCCCGGCGGCATCGCCGGCCTCATGGGTGGCCACTGCCGCCATCGACGCCTGATTCAGCGGCATCATCGCCAAAATCTGCCCGAAGCCGCGCAGGATCTGCGACAGCGTGAAGTCATGCCCCACGCTGTCCGTCGTCAGGCTGATATCGAGCATGCAACTGCCGAAGAAGCACACCAGCCCGGTAATCACCAGCCAGCGGCTGTCCACCTTGCCGAGCAGGCGCGGCAGCACCGGCATCATCAGGAACGCCGGCAGCCCGGACAGCAGCATGATCCCGCCGGCCTGCTCGGCGTTGTAGCCGGCAATCGTGGCCAGGAACTGCGGCAGCAGGTAGGACACCCCGTACAGCCCCGCCCCGACCACCGAGACGATCAAAATCACGCTCGCGTAGTGCTTGTTCAGCAGCAGGCGCAGCCGCACGATGGGTGTCTTGGCCGTGAACTGGGCGACGAACATCATCCCCAGGCCGATGGCCGACAGGGCGGACAGGTAGACGATGGTCGCCGACTCGAACCACTGCTCGCGCTGGCCCTCCTCGAGCACCACGGTCAGCGAGCTGAGGCCGATGGCCAGCCCGATAATGCCGAGCCAGTCCGCCTTGATGAAGGCCGACAGGTCCGCCCGCTCGGGCTTGAGCCCGAAGTACAGCAGCGGCACCAGCACGGCAGTCACCGGCAGGTTCAGGAAGAAGCACCAGCGCCAGTTCACGTTCTCGGCCAGCCAGCCGCCCACCACGGGGCCCAGCAGCGGCCCGAGCAGCACGATCAGCCCGAACATCGACATGCCGATGGGCATCTGGTGGCGCGGCAGCCGGGTACGGACGATGGTCTGCGCGGTGGGGATCATCGCCCCGCCGGCAAAGCCCTGCCCGATCCGGCCGATGACCATCTCCGGCAGCGAATGGGACAGGCCGCACATCATCGAGAACGCCGTGAACAGCAGCGCGTTCCACATCAGGAAGCGGCGCAGCCCGAACACCCGCGTCAGCCACGCGGTGAGCGGGATGATGACGATCTCGGCCATCAGGTAGCCGGTGGACACCCACGTGCCCTCGGTGCCGGCCGCGCCGATCTGGCCCTGGATCTGGGGCAGCGCCGAGTTGGTGATGGAGATGTCGAGCGTGGCCAGCAGCGCGCCGAGCGAGCCGGCGGCCACGGCGATCCAGTCGGCGGCGGTGGCGTTGGCGGGCTTGTCGTTCGGTGGCGTGGCGGGAGCGGCGGGGGCGGCCCCGGCGGGGAGCGCCGTTTCAGCCATGGCGGGCCTCGCCGGCGCGGGCTTGTGCCGGATGCATGTCCCGCGTATCGACATCCACCACCACGGAGAGGCCCGGCATCAGCACCGCGCGCGCCTCCGGCGTCACATCCACATGAATCCGCACCGGCACGCGCTGGACGATCTTGGTGAAGTTGCCGGTGGCGTTCTGCGCCGGCAGCAGCGCGAACTGCGAGCCGGTGCCGGGCGAGAGGCTGTCCACCACGCCGTGGAGGTCTTCACCGGGCAGCGCATCCACATGCAGCGTCACACGCTGGCCGGGACGCATGCGACCCACCTGCGTTTCCTTGAAATTGGCGGTCAGGTAGAGGTCCTGCACCGGCACCACGGTCAGCAGGCGCGTGCCGGGCTGGGCGAACTGGCCCACGCGCACGCCCTTGTCGGCCACGCGGCCGGCGTTGGTGGCGCGAACCACGGTGTCATCCAGGTCGAGCCGGGCCTGCCGCGCGCTGGCCTGTCCCACCTCCAGTTGCGCCTGCGCCTGCTGGAGCCGCGCCTGCAGCGTCACCACCTGGCTCTGCTCCACACGCAGCGCGGCCTCGTTGGCGGCCAGCGTGGTACCCGCGCGGGTCTGGGCGTTACGCAGTTCGGCGGTACGTTCCTCGGTCTCGGCGCCGGACTTCACCAGCGGCGCGTAGCGCTCCACCTGCGAGGCGGCGTAGCGGGCGTTGGCGCGGGCGCCTTCCACCTCGGCGCCGGCCTGGGCGATGCGCGCCTTCTGCTGGGCAAGGTCGGCCTCGGCCCGCGCCACGTCCGCCTGGCGCGAGGCCACGGTGGCCTGCGCCTCATCGAAGGCCGCCTGGTACTGGCGATTGTCGAGGCGCACCAGCGCCTGACCCGCGGTGACCTGCTGGTTGTCGCGCACGAAGACTTCGGCCACGTAGCCGCTCACCTTCGGCGCCACCGTCACGCTGTCCGCCTGGAGGTAGGCATCGTCGGTGCTTTCGATAAAGCGGCCTACCAGCCACCAGCGCGTGCCGAATGCCACGGCGGCCAGCAGCGCGAGCGCGCCCAGCGCCAGCAGCACGGTGCGGCGGCGCGAGGCAGCGCGCGGCTTGCGCGCCGAAGATCCAGTGGAGGCAGGGAGGCCGGCGGCCGGATGGGCGGCGGCGGAAGATTGGGGGGCAGACATGGGGGCGCGGGGCTTTGACAGCACTAATGACGGGGACCGCGCAATTATTCCACTTGGAATAATTGTGTCAACTGATATATTTCTGCCTGCCCACGGACTGAGGAAAACGCAACATGGCCCGACACAAGCCCGCCACCGAAGGCGGCTACCAGCGCGGCGAAGAGACGCGCGCGCGGATCATCGACGCCGCGCTGCGGCTCTTTGGCGCACACGGTTTCGATGGGGCCTCCACGCGCGACATCGCCCGCGAGGCCGGGGTCAACGCGCCCGCGCTACAGTACTACTTCGACAATAAGGAAGGGGTGTACCTGGCGTGCATCGACTACTTCGTTGACCGCGCCTGGGGTCTGCTGGCCGATGTGGTGATCGCCGCCGAGGCCGTCGTGGCCCGCCCGGATGCCACCGACGCCGAGCTGATCGACGCCTACCTGGGCCTGCAGCTGCGCTTCACCACCTTCCTGCATGAATGCCCGGACACCGACCACTGGCGCCAGTTCATGGCGCGTGAGCGCGCGGGGCTCGGGCCGCCCGCCGCGTTCGAGCGCATCGACGCGGGCATCAATCGCCGCATTTTCGCGGTGACATCACAGGTAATCGGGCGCCTGACCGGCCAGCCGGCCACGGACGAGGCGACGCGCATCCGCACCATCGCCATCGACAGTCAGGTGGCAGCCTTCAAGGTCATGCGCCGCCACGTGCTCAAGGCGCTGAACTGGGACGCTTTCGGGGAAGCCGAGACCGCCCGGGTGCAGGAAGTGATCCGCGAGCAGACGCGGACGTTGCTCCAAGCGCTCGTTGCGCAGCGCAATGCAAAGGATCTACGAGGCTAGAGCATTTACTCTAACTCCCAGGATGGTGGGATGGAACCTTTGTGATTAGGTCGTCAAATCAATGACTTAAGTCATCACACCATCCAGCCTGACGAGGCAAATCGCCCATTTTTCCAACGAAATACGATTGCGCGGCGCAAAAAGTCCTTGCTTGTCTATCTAGTAGTAGATACTATTCGAGCCATGGACGCCGCTGCACCACCCGGCAAACAGAAACAAGCCCCGCGATGCAGTACCCGTCCACGCAGTACAAGTTGTCGATCAGTACCGGAAGGCGGTCTTTTTTTTAGCCCTGAAAATCTACCTACCAGTAGATAGCAGCAAAAGAAAAGACAGCCACAATGCAGCAAAACAACGCAGCACCGACGGCCCCGTGATCCACCTCCAATCGAGATCGCCCGGCCCAACGAAGACAAGGAGCTACACCATGAACGCCAAGACCATCCTTACCGCCGCCGCCCTCGCCGCCGCCTTCGTGACTGGCGCTGCGCAAGCCGCTCCCGCCAACAAGACCGGTGAAGTCTACGGCTACAGCTACCGCGTGAACGACGCCCGCAACGCCTTCACCGATGGCGCCCGCGCCAGCGGCGTGAACGAACCGCGCAACCCGTATGTCGATGGTGCCCGCGTTGGCAAGGCTGACCCGTTCACCGACGGTGCCCGCACCGTTGCCGGCCTGGATCGTACCGGTGTTTCGGCCAGCCCGGCCCGCACCGCCGACCCGTACCTGGACGGCGCCCGCCAAGGCAGGTTCGACACGTTCAGCGAAGGTGCCCGCACGGTAGCCGGCCTGGATCGCACCGGTGTCTCGGCCAGCCCGGCCCGCACCGCTGATCCGTACCTGGATGGTGCCCGCCAAGGCAAGTTTGACCCGTTCACCGAAGGCGCCAACGCCTGAGTCCCGCCCGATGACGGCGGATTGGAAGTACGTCAGACAAACGGAGCAGTAGCCTCGGGGCTCCCCGAGGCGGGCTCCGGGTTGTCATTCCTGGAGTCCATCATGACTTTCCGTAACAGTGCAGTACTCGTAGGCGGCTGGGTGGCCGTCGTCGTGGCGAGCGGTTCCGCCGCCGCCGTGGTCGCGCAGACGCTGATCTGAGCGCCGCCCCCCCTTCGCCACAGGACCGGTTCCGGTCAGCCCTGCAAGACGCCGATGAACGCCGGCAGCGCGTAGGGCTTGCGCAGCGTGACCGCGTTTGGCAATGCGGCACGCTGCACGGGCGTGAGCACCACGTCGTAACCGCTCACGAAGATCACCCGCAGCGCCGGTTGCAGCCGGCAGGCATCCATCGCCAGGTCCACGCCGGAGGCGCCGGACAGCCCCACATCGGTCAGCAATACATCGACCGGCCCCTCGCGCAGCACGGCCATTGCCTCGGCATCGGTGCTCGCTTCCACCACGCTTAGCCCGAAGGTCCGCATCAGCTCCGCGGTGCTGGCACGCACCAGTGCGTCGTCTTCGACAAAGAGGATGCGCTGCGGCGCCAGTTGCATCGAGGGTGGCGTATCAGGCCCCCCCATGGCGATCGAAGCCGGCGCCTCAGCCGGCGCCGGGCCCAGTTCGGCCCCGCCGCTCACCAGCACATGGCGCACCTTGCGCGCGAGCGCCTCGCGCGTGTACGGCTTGCTCAGCAGTTCGATGCCCTCGTCGAGCCGCCCGCTGTGGACAATGGCGTTGTCCGTATAGCCCGAGGTGAACAGCACCGCGATGCCGGGCAGCCGCTCGCGCACCTTGCGCGCCATTTCCGTGCTGCGCAGCGGGCCGGGCATGACCACATCGCTGAACAGCAGGTCCACCGGCACGCCGCTCTCGACGATGGCCAGCGCGCTCAGCGCGTCGCGCGCCTTCAGCACGCGGTAGCCCAGGCTGGCCAGCATATCCACCACGGTGGCGCGCACGTCCTCGTCGTCCTCCACCACCAGCACGGTTTCCGTGCCGCCGCCTGCCGGCCCGGCATCCACATCGGTCTCGAGGTCTTCCTCCTCGCGCACGCGTGGCAGGTAGAGCCGCACCGTGGTGCCCTGCCCCGCCTCGCTGTAGATCTTCACATGCCCGCCGGACTGCCTGACAAAGCCGTACACCATGCTCAGGCCCAGCCCGGTGCCCTGCCCCTCGGGCTTGGTGGTGAAGAATGGCTCGAAAACCTGCGCCTGGATCTCGGGCGACATGCCCGTACCGGTATCGGTCACCGCCACCATCACGTACTGGCCGCGCGCCACGTCGGCGTTGCGGCGGGCGTAGGCATCGTCGAGCACCGCGTTGCCGGCCTCGATGGTCAGCCGGCCGTGGCCGCTCATCGCGTCCCGCGCGTTGATCGCCAGGTTCAGCAGCGCGTTTTCCACCTGGAACGGGTCCACCAGCGTATTCCACAGGCCGCCCGCCACCACGGTCTCGATCTCGATGCCATCGCCAAGCGCCCGCCGCAGCATGTCGTCCAGCCCGCGGATAAAGCGGCCCAGGTTCACCACCTTCGGCGCCAGCGGCTGGCGCCGGCCAAACGCCAGCAATTGCGATGCCAGCTTGGCGCCGCGCGCCACCCCGGCCAGCGCGTTGCGCACACGCGCCTCGGGGCGCTCGTTGCCGGATACATCGCGCGCCAGCAGTTGCAGGTTGCCGCCAATCACCTGGAGCAGGTTGTTGAAGTCGTGCGCCACGCCGCCGGTCAGCTTGCCGATGGCTTCCATCTTCTGCGCCATGCGCAGCGCCTCGTCGGCATGGCGCAGGGCATCGGCGGCTTCCTTGTCGCTGGTGACGTCACGGCCCACGCCGTGGATGCGGCCCGTGGCGGGGTCCACCGTGAGCGTCCACGCCACCCAGCGCAGCCCGCCATCGGCCCGCGCCATGCGGCATTCGTAGCGCACCGCCGTGCCATCGTGGCGCAGCGCGATCATCTGCTCAGTCACCGCCACCAGGTCGTCCGGGTGGACGAAGGCCATGCACGAGCGGCCCAGCAGCGCGCTGTCGGCGTAGCCGAGCGTGCGCCGCCAGGACGGGCTGAAGCGTTCCAGCACGCCGTCGAAGCTGGCCACCATCAGCAGGTCTTCGCTCAGCTCCCAGAGGCGGTCGCGGTCCGCCACGGTCTCGGCCACGCGGCGTTCGAGCGAATTGTTCAGCTCGCGCAGCGCCTCTTGCGCCCGGGTGCGCATGGCGATTTCCTCGCGCAGGCGGCGTTCCGTGGTGCGGCGCAGGTGCGACAACTGGAGATTGCTGGCCACGCGGGCCAGTAGCTCGCGCGAGGTGAACGGCTTGGTCAGGTAGTCATCCGCGCCGGTGGCCAGGCCGCTGACGCGCGCTTCCTCGCCCGCGCGGGCGGAGAGCAGCACCACGGGGGTCTCGCGCAGCGCCGCGTCGGCGCGCACGGCCTGCACCAGGGCGAAGCCGTCCAGGCGCGGCATCATCACGTCCGAGACGATCAGGTCCGGCGCGTGCGTGCGGGCCATGTCCAGCGCCTCCTGGCCATCGGCCGCCACCTCCACCGTGTGGCCGGCCGCGCCCAGGATGCGGCGCATGTATTCGCGCAGGTCGGCGTTGTCATCGACCACCATGACATGCCCGCGTACCGCGCCGGGCACCGCGTCCGGCGGAGGCGCGAGCATGGCCAGCGCCGCAGCCGGCATCGCCTCTGCCTCGGGGGTCCAGCGCCGCGCGGCTTCCACGTAGGCCAGCGCCTGCTGGCTGGCGTGTGTCGACAGGTTTGACGCAGCCCCGGGTGCAGCCGGCTGCGGCACGGCCGCCCGGGCCGTGCGCGGCAGCGTAACCACGAAGCACGTGCCTTCGCCCACCTCGCTTTCCACGCGGATCACGCCATCGTGCAGGCGCACCAGTTCCAGCACCAGCGCCAGGCCGATGCCGCTCCCCTCGATCGACCGGCCCACCGCGCCGGACACCCGGTGGAAGCGCTCGAACAGCCGGGGCAGCTCATCCGCCGCAATGCCGATGCCGGTATCGCGGATGCTCAGTTCCACGCCGCCGTCTTCCGCCTCGCGCACCGCCACCGCAATCGCCCCGGTGTAGGTGAACTTGAACGCGTTGGAGAGCAGGTTCAGGACGATGGTCTCCCACATGTCGCGGTCCACCGCCACCGGGAAGCCCAGCGGCGCGCATTCCACGACCAGCTGCAGGCCGGCGCCCTCGATGGCCGAGCGGAACAGCGAGGCCAGTTCAGCCGTGAACGCGGGCAGGTCGGTCGGCTGGGGGTGCTTCTGCACCCGGCCGGCCTCGATCCGTGAGAAATCGAGCAGCGCATTGACCAGCTTCAGCAGCCGCAGGCCGTTGCGGTGGGTAATCTCCACCAGCTGGCGGTCGGCGTCGTCGCGTGGGTTGACCTGGGCCGTCTCGTCCGCGCGGTTCAGCAGTTCTTCGAGCGGCCCCAGCATCAGCGTCAGCGGGGTGCGGAACTCATGGCTGATATTCGAGAAGAACGTGGTCTTGGCGCGGTCGATCTCGGCCAGCGCCTCGGCGCGGCGGCGCTCTTCCTCATAGGCGTGCGCGTAGCTGATGGCCTGGCCGATCTGGCCCGCCACGAGGTCAAGAAAGGCGCGGTAGCGTTCGCCAAACAGCCGGCAAGGGTTCAGGCCCACCACCAGCACGCCGCTACGCGTGGTTTCGCCCGAAGGCGTGACCGGCACCACGGCCGCGTGGCGCGGCGCGAACTGCCACGCGCCGCCGGGCAGTGTCGCCCCGAAGCGGGTGGACAGGTCTTCCACCAGCACCACTTCGCCCCGCGCCAGCACCTGGGCAAACGGCCAGGCGGCCTCGCCGCCGGCGGGGATCTCCGCCGGCGCGGCCGGGTGGCCCACTTCGATGCCATGGTGGCCGCACAGCGTGGCCGTGCCGGCGCCGCGCTCGCCCAGATAGAGCAGCGCGAAGGGAATGTCGTACGGATTGGCGCCCAGCGCGCGCAGGCTCAGCGCGCACGCTTCGTCCCAGGAACGGGCATTGGTAGCCGACGAGGCCAGCTCGCGCAGCAGCTTCAGCTGGCGCTCGGCCACCACGCGCTCGGTGTCGTCGCTGTTGGCGCAGATGATGCCGCCCGTGCCGCCGTGATCGTCGGGCACCGGGCTGTAGGAGAAGGTGTAGTAGGTCTCCTCCGGGTAGCCGTTGCGCTCCATGATCAGCAGCTTCTGCTCGACGAAACTGCCTTCGCTGCCCTCCATGGCCGCGTCCAGCATCGGCCCGATCTCTGGCCAGATCTCGCTCCAGACGCGCTCGGTCGGCTCCCCCAGCGACGCCGGATGCTTGCCGCCGATGATCGCCTTGTACGGGTCGTTGTAGAAGAAGCGGAGGTCGGCGCCCCAGCCCACCCAGATCGGCTGGCGCGAGGTCAGCATGATGCGGATGGCCGTCTTCAGGCTCTGCGGCCAGGTCTCGGGCGCGCCCAGCGGCGTGCGCGACCAGTCGTGCGCACGGATCAGCGCGCCCATCTCGCCGCCCCCGGCGAGGAAGGCAGGGGCGATGCCCTCGGCATGGAGCGGCGGCACGTTGCCCACCGTGTTCTTCATGGAGCCTCCGGTTTCCCGCATGTTTCTCTTTCTTCACTTTTCTGGCATGCGCCGCATGGTGCATTGTCAGCGTGCGGGCGCTTCTATAGTCTGCCGGGAAACACCGCGCCAGAAAACCACCCTTGCCGACCATGGACGCCACGGCCTCCCCCTACCTGATTGCGATCCTGATCACCGCCACACTGACCATCGTCTGCGTGGCCGTGCACTACGAAGCCCTGCGCCTGATCTCGGCCATGCACCCGCGCCACTGGAGCGGCAAGGTCAACATCGGCGTGATGATCCTGCTCATCATCCTGGCCCACGTGCTGGAAGCCGTGCTGTTCAGTTCCGGCTACTGGCTCGGGGCGGACGTGTTCGGCATCGGCGAACTCAAGGGCCTGCACGACCATGGCGTAGCGGCCTATGTCTATTTCTCGCTGGAGACCTTCACTACGCAAAGTATCGGCGACATCATCCCGATGGGCCAGTTGCGCCTGGTGGCGTCGGTGCAGCCGCTGGTGGGGCTGATGCTGATCGGCTGGTCCACCTCCTTTACGTTCCTGGTGATGCGGCGCGACTGGCGTACGGACGAACTGGCTGACCGCGACTAGGATGCGGCCACGGTGACTGGATGGTAGGCAACGGGGGCCGCCGGTGAAATCGGCGTCCTTCCTACACGCTTGTGGGATTCGAGGAAGTTGCGCGGGCGGCGCGCCGGTGAAAAGATGATTTGCCGTCATGCGAACCACAACAATCAACGGGAGGACCCTGACGTGTCCAGACATCCGGAACCCCACTCGCCGCTGGCGGGTTGGCTGACCGCGCTGATGCTAGCGCTGGCCCTGCTGCATGCACCGGCCGTCCGGGCGCAGACGCCCGCGCCGCTGGCCGAGTGGCAGTACTCGGTGGGCGTGCCGCTGGTGGAAATGTTCCAGGGCCAGCCCGAGGGCTGGAAATTCCGGCTCGGCGCGGCCATGACCGTGCGGCCGCGCTACGACGGCGCGCACGACTACTACGTCTTCGGCGGGCCGACCATCGACATCCGCTACGCCGACAAGTTCTTCATGTCCACCGGCGAAGGGCTGGGCTGGAACATCGTCTCCAACGACCACTGGCGCGCGGGCATCGCCCTGACCTACGACCTGGGCCGCCGCGAGAAGAAGGACCACGACAACCTGGCCGGCATGGGCAATATCGGCATGGCGGCGGAGACCAAGCTGTTTGTCGATTACGTGGTGTCGAAGTCGTTCCCGCTGGTGATCCGCGCCAATGCGCGGCGCCAGTTCGGCGGCGCCAACGGCTGGATTGGCGACCTGGGCGCCTATATGCCGCTGCCGGGCAGCTCCGAGAAATTCTTCTGGTTCGCCGGCCCGACCATGACGGTGGCCGACTCGGCCTACATGGGGCGCTGGTTCGGCGTGACGCCCGAGCAGGCGGCGCGCTCCGGCCACCCGGAATACCGTGCCAGCGGCGGGATCAAGTCCTATGGCGGCGGCGTCTCGGCCATCTGGTTCATCAACAAGCACTGGTTCGCCACGGCGGACTTCGGGGTATCGGCGCTGGTGGGCGATGCCAAGAACAGCCCGATCGTGCAGCGGACGACCAACCTGACGGGGGATATCTCGGTGGTCTACCAGTTCTGAGCGATGACCATCAGGTAGGCCGGCGCAGGTACCCCTCCACCACACTGCGCAGCCCCGGCAGCTTGCCGGTGAAGAAATGCCCGGCGGCCGGCAGGACCACCACCGGCAGCTCCTGCGGGCGGGCCCAGTCGAAGACGTTGATCAGCGGCACGCGCTCGTCCTTTTCGCCATGCACCACCAGCGTGTGGGCCGGCACGGGCGGGGTGTCGTAGGACAGCGTCTCGGACAGCGCGCCAGCCGGCATGCCGGTCAGGATCAGATGCTGGATCGATTCCGCCGCAGCGTCTCCCGCCGCCGTCAGCCGCGCCACCATCAGCGTCTGCACGAAGGCACCGAACGAGAACCCGGCCAGCGCCACGGGCAGGCCCGGGTACTCGGCCTGCAGATGGCGCAGCACGGCTTCCACATCGGTGGACTCGCCGGGGCCGCCATCGTAGGCGCCCTCGCTCTGCCCCACGCCCCGGTAGTTCGGCCGCATCGTCACGAAACCATGGGCCTGGAGCGTGCGCGCCAGCAGTTGGGGGATCTTGTGCTCGGCGGTGCCGCCCTGCCCCGGGTGGGGGTGCGCCACCACGGCAATGCCGACGGGCGGGCCGGCGGGGGTGTCGAGCAGGGTTTCGATCTGGCCGGCGGGGCCGGCAATGAAGACGGGGGTGGAAGCTTGCGTGGTGTAGGCGGAAGACATAAAGCGGGGGCGACGGATGGATGTGCATCCGCAGCATACCCGCTCCCGGCGGGAACGATCAATGGTGGTGGTTGGCCTTGACCACCGAGGCGATCTCCTGGCGCCGCACGCTGACCACGTCGTCCAGCTCCAGGCCCTCGGCCACGACCAGCATCTCGGCACCGCGCGTGATGGCATGAATCACGCCGTACCAAAGCTCGGGTCCGGCCACCGCCGTCAGGCGGACGCTGAACTCGGTTTCCATATCCTGGCTGCAAACCGTCACCAGGTCGCCGACCTCGGGCATGGCGGCCTTCTCCGCCAGCAGGGATTCCCGGGCCGCCACCGTCAGTGGCATCTGCGCAATGCCGCGCGCAAACCTCGCTTGCATGGCTGTGTCTCCTGCGCGTTGTTTTCCCTACAAGAATATATAAGGGCGCCCCGAAAAGGCACGGTAAACCGTCACGCCCCGGACACAAGCGATGCGCACGCCGCCCGTGCGGTGCTTCCCGGGTGGCGTGGGTGGCGTGGGTGGCCTGTCAGACAGCGCCGGATTGTGCTCTGCGCCATGGCAGCCATAATGGAAAGACCATACGATCCCGGAGAACCATCATGCAGACCAACCTCCATGTCGTGCCGCACGGCTCCGGTTGGGACGTGATCCACGAGGGCGCCCGCTACGCCGAGTCTCACCATGCCACGCAGGACGAGGCCATTCAGGCCGGCACCGGCCTGGCCCGGCGCCAGAAAGTGGAGTTGCTGATCCATGGCGTCGACGGCAAGATCCGCGAACGCGACAGCTACGGCCATGATCCGAGGGAGGTGGCTGGCTAGGCCGGCTGGATGATCCCCTGCGTCCCGCAGCACGCGCGGGGCAGCGTCACGGTGAAGACCGTGGTGCCCAGGGCCGCCGACGAAGCGGCCTCGACGCTTCCGCCGTGCAACGCGGCCAGCTCCCGCGAGATATAGAGCCCGAGGCCCAGCCCCTCGGCGCTGTCGCCGCCGCCCGAGCGGAACGCCTCGAAGACATGCGGCAGGGTCGCCCCATCGATCACCCCGCCATTGGTCACCGTTACCGCCAGGCGCTCGGCCGCCGTGCCATCCACGGCCACGACCACCGGCACCGCCGGGTCGCCATGATGCAGGGCATTGCCGACGAGGTTCGATAGCACCTGCGAGATCAGGTCCGGATCGATGGTCGCCAGCGTATCCCCCACGGTTTCCAGTACCACGCGCTCCTTGCCGTGCGACGCCTCGCACTCATCGACAATGGCCGCGCAGATCGCGCGCAGGTCTTCCTGGCGCGGCTCCAGCTTGACGCGCCCGCCGTGCAGCCGCGCCACGTGCAGCAGCTGATCCACCATGCGCGCCATGCGCTGGCTGCTGCGCGAGATGCGGTCGGTGGCCGGCTTGAGCTTCTCCTCGCCCCCGAACCGCCCCAGGAACGACGCCGACGCGATGATCGCCGACAGCGGCGTACGCAGGTCGTGCGCGAGCACCGCCATCAGCATCTCGTTGGTCTTGAGCAGTTGCTGGGCGGTTTCCAGCTGTTCGGCCAGCTGCTGCTTCTGCCGGGCCAGTTGCACGAATACGTCGACCTTGGCCGCCAGCACGCGCGCGTCGATCGGCTTGAACAGGAAATCGACCGCGCCGGAAGCGTAGCCGCGGAATGCCCGCGCGCTGTCCTCTCCGGCCGCCGTCAGGAACAGGATGGGGATATGGCTGGTGCGCTTGCTGCCGCGCATCAGCTCGGCCAGCTCGAAGCCGTCCATCTCGGGCATGTGCACGTCGAGGATGGCCAGCCCGAAGTCGTGCTCGAGCAGCAGTTCCAGCGCCTGCGCGCCGGAATTGGCGTGGACGATCTGCACATCGGGCTTGGCCAGCACGGCATCGAGGGCGGTGAGGTTGGCGGCGATGTCGTCGACGGCGAGGATCTTGATCGGAGCTTGCATGGTCAGGGTCATTCAGAAAACTGGGCCAGGCGCTGGCCGATTTGTTCCAGTGTCAGCACGCGGTCTGCCGCGCCACGGTCGATGGCCTCCTGCGGCATGGTTTCCACGGCGGCGCTGTCCGGCGACTGCACCCACGCCCGGCCACCTGCCGCGCGGATCATCGCCAGGCCGCGCGCGCCATCGTCGTTGGCGCCCGAGAGCAGCACGCCGAGTACCCGGTCACGCCACGCCACCGCCGCCGACTCGAACAGCACGTCGATGGAGGGCCGCGAGAAGCGCACCGGCGGCTCCACGGAGAGCGCCAGTTCCACGTCCTCGGGCGCCCCCGGTACCCGCTCCACGAGCAGGTGGTAGTCCGGCGGCGCCAGGTAGAGATGGCCCGGCCGCACCGGCATCTTGTCCTCGGCCTCGCACACGGGCAGCGCGCAGCGCGCGCCGAACAGCTCGGGCAGCAGGCTGGGCTGGTTCGGATGCTGGTGCATCACGATCAGCAGCGCCGGCCGGAAGCCCGCCGGCACCATCGGCAGCAGCACGGACAACGCCTCGACGCCACCGGCCGACGCGCCGATCACCACGGCGTCGCACCCTTGCGTATCCATCAGCCCTGCCATCGCGCCTCCTTCACAGCTTGCGGTACAGCCGCTCGCGCGGCACCAGTGGCTCGAAAGCCCCGGCGTGGGCGCTGAAGTGCAGGCTCTCCTTGCTCCCCAGCCCCAGGAAGCCGCGCCGCGCCAGCGCGTCGTGGAACAGGCCGATGGCGCGGTCCTGCAGCGCGCGGTCGAAGTAGATCAGCACATTGCGGCACGAAATCAGCTGGGCCTCCTGGAACACGCTGTCGGTGGCCAGGCTGTGGTCGGCGAACACCGACTGGCGGATCAGCCCGGCGCTGAACTTGGCCTTCCCATAGGCTGCATGATAGTAGTCCGAGAGCGAGCGCCGCCCGCCCGCCGCCAGGTAGTTGGCGCCGAACGCCCGCAGGCGCCCCGCATCGTACACACCCGCCCGGGCGATGGCCAGCGCGTCGGGGTTGATGTCGGTGGCGTAGAACACCGTACGCTCGGCCAGCCCCTCCTCCTCGAACAGGATGGCCAGCGACCACAATTCCTCGCCGCTGCTGCACCCGGCCACCCAGACATTGATCGACGGATAGGTCTGGAGCACCGGCACCACATGCTCGCGGATGGCGCGGAAGTAGGAGGGGTCCCGGAACATCTCGCTGACCTGTACCGTCAGGTACTGCAGCATGCGCGCGAACAGCGCCGCGTCGCGCAGCATGCGGTCCTGGAGTTGCGACAACGTGGCAAAGCCCAGGTCGTGCAGCGCCTGCTGCAGCCGCCGCCGCACCGAGGCCCGCGCGTAGTGCCGGAAATCGTGCTGGTACTTGCGGAAGATGGCCTCCAGCAGCAGTTCCAGTTCGATCTCGAAATTGGCGTCGGGCAGCGCCGTCTCGCCGCGATCCACCACCGGCACGGGCGGTGGCAATGACACTGGCAGTGACAGCGGCGGCAGCGGCGCGGCGTCCGGGGTGTTCAACTTTCGTGGAGCCATACGCGGCACAGGGACAGCAGTTGATCCACATCAATCGGCTTGGCGATGTAGTCGTTCGCCCCGGCGCGCAGGCACGCCTCGCGGTCGGACGGCATCGCCTTGGCGGTCAGCGCAATGATCGGCAGCCGCCCGTATTCGGGCATCTGGCGGATATGGCGCATGGCCGTGATGCCATCCATCTCCGGCATCATGATGTCCATCAGGACGAGGTCCACGTCCTTGTGGCGCGCCAGCATGTCCAGCGCCTCGCGCCCGCTGCGGGCGATCTCCACGGTGGCCCCGAGCGGCTCGATCACCTTGGACAGCGCGAAGATATTGCGCGCGTCGTCCTCCACCAGCAGCAGCTTGCGGCCGTCGAAGGCGTCGTCGCGGCTGCGCGCGGCGCGCAGCATGCGCTGCTGCTCGGGCGGCAGCTGGGACTCCACGCTGTGCAGGAACAGCGTCACCTCGTCCAGCAGCCGGTCCGGCGAACGCGCGCCCTTGATGATGATCGACTTCGAATAGCGGCGCAGGCGCTGCTCGTCCTCGGCCGAGAGCTGCCGCCCGGTGTAGACGATGACCGGCGGCATCTGCCCGGCGCCATCGCTGGCCATGTGGGCCAGCAGGTCGTGGCCGGTGCCGTCCGGCAGCACCATATCCATCACCACGCAGTCGAACGCGGCGCCGGCCAGCGCCTCGCGCGCGCCGGCCACGCTGCCGGCGGTAACGATCTCGGCCTGGACCGACTGCAGCAGCGCGCGGATGCTCTCGCGCAGCGCCGGGTCATCTTCGATCACCAGCACGCGGCGCTGGCCCGGCGCCATGCGCGCCTCCAGCCCCCGCATCGCCTCGGCCAGCTTGTTGCGCTCGCTCGGCTTGAAGGTGTAGCCGATGGCGCCGCGATGCAGCGCCGCTTCGGCGTGGTCGCTGACCGAGATCAGGTGCGTGGGGATGTGGCGCGTGGCCGGGTCGTGCTTGAGCCAGTCCAGCAGCGTCAGGCCCGACTGGTCTGGCAGCGCCACGTCGAGCAGGATGCCGCAGGGCTGGTGGTGGCGCGCCAGCTCCAGCCCGTGGCTCGACGTAGTGGCGTGGATGCAGTCGAAATCCAGCTCGTGGGCGAGGTCGTAGAGGATGCCGGCGAAGTCGATATCGTCTTCCACGACCAGGATCAGGCGATTGCCGCGCGTGCGATGGTCGCGGTCGTCGGCAATCGGCTGCGGATAGCCGGACGGCGATGGGCCCGGCCCGCCTTCGGACGCCTCCGGGGCCGGAATCGGCGCGGGCCGTGCCATGGGCGGCAGCGGCATGGCCTGCGACGGCGGGGCCTGAACCCGCTCGGGGGCGGCCGGCGGTGTGACCAGCCCGGCCTGCGTGGCGGCATCCGCCACCAGCGTGCGCGGCACGGTCAGCGAAAACACGCTGCCCTCCCCCGGCTCGCTCGCCACGGCAATCGCGCCGCCCAGCAGCCGCGCCAGCTCGCGCGAGATCGACAAACCCAGCCCGGTACCGCCGTAGCGGCGGCTGGTGGTGCCGTCGGCCTGCTGGAAGGCTTCGAAGATGACCTGCTGCTTGTCCTTCGGGATGCCGATGCCGGTGTCGCGCACCTCGAAGCGGATCGCATCGTCGCCCTGCGCGACCAGCGCCAGCGTGACCGAGCCCTTCTCGGTGAACTTGAAGGCATTGGATAGCAGATTCTTGAGGATTTGCTGCAGGCGCTGGCTGTCCGTGACGATGGCGTCAGGCAGGCCCGGCATCCGCTCCACGCGGAAGGCCACGCCCTTCTGCTCGCCCACATGGTCGAACATCTGCGAAATCCGGGCGGTGAAGGTGTCCAGTTCCACCGGCTCCGGTTCAATCGTCAGATGGCCGGCCTCGATCTTGGAGAGGTCGAGGATGTCGTTGATCAGGTTCAGCAGGTCGGTATTGGCCGCGTGGATGGTGGCCGCGTAGCGGACCTGCTCGTCGGTCAGCGTGCCGTCCTTGTTCTCCTGCAGCAGCTTCGCCAGGATCAGCGCGCTGTTCAGCGGCGTGCGCAACTCGTGCGACATATTCGCCAGGAACTCGCTCTTGTACTGGTTCGAACGCTCCAGCGCCCGCGCATTGGCGGCCAGTTCGGCCTGGAAGGCGAGCATCTCGCGCTTCTGGGTCTCCAGCCGCTGCGTGTGCTCCTCCAGCTGGACGTTGGTCTGTTCGAGTTCCGCCTGCTGGGTTTCCAGCCGCGCCTGGGAGTCCATCAGCGCGCGGCCGCGCTCCTCCAGTTCCTCGTTGGAGACGCGCAGCTCCTCCTGCTGGACCTGCAGTTCCTCGCTCTGGCGCTGGGTCTCGCCGAGCAGGTGCTCCAGCCGGCCCCGGTAGCTGGCGGCGCGCAGCGTCATACCGACCGGTTCGCCGATGCGGTCGAGCAGTTCCACCACATCGGCAGTCCCGCGCCGGGACGTGACGAAGCCCAGTTCGATCACGCCGACGACCTCGCCCTCGGCCGTCAGCGGCGCGGCCACGATCTCGGTGGGGCGCGTGCGGCCCAGTGCGGAGGCCACCGGCAGATAGTCGGCCGGCAGCCCGCCCACGGCGATCACGCGGTTCTCGGTCACGGCCTGTCCGGCCAGCGTCTCGCCGGGCGCCAGCGTGGCCGGCGCGCGGTCCGCATCGGCCAATGCCCAGGTGGCCAGCCGGTGCAGGTTGCCATCCACGCACTGATAGACCACGCCCACGTGGGCATCTAGCGCCTGCGCCAGCGCGCGCACCAGCGCATCGCCAACATTGCCGGCCGACTGCGCCGAGCGCACCTCCTGGTGAATCCGCACCTGGGCCTGCTGCACCCACATCAGCCGCTGGATGGCGCCCTGGCCCACCAGGTAGCGGTAGATCACCACGGCCAGGAACCAGTTCACCAGCAGGCCGATGGAGCGGTTGGTGATGGCGACGACGGGCGCGGCGCCGGGCGGCGAGACCACGTAGCCAATCGCCAGCAGTACGGAGCTGACCGCCGCGGTGATCAGCGGCAGGCGCGGGTTGTCCGAATAGAGCGACAGGCAGATCGGGATCAGGTAGAACAACCACGCGGCCAGGCCGAGCGGCGTGAACGCGTCCGCCGCGAAGACCACGGCAAGCGAGACAGGCACCAGGATCGTGCCAAACAGGAAGCGTTGCAGGGAAGTCGGTTGCATACCGGCAGGATCGATGGGATGAAAGCGGGCGGGCGCGGCGGCAGGCGTCCCGGCCCCCCGCCAGCAGGGATGCCGGCCAGGGCGCTTTATCGTACCGTGCGACGGGCGCCGTGGCTGTCGGTGTCGCGCCGACAATTGCTGCACCGCAGCGCCGCTACAATCGGCCGATCGCCGCCTTGCCGGCACCCCCGGATCCGCCAATGTTCCCGGACGACCCCGCCGCCCACGCCTTGGCCCATGTGGCCGCGCGCAGCCACGGCGCGCCGCTGCACCCAGACTGGCGCGTCACGCTCAATTTCCACCCGGACCGGCTCCACGCCGGCGTGCCGCTGCTCGCGGCCATGGCCGCCGACGGCGTCTATCGCTCCCAGTTCGAGACCGGCACCAGCAACGGCGGGCTGACCGCCCACCCCGACGGGGACCGCTGGCACTGGGAAAGCCGCATGTTCGGCCAGGCCTACGACGCCGCGCCGCCGGCCGACCGCCCCAAGTACGGCGCGCTCAACCATCGCCATCGGCCCGAGGGGGGCTCACCACGCTTTGGCGCCTGCCATCTGCGGCTGGCGGCGGGCGTGCTGGCGCGGACCACCTTCTGCTACCCGGACAGCGTGTTCGATCCGGTGCATTTCGGCGTGGCCGAACGGCTGGATCTGGTAGACCGGCTGCGCGCCGCGCCGCCGGACGATCCGCTCGACCACTATATAGAAGCGCATGTACACGGCCCGCTGGTGCTGGCGCGCGACGTGGAGGCGCTCGTGCTGGACCCGTCGTACCGGGGCACCGAGACCGAGACGCTGGCCCGCGCCCTGCCCTGCCCGGTGGCATGGCATGCGGGTTTCTCGGCAACCGCCGATGACTTGCGCGCCCAGCCTGACTATCGCGGCGCCCACATCGCCGAACTGGCCGCGACACTGGCCGCGACACTGGCCGGCAGCGAGCCGCTCACCCCGGCCACGATCGGCGCCGCCGCCCGCACGGGCCGTCACGATCCCCAGCACTTGAAGAAAGTCTGGCACTTGCTGGCGCGCTTCGGCAACCGGAATTGATCACAGCACCAGCAGCACCACCCCGCAGATACCCAGCGCGGCGGTCCAGATCCAGTCCAGATTGACCCAACCGGTGCGCAGGAAGGCCACGCCGACGCGATCGTAGACCACCAGCGCCACGGCGCAGATGGCCGCGAGCATCGCCGCCGTGTGCAGGCCCAGCGCCAGCATGGCGGGACCGAGCGCGCCGGCGGCGTCGAACTGGGTGGCCCCGGGCGTGGCGCAGATCGGCATCAGCGCCGGCACCAGCATCAGCCCGGCGCCGTGCATGCCGGCCATCAGGAACGACCAGCCCGCCAGCCCCAGCATGCCGGCCCGCATGCCCACGCGCGGGCGCATACGGTGCCCGCGCGCCACGTGCCAGATCGCCCAGCCCAGCAGCACCGCGCCGGCCACGCGCGCGAAGCCGGTGTGCGGCAGCACGCTGCCCAGCCAGAGCGCCACGCCCACGGCCAGCGCCACCGCCGCCGCGTGGCCCAGCGCAATCGGCACCAGCGACCACAGCACCACGCGGCGCTGGCCCCGGTGCAGGCCCAGCGCCACGGCGAACAGCCATCCCATGGCCGGGTTCAGGCCGTGGAACAGGCCCAGCGCGGCAATCGTCAGCCATGGCCACCACGCATTCCATGTTGCGGTCCATGTCTGCATGCGCCCCCCCGGGAAGGCTAGGGAAAGCAGTAGGAATCCGACGAGCAGTCGCCGCCCTGCAGGCGCACCTGGTGCGGACGATGGCTCTTCGGCCAGTCGAGGAAGAAGCGCGGGTCGAAGGCGATGCCGCCATCGGGCGCGGCATCGAGCTTGACCATCCAGCCGTCCAGCCCCTCAGGGTAGAACTGCGGATCGACCGCGCCATAGAGCGAATTGGTGAAATAGACGCGCCGGCCGTCCCGGCTGACTTCCACCATCTGCGGGCCGCCGTTCAGGCTTCGGCCCGGCGCGCCCGGATGCCCGGCCCGCGAGACGATGCCGCCAATCCGCACCTTGCCGGTGAGCTTCGGGGCGAAGGGGTCGGAGACGTCGTACTGGAGCAGATCCCCGGTGCCCCAGCAGGACACGTAGAGGAAGCGGTCGTCCATCGACAGGTCGATGTCCGTGACCAGCGGCGGCACGGCGCCGAAGCCCTTGAGCATCGGCGGGAGCTGGTCCGGATCGGCCGGCTCGGCAGGGATGTCAATGATCTTCTTGACCGCCCACTGGTCGCCATCGCGGTACCAGGTCCAGATCGACGAGGACAGGTCCTTCAGGCACAGCACGCAGTTGACGAAACCGTACGCCTTGGTCGGGTTGTGCGCGGGGCGCAGTTCGAAGACCAGTTGGTAGTCCGGGCCGAAATCGATCTCCTGGAGGTGCCTGCGGCCGGTGAAATCCCAGAAATGGAGCTTCCGGCCGTAGCGCGCGCCGAGCAGGATGTCGGCGACCAGGCCGTCCTCGATCATGTCTGGCGTGCCCCACTCGCTTGTCACGAGCGTGTCATAGCCCAGGTGCCACCATCCGTCATAGGCGAAATGCTGGGGACCGCGCTCCACCTCCCATTGGCCGAGCGGGTCGAAGCTCTGGGCGTCCAGCATGGCGATGCCGCCCGGGCCCTTGCCTTCGGCGTTGCCCAGCGCCGTCACGTAGATGCCGCCCGGGCCGCAATGCACCGTGTGGGGGCGGCTGTAGCCGGTGCGCTCGGCCAGTTCCTCGGGCTCGATCACCCGGCAGATGGCCGGCTGGCGCGGGTCCGGGCCGGTATCGAGGATATAGATACGGGAGGAACGCAGGCCCGGCACCACGAGATAGCGCCGTGCCATATGCGGGTGGGGCGCGTTGGGACACAGGCAGGATGAGCAGGCATTCCAGCCGAAATGGTGCAGTTCGTCGCCGGCATGGGTCATGGTCACCTGCCCGACGATCTGCGCGTACGTGGCCGAGCCGGGGTCCACGTCCACCACGGCGATACCGTCCGGCTGCTGGCGCCCGGGGTCGAACATCGCCACATAGGCCAGGGTCTCGGGCGGCGCCTTGGCGGCCAGCCGCGGAGACGGGTAAAAGCTCGGGTCGGGCTTCCAGGTGGCCATGATTCGCCTCCGGTGGACTGCGGGCTTGAACTATAGGACATGGCCAGCCCGTGTGACGTCCATGATCCTTGGGTTCAAACGTCCTATCCCAAGGTGTTATGGCGGGTATCTGCCCTTTATCGGCACGATAGCCGTTCTCCGAAATCGCTGACATCGCGTTCGAATTGACTGACCCCTATCGCCGTTATTGATCAATACGATATGACTTGGTGCCGTCGTTCTGCGATAGTGCTTTTCAACACCCCCTGCCCACAAAGGAAATGTCATGAACAAGCTTACGACCGCTTTCGGCGCGCCCGTCGTCGACAACCAAAACATTCAAACCGCTGGTCCGCGCGGCCCGGCCCTGTTGCAGGACGTATGGTTCCTGGAAAAGCTGGCCCACTTCGACCGCGAGGTGATTCCCGAGCGCCGCATGCACGCCAAGGGGTCGGGCGCCTACGGCACCTTCACCGTCACGCATGACATCACCCAGTACACGCGCGCCAAGCTGTTCTCTGAAATCGGCAAGAAAACCGAGCTGTTCCTGCGTTTCTCGTCGGTAGCCGGCGAGCGCGGCGCGGCCGATGCCGAGCGCGATATCCGTGGTTTCGCGATGAAGTTCTATACCGAGGAAGGCAACTGGGATCTGGTGGGCAACAACACGCCGGTCTTCTTCCTGCGTGACCCGCTGAAGTTCCCCGACCTGAACCACGCCGTCAAGCGCGACCCGCGCACCGGCCTGCGCAGCGCCGACAACAACTGGGACTTCTGGACCGGCCTGCCCGAGGCGCTGCACCAGGTCACCATCGTCATGAGCGATCGCGGCATCCCCAGTTCGTGGCGCCACATGCATGGCTTCGGCAGCCATACCTATAGCTTCATCAACGCCAACTACGAGCGCCACTGGGTGAAGTTCCACTTCCGGACGGAGCAGGGCATCCAGAACCTGACCGACGCCGAAGCCGCCGAGGTGACCGGCCGCGACCGCGAGCACCACCAGCGCGACCTGTACGAAGCCATCGAGCGTGGCGAGTTCCCGCGCTGGAAGCTGTACATCCAGATCATGACGGAAGCCGAGGCGGGCAAGTACCGCGTCAACCCGTTCGACCTGACCAAGATCTGGTCGAAGAAGGACTTCCCGCTGATCGAAGTGGGCGTGATGGAGCTGAACCGCAACCCCGAGAACCATTTCGCCGAGGTGGAGCAGGCCGCGTTCGCGCCGTCGACCATCGTGCCGGGCATCGGCTTCTCGCCGGACAAGATGCTGCAGGGCCGCCTGTTCTCGTATGGCGACACCCAGCGCTACCGCCTGGGCGTGAACCATTCGATGATCCCGGTCAACTCGCCGAAGGCCGCCAAGTTCGTGAACAGCTATCACCGCGACGGCCGCATGCGCATCGACGACAACCAGGGCGGCAAGACCTCCTACGAGCCGAACACGCGCGGCGAGTGGGTGGAGCAGCCGGACTTCCGCGAGCCGCCGCTGACGCTGGAAGGCACCGCCGACCACTGGAACCATCGCGTGGACGATGATTACTTCTCGCAGCCGGGCGACCTGTTCCGCCTGATGACGCCGGCCCAGCAGCAGGTGCTGTTCGATAACACGGCCCGCTCCATCAAGGGCGTGTCGCGCCATATCCAGCAGCGCCATATCGAGCACTGCACCAAGGCCGACCCGGCCTACGGCCAGGGCGTGGCGGCCGCGATCGAGCGGATCGAAGGCCAGAAGTAAGGAGCAACCGGGCACTCCGGGGCTGCGGCCCCGGGGTGCCCGGATACCGCAAGGCAGGACAACAGGAAAGCGCCATGGACCAGACATCGACCCCACCCACCCCCACCGGCACCATGACGGCGGAAGAGGAATCCCGCATGGTGGCCGCACTGGGCGAAGTATTCGACCTCGCGCGCCAGGGCGACGCGTCGGCGCTGGGGGCGCTGATCGCGCGCGGCATGCCGGCCAACCTGCGCAATGAAAAGGGCGACAGCCTGCTGATGCTGGCCGCCTACCACGGCCATGTGGATACCGTGCGCGCCCTGCTCCAGGCCGGCGCCTCGCCGGATCTGCGCAACGCGGCCGGCCAGACGCCGCTGGCGGGCGCCGCGTTCAAGGGCTATACAGAAGTGATTGAAGCGCTACTTGCGCACGGCGCCGATGTGGAAGGTGCCTCGCCGGACGGCCGCACCGCGCTGATGACGGCGGCGATGTTCAATCGCACCGACATCGTCGATCTGCTGATCGCGCATGGCGCCAACCCGGACGCGCGCGACCATCGCGGCTTCTCCGCCGCCGACGCCGCCGCCTTCATGGGCGCGGGCCGCACGGCTACCCATCCGGGCGGGCCGCGCCACTAGGCGCTTTCGGGCAGGTCAGGTCGGCTCAGCCACGGCCGACGAACGGCATCTTGGTGGCCATCACGGTCATGAACTGCACATTGGCCTCCAGCGGCAGGTTGGCCATGTGCAGGACCGAACTGGCGATGTGCGCCACATCCATCAGCGGTTCCGGGCGAATCTCGCCATTGGCCTGCGGCACGCCGCGCGCCATGCGGTTGGCCATGTCGGTGCCGGCGTTGCCGATGTCGATCTGGCCACAGGCGATGTCCCAGGCGCGGCCATCGAGCGACAGGCTCTTGGTCAGCCCCGTGATGGCGTGCTTGGTGGCCGTATAGGGCACCGTGTTCGGGCGCGGGGCGTGGGCCGAGATCGACCCGTTATTGATGATCCGCCCGCCGCGCGGATCCTGTGACTTCATCAGCGCGAACGCGCCGCGGGCGCACAGGAAGGCGCCGGTCAGGTTGGTATCGACCACGGCCTTCCACTGCTCGACCGACAGTTCATCGATGGAAATGGCCGGGGCGTTGATGCCGGCGTTGTTGAACAGCACGTCCAGCCGGCCAAAGCGCTCGCGCACCCGGGCGTAGAGCTGGTCGACCGACGCCGGGTCGCTCACATCGCACTGCACGGCCAGCGCGGTCTGGCCAGCAGCGGCGGCCTCGGCGGACAGCGCCTCGAGCGTGGCGGCGGTCCGGCCGGCCAGCACCACCTGGTACCCATCGGCCAGCAGCGCCTGCGCCACGGCCTTGCCAATACCCCGGGCCGCGCCCGTGACCAGTGCGACTTTGCTTCCTTGCGTCATGCCTTGGGTCATGCCTTGTCTCCTGTTTTTCACAACCGCCGATGATAGTCCGCCGCGCCTGAAAATGCCTTGAGAGCCATTCCCGGCGTCGCATTTCGATCATGATCTAAAGATATAACAACAAAGCATTTGGCCGGCGGAGCGGCTTCCCGTAGCATTCGGCAGTCTTTTCTTGCGGACAGGGCCGGTTGCGCCCGGTCCACGCGCAATTTTCTTTCAATCGCCCCCAATCATGTCTGCCGATCTTGCTCTGTCGCCCGCCGCGACGCAGGCCGCCGCCCCGGCGGCCGCGCCCGCCCGTGCGACCATCCGTTCCGCCGCCGATGTGGCCAAGCTGGTCAACCAGGGCGGCGCCGCCGTCAGCAATGCCCGCATCGTCGTGGCCATCGCGCTGGGCGGCATCTTCCTCGATGCCTATGACCTCGGCGCCCTGGCCTTCGGCCTGAAGGACGTCACCCGCGAATTCAACCTGTCGCCCGCCGGCACCGGCATGGTGGCGTCGGCCATCACGTTCGGCGCCATCGTCGGCGCGTTCCTGGGCGGGTATTTCACCGACCGCATCGGCCGCTACCGCGTGTTCATGGCCGACATGGTCTTCTTCGTCGTGGCCGCCATCGCCTGCGCGCTGGCCCCGAACGAATATGTGCTGGCCGGCGCCCGCTTTGTCATGGGGTTGGGGGTCGGCATCGACCTCCCTGTCGCCATGGCCTTCCTGGCCGAGTTCTCCAAGCTCCAGGGCAAGGGCAACAAGGCGTCCCGGGTGGCCATGTGGTGCCCCACCTGGTACGCGGCCATCTGCGTGTCCTATCTATTAGTGCTGCTCTGCTACTCGGTACTGCCGGAATCGCACAGCAACCTGCTGTGGCGCATCATCCTCGGCTTTGGCGCCGTACCGGCGCTGGTCATCATCGCCGTGCGCAGCCGCTACATGAGCGAATCGCCGGTGTGGGCCGCCAACCAGGGCGACCTGGAAGGCGCCGCCAAGATCCTGCGCCAGTCCTACGGCATCGACGCCGTGGTGGCCCCGGACGCCGTGGCCGAGCCGCCCAAGCGCCCCGCCTCGTGGCGCAACTACGGGCTGCTGCTCAAGGGCGTGTACGCGCGCCGCACGGTGCTGGCCACGGTGATGTCGATTGCCTCGTCGTTCGCCTATAACGCCGTGGCGTTCGGCCTGCCGGTGATCATCGCCAGCTTCCTGGCGCAGTCGATGCTGACCACGATCCTGGTCTCGCTGGCGCTGAACCTGCTGTTCGCCTTCGTCGGCGGCCTGATTGGCGTGCACCTGGTGCCGAAGACCGGCGCCTGGAAGCTGACCGTGACCGGCTACGCCTTCCAACTCGCCGCGCTGATCGGCCTGGCGCTGGTCGGCAAGCCCCACGGCGCCCCCGAGGTGGTCGCCGCCATCGCCTTCCTGGCCGTGTTTCTGCTGGGCCAGGGCTTCGGCCCGGGCGCGCACACCATGACCTATGCCTCGCTGAGCTACCCGACGTCGCTGCGCGGCGTGGGCGTCGGCTTCAACCAGACGCTGATGCGCGCCAGCTCCACGGCATCGCTGTTCCTGTTCCCGGTGCTGGCCGCCGCGCTGAGCACCAAGGTGTTCTGGGTCATCGCCCTGGCCCCGCTGGCCGGCCTGATCGCCCTGCTGGCCATCCGCTGGGAACCGGCCAACTACGACGTGGACGCCGAAGACTTCTGATCCGCCGATCCGCCCGCCGATGGGGAGCCGGTAGGTTCCCCACAGGTCTGCGCCAAAAAGAAACCCCACGCTTGAGAGAGCGTGGGGTTTTTACATTTTGGACACACACCGTGGGGTGTTGCCGACAGTGGGCATAGTGGCCATTGCCCATATTCTGTATATACGACAATATGCCAACACAGCATCACTTCAAACCAGATCATTCCCAAGAAATCGCGTAAAACGCGACGCCGCGCCCCCTGACCACACGGCTAACTCGCCCAACAAGCGTATTGCCGTATATACAAATAGGGGGTAGCATTTGAAGATCGTCATCTCACCAGCCATCGCAAAGAAGCTTGTGGCGAAGCACGGCGGCATTCGCGATGTGGAGATCCGGCAAGCCTTTGCAAACCGGGTGGGGCAGATCCTCGTGGATGACCGCGAGGAACACGCCTCGGACCCGCCCACGCACTGGTTCTGCGCGAAGACGGACACTGGCCGCATGCTCAAGATCGTCTACGTCAGAAGGGACGACACTATTTTTCTCAAGACCGCGTATGAACCGGCACTGCCCACCGTGGCGTTCTACCGGCGCATGTGCCTGGCCGGGCGGTCATGAATCAACCTTTGCAACAGGAGTAGCACATGAGCAACGCCAAGAAAATTCCGGGAACCGTCGAAGCGTGGGAGCAGGGTGACCTCGGGGAGGACGAGGCACACGCCGTCGTCGCACCCGACGAATCCGCGGCACTGGACCGGGCGCTTGGCCTGCAGGCAGTGTCGATCCGCCTGCAAAAATCGCTGATCAGCGATTTCAAGTTCCTCGCCGAAGAGCACGGCATGGGCTACCAGCCGCTCATGCGCGAGGCGCTGCGCCGCTTTGCGGAAGCAGAAATGAAGCGCCTCGCGGTCAAGTACGCCAACGAACGCCGGCGTGGCGCGGCCGCGCAGGGAGACAGCAAGCCCAAGCGGCCGAAGGCAGCCTGACCGACGTTTGACGCCGCCCTACGACCGGCCTTGCCCCTCCAGCCACGACCCCAGCGTTCCGACCACGCCCTTGGCGAACATCGTGAACACCGGCTCGCTGACAAACCCCACGTGCGGCGTAACAACCACATCGGTACGGCCGCGCAACGGGTAATCGGCGGGCACCGGCTCCTCGTCGAATACGTCCAGCGCCGCCATGGCCGGGCGATGGCGGTCCAGCGCGCGTGGCAGCGCTTCCATGTCGATCAGGGCCGAGCGGGAGGTGTTGACCAGCAGCGCGTCGGCCCGCATCAGTGCCAGCCGCTCGGCGTTGATCAGCCGCGTGGTTTCCGCCGTCGGCACCAGGTGCAGACTGACCACACGCGAGGTGGAGAGCAGCGCCTCCAGGCTCACCGCCGTCACCCCCTCCGCCGCCGCGCGCTCGGGCGTCATGCGCGGGCTCCACGTCACCACTTCCATGCCGAGGGCCTTGCCGACGCGCGCCACGCGCTTGCCGATCTCGCCCAGCCCGATCAGGCCCAGCCGCTCGCCGTGCAGTACGCCGGGCAGCGGCAGCGCCTCCGCAGGCCGCCAGCCGCCGCGCCGCATCGTCGCCATCTGCATCTCCAGCTGGCGCGTGGCCGCCAGAATCAGCGCCCACGTCATCTCGCAGGTGCTTTCCTTGGACGGCCCCCATTCCGTATTGGCGACGGGGATGCCGCGCGCGCGCAGCGCTTCCACGTCGAGCGTGGTGTTGCGCGTGCCGGTGAAGACCACGTAGCGCAGCCGCTCGGCCTGCTGCAGCGTGGCGGCGTCCAGCGGCGTGCGGTCCCGCACCAGCACCAGCACCTCCGCCTCGCGCAGCACGGCGGCCAGCGCGTCCCCGCGCAGCGGGGCGTGGTGGAAGACCACGTCCGCCTGCGCCTGGATGGCCGACCAGTCCGCCAGCCGGGTCAGGGCGCGCTCGTAGTCGCCCAGTACCGCAATCCGGGGCCGCGCCATGTTACGGACGCGCCAGCGCGGTGATGGTGCCGACGTTGGCCGTATCGCCCAGCTTCCAGCAGGCATCGATCAGCTTGCCCACCTGCGCCGCGCCGAGCACCGGGTCCGCCAGCGCGTGGAACTTGGCGTCCAGGTTGGCATCGGTCATCGGGCGTTGCAGCGAGCCGATGGCATGCTCCACCGTCACCGCGATCTCACGGCCGTTCTTGAGCACGGCCTTGACGATGGAAGCGGCCTCGTCGACGTTCGCGTCGGCCGTCGCCACCACCTTGCGGCGCAGCGCCACCACGTCCTCGCGGGTGACGATGTGGTCCGAAAACTCTTCCTCGCCGGCGCGGCCGAAGATCAGGCCCGCCGCGCAGCCGTGGTAGACGCTGAACTTGGCGAGCAGGCCGTCGCTCGGCTCCTTCTTGCCGGTCAGCTCCAGCACCAGCGGGTGCACGCGCAGCTCGATGCGCTCCACGTCCCCGGCCTTCACGCCCTGCTCGCGCAGCTGCACGCAGGCGTCGATGCTGGGGTGGATCACGATGCCGCAGGCAAACGGCTTGTAGGTGTTGAACGAGATCTCGAAGCGGCTGCCCAGTTCGTCGGTAATCTCGTTCCAGTCGGTCTTGGCCGAGATCACCTGCATGAAGCCGCGCGGCGCCTCCAGCGCCTTCGCGCTCGAGGTATAGCCGTGCCGCGCCATCAGCGCCGACATCAGCCCGGCGCGCGCCGCGCCGCCCGGGTGGAACGGCTTGGTCATGGTGCCGAACTGCTCGCGCAGGCCCACCGGCTGGGAAGCGGCGATGCCCAGCGCCATCGTCGTGCGGTCCTCGTCCAGCCCAAGCAGGCGCGAGCAGGCCGCCGCCGCACCCAGCATGCCGGTGGAACCGGTGATGTGCCAGCCACGGTCGTAGTGGTCCGGATACATGGCGTTGCCCACGCGGCAGGCCACGTCGATGCCCAGCACCACGGCATCGGTCACGGCGCGGCCGCTGGCGCCGGTGTGCTCGGCCAGCGCCAGCACGGCGGAGGCCACCGGGCCGGCCGGGTGGATGATGGTCTTCAGGTGCGTATCGTCGAAATCGAACGTATGCGAGGTAATGCCATTCACCAGCGCGGCGCTGGCCATGTCCACCTTGTCCCGGCGGCCCAGCACCGTGGCCTGCGGCGCCGGCTGGAGTTCCGCCACAGCGGCCAGCGCGGCCACGGCGGACTCATGCCCGGCCGCGCCCACGGCGCAGCCCAGCCAGTTCATGAAGGTGCGATGGGCTTCGTGGTCCACCTCGCGGCTCCAGCCTTGCGACGGATGCGTGGCCACGAACTTGCCGAGGATGCGCGTGACCGGCGGGGCGTTGTGATCGGCGGCGACATGGGTATTGCGTGCCATGGGATAGGGGTCCTTGTTCAGTGAATCGAGAGATCGAAAAATGGGGGCTGGCGGGCGGGCAGCCAGCGAGCCGGTCAGGTATCGAGATGGATGCCGCGTTCCTTGGCGAGCTTGCTCCAGCGGTTCACCTCGTCGGCGATATAGCGGCGGAACTGGTCGGGCGTCATCGGCGTGGGCTGGAGCGCCTCCGAGGACAGCTTGTCAGCCAGGTCCGGGCTCTTGAGCACGGTGTTGAGCGTGCTGTTGAGCCTGGCGACGACATCGGCAGGCATGCCGGCCGGGCCCACCACGCCGTACCACTGCTGGGCGTCGAAGCCCTTGAGCCCGGCTTCCTCCAGCGTCGGCACGTCCTTAAGCAGCGGGTGGCGCGCATGGCCGGTCACGGCCAGCGGCTTCACGCGGCCCGAGCGGATATGCGGCAGCGCGGCGGAGAGCCCCGGGAACATGGCCTGCGTCTGCCCGCCGATCAGGTCGTTGAACGCCGGGGCGATGCCCCGGTACGCCGCATGCGTCATCTTCACGTTGACCTGCTGGGCGAACAGCTCCATCGACAGGTGCGTGAGCGAACCCGGCCCAGCCGAGCCATAGGCCACCGCGCCGGACTTCTTCGCATAGGCGATGAACTCGGCCAGCGTGGCCGCCGGCACGCCAGCGCCAACCACCAGCACATTGGGCGTGCCGCCGATCATGCCGATGGCGGTGAAGTCCTTGAGCGGGTCGTAGGGCACCTTGCGGGTGGCCGGATTGGTGCCGTGCGTGGCCACGTAGCCCTGCATCAGGCTGTAGCCGTCCGGGGTGGCCTTGGCGGTCATCTGGCAGGCGATCACCCCGCCCCCGCCGGCCTGGTTCTCGACCACGATGGACTGGCCGAGCACGCGGCCCCAGCGGTCCGCCACGGTGCGGCCGATCAGGTCCGAGCCGCCGCCGGCCGAGACCGGCACCACGTAGCGCAGCGGCTTGTTGGGAAACGGGTCTTGCGCCTCGGCAAAGCCGGGCATGGCGAGCAGCATCGCGCCAGCCTTGAGCAGGCTGCGGCGGGTGGCATTCATGTCTCCTCCACTTGCATGGCACCGCAGGAAGCGTCCCGGGTGCTTTTTTTCGGGATGGGGCCGATGGCCGGCGGGGCCGGCTCTGGGCTGAACGCATCATGGACGCCCGCCGCCCGTCTGTGAATTGCAAATTTCCTCTCAATTGATGCATGACATGCATCAATACGGCGGCGTCATGGTGCGCCCCGAGTTGACACAGGCCGGCCGCCTGCGAATACTCCACCTCGCCAGCCCGCGCCCCGGTTCATGGGTGGCAGGGTTCGAGACGTCATTCACCGCTGTCACACATCCAAGCAAGGACGACCATGAAAAGACTCCGCACGCTCCTCTGTGCCGCCGTGGTGGCGGGACTCGCCGGTTGCGCATCGACCCTCTCCGGCACCGGCGCCGACGCGCCCAAACCCACCGCGCCGGGGCAGATCGCCGCCGGCAAGACCGAAGTGCTCTGGCTCGGCCAGGCCGCCATGCGCATCACCACGCCGGGCGGCAAGGTCATCATGATCGACCCCTGGCTGACCGGGAACCCCAAGACGCCGGCCAACTTCAAGCAGCTGGGCGCGCTCGGCAAGGTGGACCTGATCCTGGTCACCCACGCTCACGGCGACCACCTTGGCGACGCAGCGGCGCTGGCGCAGCTCAACAACGCGCCCATCTGGAACGGCGGCGGCATGGGCCAGACCCTGGTTGCGCTGGGCATGGTGCCGGCAACGCTGTCGCAGCGCTTCAACAAGAGCGGCACGGTGGCGCCGTTCGGGCCGCAGGGGCCGAAAATCACCGCCGTCCACGCCGAGCACTCGTCCGAACTGGTCTGGAAGAACCCGGCCACGAACAAGGATGAAGTGCACTACGGCGGCGAACCGGTCGGCTACATCATCGAGATGGAGAACGGCTTCAAGGTCTGGCACATGGGCGATACCGGCCTGTACGGCGACATGCGCATGATTGGCGAGATGATCAAGCCGGACCTCGTGCTGATTCCGATTGGCGGGCACTTCACGATGGGGCCGAAGGACGCCGCCGTGGCCGTGCGCGACATGATCAAGCCGAAATACGCGATCCCGATGCACTACCTGACCACGCCGCAGTTGGCCGGCACGCCGGCCCAGTTCACGGCCGCGCTGGGGGTCACGGGTACGCAGGTAATCGTGCCGGAACCGGGCCAGAAGGTGGACTTCTGATGAACCGGACGCGACGCCTGATTGGCACTGCCGGCGCTGCCGGCGCGGCAGCCATCGCGCTGGCGCTGGCCGGCTGTGCCGCGCCGGGAGCCACAGGCAACCCCGATGCACGCGCCGCCGCCACGGAACTGGGCGGCACCGGCAAGCTGCGCGCCGCCATCAACCTGGGTAACCCGATCCTGGCGGGCCGGGCGGCCAACGGCGACCTCCAGGGCGTGTCCGTGGACCTGGCCCGCGAGGCCGCGCGCCGGCTGAACCTGCCGCTGGAACTGGTGGCGTTCCAGTCGGCGGGCAGCGTGGTGGAGGCGGTGAAGGCGCGGCAGGTCGATCTGGCCTTCGTCGCCATCGACCCGGTGCGCGCGGCGGACATGGAATACACCGCGCCGTACGTGATCATCGAAGGCGCCTACCTCGTGCGTAACGACGCCGCGCTGCAGCGTAACGAAGAGGTGGACCGCCCCGGCACGCGCATCGTGGTGGGCCGGGGCAGCGCCTACGACCTGTTCCTCACGCGCGAGATCAAGGCGGCCACGCTGGTGCGCGCGCCCACCTCCCCCGCCGTGACGGACATGTTCCTGGCCGAGCGGCTCGACGTGGCGGCCGGCGTGAAGCAGCAGCTGGAGGCCGACGCGCGCCGCGTGGGCGGCGTGCGGCTGCTGCCGGGCCGCTTCATGGTCATCGAGCAGGCCATGGGCGTGCCCAAGGGGCGCACCGCCGCCCGCGCGTGGCTGAGCGGCTTTATCGAGGAGATGAAGGCCAGCGGTTTCGTAGCGACGGCGCTGCAACGGCACCGCATCAAAGGGGCGGGCGTGGCGCCGCCCCGGCAGCCCTGACGCTATCGCCAGTTGCTATCGGCCTTAATCGATTCCCCACATAATCCCCGGCTTCCGCCACCGCCCTTTCCCTCCCCATGAGCCAGCCCGAACAGCCAGACCAGCCCGAACACCCGCTCCAGGCCGCCTTCCTGCGCCACGAACAGTCGCTGGCCCCGGCCGGGCGCATGGTCGGCGAGGACGACAGCGCCGTGTACCGCACGCTGCTGGAGTCCACCAAGGCCATACCGTGGAAGATCGACTGGGCGACCATGGCGTTCGCCTATATCGGCCCGCAGATCGAGGCGCTGCTCGGCTGGGCGCCGTCGTCCTGGAAGACCGTCAACGACTGGGCCGACCGCATGCACCCGGACGACCGCGAGGCCGTGGTGAACTTCTGCGTGGCGCAGTCGCAGGCGGGCACCGACCATGAGGCCGACTACCGGGCGCTCACGCGCGACGGCGGCTATGTCTGGCTGCGGGATGTGGTCCATGTGGTGCGCAAGCCCAGCGGCGAGGTGGAGTCGCTGATCGGCTTCATGTTCGACATCAGCGAACGCAAGCGCACCGAGGAACAGCTCGCCCAGTTGCAGAAGGAGCTGGAGCGGCTCTCGTTCACGGACGGGCTGACCGGCGTGGGCAACCGGCGCATGTTCGACACCGTGGTCGAACGCGAATGGGCCGCCCTGCAGGACGCCGGCAAGCCGCTGTCGCTGATCCTGATGGATGTGGATTTCTTCAAGGCCTACAACGACTACTACGGCCACCTGCAGGGCGATGACTGCCTGCGCAAGGTAGCGGCGCTGCTGGCCGAGGCGGTGGGCGCCGGGCATTTCGTGGGTCGCTTTGGCGGCGAGGAGTTCGTCGCGGTGCTGCCCGGCATCGACGCGGACGCGGCCGTGGCGATTGCCGAGCGCTGCCGCACGAGAATCGCCGACGCGGCCATCCCGCACCTGCGCTCCCCCTACGAGCAGCGCGTGACGGCCAGCTTCGGCGTGGGCACCACCCTGCCCGCGCCGGGCGCGGAACCCACCGCCTTCATCAACCTTGTGGACGCGCAGTTGTATCACGCCAAGGACAATGGCCGGAACCGCATCGCCGCCGTGGATCGGGCTGGCATGCAGGGCGAAGGCTTCCGGACGCACTCGCGCTGAACCCCGCCTGATCTACCCCCCCCCGCGGGGTCAGTGATCAGGTGTTGGCGCGCGGCCATCGGCACGCGCCGCACCTGTTGGCCGGCACCCGCCAGCCTGGCCCCCGACAGGGGGAATTTGCGCCAGCTACGGCACATTCGGGCGGATTTTCGATTGGCACGGCCCCTGCGTAGGAAGGGAGGAACGCGCGATTGCGTTCCTGGCCCTTCCTACCCTGTCCCAATCGGAGTTAGTCCCATGTCTTACCGCTTTCTTCCCTTTCTCGTCGGCGTCGCCATCGCGGCCGCCCTTGCCTCCCACCTTGCCCAGGCCGCCAGCCCGCGTGACAGCCAGTTTGCCGGCGACAAGTACGGCTACAGCTTCCGCATGGATTCGCGCGATGTGTACAGCGATGGCGCACGCGGCCGTTTCGACGTCTACACCGACGGCGCCCGCGACGTGACACCGCCCTCGCGCGACCAGGACAACTCGCGTTTCCTGTCGGGCATGGACCGCCGCGGCGTCTCCGCCGAGCCGTCACGCCAGTTCGACGTCTACACGGATGGCGCGCTGGCCTGACTGCCCCCCGCCTGCGTCAGCGGTTTGCGTGACTTGCGTGACTTGCGTGATAGTGTGCCGTCCATGACCCATTTCCCGGCGGAACTGGATGGACGCACTGATTACCGCCGCCGCGCGGGCGCTGGCGGCGGGTGACCCGCTCGGCGCGCTGAACCGCGTGGCCCTGCGTGACGACGCGCCGGCGCTGGCGTTGCGCGGCATCGCCATGGCCCAGCTTGGCGATCTCGCGCGTGCCCGGCTGCTGGTGCGCCGCGCCGCCCGGGCCTTCGGCCAGAAAGAGGCCGTGGCCCGGGCGCGCTGCGTGGTGGCCGAGGCCGAGATCGCGCTGGTTTCCCGCGATCTCGGCTGGCCGGCCAAGGCGCTCGGCGCCGCGCAGGCTACGCTGGCGGCGCATGGCGACCTCGCCAACGCCGCCCACGCCCGACAGCTCGAAATCCGCCATCTGCTGCTGATTGGCCGGCTCGACGCCGCCGAAGCCGCGCTCGCCACGCTCGATCCCACCCCCTTCCCGCCTGCCTCGCGCGCCGCGCACGAGCTGATCGTGGCCGGCATCGCCCTCCGCCGGCTGCGCACCCAGGCCGCGCGCGAGGCCCTCGCCCGGGCCAGCCGCGCCGCGCACCAGGCCGCCATTCCCGGGCTCCTGGCCGAGGTCGAGCAGGCCGTCCGGCTGCTGGACGCCCCCGCCGCCCGGCAGATCGCGCCGGACGGCGACCGGCCGCTGCGGCTCGCCGAGGTGGAGGCGCTGCTGGCCTCCAACGCGCTGGTGATCGATGGCTGCCGCCATGTCGTGCAGGCCGGCGGCACGGCCATCTCGCTGGCGCGGCGGCCGGTGCTGCTGACGCTGGCGCGGGCCCTTGGCGAAGCGTGGCCAGCCGATGTGCCCCGGGACACGCTGATCGCCCGCGCCTTCCGCACCCGCCATATCGACGGCTCCCACCGCGCGCGGCTGCGCGTGGAAATCGGCCGGCTGCGCGCGATGCTGGGCGCGCTGGCACGGGTGGAAGCCACGCCGGACGGCTTCGCGCTGGTACCGCTGGTACCACCGGTGTCGCTGGTGTCGCTGGTGTCGCCCCCCGCCCAGCCGGTGGTGGTGCTGGCGCGGCCGGTCGAGGAAAAGCACGGCGCCGTGCTGGCCTTGCTGGGCGATGGGGAGTCGTGGTCCAGCTCCGCCCTCGCCCTGGCGCTGGGCGCCAGCCAGCGCACCGCCCAGCGCGCGCTGGACGCGCTGGCGGCCGATGGCAAGGTGCAGGCGTTCGGCCGGGGCCGCGCCCGGCGCTGGCTGAGCACTCCCGTGCCCGGATTCACGACGACCTTGTTACTCCCCACGCCGCTGCCGAATCACTAGGATGGATGCATGTTTCCACCACCGAGGGAATCCACCCATGAAACGACAGCCCGCTGAAATCCTCCGTGAATACGGCCCCTTCCCCGGCGTCGAGGCCGTCCACGGCGTCACCTACGACGGCAAGAGCGTCTGGTTCGCCTCGGGCGAGGCGCTCCACGCACTCGACCCGGCCACCGGCCAGACGCTGCGCACCCTCGACGTGACCGCCAATGCCGGCACCGCCTTCGACGGCAAGCACCTGTACCAGATTGCCGAGCGCCAGATCCAGAAGATCGACCCGCAGACCGGGGAGGTGCTGGCCACCATCCCCGCCCCGGGCGACGGCAACGACTCGGGCATGGCCTGGGCCGAAGGCACGCTGTGGGTGGGCCAGTGGCAGGCGCGCAAGATCCACCAGGTGGACCCGCAGACCGGCAGGGTCCTGCGCACCATCGAGTCGAACCGCTTTGTCACGGGCGTGACCTGGGTGGACGGCGAACTGTGGCATGGCACCTGGGAGAGCGAGGAAAGCGAGCTGCGGCGCGTCGATCCGGCCTCGGGCGAGGTGCTGGAGCGGCTGGAAATGCCGGCCGGCGTGGGCGTCTCGGGGCTGGAGTCCGATGGCGCCGACCAGTTCTTCTGCGGTGGCGGCACCAGCGGCAAGCTGCGCGCGGTACGGCGGCCCCGGAAGGGCTGAAAAACGGGCTGAAAAGCCGGTTGAAAATCCGGCTGAAGACCCCCGCCCGGCGCTGTGACCGCAGAGCGCCATTTTCCTTGCGATGTCAATCCCCCCTCCGGCGCCCACCCCCGGGCGCCGCGCGCCTGTTGTAGCGGCGCCGACGCCGCGCATTCGTTGCCCCGCGCGGCGCTCAGCCTGATGCCGGCTCGTATTAGAATCGCCGGTGTCGATCCGTTCGGCATGCAACAGAGCCAGTGGTCATGTTCCGGGTGCGGGAAGGCCCCGGACTGGTTCCGACCTGCCTGCCTGAACCACGTTTCACATATCGCGCCCCACTCAACAGTTATCAGGCCAGCGTCCAAGGGGATTCCGGGCTGAGGAAGACATGACCTCGTTTGCATATGATGTTGCCCTGGCGCCAGAGCCCGCGGAACGCGGGACTGCCGGCGACCGCCCTGCCGGGCGCGAGGCCTGGGCGCTGCTGGAAGCTTCCGGCGCGCTGGCCATGCGGGTCGATATCCAGGGTCGCATCCTCCAGGCCACCGAAGCCACGGCTGACCTGCTCGTCTACCCTCACGAATACCTGCTGCGCACGTCGGTGCTCGACGTCATCGCCCCGGAATCGCGCGACAGCGTGGCCGCCCTGCTCCAGGCCTGCGCGCGGGACCGCGCCGCCCGCCGCGAGCGCGTGCGCTTTGCCGGCGGCATCGGCGGCGGCTGGCTGGACCTGCGCATCGCCCACCAGCCCGGCGAGCCCAACACCCCGCCGAGCCTGCTGCTGTTTGGCCACGACGTCACGGACTGGGTCGAGAACGAGCGCCAGCTCAACGCCCGCGCCTTCCTGGACCCGCTGACCGGCGTTGGCAACCGGGCCTTCATCCGCCGCCGCATCGAGCAGTACATGGCCGGCGCCGCCAGCGCGCGCGTGCCGTTCGCCGTGGCGCTGATGGACCTGGACGGCTTCAAGAACATCAACGACTCGCTCGGCCATGAGTTTGGCGACGCGCTGCTCAAGGAAGTCGGCGCCCGCCTGCAGGACACCGTGCGCTCCCAGCAAAGCGTGGCGCGCCTGGGCGGCGACGAATTCGTGCTGATGCTCGATGGCCTGGAGTCCGAGGCCGAGGCCATCCGCATTCTCGAACGCGTGATCCACGTCTGCCGCCAGCCCTTCCTGCTCGGCGGCTGCCATGTGCGCATCACCACCAGCATCGGGCTGGCCTTCTCGTCGGCCGCGTCCGGCAACGTCCAGCCGGAGTCGGAGTCGCACTGGCTGCGCCGCGCCGACCTGGCCATGTACGAGGCCAAGGCGCTCGGCAAGAACCGTTACTGCGTCTATTCGCCCGAACTGGACCGCCGGCTGGACGAGCAGTTCCGCATCGAGCAGAGCATGTTCGAGGCGGTGCAGAACGGCGAATTCCTGCTGCACTACCAGCCCATCGTCTGGCCCGCCACGGGCGAGGTCTGCGCCGTGGAGGCGCTGATGCGCTGGGACCACGCGGGCGAGTTCATCCGGCCCGACGTCTTCATTCCCGTGGCCGAGAAGAACGGCCTGATCAAGCATCTGGGCGCCTGGGCGCTGCGCTGCGCCTGCGCCCAGCTGGCCGCGTGGGACGCCCAGGGGCTCCAGGTCGGCCATATGTCGGTCAACGTCTCTGCCGTGCAATTCCTGCACCCGGGGTTCTTCGAGAGCGTGCGCAACGCCATCCAGGACGCCGGCATCAGCGCCGACCGCCTGGTGCTGGAGATCACCGAAAGCGCGCTGATGACCGACCCCAAGGCCGCCGAGGACCTGCTCATGTCGCTGCGCGCGCTGGGCCTGCGCTTTGCCGTGGATGACTTCGGCACCGGCTATTCCAGCCTCTCCTACCTGCGCCGCTTCCCGCTGTCCGCGCTCAAGGTGGACCGCAGCTTCGTGGCGGACATGGTCGATTCCCCGCATGCGCGCACCATCGTCTCGGCGGTGCTGTCGCTGGCGCGCGAGCTGGGCCTGGTGGCCATCGCCGAAGGCGTGGAGACCGACGCGCAGGGCGAGCTGCTGGCCGCGCAGGGCTGCAACCTGGTGCAGGGCTGGCGCTACGCGCGCGCGCTGAGCCCGCTGGACTTCGAGCAGGCCCTCGCGGATGGCCGCCTGATGCTGGGGCGCGACGAGGTGTTCTCGCTGCAGGTGGCCGGATGACCATGCTGTCCAAGGAACAATTCTTCGAGACGCTGTGGAACCGCATGGCGCAGCAGGGCGACTTCCCGACCCTGCAGTACTGCGTCGACAACATTTTCCAGACGCTCAACGGCGACCTCACCGTGGGCGAGATGGCCACCAGCGTGCTGTCTGACTTCAGCCTGTCGCAGAAGGTGATCCGGCTGGCCAACTCGGCGATGTACCGCTCGTTCGGCGGCGAGGTCACCACGGTGTCCCGTGCCATCCTGGTGCTCGGCGTGGAGGCCATCAGCCACCTGACGCTGGGCATCCAGCTGCTCGACTACTTCCACGGCGTGGCGCCACAGCGCCCGCAGGCCACCAAGGCGCTCCAGCGCGCGCTGGTGGCGGGCGAGATCACCCGGGCGCTGTCGCACGCGCGCGGCATCAACGAGGGCGAGGAAGCCGTCGTCTGCACGCTGATGCACCACATGAGCCGGCTGCTGGTGGTGTTCTACTTCCCGGACGAATGGGAGCGCGTGGAGGCGATGTGCGCCACGCACCCGATGACCGAGAACGAGGCCTGCCAGGCGGTGCTGGGCGTCTCGATGGAGGAGATCGCCGAGGCCGCCGCGCGCAAGTGGCGCCTGCCGGGAATCATCGCCCACGCCATGAAGCCGCGCCTGCCGGCCCCGGACACCGTGCTGGAAACCCATGCCGACTGGCTCGCCGCCATCGCCCATGTCTCGGCCCAGGCCGCCGCCGCCATGGTGCGGGACGGCACGCAGGAGTCGGTGCAGGAGCTGCTGACCGCCCACGCCAAGATGCTGGGCCTGACCACCGGCGACGTGGCGATTGCCGTGCGGCAGGCCGATACGCTCAATACCTCGATCATCCGCTCCGAGGCCCCGGCCGAGGCGGCGGCGCCCGTCGGCACCGGCGGCGATCCGGAAGACATGCTGCGGCGGCTGCGCCAGGGGCTGGACGAGGTGCGGCGCGAAGGCGCCGGCCTGTCGGTATCCCAGCTGGCGCCGATGGTGCTGGAAACCACCATGCGCGCGATGAACTTCTCGCGCTGCTTCCTGATGATGCTGAACCCGGCCACCAAGCGCTTCCACGCGCGGCTGGGCTTTGGCGAGGGCATGCGGGAAAAGCTGCCGGCCCTGTCCTTCGAGGAAGGCTTCGTGCCCGACGTGTTCCACTTCGCCGGGCTGGCCGACAAGCCGCTGCTGATCGAGGACGCCTTCGACCCGAGCATCGCCCACCGGATTCCGCGCTGGTACCGCGACACCATGCCCGACGCAAAGTCGATCCTGCTGGCGCCGGTGCGCATGCGCAACCGCTGCATCGCGCTGATCTATGGCGACTGGGGCGCCACGCGCTGCGCCTGGCAACTCGGCGAAGCCGAACTGAATGCCGTGGACGAGCTGACGCGCGAGATTGCCGCCGGCGTGCTGCGCGCGGCCCCGCAGCGCACGGAGCCGTAGTCCGCCCGAGTCAGCAGTAAATCAGTGCCGGGTGGCCTTGCGCTGGGCCTTGTCGGCGTACATGGCGGCATCGGCCTGCGCCAGCAGTTCATGCACCGTGGCATGGCGGGACGGATCGAACTCGGTCAGCCCCACGCTGAAACGCAGGCTGTAGCCACGCGCGTTCTGCGCATTCCACGCGTCCACGTTTCGATGCAGGCGCGCCAGCGCCTCGCCGCAGCCGTTGGCATCGGTATTGGTCAGCAGCGCGGCGAATTCGTCGCCACCGAGCCGCCCCACCACATCCGAGTCCCGGAACGCCATCCGCAGCGCGGCGCCAAACGCGGCCAGCGCGCGGTCGCCCTCGGCATGGCCGAACTGGTCGTTGATCGGCTTGAAGCCATCCATGTCGAAGAACACCAGCGTGGCCGGCCGCTCCAGCCGGCGGCACAGCTCGATGGCGTGCTGGCTCAGCACCGTGAAACCGCGCCGGTTGGAGAGCGCGGTCAGTTCGTCCATGCTGGCCAGGTGCACGGCGGCCAGCTCCTGCTCGGCCATGCGGGCGAGGTCGTGCAGCAGCGCGCGGTCGTCGTCGTCGAAGGTGCGCGGCTGGCGGTCGATCAGGCAGAGCGTGCCCAGCTTGGTGCCGTTGTGCGCCACCAGCGGGCAGCCGGCGTAGAAGCGGATGTGCGGCTCGCCGGTGACCATCGGGTTGTCATGGAAGCGCGCGTCCTGGCGGGCGTCGGGCACCAGCAGGATGCCGTCGCCGGCAATCGCGTGGCCGCAGAACGAGGTGTTGCGCGGCGCCTCGGCCAGATCCAGTCCCTCGCAGGCCTTGAACCACTGCCGGTTGGCATCGACCAGGCTGACCAGCGCGATCGGCACGTCAAACAGCCGTTTGGCGAGCCGGGTCAGGCGGTCGAACCGTTCCTCGGTCGGGGTATCGAGGATGTTGAGCGATCTCAGCGTGGCGAGACGCAGGGTTTCATCGGGCGGAATCGGTGGCGGCTGCATGGGCGGTTCGTGAGCGCACGCCGGGCAAGCCCCGGCGGCGACGGATCGTGCCAGTGTTAACGGCCAATCCTACGCCGCCTGCAGGCTGGTCATCCACGTCCACACCGATTGTTTCAATTTTTTGCCAGGCCGGGGGGGGTGCGTTGATGCGTGTTCAGGGCGCGCCTTCAATCGCCCTGACTGGCCCGGTCCATCAACACGCGCACGCTGTCTGCCCGCGTCTCGGCACAGGCCACCGCTTCCGGCAGCACCGCCCCGGCGAGCCGCGTCAGCACGTTGCCGGGCGGCATCTCCACCGCCAGCCGCACACCGCAGGCGCGCGCCAGCAGCAGGGTCTCGTGCCAGCGCACCGGCAGCGCCATGTTGGCGGCGAGGTCCGCCGCGATGCGCGCCGGGTCGCGCAGCTCGCGCGCGGCGCTGGCGCTGAACAGCCGCAGCGTGGGCCGGCGCAGCGTCACCGGCGCGAACGCCTGGGCGAGGGTCGCGGCGGCATCGTCCAGCAAGGGGCAGTGGGACGGCACGGCGATGGCCACGCGCCTGGCGCCATGCGCACCGGCCTCCTGCGCCAGCGCCGCCACGCGCGCCATCGCCACGTCCGCCCCGGCGATGACGAGTTGCGTCGGCGCGTTGAAATTGGCCACGTAGACCGGCAGGCCGGTTGCCCGGACGCGCGCCACGATGGCTTCCAGCGCCGGCGCTTCCAGCCCGAGGATGGCGGTCATGCCGAAGCCCTCCGGGTAGGCGTCCGCCATCAGCCGGCCGCGCAGCGCCACCAGCCGCACCGCGTCGTCATAGGCCAGCGCGCCGGCCACCACGGCCGCTGCGTAGGCGCCAATCGACAGCCCGGCCACGGCCTCCGGCCGGGCGCCGTCCGCCATCAGTGCGCGCGCCGTGGCCACGCCCGCCGCCAGCAGGCAGAGCTGGACCGATACGGTGGATTGCAGGCTGTCGGCGGTGTCGAGGGCCAGCACGTCGTGGCCCAGCGCGTCGCTGGTCTGGGCGAGCGTCTCGTGCACGGCGCGATGATCGGGCAGGCCGTGGAGCATGCCGGGGCGCTGCGCCCCCTGCCCGGGAAAGGTCAGCAGCGTGCTCATGCCGCCTGCCACGGGTCCGCGCAGCGCACCGGGCCGGTGGCCGTCTTCAGCAGCACGCGGCCCCCGGTACGCAGGCGCTCCAGCAGGGCAAAGCCGCCGTGGGGCGTTGCGACCTGGATGTCGAGCCGCGCCTCCGTGCAGTCGTCGATCAGCGCCGCAAGCCATTGTTCGTCCGCCTGATCCAGCGGCGCGGCGGCGTCGATCAGCAGGTCCACATCGCTGCCGGGATGGAGCACATCGAGCCCGGACGCGAGCGTGAAGCCGGCCGCGCCGGTCACCCCCCATGGCAGGCCGCGTGCATCGAGCAGCGGAGCGATCCGCGCCAGCGTGCGCAGCGCCGGCAGCGCCAGCCGGCGCGGGTGATCCTGCCAGCGCGCCGCCCGGGCGATGGCGAACGGCGACATCACGCGGGCGCACTGGGACGCCTCGATCCACGTGCCATGGCGCTCCTCGCGCCGCCGGCCGCGCAGGCCCACCGGGATGCTGCTATCGCACGTCAGATCGCACGTCAGATCGCACGTCGGATCGCACGTCGGATCGCACGGCAGATCGCGCCGCACCACCACCGGCGCCACCGCCAGCCATGTGGCATCGACCCACGCCGGCAGCGGCTGGCTGGCCGCGAACGCCGGGGCGTCGCGCAGCCAGATCAGGTCGTGCGGCTGGAGTGGGAGGGGGAGCGGGGCGTCCGGCACGGGGTCATCCCTGCCACTGCCGGGCCAGCACCTCGCGCACCCGCGCGGAGGCCTGCCGGTTCTCGCCGCCCAGCCGGCTGCGCAGGTCGCGCTCGGGGTCGGCGTCGATATCGGCCAGCGCGGCTTCCAGCGTCGCGCGCACCGTGGTGACGTCACCGGCCTCGGGTGCCTCCGCCCGGGAGACCGGCACGCGCCGCCACAGCAGGCCCAGCGTGGCGTAGTTGTCGATGTCGTAGGCCATCGGCGGCACGGTGGCCGCGAAGGCTTCGAGGTCCTCCACGCTGCGCATGGTGATGCGTGCCGCCGCCTCCTTGCCCATCGCATGCACCTGCACGCCGGGGTCGGCCAGCGCGACGATGCGGTTGGCCTGATAGCCGTGCGCGAGGAAGGCGCCCGACATGGCCTTGCCCACCAGCAGCGCGATCACCGGATGCCCCTGCAGGCGCGCCGTGGCATAGGCATCCGCCGCGCTGGCCAGCGACTGGTGAATGCCGAACGCTTCCTCGCGCCGGCCGTAGGCCTGGCTCGGGGTGTCCACCACGGCGACGATGGCGCGCTTGACCGGCGCATCGCGGTCCGCCTGCACGGCGTCATGGACGGCGCGCGCGAGCGTCCAGCCCTCGCGCAGTCCCACCTCGCCCTGCCGGGCGCGCGGGAACGGGCTGGCGGCATCGGGCACCACGGCGATCCAGCGCACGGGCCGGCCCGCAAGCTCGCCATCGGCCACCTGGACCGAGGCCGGATAGTCCGCCAGGCGCGGTGCGCCCTGGCTCAAGGCGGCGAGCCAGGTGGCGCCGCGGGAGCTCGCTTGGTTCGTATCGGTCGATTCGGTCGTCATGATGGGTCTCCAAACACGGCGCGCACGGTGGCCGCATCGGCCTGCCGCGCGGGGTCATAGCCGGCCAGCCGCTGCAGATAGGACGCATACGCGGCACTGCGCGGCGGGGTGGGTGGCTGATTGGGCGGCTCGGCGACGAGTGCCGCCACGGTGGCGCGGATCGCCGCGCTGTCATCCTCGACGTAGCGGTCCGCCAGCCCGGTAGCGATGCGCTGCTCGCCGCCGGTCAGGCTCCAGATCAGCGGCCGGTCGCGCGAGTCGTACTCGGCAATGCCAGCCTCCTGCTCGATCACCGCCGGCCCGTTGAGCCCCAGCCGCGCCTCACGCGTGACCACCAGCGTGCTGCACAGCCCGGCCGCAATCGACATCCCGCCGAAACACCCCACCTGCCCCGCAATCACGCCAATCACCGGCTGGTAGCGGCGCAGATCGACGATGCCCGCGTGGATCTCGGCGATGGCGGCGAGGCCGAGGTTGGCCTCCTGCAGCCGCACGCCGCCGGTCTCGAACAGGATCACCGCGCGCGTGGGGGTGCCCTGTCGGTTGTCCTGCGCGGCCAGTTCCAGCGCGCCGGCAATCTTGGCGCCGCCCACTTCGCCCAGGCTGCCGCCCTGAAAGGCGCCTTCGATGGCCAGCACGACGGTGGGATGCCCGTCGATGGTGCCCTTGGCGACGATCACCCCGTCATCGGCCTGCGGCACCACGCCCTGACGCGCGAGCCAGGTCGAACTCAGGCCATCGAACGGCCCCGCCAGTTCGCGGAAGCTGCCGGGGTCCAGCAGCGCATGGGCGCGCGCGCGGGCGCCCAGTTCGACAAAACTCTCGCGCGACAGCAGTGCGGGCTGGCTCATGATCCCTCCTTGCCTTCATCCAGCGCCTCGAACGCCTCGGCCAGCCGCATGCCGACCACGCCCGGCGTGGCGCCGAAGTCGTGGATGCGGATGCGCATGGCGGCGCGCGGCTCGGCGCTGAAGACGCGCGTCAGCTGGGCGTCCCAGACGCGGCCATAGCCGTCCACCGAGGTGGTCACGTGGATCGAGGTCTTGCCGGCGTCGCCGGGCTCGATCATCACCTCGAGGTCGCCGGAGCCGACCACGCCCACCAGCACGCGCTGGCGGGCCGGCGCGCCGGCGGGATATTCGAACTGGAGTTGTTCCATCATCGGTCTCCGTGGGGGAGCGCCGGCCCGGTGGGCAGGCGATCGAGAAATAGTGTGGCGGCGAGCAGGTCGGCCGCGCCGCCGGGGGAGGCATTGCGCGCCAGCATGCCGGCTTCGAGCCGATGCAGCAGCCGCCGGCCCGGCAGCGTGCCGATGCCGCCCGCCGCCAGCACGGCGGCGGCGCCAGCCTGTATCGCGGCCAGCCCTTCGCGGCCGGCGCGGGCCAGCACGCAGGTATCGTCGAGCCCGGCCATGATCGCCAGCAGCGCGTTGACGCGCGCAGTGGGCTCCGCATCGCCGCGCGTGCGGCTGGCGCGCAGCGTCGGCAAACCCCGTTGCACGACATGCGGGAAGCCGGCCTCGGCCTGCCCGCGCGCGCCGCCAACCTGATAAGCCTGCCGCGCCAGTTCGCCCTTGTTGCCGGTGTGCGCGGGGCGATGCCGGTCTGGCAGCCGGGCGATGGCACCCGCCGCGTCGGCCACGGCGCGGGCATCGGCGCCGTCCGGCAGCAGTCCGGCGGCGCCGGCCAGCAGGCCCAGGCACCAGATCGCGCCGCGATGGGTGTTGACGCCGCCGGTGGCGCGCAGCATGGTCGCCTCCGCCGCGCGGCCCAGCGCGCCGAGGTGTTCGCGCAGGGGTTGATGAATGTGGGTGGCTTCCCGCCCCGCCGCCGCCATCGCCGCGAAGCCGCTGCGCAGGCTGCGCGCGGACGCCACCATCAGCGCCAGCGTCAGGTCGCGGTGCGCGCCGCTGCCGCGCGCATCCACCAGCCCGGGCTTGGGCGACAGCATCGCCTCGTCGATCAACACCGCTTCGGCCAGCGCGCCGATGGCGCCGGCGCGGTCTTCGGCGAGCGCAACTGCCTGTGCATGGAGTGCCATTACCAGCTCCGGAAACGTGCCGGCGGCTCGTACAGCCCGCCCGACCACTCGACCAGATCGGCCATGCTCTTGGCCGCCAGCAGCGAGCGCGTGGCATCGGCGCGATGCACGCCGAGGTCTTCCGGCAGCGCGATCAGCCCGTCGCTGCGCATCTGGCGCGTGGTGGCCGGGTCGTGGCGCATGCCGATCGGCGTGACGCCGGCCACCGCCGCGATCATCCGGCGGCGCTGCTCGATCGACGTCGCCTTATATAAATAGGCGATGCCTTCCTCGGTCAGCACGTGCGTGACGTCATCGCCATAAATCATCACCGGCGCCAGCGGCATGCCGGCATCCTTGGCCACCTGCACGGCGTCCATGGACTCCACGAAGGTCGGCTTGCCGCCCGCCTGGAAGGTTTCGACCATCTGCACCACCAGCTTGCGGCCCCGCGCGAGCGGGTCGTCAGTCTCGATCAGGTCGAGCCAGGCCGGGGTGGCGTGGCGGCGGCCGCCCGGCTGGTGGCCCATGTTTGGCGCGCCACCGAAGCCCGAAAGCCGGCCGCGCGTGACCGTCGAGGAATGGCCGTCGCCATCGATCTGGAGCGTGGAGCCGATGAACAGGTCCACCGCGTACTGGCCGGCGAGCTGGCAGAAGGCCCGATTGGAGCGCATCGCGCCGTCCGCGCCGGTGAAGAACACGTCCGGGCGGGCCGACACGTAGTTCTCCATGCCCAGTTCGCTGCCGAAGCTGTGCACGCTCTCGACCCAGCCCGACTCGATGGCCGGGATCAGCGTGGGGTGCGGGTTCAGCGTCCAGTGCTTGCAGATCTTGCCCTTGAGCCCGAGCGATTCGCCGTAGGTCGGCAGGATCAGTTCGATGGCGGCCGTGTTGAAGCCGATGCCGTGGTTTAGCGACTGCACCTTGTGCCGCTCGTAGATGCCACGGATAGCCATCATCGCCATCAGCACGTGCACCGGCTTGATCAGGCGCGGGTCGCGCGTGAACAGCGGCTCACAGAAGAACGGCTTGTCGGCCTGCACCACGTAGTCGATCCACGAGCCGGGGATGTCCACGCGCGGCAGGTCGGCCGGGTCGTCCACGATCTCGTTGACCTGGGCGATCACGATGCCGTCGCGGAACGCGGCGGCTTCCACCAGCGCCGGCGTGTCTTCGGTGCTGGCGCCGGTATAGAGATTGCCGGCGCGGTCGGCCTTGTAGCCGGCAATCAGCACGATTTGCGGCGTCAGATCCACATACAGCCGGGCGTACAGCTCGATATAGGTGTGGATGGCGCCGACTTCGAGCAGCCCATCCTCAAGGAACTGCGAGATCCGCACGCTCTGCGTGCCGGCATAGGCGAAGTCGAGCTTGCGCGCGATGCCGCGCTCGAACAGGTCCAGATGTTCGACGCGGCTCACGCTCGGAATGATCATGTGCAGGTCGTGCACGGTGGCCGGGTCTACCTCGGCCAGCGCACGGGACAGGAAGTCCGCCTGCTTCTGGTTGTTGCCCTCGAGCACCACGCGGTCGCCCGGGGCGGTCACGGCTTCGAGGAAGGGGACGATGTTGTCGGTGGCAACCACCTTGCCATCGGCCAGCCGGGCGCCAAGGCCCTGGCGGCGGCGCTTCTCAGCGCGGCGGGTGTCCCATTGGCGGGGGGTGGGGGAATCTGGCATCGCGGCTCCGGACATGCGGCATGACTGTCGATGTGGGCCACGATACGCCGGGTGCCTTGGTCGAACAATGACACCCGGCGGCGGATCGTTACGGTGAGAGAAATGATGAATGCGCCACTTCGCTCGGCTCGGGCTCGGCTCGACTAGTTGCCCGCAATGCCGTTAGGCGGATCGGGGGCGAAGCGGTTGAACACGTAGTCGCGGTTCTTCACCACGGTGTGGCAGGCGAAGCAGGCCTGCTGCTTGGCGGCGTCCGAGGGCTTGCCGTCGTCGAACTGCACATAGCCCCAGCCACCGGTGGCGGCGTACTTGGTCGAATCCCGGACCATGAACTGGAGGCCGTTCTTCGGGTGCCCGGCCACGTGGGACTGGGGCTTGCCGAAGGCTGCCGCGCTTTCCGCCAGCGCGTCGTAGCTCCAGGCGAGCCGGGCGATGATGGCGCCGTCGGGCAGCGGATACTTGCCGCTGCGCAGAGCGACGACCGCGGCCTCGTTGCCGAGGATGGCGCGCAGGTCATCGGTGGCGCCTTCCTCGCGGGCCACCGAGATCAGGGTCCACGCGCGGTAGCCGGGCGGGATCTTGTCTGGCACGGCCACCTTGCTGAGGTCCTGCGTGGCCCCCTTGGCGACCGGCCTGGCCGCCTGCATGCTGTCTTTCCCGGCGGCTTCCTCCGCCGTCTGCGCCAACCCAACGCCCGCGCCAGCCAAGGCCGTCACGGCCAGTGCCATCCCTACGATTTTTTTCATGGTTTGTCCTCCGGTGTGCAGGCGCTATCGTCACGTCAATCCGCCGCGCGGCTTTGATCGGGCGGGCGGATTTGTCCGGAATGAACGGGCTGACACGCGGGCGTCATACACGCCGTTTGCGCCACATCAAGCACTGAACTTTCTTAATCACCGCGCAAGAACTTTTACTTCCGCCGACCGGGCATTGCGGCCATCATGACCGCGTTCTCGAATCTGGCCAGGAAGAGGTAGGCGATGCGCGCCCATGGCATCCTGAATTCCGCGCGATGTGTGGTGATGGTGGTAGCGATGCTGGCGACGATGTTGGCGGCGATGGGCCTCGCCCCGGCGCTCGCCCATGCCCAGACCGGCCCCGCGTTCGGCATCGTGGGCGCCAACGTCCAGAAGCAGGCCAATGCGGTGCTCACGCTGATGTCGTTCGCCGTGGTGCCTGACCTCGCCTCCAGCTCGCTCTCCATCAGCAATACCAACACCGACAACCCCGCCCTGACGCTCTGGCAGCTGGGCGGCGGTTTCACCTTGAGCCAGTCGTTTCCGCTCTATCTGGAGGGGTCGATCGCCTACAACCGCTACGACCCGACCTTCGTGGCCTCCAACGGCCAGGAGACCCGCAAGCTGCCGGCCAAGTGGAATACCTTCGCGGGCACGGTGGGCGTCGGCTGGGATTTCCCGCTCATCGACAGCAAGGAACTGGTCTTCCGGCCGATCTTCAATGCCTCGCTCGGCCGGGTGGCCAGCGACCTCTCCGTCGCCAAATTTGCCGTGGAACACGTGACGGACCAGGAGATCGCGTTCCTGGACCATGGCGCGATGAACGCCTACGGGCTGGGCGGGTCCGTGATGCTGGACTGGGAAAGCCACCGCAACGAGCGCGATGTGGACGTGGAACTGCGCTACACCAACATCTACCTGCGCAGCTTTGGCACCACGGGTGGCATGGATGCCTCCGCCGCCGCCCAGACCGCCAGCCTCTACGCCCGCTGGCGCGCGCCCACCGGCCTGCGCGCGCTGGACCGCCCGGTGCGCTACGTGCTGGAACTGTCCCACTCGCACTACTTCGGCAATCAGGCTGGCGCGCTGGGCTTCGACCACCTGACCACGCTGGGCACCGGGCTGGAACTCGACACCAGCGCGCACGAGGTGTTCGTCACCCGTATCCGGGCCGTGGTGCGCTACGTCTTCGGCAACAACGTGCACGGCCTGTCGTTCGGGCTGGCGGCGAGCTTCTAGGCTCCCAGGCTCCCAGGGGCCGGGTTTAGAGCACGGCGGAGCGCTCGGCGGTCCGCGCTACTTCGAGGCGGTTGCCGCCGAGCGATTTGGCGCGGTAGAGCGCCTGATCGGCGGCGGCCAGCGCGTCGGCCAGCGGCGGCACCTCGGTCTCGAAGCAGGCCAGGCCGATGCTGACCGTGGCCGGAATGCCGATGCCGACACCGTGGGTACGGTGCGGGATGGTGCCGGCGAAGCGCGTGGCCACGGCCTCGCCCAGCGCCTGAGCGCGGCGCGCGTCGTCGCCGGTCAGCAAGGCGGCGAACTCCTCGCCGCCGATGCGCGCGAGCAGCGCGTGTGGCCCCACCACGCTCCGCGCGATTTCCGCGAACGACTTCAGCACCTGGTCGCCGGTCTGGTGACCGTACACGTCGTTGATGGCCTTGAAGCGGTCGAGGTCGAACGCCAGCACGGCCACCGGCCGGCTCCCGTCGCCACCGAAGAGGCGTTCGCCCTGCTCGAAGAACCAGCGGCGATTGCCGAGCCGGGTCAGATAGTCGGTCTGGGCTTCCTGCAGGAGCTGCCCGTGGGTCTCGTCCCGAATCAGCTTCAGCAGCGCCATCGGCAGGAGAACCGAGTACAGCACCCCTTCGTAGACCGTGAGCTTGCTGGCAGCGGCCTGCATCGCCGGCCCGTACATGGTCACCAGCCACGGCAGGATCAGGGCCCGCGCGACATAGACCACGGCATGGAGGCCCGTCACCACCACGATGATGTGGCGCGAACGGAGCGCCTTCATCGCCTCGCAACGCAGCATCTCGCGCGCCGTCATGGCGCTGATCAGCGCGATCGGCAGGGCGCTGACGTGGTTCCACATGGCGTCCAGGTGTTGCGCGCCCCAGCCGACCCACACCAGCGCGTCCACCAGCAGTATCCCCACCGACGCCGCGCGGTACTGCCGCCCGCTCAGCGAGGCGATACCGCCGAGGACCAGCAGGTAGCCGGTGAGGATGACGAGATTGCTGACCGCGGAGCCAATCGCCCCGGGCACGCTGCGCCGGACCAGCACCAGCGCGCAGCCGATGGCGAGCGTCGTGAAGCCGACCGCGAGAATCCGCAGCGTCCGGCTGCGGCGGGGATTGGTCCGATGCTCCCAGAACGTCATGCCGGCACTGGCCAGAAGCGTCCCGATGGCGAGGAGATAAAGGGTGAGGAGGTCGACGTACATCCCGAATGTAAAGACATTGCACCGACGCATCGCGCCGGCAGCCAAATTCTACGTGGGAAAGCCGGCTGCGGGCGGTGGCTGATGCGTGGCCGATGCGTGGCTGATGCGTGGCTGATGCGTGCCTCAGCGCCGCGCGTCCGCGTGTTCGCGGATCAGGTCGATCAGCGCGCGCAGGCCGGCCGGCACGTGGCGGCGGCCCGGGTAGTACAGGCACAGGCCATTGAGCGGCGGGGTCCAGCCTTCCAGCACGCGGACCAGCGTGCCGGCCTGCAGGTCGGCGGCCACGTTCCACTCGCTCAGGTAGGCCAGCCCCAGTCCGGCGCGGGCCGCCTGCTGGGCCAGCCCGGGTTCGTCGAGCGTCAGCGCGCCCCGTACGTCGATCCGCACCGCCTCGCCGTGCCGCGCGAATTCCCACTGGTAGATCGCCCCGCTCGGCATGCGCGTGCGGATGCAGGCGTGCGCGTGGAGGTCCGCGGGCGTGCGCGGCGGCTTGTGCCGGGCGAAGTAGTCCGGGCTGCCGACCACGGCGAAGCGCTGGGTATCGCCAAAGGGCACGGCGATCATGTCCTGCGGCAGGGTTTCGGCCAGCCGGATGCCGGCATCGAAGCCGTCGGCGACGATATCGATCAGCCGCCCTTCCGTGACGATATCGAGCGCCATGGCCGGGTAGCGCTGCAGGAAGGCGATGAACAGCGGCATCACCTGCCGCGCGGCGCCCGCCGAGGTGTTGATGCGCAACTGGCCCGACACGGTGTCGCGCAGGCTCCCCGCCTGCTCGATCGCGCCCCGGATCGTGGACAGCGCCGGCGCGATGCTGTCCACGAACTGCGCGCCGGCTGCCGTCAGCGACACACTGCGCGTGGTGCGATGGAACAGCCGCACGCCGATGCGCGCCTCCAGCGCCGCCACCGCGTGGCTGAGCGCGGAGGTGGAGACGCCCAGCTCCGCCGCTGCCGCCCGAAAGTTGCGATGCCGCGCCACGGCCAGCACCGCCTCCAGTTCACCAAGGCCCGAGGATTTCATTATCCTGATTTCTTCATCATCACATCCCGCATTGTATGGCTAGTCAACACAATGGCGCAGGGCTATCTTGTGCTTCAGCCCGCGTTTTTCGCGCTTTGCTTAAGATGCTTTTCCGCTACCCCGGAGACCCACCATGCAGATCATCGACAAGATTTATATCGACGGTGCCTTCGTCACCCCGCACGGCGACGAGATGTTCGACCTGTTCAACCCCGCCACCGAACAGGTGATTGGGCAGGTGCGCCTGGCCGACGCGCAGGACGCCCGGGACGCCATCGCGGCCGCCAAACGGGCGTTCCCAGCCTTCTCCCGCACCAGCCAGCGCGCGCGCGTGGAGTTGCTCAAGCGCATGCACGCCGCCGTGCTGGCGAAGGAGGACGAGCTGTATGAGGCGATCACCGAGGAATATGGCGCGCCGGTGTCCCGGGGCCGCTGGATGGCCCGGCACGCGAGCAACGTGCTGATCGACGCGGCCAATGTGCTCGAGGCTTACACGTTCAAGCGCCGCGTGGGCGGTGCCGAGGTGGTGATGCAGCCGATGGGCGTGGCCGGGTTGATCACGCCCTGGAACAGCGACGCGGGCTTTATCTGCGGGAAGCTGGCCGCCGCCGTGGCCGCCGGCTGCACTGCCGTCATCAAGCCGAGCGAGATGAGCGCGATGCAGACCCGCATCGTCACCGAAGCGCTGCACGCGGCGGACGTGCCGCCCGGCGTGTTCAATATCGTCACCGGGCGCGGCGACGTGGTCGGCACGGAGATCACCACGCACCCCGATGTGAACAAGGTGTCGTTCACAGGCTCCACGGCAGTCGGCAAGACCATCCTGCGCGTGGCGGCGGACACGCTGAAGCGCGTGACGCTGGAGCTGGGCGGCAAGTCGCCCGTGGTCGTGCTCGACGATGCGGATTTCGACCAGGCCGTGCCGCTGGCCCTGGACGCCGGCTTCATGAACAGCGGGCAGGCATGCATCGCCGGCACGCGGATTCTGGTGCCGCAACACCGGCTCGCCGAGTTCGAGGCGCGCGTGCGCGACATCGTGGCGCGTACGCAGGCCGGCGATCCGCGCGATCCGCAGACCACGGTCGGCCCGATGGTCAGCCAGAAGCAGTGGGAGCGCGTGCAGCGCTATATCCGCATCGGCATTGACGAAGGCGCGCGGCTGATTGCGGGTGGCGAGGGCCGGCCGGAGGGGCTGGACGCAGGCTGGTTCGTGCGCCCGACCGTCTTCAGCGATGTGACCAACGACATGACGATTGCGCGCGAGGAGATCTTCGGACCGGTACTGTCGATCATTACCTACCGGGACGAGGAGGAGGCCATCGCCATCGCCAACGACACCAGCTACGGCTTGCAGGCTTACGTGCTGTCGACGGATGTCCAGCGGGCGCACGCGGTGGCGTCGCGCATCGAGGCCGGGCGGGTCCTCGTCAACACGCTCGCCCACGACCCGGCGGCGCCGTTTGGCGGCCTGAAGCAGTCGGGCATTGGCCGCGAGTACGGCGTCTATGGGCTGGAAGCGTTCCTGGAGACCAAGGCGGTGCTGAACGTGCCGGCGTAGTCAGGGGCGCTGTCGGGGCGGGCGGGCTCAGCCCGCCCAGGCATGCCGCACCAGCAGCGCCGACAGGACGAACATGGTGACGCCGACCAGCGCGTCGAGCACCTGCCAAGCCTTCGGCCGGGCGAACCACGGGGCCAGGAAACGCGCGCCAAACCCGAGCAGGCCGAACCAGCACAGGCTGGCGGAACTGGCGCCCGCCACGAACCAGCCGCGCAGCGCAGCCGGCTGCTGGGCGCCGATGCTGCCCACCAGCAGCACGGTATCCAGATAGACGTGTGGATTGAGCAGCGTAAAGGCCGCCGCCTGCGCCAATATCGCGCCTCGGCTAAGACTCTTCTCACCCTTCTCCCCCTCCGAGGCTTGCAGCCGCTGCGCCTGCCCCGCGCGCCGCAGCGCCCGCCAGCCATAGACCGCCAGGAAAACCGCCCCGGCCAGGGCCAGCACGCGCGCAAGCCCGGGGCGTTCGCCCAGCGCCTGGGCCATGCCCATGACGCCGGCGGCAATCAGCAAGGCATCCGCCACCGCGCAGAGCAGGACCACGCTGCCCACATGCTCCCGGCGCAGGCCCTGACGCAGCACGAACGCGTTCTGCGCGCCGATGGCGACGATCAGGCCGAAGCTCAGGGCCAGGCCCTGCAGGGAGACGGAGAGGGCGCCAGACAGCGCGAGCGAAGGGGTAGGCAGTACGGAAATCATGTGCGCAGCTTGCCTGCTCTGGCGAATGTAGACAAACTATCTTTTCTTCATTCGATGTAGTTTCACTAATCTCATGCTCGATTACGCCGCCTTGTCCGCCTTGGCCGCCGTGGTGCGGGAAGGCAGCTTCGAGCGTGCGGCCCGCGCGCTGCACGTGACCCCATCGGCCATTTCCCAGCGCATCCGCCTGCTGGAAGAGCGCGTGGGCTGCGCGCTGGTGATCCGCGACCAGCCCTGCCGGGCGACGGAGACGGGGCGCCGCCTGTGCCAGCACGTGGACCGCGTGCGCATGCTGGAACATGAATTGCAGGGGACGTTGCCGTCACTCGCGGCGGAGGGGATGGCGCGGGTGGCGCTGCCCATCGCGGTGAATGCCGACAGTCTGGCGACCTGGGCCGCGCCGGCCATTGCGACCTTTGCGGCGGCACATCCGGTGCTGATGGAGGTGGCGGTGGACGATCAGGACCACACCACCGAATGGCTGCGCAGCGGCGCCGTGCTGGCTGCCGTGACCGCTGCCGCCCGCCCTGCCGCCGGCTGCGAGAGCCGCCCGCTGGGCGCCATGCGCTATCTGGCGGCCGCGAGCCCGGCCTTCGTGCAACGCCATTTCGCCGCCGGCGTGGGCGCCGGCAGTCTGGCGGCGGCGCCGAGTCTGGTGTTCAACAACAAGGATGCCCTGCAGGCGAGTTGGGTGCGGCGCCTGTGCCATCGGCATGTGGAACTGCCCCGGCACACGCTGCCGTCGTCGCAGGCGTTTGTCACGGCGGCCGTGGCCGGCATGGGTTGGGGCCTGCATCCGCAGAGCCTGATCGCCGGGCATCTCGCAGACGGCTCGCTGGTCGAACTGGTGCCGGACACCCCGCTGGACGTGCCCCTGCACTGGCACTACGCCCGCGCGGCTTCGGCGTTGGTCGATGGCCTGAGCCGCGAGGTGATGGACGCGGCCCGGACCGGTCTGCTGCCACCCTGACCGGCGGCGGCGGCTTTCCGCCGTTACGGCGTGGTCACGCCATCGTCAGCGAACTCGACCCGGTTGCGGCCGCGTTCCTTGCTGCGATACAGGGCCGCGTCGGCGCGGGCAATCATGCCGTGGATGGTGTCGCCCTGCTGCACGCAGGCCACGCCCAGGCTCGCGGTCATCCGGCCGATCACGGCGAAGTCCTGCGCGGCCACGGCATTGCGCAGGCGGTGGGCGAAGTGCACGGCGTCCTGCAGGGCAGTATCGGCGCAGATCAGCAGGAACTCCTCGCCGCCCCAGCGGCCGAGGGTGTCCGTGGGCCGCTTGACCGCCATGATCAGGTCGGCGATCTCGACCAGCACGCGGTCGCCCACCTGATGGCCGTAGGTGTCGTTGACCGACTTGAAGCGGTCCACGTCGATCAACACGATCGAGAACGGGATGCCTTCGGCGCGGCTGCGCGCCAGCGCCCCGGCGAGCGCGTCGTCCAGGTGCCGCCGGTTGAACACCCCGGTGAGCTGGTCGGTCTTGGAGAGCGCCTCGAGCAGGCGGTTTTTCTCCATCAGCTCCAGTTCGGCCTCCGAGCGCTGGGCGATGATCAGCCGCAGCCGGCGCAGGACCGAGTTGAAGCCGTCGATCACGCTGTCGAACTCGGTGCGGCCCAGCCGGGACAGTTCGTCGAGATGGTCGCCGTGGCTGGAGGCCAGCTCGAACAGCGCCTCGCGCAGATGTTCGAGCGGCCGGAACACCATCCGCAGGCCGAAGGTCAGCAGCAGGACCAGCGCCACGTCGATGACCGCCACCTCGATGATCCCCTGGATCATCGCCGCGCGCAGGGTCTTCTGCATGGTGTCGCGGGTGAAGTGGACCACGGCCGTGCCGATGGGCTGGCTGCGGCGCACGGGATCGATGTCGTCCGGCGGGTAGAGCGTGACTTCGGCCAGCACGTCATGCCCGCTGGCCGTACAGAAGGGGCCGGCCGGGGTGGCGGTCGTCGTGCGGTGCACTGCCGCGTACACCTCCTCCCGGTCCGGGGAGAAAACACAGGCCTCGGTGACCTCTGGATGGATCAGCGTGGATTCCAGCCGCGTGCGCAGGTTGCCCACGTTCAGCGCCCAGGTGGGCGCGGCCAGGCTCTGCTTGAGGCCGTCCAGCACCTCGCCACGGGTCCGCTCGAAGCGCTGCTCCAGGTCCTGGTGGAGCAACCATTGCCGCTGCGTGGCGAACGCGCCCAGCGTTGTCGTGGTGGCAACGATGAACAGCACGATCATCCGGTTCCGGATCGAACGAACCGGTGGCAACAGTGGCATGGAATGCACAATCCTGAGGGGTCGCGGCGCTGGCTATTGGTCCGCCGCCTGGTCGAACAACTGCCGGAACCTGGCGAGTTCCGGGTGCGATTCCTCGTACTTCCTGCTGAATCCGATGTGCACGGTCTCGGTCTTGATGGTCATCGCCCGCCGGGACTTGTAGCGCATGCGCTCCGGAATGCCCTGCGCTTCCAGCGTGACCAGCGCCTCGTTGATGACCACGGTGGGATTCACCACGCAGTCGATCTCCTGCACCAGCATCTTCTTGACCAGGTCGTGGAACTCATGCCCCTCCACGAGCTGGATCTTGCCCTCCCGCGCCAGCTGGAAGAAGCGCGGGCCGGGGGCGAGGTAGCCGCGCTGGTTGCCGAACTTCAGCCCGGCGAAGTCGTCCGGATAGCGATGGAAGGTGCGGCCCTCGATCGAATCCCGGTTGCAGTGCACCGCCACTTCCTCGCTATAGAACGGCCTGGAGTGATTCAGGTACGGCCGCTCCCTGGGCCGGTAGTAGACGCCGAGCACCCCGGCACTGTTGCCGTTCCTGGCCTCCTCCACCACGCGCGCCCAGGAGGCGAAGCGGATCTGCACCTTGAATTCGGGAATCCGCTTCAGGACCCGGTTGACGTTGTCGATATAGGCACCCTTGGGGATGCCGTTTTCCTCGTAGGACTGGGGCCGCTGGCCGGCCTCCGAGTACAGGACGATGGTGGTCTGCGCCTGGGCAGGCACGGCCGCCCAGAACACGCAGGCTGCGAAGAGAATCCGGCACGGGCGAAAGAGGTGCATGCGGTCAGGTATCGCTCAGGACGGTCCGGCTGACGCCCGCTGGCCGACACGAGGGGCTTACACGCCAGTACAACGGCATTCTCCCGTATTTATTGACAGTGGTGCGGCCCCCTCACAAGGGGTATTGCTTCCCGGAAGCCCTAGACCCTCATCAGCATCCGGCACACGGCGGCCAGGCCGAGCAGGTTCGGATCGCGCTCCCGGCGGCGCAGGAAACTCAGGCCGATGGACTGCTTCATGCCGTATTCGGCCGTCAGGGGCACAAAGGCGACATTCTTCGCAAACACATCCCGTACCCGCCCGGGCAGCAGGGAATAGCCGATGCCGCCGCCCACGAGGTTCATCAGCGAGAAGATGTCCCCGACCTTCATCACCACATTGGGCGTGAAATCGGCGATGCGGAACGCCTCCATGAAGCCGCTCGAGGTGACATAGCCCTCGCCCAGCGACACGAACGGCTCGTCCCGGCACACCCGCAGGTCGATCTCGGGCAGGCTGGCGTAGTGGGAGTCGGCCGGGGCGGCGAAGAAGATGTCGTCTTCGAACATCGGAATCGACTCGATTTCGGCGTCCGGTTCGGGCAGGGCCATCAGCGTGGCGTCGATGGAACCCTGGCGCAGCTTCTGGAGGAGGTCCGCATTGGAGCCGAGCACGAGTTCGGTGTGCAGCTCCGGGCGGCGCATCTTGATGCCGATCACCACCTGCGGCACGGTCTTGATGGTCAGCGAATAGAGCGAGCCGATCTTGAGCTGGTCGGCGGAGTAGCCGGCGGCCTCGCGCGTGACGCGGATGCCGTCGGACATCGTCTTGAGCACGTCTCGCGCCACATCGGCCAGCACGTGCGCGGCCTCGGTCGGCAACAGGTTGCGGCCTTCGTGGCGGAACAGCGCGCAGCGCATGCCGTCCTCGAGCGAATGGAGCGCCCGGTGCACGCTCACCGGGCTGATATCGAGCGCCTCAGCGGCCTTGGCAAGGTTGCCGGTCTCCATGAAGGCCAGCAGGGCCTCGAGCTTGCGGAACGTGATCTCTTCACTGATGCGCAGGGGCATGGCGGCGGGGGCGACGAAAGGGTCAGCGGGTCAGGGACGGCACCATGATACGCCGCCCGCCTTGCGCTATTCGAGCACCGTGCCCTTGGCCTGCGGCGCGTCCGTGGCATCGGCCGGCACTTCTGCTGCCGGCTCAGCCTGCCCTTCTGTCGGCGCCGGCGGCTCGACCTCTTCCTTGGGCACGTAGGACGGATCGCGCGCCCAGCGGTTCAGGTCCTTGGCCAGCGCCACCGCGCTGCGGTTCAGGATCGAACAGGTGCCCTTGAACCCGCCCCAGAATCCGCCGATGGACCAGCGGTTCAGCTTGACGTGGCGTGCCACCTTGCCGCCTTCGATCAGCTCGGCGTTGACGGTGATGGCCTTCGGGCCGGTCCAGGCGCCGCCGCCCACGCCCAGCACGTGCGTGATCTGGAGCCGCATCACCTGGGCCTCCCCGGCCTCCGCGCCGGCGGCCAGCTTGCCGTCACCGCCCTTGTTGCGGCGGCGCAGGACGTCCGACACGCGTGTGGCCAGCATCGACTCGATCTGGCATTCCTCGCGCACCTTGTCCACCACGCCGGCGCCAGGCGCGTAGGTGACGGGGGTTTCCAGCAGGACTTGAGTATTGGCGGCGAAGGCAGGCACGCAGAGCAGCGCGCCCAGGGATACTGCGCACAGGGATTTGGAGAGCATTCGGAACGAGACTGAAGATGGATCGCGAGCCGAAGGGTATCAGCGCGCCGGCCGCCACGCCTCAGTGGTTAGTGGGGTGTCGGCACGGCGCAACGGGTGGCGGGGGGGGCGGCCAGCGCCCCCGCAGCGCTACATCTCGTCGTGCGCGCCCAGCGCCTTGTTGATCCGCAGCGCCACGAGCGTGCCGACGGCGCCGGACAGCAAATACAGGCTCACCGCCGCCAGCCCGAACAGCGACGACAGCCCCAGCGCCACCAGCGGGGCGAAGGCTGCGCCGAACAGCCAGCCGAAGTCCGTGGTCAGCGCCGCGCCTGTGTAGCGGTAGCGGCGGTCGAAATTGGACGTCACCACGCCCGCCGCCTGCCCGTAGGAGAGCCCCAGCAGCGCAAAGCCGACCAGGATGAACACGTCCTGACCGGTCTGCCCGCCGTCGAGCAGCCATGGGGCGAACAGGCTGAAGATGCCGATCAGCACCGCCATCGCGGCCAGCGTGGTGCGGCGGCCGACGCGGTCCGCGATCCAGCCAGACAGCAGCGTGCCGATGAAGGCGATGAAGCCGCCCACGATCTGGATCGCCAGCATGTCCGTCACGCCCTGCGCCTTGTGCAGGATCACCCAGGACAGCGGAAACACCGTCACGAGGTGGAACAGCGCGTAGCTCGCCAGCGCCGCGAAGGCGCCGAGGAAGATATTGAAGCCCTGCGCGTTCACCATCTGCAACGTGCTGATCGGCTCCAGCTCGCCTTCGTCGAGCAGCTGGGTGTATTCGTGCGTCACCACCAGCCGCAGCCGCGCGAACAGCGCCACCACGTTGATGGCGAAGGCCACGAAGAACGGGTAGCGCCAGCCCCAGTCGATGAATTCGGCCGGGGTCAGGCTCGCGTAGAGGAACAGGAACAGCGCGCCGGCAATGATGAAGCCCGTGGGCGCGCCCAGCTGCCCCACCATCGCGTACCAGCCGCGCTTGTGCGGGGGCGAGTTGATGGCCAGCAGCGACGGCAGGCCGTCCCACGAGCCGCCGAAGGCAATGCCCTGCAGGAAGCGGAACAGCGCGAGCAGGTAGATGGCTGTGCTGCCGAGCGTGGCGTACGACGGCAGGAACGCGATGCCCACCGTCGCCGTGCCGAGCAGGAACAGCGAGCCCGTCAGCTTGACACCGCGTCCCCATCGGCGCTGAATGCGCATGAACAGCGCCGTGCCGAACGGCCGCCCGATGAACGCGAAGGAAAAGATCGTGAAGCTGTAGAGCAGCCCGGCCAGTTCACTGGCGAAGGGGAAGAAGACCGATGGGAAGACCAGCACCGAGGCGATGCCGTAGACAAAGAAGTCGAAGTACTCCGACGCGCGGCCGATCACGACGCCGGTGGCGATTTCGGCGGGAGCCACCTGATGGTGACCTTCCGCCGGAGGTGCAGTCGGCGACGCGCGGTGCTGATGGGTCAGGCTGGCCATCCTTGAGATCTCCTTCGCGAGCGAGAGGCATGTCAAACTGCACTCAAAGTCATCCACTGACAAGAATAGCGCCTAAACTGCCATAGGAAATCGAAAAGATGATTGCGTCGAGCGGCGCTCGACGTTCCTCAAACGCCACTTCCGCAACCATGCGACCCTTCGATTCTGCGGCTCGGCCGCTCAAAGTGACGGGAAGACTGCTTTTGCGTGTTGGTGCGTTCGGCCTGCTGGCCGCGCTCGCCGGTTGCAACGCAGTGCTTTTATCGCCATCTGGCGAGTTGGCCGTGCGCCAGCGCGACCTCATCATCATCGCCACCCTGCTGATGCTGCTGATCATCGTTCCGGTGATCATCCTGATCTTGCTGTTCGCCTGGCGGTACCGGGAGAACGCCAACAATCCCCACTACAACCCTGACTGGGACCACTCCACGGTACTGGAGCTGGCGATCTGGGCCGCGCCGCTGCTGATCATCATCGCGCTGGGCGCCGTCACCTGGGTGAGCACCCACCAGCTCGACCCCTACCGCCCCCTCACCTTCATCGACGACAAGCGCGCCGTCACGCCCGACACCAAGCCGCTGGTCGTGGAAGTGGTGGCGATGGACTGGAAATGGCTGTTCCTCTACCCCGAGCAGGGCATCGCCACGGTCAACGAGATGGCCGCGCCGGTGGACCGGCCCATCGCGTTCAAGATCACGGCCACCTCGGTGATGAACACCTTCTTCGTGCCGTCGCTGGCGGGCATGGTCTATGCGATGCCCGGCATGGAGACCAAGCTGCACGCCGTCATCAACAAGGCCGGCGTCTATGATGGTCTCTCCGCCAACTACAGCGGCGAGGGCTTCTCCCATATGCGCTTCAAGTTCCACGGGCTGTCAGACGGCGATTTCGACAAATGGGTGCAGCAGGTGAAATCGGGCGGCACCGCGCTCTCCAAGGATGCCTACGTGAAGCTGGCCGAGCCGAGCGAGCGCGTGCCGGTACAGCGCTATGCCAGCGTGGAGCCCGACCTGTACAAGCAGATTCTGAACCGCTGCGTGCTAGGGGGAACCTGCATGGCGGACACGATGGCGCTGGACCGCAGCCGCGGCAAGTTCGACCCGTCCACCTACGTCTGCACGGCCGGCAATACGGCTGGCAGCGCGGCGGGTGGCGCGGCGGGCGAGGCGCCCATGTTCGCCTCGGAGCCCACGCTGAACGACGGCAGGCGCTTGCTGCGGTAGACGAACCGCCGCCGGACTCGTAATCTTTCGCCAATACTCAGCGGCCTGCTGGCCCAGGTGACACAACATGCCCGAGCGTTCCGATCTCGCTTCGCCGATCTTTGGCCGCCTCTCCTGGGAGGCCATTCCGCTCCATGAACCGATCCTGCTGGCGACGTTCGCCGTCGTGGCGCTCGGGGGCCTTGCCCTCGTCGGCGCGCTGACCTACTACCGGGTCTGGGGCTACCTGTGGCGCGAGTGGTTCACCAGCATCGACCACAAGAAGATCGGCATCATGTACGTGATCCTGGGCATCGTGATGCTGCTGCGCGGCTTTGCCGACGCGATCATGATGCGAATACAGCAGGCCATCGCGTTCGGCGACAACCTCGGCTACCTGCCCCCCCATCACTACGACCAGATCTTCACCGCCCACGGCGTGATCATGATCTTCTTCGTGGCGATGCCGCTGGTCACCGGGCTGATGAACTTCGTCGTCCCGCTGCAGATTGGCGCACGCGACGTGGCGTTCCCGTTCCTGAACAACTTCAGCTTCTGGATGACCGTGGGCGGCGCCGTGCTGGTGATGATGTCGCTGTTCGTGGGCGAATTCGCGCGCACCGGCTGGCTGGCCTATCCACCGCTTTCCGGCATCCTGCACAGTCCGGACGTGGGCGTGGACTACTACATATGGTCCCTGGAGGTGGCCGGGGTCGGCACATTGTTATCGGGGATCAACCTGCTCGTCACCATCGTCAAGATGCGCGCGCCGGGCATGACGCTGATGCGCATGCCGATCTTCACCTGGACCTCCCTGTGCACCAACGTGCTGATCATCGCCGCGTTCCCGGTGCTCACCGCCGCCATCACCATGCTGGCGCTGGACCGCTACGTCGGCACCAACTTCTTCACGGCGGACCAGGGCGGCAGCGCCATGATGTACGTGAACCTGATCTGGATCTGGGGCCACCCCGAGGTCTACATCCTGGTCCTGCCCGTGTTCGGCGTGTTTTCCGAGGTGGTGGCCACCTTCTCGCGCAAGCGGCTGTTCGGCTACGCGTCGATGGTGTACGCCACCGTGGTGATCACGGTGCTCTCCTACCTGGTGTGGCTGCACCACTTCTTCACGATGGGATCAGGCGCCAGCGTCAACTCGTTCTTCGGGATCACGACGATGATCATCTCGATCCCGACCGGCGCCAAGATCTTCAACTGGCTGTTCACGATGTACCACGGGCGCATCAAGTTCGAGGTGCCGATGCTGTGGACCATCGGCTTCATGGTCACCTTCGTGATCGGCGGCATGACCGGCGTGCTGCTGGCGGTGCCGCCCGCCGATTTCCTGCTCCACAACAGCCTGTTCCTGATCGCCCACTTCCACAACGTGATCATCGGCGGCGTGCTGTTCGGGCTGATGGCCGGCATCACCTACTGGTTCCCGAAGGCGTTCGGCTACAAGCTCGACCCGTTCTGGGGCAAGTGCTCGTTCTGGTTCTGGCTGGTCGGGTTCTACGTGGCGTTCATGCCGCTGTACTGGCTGGGCTTCCTCGGCGTGACGCGCCGCATGAACCATTTCGACGATCCCTCGCTGCAGCCGTGGTTCCAGATCGCCGCGCTGGGCGCGCTGCTGATCGCCCTTGGCATCGGCTGCTTCATCATCCAGCTGGTGGTCAGCTTCATGCGCCGCGAGCAGCTGCGCGACACCACCGGCGACCCGTGGAACGGCCGCACGCTCGAATGGTCCACCTCGTCACCGCCGCCGCAGTACAACTTCGCGTTCACGCCGATGGTGCACGATGCCGACGCCTGGTGGCAGATGAAGCAGCTGGGCTACCAGCGCCCCGAGCAGGGCTTCATCCCCATCCACATGCCGAAGAACACCGCCGCCGGGATCGTGCTGGCGGGCCTGAGCACCCTGTGCGGCTTCGCCCTGATCTGGCACATCTGGTGGCTCGTGGTGGTGTCCTTCGCGGCGACGATCATCGCCGCCATCGTCCATACCTTCAACTACAAGCGCGATTACTACATTCCGGCCGATGACGTGGTCCGGACCGAAGCCTCGCGCACCCAACTGCTCGCCTCCCATGGTTGAATCGACGATGCCCCTCTCGCACGGCGGCCCGGGCACCCATCCGGCCGCGCCGCTCGACCACAACTACCAGTTCTACGTCAAGGAGGAAGTCCACGCGGAGAACGGCACGCTGCTCGGGTTCTGGCTCTACCTGATGAGCGACTGCCTGATCTTCGCCTGCCTGTTCGCCTGCTATGGCGTGCTGGGGCGGGAGTACGCGGGCGGCCCCACCGGGGCGGAGCTGTTCGAGCTGCCGCTGGTGGCGCTGAACACCACGTTCCTGCTGCTGTCGTCCATCACCTACGGCTTCGCCATGCTCCAGATGCAGGTGCGGCGCAAGGCCGGCACGCTGATCTGGCTGGCCATCACCGGCGTGTTCGGCCTGGCCTTCCTGTTCGTGGAGCTCTACGAGTTCGCGCACCTGATCCATGAAGGCGCCGGGCCGCAGCGCAGCGCCTTCCTGACATCGTTCTTCGCGCTGGTGGGCACGCACGGGCTGCACGTGACGTTCGGCATCATCTGGCTGGTGGTGCTGATGTTCCAGGTGAGCCGGCACGGGCTGATCACGGCCAACAAGCGCCGCCTGATGTGCCTGTCGATGTTCTGGCACTTTCTGGACGTCGTGTGGATCGGCGTCTTTACCTTCGTCTACCTGATGGGAACGTTGCAATGAGCGTGCACGACAACACCCTCGGCGGCCACGCAGACGCGCATGGCCATGACCACGAAGACGACATCGGGCCGCACGCCACGCTGGGCGGCTACCTCACCGGCTTCGTGCTGTCGGTCTTCCTGACCGCGATTCCGTTCTGGCTGGTGATGGGCGACGTGTTCGACAAGACCTCGACCACGGCTGCAGTGATCCTGCTGCTTGGCGCGGTGCAGATCGTCGTCCACATGATTTTCTTCCTGCACATGAACGCACGTTCGGAAGGCGGCTGGAACATGCTGTCCCTGATCTTCACGCTGGTGCTCGTGGTCATCACGCTTGCCGGATCGCTCTGGGTGATGTTCCACCTGAACAGCAACATGATGCCGTCGATGCAGCATTCGGAGACGCTGCCGGGCCCGGGCGGCATCACGCCGCCCAAGGCCCCTTGATACGCTTTTGATACCCCGGCGGCCGCTCAGGCAGCCACTCAGGCGGCCAGGCGGAAGGTAGACACCGCTTCCTTCAGGCGCTGGGCCTGCTCCTCGAGCGAGCCCGCCGCCGCCGCGGCCTGCTCCACGAGCGCCGCGTTCTGCTGCGTCACGGTGTCCATCTGCGTGACCGCCAGGTTCACCTGCTCGATGCCGGCGCTCTGCTCGGCCGAGGCCGCGCTGATTTCCCCCATGATGTCCGTCACGCGCTTCACGGCGCTGACGATCTGCTCCATGGTCTCGCCGGCACGCGCCACCAGCTGCGAGCCGCGCTCCACACGATCCGCCGAATCGCCGATCAGCGACTTGATCTCCTTGGCCGCCGTGGCCGAGCGCTGCGCCAGGCTGCGCACCTCGCCCGCCACCACGGCGAAGCCGCGGCCCTGCTCGCCGGCACGGGCCGCTTCCACCGCCGCGTTCAGCGCCAGGATGTTGGTCTGGAAGGCGATGCCCTCGATGACCGAGATGATGTCCACCACCTTGCGCGAGGACACGTTGATCTCGTCCATCGTATGGACCACCTGCCCCACCACGTCGCCGCCCTGCGTGGCCACTTCCGACGCATTCACGGCCAGCGCGCTGGCCTGCTTGGCGCTGTCGGCGTTCTGGCGGACGATGCTGGTCAGCTCCTCCATGCTGGAAGCCGTTTCCTGGAGCGACGACGCCTGTTCCTCGGTCCGCTGCGAGAGGTCCGTGTTGCCGGCGGCGATCTGGCTGGTGCCCGTGGCAATCGCCTCGGTGCCGTAGCGCACTTCGGTGACGATGCCGAGGATGTTGTCGTTCATCTCGCGCAGCGCCTCGAGCAGCTGGCCGGTCTCGTCCCGGCTGTCCACCTCGATCTGGCTGGTCAGGTCGCCCGCCGCCACGGTGCGCGCAAAGCCCACCGCGCGGTGCAGCGGCCGCGTGATGCCAATGGTCAGCCACCACGCAAACGCCACGCCGATACCCAGCGCCACCACACCCAGCGTGATCAGGCCGTTACGCGCGCTGCGGTAGATGCTGTTGATTTCCGCCGCCGTGGTGTCGATGGAGGCGCGCTGGATGTCCAGCAGCTTCTGGATCTCGGCCAGGTAGGCATCGCCAGCCGGCACGAACTCGGTCTCGAGCACCTTGTTCGCCTCTTCGGTCAGCGCGTCCTTCTTGAGCTTGGTGATCTTGTCGCGCGAGTCGTTGTACGGGTTGCGCACGACGAGAATGCGCTGGAACGCGGCCTTCTCCGCCTCGGAGGTCAGCATCGGATCGAGCTTTTCGCGCAGCTTGGCGATCGCATCGGTCGAATACTTGGTCTCGGCCGCGAAAAAGGTGCCGAGCGAGGGGTCGGCGCTGCGCGCCACGGCGGTCGTGCGGCGCACGCTCGCGTACATCAGCCGGTACCAGTCACTAACCAGCCGTTCCTTGGCCAGCGGCTGCTGCATCATTTCGTGCGTACGGCCGGCCACTTCCTGGAGGCGCAGCACGCCCACCACGGTCATGAGCGTGGATAGCATCAAGACCACGCCAAAGCCAATGCCAAGGCGAACACCAATACCAAGATTCTTCATTTCTTCTACCTGATTGCACACTGGTGGGTGACCGTGCGCGCCCGCATGGCGCCCGGCCGCTCTCTCTCCGGTGCCCCGTCGCGCGAATGGTCGCAAGACCGGACATTGGATGACCTAACGGCATCGGGCAGCAGAAACTTGAGAAATTTCTCAGGGAAAACGCGCATTGCGGACGCTGCCCGCCCGTGGGCCGGTGGCCTCCCGCATGGCGGAACCCAGCGCGGTGCTGTCTTCCATCATTCCAGGCCCGTTGCGGGCAGGATGCGCGTCCGGCGCGGGTTGCCGGCCGAAGGCAGTTCGATCGCCACGCCGCCGCCGCTGTCGGCGCCATGGCCGGTCAGCGCCGAGATCACAACCTGATGCGTGACCATCAGGTAGGGCCCGCCGCGCGGGTCCAGGCCGTCGATCAGGCGGGAGAGCTTCTCGGTCTGGGCGGTTCGTGCGGCGGGATCGGCCTCGAAGAACGAGTTGAGCAGCGGCTGCACCTGGACCGGGCCCAGGTTCATCAGCCGCGCGGTGTCCTGGCAGCGGCACCACGCACTGCTATATATATGGGTCGGACGAACGCCAGCGGCGCGGAAGCCTTCGCCAAGCTTTGCCGCCTGGCGGCGGCCCCGTTCGTCAAGGTTGCGTTGCGTGCTGCAATCGCCAAGACGGAGACCTTTCGGATCGCCCACGCCCGGCGCGCTGGCGTGGCGCAGCACCACCACCACGTTGGGACGTCGCAACGCCTCCAGCGACATCGGCATCGGCTCGGATTGCGCCATCGCGGCCGCGCTACCCCATCCGGACGCCACCAACGACAGCGTGCTGACAAGCAGAATACGGAACATGGCGGCCTCCCTGGCAATGCGCCCCATCCACGATAGGACACCGGCGGCCACGCTGCCCGGGAGCTAGCGCGGCTGGGCGGCGGCCGAGGTCCGGCTGAAGGCGTACGGCACCAGCGCCAGCCCCACCAGTACGCCCGCCGTGAGAAAAATCGCCCCGTAGGAATCGGCTTCCGGCCATTGGCGCGTGTGGCCAGCGTTGGCAATCAGCCCGAAGCCCCACGAGGTCAGCGCGGAACCGAGGAAGACGAAGGTATTGAGCACGCCCAGTCCGCGCCCGCGCGACGGCGCCGGGATCAGCGCGCGGCCCTGCGCCATGACCAGCGGATGCAACATGCCGATGGTCGACAGCAGCGCCATCAGGCCCACGCCGGACACTATCCCGCTGTCCGGCCAGCCCCACAGCAGCAGCCCGCCCACCATCGACAGGACGCCCCAACCGAAGATGGTCGCCTTCAGGGACGTGCCGCGCACCAGCACCGGCAGCAGGAAGGCGGTCAGGAAGCCCGCCAGGCTCAACAGCGTCAGCGCCACGCCGCGCGTGCCGGCGTTCAGATGATAGACATCGGCCAGATACGGGCCGCTCCAGGCGTTCCGGAACGCCGTGCCGGCGGCCATCGCCACGCACATCGGAATCAGCAGCCAGAGCGAGCCCATGCCGAGCAGCCGCGCGCTGTCGGTCAGCATCGCGCCCATCGGCACGTTGCGCGCCTCGGCGTGGCCCTCGTCGCGCACCACGCGCCAGACGCCATAGCAGACGGCTGCCATGAAGATTGCCGATGCCGCCATCGCCGGCCGCCAGCCCACATGCTGCGAGGCCCAGCCCAGCGGGGCCGTGGCGCACAGCGCGCCGACCATGCCCAGTGCATTGGAGCGGCTGACCACGCGCATGTACTGCCTTTCCGAGAGCTGCTCGGACGCGTAATGGAGCAAACCCATGAAGACCGGCGCGCAGGCCAGGCCGAGACCCATCTGGGCGAGCATGGCCACCGTGGCGCTGGGCGCCGCCGCGAAGGCGATGCCGGATACCGCGCCAACGCCGAGCAGCCACGCCGTGGGACGGCCCACCCCGAAACGGTCGAATGCCAGCCCCACCGGAATCTGCGCCACCGCGAAGGCCAGGAAGAAACCCGACGACAAGGCCCCGTAGCCCGCCGGCGAGAGTTGAAAGTCGTGCTGGAGTTCAGGCGCGATCACCGCGAGGCAGCTCCGATAGAACTGGCTCAGGATAAATGCGAACGTGAGAAACGTGATGCCGCGCCGGGCCGTGGCGTCGGGCGTCGTGCTGGGGCTTTCCTCGGGGAAAGTCGAAATATGAGGGCGTTGCAACGCGATGACTCGTGGCTGTCGGGGGAGCAGCCGGCCATTTTACGCGCGCGGTTCGCCCGGTATTCGCAGGATTGCAACAAATCGTGCGAATTACGGCACGCCATTCCGCCTGGCGAAACCTGGAGAGCAGCCTAAGGCCTTGGCGCCCTGAACGTCAGCGGGCCGAGCGGCCGCCGTAGAACGTTCCCGTGCGCGGATTGGAGATGTGGTACGCCTGGCTGATGGCCCAGCGTTGCGCGGCCAGAAAGGCTTCCGGCTCGCGTTGTGTCCAGGCGCTGACCATCAGCGGCGAGGCATCTTCCTCGGTATTGGGGTAGACGGCCGCCCGGTGCACCGCCGCCCTGTCGGGCGATCCGGGAATCGTCGTGGTTCGAATCGTGACTTGCATCAACGCAGTTCCTAGAGCCCAGATGCCGAAAATTATGCGCGGATCGGCGTGACATTGCCATGACCACGTGATGACAGCCACGCGCACATGTATGGTGTGCGTCCCATTGAGGGAGACTGCCGCGCCGGCACTGGCTTTGCGGGCGGTGTGGCGCCGTGGTGACGTGGCGCGCGCGCCACGCTGCCGCCCTGGCGACGCGATCCGGGCGGTCTGGCGGCCCCGCGCGGGCGGCTACAATGCGCCTGCGCCACCTCTCCGGCCCGCCTAACGCGCCCAACCCGCCCAACGCGCTTTCCCCGCCTTCACCGCCTTATATCGTTTTATGCCAATTCCTGACCGGGTTTTCCTGCTCGGCCCGCTGCTGAAGGGGGTGTCCCGCTCGTTCTACCTGACGCTGCGCATCCTGCCCGCCGGCATGCGCGACCCCGTGGGGCTCGCCTACCTGCTGGCCCGCGCGGCGGACACCATCGCCGATACGGCGCTGATTCCCCCGCCGCAGCGGCTGGCGCTGCTGCTGGCGCTGCGCGCCCGCGTGAACGGTGCCGATGACGGGGGCGAGCTGGTCCGCCGACTGGCCGCCGAGGTCGCCAGCCAGCAAACCCTGTCGGACGAAAAGGTGCTGCTGGAGTCGATCGGCCCGGCCCTCGACGTGCTCGACCAGCTGCCCGACGCCGACCGCACCGCCGTGCGCGGCATCGTGACCACCCTGACCGAGGGCATGGAACTCGACCTGCGCACCTTCCCGGACGAAGGCTCCGGGCAGGTGGCGGCATTGCCCGCCATGGCCGATCTCGACCGCTATACCTATCTGGTGGCCGGCTGCGTGGGCGAATTCTGGACCACGATGACGGTCCGGCATCAGCCGGGCACGCTGCCGGCGCCGGCCGACCTGATGCTGCGCCGGGGCGTGCGCTTCGGCAAGGCCTTGCAGATGGTCAACGTGCTGCGCGACTGCGGCAAGGACCTGCGCATCGGCCGGTGCTACCTGCCGACCGAGCTGCTGGACCGGCATGGGCTGTCGCCGCAGGATCTGCTGGACCCGGCCAACAGCCGCCGCGCCCGGCCGATGCTGGCGGAGGGCGTGCGCGTGGCGCTCGACCATTTCCGCGAGGCCATCGCCTACACGCTGGCCATCCCCCGCACGGCCGTGCGGCTGCGGCTGGCCTGCATCTGGCCGATCCTGATCGGACTGGAAACGCTGCTGTTGCTGGTGGACAACGACGCCTGGCTCGATCCGGCGCGTGTCTCCAAAGTCCCGCGCGGCAAGGTCTACCGGGTGCTGGCGGGCAGCCTAGCGTGCGTCATGGTCGATACCGCGCTGCGGGGCTGGATGGAAGGGCTGGTAGCGCGCATCGAGGCCCGGCTGGCCTGAGGACAACCGGGCCCCAAAAACAAACGGCCCGCACAAGGCGGGCCGTTTCATCTGGCATGCAAGCGGTTACTTTGCGGCCTCGGCAGGCGCCTTCTTGGGCGCCTTGGCCTTCTTCGCCGTGCTCTTGCTGTCGGTCAGCGCCGATGCCGTGCTTTGCTTGGCGCCCTGGGTGTACGGGTCGAACTTGTCGCCTGCGCGGGCGGTGTCCGGCACGTAGCCGTCCTTGTTGGTCACACGGGCCGGATCGGGCACGTAGCCGTCCTTGTTCGTGGTCCGCATGTTGTAGTCGTAGCGGTCGGCGGGGTTCGCCGGGCCTGCCGCGAGCACGACGCCCGGAACCAACGTTGCAATGGCCAATACCATGGTGATGGACTTCATCGATGCCTCCTGACGGAATGTAAAAGATCGCGCGTCCAGGACGCACGTGCCAAGCGTAAGCCTAGTCCGATGGGCGCCAATGCGCCATGGCATTTGCACGTGAATTGTTGTAAAGCACTGGCGCGGTGCACCAAGGGCGCGCACGCCCCGCGCTTCACCACCCTATTGCGCCGTCCAGCCGCCATCCGCCGCCCAGGCCGCCCCGCGCACCTCGTCGCCAAGGGGCGAGCACAGCATCGTCACGATCCCGCCCAGCTGGCGCGGCGTGACGAACTGCCCGGACGGCTGCTTGTCCGCCAGCAGCCGGGCCTGCGCCGCCTCGGTCGAGATGCCGTCCCGCGCCGCGATGTCCGCGATCTGCTGCGCCACCAGCGGCGTCAGCACGAATCCCGGGCAGATCGCATTGCACGTGACACCGGTACCGGCCGTCTCGAGCGCCGTGACCTTGGTCAGGCCCACCAGCCCGTGCTTGGCCGCCACGTAGGCCGACTTGCCCGCCGAGCCCACCAGCCCGTGCACGGACGCGATATTGACGATGCGGCCCCAGTTCCGTGCGCGCATGCCGGGCAGCGCGTGGCGGATCGTATGGAAGCTCGAGGTCAGGTTGATGGCGAGGATGTCATCCCACTTCTCCACCGGGAACGCCTCCACGGGCGCCACGTGCTGGATGCCGGCGTTGTTCACCAGCACGTCAACGCCGCCAAAGCGCGCCTGCGCCGCGGCGACCATCGCCGCGATCTCGTCGGGCTTGCGCATGTCCGCCGGATGGTGGATGGCCTGCACGCCAGTCGCCGTGAGGCTGGCCAGCGCCGCGTCCACATCGCCAAAGCCGTTCAGTACGATATTGGCGCCAGCCTGGGCCAGCGCCTGGGCGATGCCCAGGCCGATGCCGCTCGTGGAGCCGGTCACCAGGGCGGTCTTGCCTTGCAGATGATTCAGATTGCTCATGATGGCTTCCGGGGGTCAGACCAGGCCGGTCAGGTAGAACGCGGCGATGACGAAGAACACCGCCAGCGTCTTGATCACGGTGATGGCGAAGATGTCGCGGTACGACTCGCGGTGCGTGAGCCCCGTGACCGCCAGCAGCGTGATCACCGCGCCGTTGTGCGGCAGCGTGTCCATGCCGCCGCTGGCCATCGACACCACCCGGTGCAGCACTTCCAGCGGAATCTGGGCGGCCTGCGCGCCCTGGATGAACGTGTCGGACATCGCCGCCAGCGCAATGCTCATGCCGCCCGAGGCGGAACCGGTGATGCCGGCCAGCGTGCTGACGGACACCGCCGCGTTGACCAGCGGATTGGGAATGCTGCGCAGCGCGTCGCTGACCACGAGGAAGCCCGGCAACGCGGCGATGACGCCGCCGAAGCCGTACTCGGACGCCGTGTTCATCGAGGCGAGCAGCGCGCCGCCGACGGCGCCCTTGGTGCCTTCGGCAAAACGTTCCCGCACAGCGCCGAACGCGGTGACGAGCACCACCACGATGCCCAGCAGCAGCGCGGCCTCCACCGCCCAGATCGCCGTCACGCTGGCGATCTTGGTCTCGATCGGCTTCGCCAGCCCCGGCAGTGAGACGCTATTGGCCGGGCCATACCAGAGCGGGATCATCCGCGTCAGCCAGAAATTCGACACGCCCACCAGGATCAGCGGCAGGATGGCCAGCCACGGCGGCGGCAGCTTGCCGCCCTCCACGCGTTGCGGCTCGTTACGCAGGTTGGTGCCGTAGCCCTCCCCACGCGCGGCAGCCGCGCGGCGGCGCCATTCCAGGTAGCTCAGGCCCACCACGATGATGAACAGCGAGCCAATCACGCCCAGCACCGGCGCCGCCCACGAGGTGGTCTTGAAGAACGTGGTCGGGATGATGTTCTGGATCTGCGGCGTGCCCGGCAGCGAATCCATCGTGAACGAGAACGCGCCCAGCGCGATCGCCCCCGGCATCAGGCGCTTCGGGATATTGCTCTGGCGATAGAGTTCGGCCGCGAACGGGTAGACGGCGAAGACCACCACGAACAGCGACACGCCGCCATAGGTCAGCAAGGCGCAGACCGCCACGATGACCGCGTTGGCCCGCGAGCGGCCGATATAGCGGATGGCCGCGGCGACGATGGACTCGGAAAAGCCGGACAGTTCGATCACCTTGCCGAACACCGCGCCGAGCAGGAACACCGGGAAATAGAGCTTCACGAACCCGACCATCTTCTCCATGAAGATGCCCGAGAACACCGGCGCCACGGCGGACGGCTCGGTCAACAGCACGGCGCCAAGCGCCGCCAGGGGTGCAAACAGGATGACGCTGTAGCCGCGATAGGCGGCAAACATCAGGAACGCCAGGGCGGCGATCACCACGACAAAAGACATGAGGTCTCCAGAATTTGTTCTTGAACCGACGCTGCTGAGCGGCCATGGAAGAGCCGTCGCGCGCGGATTGCCCCTGGCTTGTCAGGCATCGGGGGCGGCAGGAGTGTGCAGGATGTGTGCCATACGCCATATGCGTCCAATACTTCACTTACGGGCGTATTTGTCTCGATTTGTAGATTCCCGCGTGCGATCGAGGCATGCAAATCTCGCTTGTGAGACACTCGCCGTCTCCCCATCGAGACAACGAGATCGGCAGCATGCAGAAAATAGCGGAGCCGGGCGGTGCCCTGCTGCTGGACTACGACTACGTGGCGCGTCGCGCCATGGCCTCGCTGTTCCGCACGTTCGAGAATTTCAGCGAAGGCACATTCGTGGTGGACGACCACGCGCGCGTGGTCTGGATCAACAAGCGCTACGCGGCGCGCTTCGGGTTCTCCAACCCGCAGGAGGCCATCGGCCGCGACTGCGAGCAGGTGATTCCCAACAGCCTGATGCGCGAGGTGGTGACCACAGGCAAGCCCATCCTGCTGGACATCCTCGAGACAGACAGTGACACGATGATCGTCACCCGCCTGCCGATCAAGGACGACGACGGGCGCACGATCGGCGCGGTGGGCTTCGCGCTGTTCGACGAACTGAAGTCCTTGACGCCGTTGTTCGCCCATTACTCGCGCGTGCAGGCCGAACTGGCCGCCGCGCGCCGCTCGCTCGACCAGGCCCGCCGCGCCAAGTACACCTTCGCCAGCTTCATCGGCACCAGCCCGGCGGCGCAGGAGGTCAAGCGCCAGGCCCGGCGCGCGGCGCGCGTGGAGTCCCCGGTGCTGCTGCTCGGGGAGACGGGCACTGGCAAGGAACTGCTCGCGCATGGCATCCACGCCGGCTCGACGCGTGCCGAGCAGCCCCTTGTCACCGTAAACGTGGCCGCCATTCCCGAGACGTTGCTGGAAGTCGAGTTCTTCGGCGCGGCGCCGGGCGCCTACACGGGCGTGGACCGCAAGGGCCGCATCGGCAAGTTCGAACTGGCGAACGGCGGCACGCTGCTGCTCGACGAGGTGGGGGACATGCCGCTGATGCTCCAGAGCAAGCTGCTGCGGGCATTGCAGGACAAGGAGTTCGAGCCGCTCGGCTCCAACCGCATCGTGCGCGCCGATGTGCGCATCATCGCGGCCACGTCGGCCGACCTGCCCGCACTGGTGGCGGCGGGCAAGTTCCGCGCGGACCTCTATTACCGGCTCAACGTCCTGACGATCGAACTGCCGCCGCTGCGCGAGCGCCGGGCCGACCTGTTGCTGTTGGCCAACGCGATCATCGAGGAACTGTGTATCAAGGCCGATCGCAACCCGCCTGGCCTGCGCCAGGACGCCTTGCAACTGCTTGGGGAATATGACTGGCCCGGCAACGTGCGCGAGCTGCACAACGTGCTGGAACGCGTGGTCATGCTGTGCGACGAGGATTCGATCGACGCGGCCACGCTGGCGCCGCTGCTGGACCGCCGTCTGCCGGCGACCCTGGTGCCGGCAAGCCTGGAAGCGCCCGCCGCGGTGGCCGCGGTGTCGACAGATGTCCAGACAGATGCGCCGACAGATGCGCCGACAGATGTGTCGATAGATGTGTCAATCGACGCGCCGACGGCGCCGGCACTGCCCGAGCCTCCACCGCAAACCTACGCGGCGGCGATGGCCGGCTTCGAGGCCGCCTTCCTGCAACAGGCGCTGGACGCCTGCGGCGGCCGCGTGGCCGACGCCGCCGCCCGCATCGGCATCAGCCGCGCCGCGTTCTACAAGAAGCTCGCGGCGCTGAAGCCTGCTTCGGCCGCCTGATCAGGCGGCCTGATCAGCCGCCGATACCGAGCAGTTCCACTTCGAAGTTCAGCGTGGCGTTCGGCGGAATCGTACCCGGCACGCCGCGCGCACCGTAGGCGCTGGCCGACGGGCAGGTCAGCTTGGCCTTGCCGCCCACCTGCATCTTCTGCACGCCTTCCGTCCAGCACGGAATCACGCGATTCAGCGGGAACGAGATCGGCTGGCCGCGCTTGTACGAGCTGTCAAACTCCGTGCCATCGGTCAGCGTGCCCCGGTAGTGGACCTTGACGGTATCGGAGGCCTTGGGCGAAGCGCCCGTGCCCTTGGTCACGTGCTGGATCACCACGCCGGACGGCAGCGTCTCGGATGCCGGAGCGGCGGCCTGGGCAGCGCCTGCGCCAGCGAGCGCGACGGCGGCAAGAATCAGGGAGAGAGTCTTCATGGGAATCTGTCGTGTCAGTGTGTTTGGAAATTGGCGCCGGCAGCGCGATGCCAGCCGGCAGTGTACCCGAGGCATCATCCAACCACGAACAGCCCGACGATGACGTGCGCGAGCGAGAGCGACAGCACCAGTGCAACGAGGACCACGGCAATCCAGCGCCACGGCATCGCGCTATGCGGCTCCGGTTCGGCGACCAGGGCTGGCACAGGCTCCTCCTCCACCACCGCCGGGACCGGAGGCCGGACGCGCGGCGCCGTATCCGGCAGCGGCGCGCCATGCTCGTCCCGCAGCCCGCGAGCGACCAGCGCCGCGATCACGGCCAGTGCGTGCGTGCCGATCTCCGGCGCTTCACGCAGTTGCAGGATCCACGTGCGGCATTGCTGCCCGGTATCCGCGCTGCCGTAATACTCGCGCAGCAGGCTGTCCTGCAGCCAGACACCCCGGCAACTCCCCGACGCGCCCTGCACACGGCTGCCTGCCTGGTCCAGCGCGGTGCAGAAGCAATAGCGCACCGCCTCCACGGCCTCGGGCGGCAGGTTCACCGCCGCGCCCGCCCGCTGCAGGTAGACAAGCCGTTTGCGGGCCTCGCGCTTGAGCCACTCCAACCGCGCCATCGACTTCAGCGCCGGCGACAGTTCGTCGAGGATGCGGAACAGGGGCTGGGCGAGATGGAGCAGGAGATTGCCTTCCCAGTAGTGGGTCATCCCCCTTCCTTCTCCGCGCGGGAGGAGGCCATGGCGTGCCGCCGTGCGCTATCCGCCACGGTCCAGTAGTCGTCAGGCATGGCCGGCCCTTGCGCATGCAACGACGGCACCGGCTTCGCCGTGGGCGCCCGATACGCATAGGGGTTGACGCCATCGCCGCCCCGCCGGTCCGGGCTCAGGTACCGGCCGATATCGGGGTCGTAGACGCGCCGGCCGTGCCAGTGCAACCCGATTTCGTCGTCGGCGAACTGACCCGCGAGCCGCAGCGGCTGCCCGGCGGTGGCGGCCGGGCCATCCTGGGCCAGCAGGCGGCCCAAGGCCGTATAGCGGCCAGACCAGACCTCCGCCCCCGTCTCGTCGGTCAACGCCACGGCAGTGCCGGCGACATCCGTTTGGTAGTGCAGGAGCCGCATGCTCCCGGGCTGCCCACCGGCATCGAGCACCTGGTCGATACAGGTCAATGGCACGTCACCGCCAAAGCCGTGCTTCGTCGGCACATGGAGATAGGTCCGCACGCGGTCTGGCTCGATCATCTGAATCAAGGTGTCGTCGTGCCAGACGAAGCGCGTGACGCGAGGCGGCGTGGCCGGCAAGGCGCGGCCCGGCGCCTGCCGGACCGTCACGGTGCGCTCGATGCAGCGGCCCAGCGGGTCGTATTGGTAACGCACGAGCCTGTCGCGCACGCGCACGGCGATCAGGTGGTCTTCGGCATCCCATTCCAGCGCGATCGCGTCGCGGTTGCCGGACTTCGCCACAACCCGCCCCCAAGCATCGTACTCATATCGCCAGCCTGCAAACTCGGTGAGCCGGTGATCGTCGCGCCGCTGCGGGCCCACCAGGCTCCGCGACGGGTCCAGCTGCGTGCCGGCACCATCCCAGCTAAAGCGCTCGATGCCCAGATCGTCCGTCACGCGCCGCAGCAGATTGCCGCTGCGGTCATAGTCGAGGTGCGTGGTGCCATGGCGATGATCGATGGTCTGCACCACCCTGCCACCGGCGCCGTAACTGACCGCGCGCCAAAGCCGCAGATCCTCGGCTACGATCTCGCGCTCGGCGGTCTCACTGTGCAACACCGCGCGCCACCACAGCGGCGCCCCGACGGCGTCGTAGCCCGTATAGGTCAGCAGGTCGCCCTGCATGCGAACCACTTCGCGCTGCATCGCATCGAAGGCAAATTCCGCGACATGCTGGCCATCGATCCCGATCAACGTGACCGCCCCCGTGTCATCGCGCGTCACCTGTATGGTCTGCTGCTGCGGCAGGAGCACCCCAATCAGGCGACCGGCGTCATCGTAGCCATAGCGCAGCTTGCCGTGCGGGCCTTCCTCGGACAAGGGCTGGCCCGTCTCGTCATGCGTGTAGCGGATGGAGGTTTCTACGATGCCGATGGCCTCGCCCTCGGCCGTGGGCGTGCGTGTCACGGTCTGGAGCCGGCCATCGGCGGCATAGTCGAACCGATAGCGACTGTGCATGGTATCCCGCCCCACGAGACGGCCGAGCGGGTCATACGCGAACGCCTCGCGCCGCATCTGGCCACCAGCACTCGCTGTCAGCGCGGCGAGCGCACCACGGTCCGTGTAGGTGTACGCGTGCGTCACGCCGTTCTCGTCGGTCGACCGGCTCGGGCGGCCCACGGCATCCCATTCGAACGTCTGCACCGCGCCATTGCCGCTCGTGGTACGCACGCGCCGGCCGTGCGCGTCATAGGCATGCGCGATGGCGTGCCCCTCTTCGTTGATCTCGCGCAGGACACGCCCGCGCCCATCGCGCTCCCACGTCCGGCCCTGGCCGTCGGCACCGACATACTGCGTCCGCTGGCCGAGCGCGTTCCAGCCATGACGCTCACAACTGCCATCCGCGCGCGTCAGCTGGAGCGGCCAGCCGTTGCCGTTGCATTCCAAGCGTGTGATGCCGCCCGCCGCATCACGCAGCGCAGCGACATGGCTGTCCGCGTCATAGGTCAGGTCGAAGGTCCGCCCCGCCGCATCGGTCTGCCGGATCACCCGGCCGGCGGCGTCCCGCTCGAGTGTAATCGTTGCGCCATCGGGGCCGGTGCGGCGGACGATCCAGCCGTGCGCGTCATACGCCGTGGTCACTTCGCCTTCCGGCGTGAGGTGCTGCGTCGGCTGGAGACTGTCATCACGAACCCACGCCCAGCTCTGGCCCGCGGACTCTTTCACCATCAGCGGCGCGAGTGTGCTGAAGGTGTAGTGGGTCTGGCGCCATCGGCCGGAAGAATCCGTCTCCTTGACCACGCGCGACAGGTTATCCAGCGTGAGCACGATGCGGCGCTCACCCGGCAGTTCCAGCGCCACCGGCCAGTGCGAGCGGCTGTACTGGAACGCATACTGGCGCCGATCGAAATCGCGAAAGCCGACCACGCAACCACGCGCGTCGTAGCGCCAGTGCGCTGTATGCCCAAACACATCGGTGACGTCGCAGGTGCGCGACGCGGTGTCGTACGTGAACTGTTCGCGTGCCCCGGCATCGGTGCTGCGCTCGACCACGCGCGCACGGTCTCCATCGGCTTCCCACACGTAGCGGGTCACGCCGCCGAGTGCGCCGACCTGTTCGACCATACGCCCGCCCCGGTAGCCGTAGCGCCGGGTCGTGGCACCGGTGCGGTCCTCGACCCGGGCGAGCCGTCCGTCGTCATCGTAGCGATAGTGCGCCAGCATGCCCGCAGGCCCGCTGCCAACGCTCTCTATGGCGGACAAGCGTCTGCCGTCGCCGGAATAATGCATCTGCAATACGTAACCGCACGTGCTGCCAAGCCGGTCCAGCCGTCCCGAGGCGTCCCGGATGCAACCGATGCGCTCGCCGGCATAGTCCTCGATGTACTTGAGCCGTGCGATGCCCTGCGCGTCGAACTTTTCGAAAACGCGATAGCACGGCGAGAAATCGGCCACGACCATCGTGCCATCGGACAGGCACGCCAGGTGCAGGCGTTCGGACAGCACCGTGACGCGCGCGCCTGGCTGCGGATCAGGCACATCGATCATGCGCCCGTGCTCGTCGGTGTAGACCAGCCGGTCGCCCTGGCGGTGCAGCGTCACCTCCCAACGCACGCGCCAGCCAACGCCCAGCGCCCCTTCCACCGCCAGTGCGCCGGAGTAGAAGCGCGACCAGCACAGCGGCAGTCGCGCCGGCAGCGTGAAATCGGTCTCGTGCGCGGGCAGGCAGATCTTGTCGCCAGACAAGACATCGATGTCGCCCCATAGCAGCCCGGACAGCGCGCGACGAACGCCGTACCGCGCCGCGAGCTCCGCGTCGTGGCCGTGGAATCGCCCGACGAAGGGGCGGGTTGCCACGGCATCGATCTCCTTCGTCCGCAGCACATCGAGCAGGCTGCCCAGTTCACTGATGGCCGACATGTCCGCCCTCAACCACCGACGAAGACGTTCGGGGAGCCACTTGCGACCGGTGCGCCACAGCCGGACACGCCGCCGACCATGGAGGCCGGCATGTTGTTGATGAATACGGTGGACGAGCCCTTCGCCAGCGAGCCGCCTCCGTGCAGCGAGCACGTGCAGCTGCTCGCGCACGCAACGGCGGCTGGCACCCCGTTGATGAAGACATTGCCGGATCCTGACGTGATCGACCCTCCGTGGCCGATCGCGTCACCCAATCGCGCAGCTGGCGTTCCCATATGTGCTTCCTTTCAGAATCGAGTGATGCCCCGGTGACAGATGTCACCGGGGCGAGCAGGTTCTCGCCTTCCGCCGTTACGGCTCTGGCGTCGTTGGCGTCGGCGTCGGGATCGGCGGCGTCGGCGCGGGTGGGGTAGGCGTCGGCGTTGGGGGCGTTGGTCCAGTCGGACCGGTTGGACCGGTGGGTCCTGTCGACCCGGTTGGCCCGCTCGGCCCTGTTGGCCCTGTTGGCCCTGTTGGCCCTGTTGGCCCTGTTGGCCCTGTTGGCCCTGTTGGCCCTGTTGGCCCTGTTGGCCCTGTTGGCCCTGTTGGCCCTGTTGGCCCCGTCGCCCCCGTCGCCCCTGTTGGCCCCGGCGGGCCCGGCATCCCTCCGCCATCGGCGCGAGCGCCAAGACCCAGCATGGGCACGACGATCGGTACCGACGGCGCGGCCAGCCCGATCGCAAAGAAGCCTCCTCCGCCACCGCCTCCGCCGCCCTTGTTCTTGCCGTCGCCCGGGTTCAGGTCCAGTTGCGTACCCTGGATCACGACCTTGTTGCCCACGAGCTTGATCGTTCCGTCGCTAGCCATTGTCAGCGAAGCTTCCCCGCAGGTCAGCGACAGGGCCTCGCCGGAACTGACGGCCATCGCTTTGCCGATGCTCACCAGGTATGCGCCGCCCACCGAGTAGGTCGAAGCGCCGCCGACGTTCACCGCAGATATGCCGCCGATGCTCATGGAATACGCGGCGCCGACCGTGTGGACCGATCCGCCGGCCACGTTAGTGGCATAGAGTGCGCCAACGCCGAGGTTGAAGTTCATACCCACGCCCATCGCCAGGTCCATGCCGACGGTTTTCGTCTCGTTCCGCTTGGTCAGGCTGACCATATCGCGCTCGGCCTGCTGGTAGAACTCCTCCATGCCGGCCTTGTCCTCGAACCGGACGCCGTTGTAGTTGTCCGGCCCGCCACCCGGCGTCTGGCTTTTGAAGCCGCTCTTGGTAGCGCTGGCAGGCAGGTCCCAGGGCGGCTGCGTCGCATTGTTATAGAGGCTGCCGGTGACCAGTGGCCGATCCGGGTCGCCGTTCATGAAGTTGATGATTACCTCATGGCCAACGCGCGGGATATAGATGCTGCCGAACTTGGCGCCAGCCCAGGCCTGCACCACACGCACCCAGCAGGAGTCCGACTCATCGTTACGGGCGTAGCGGTCCCACAGGAAGCGCACCTTGATGCGGCCGAATTCGTCCGTCCAGACCGTGGAGCCCGGCGGACCGACCACAATCGCCGATTGCGGACCGTGCGTATTGGGCTTGGCCGTCGTGCGGGGCATGCGGAAGACCTCGTTGGTCGGCTGCACCTCGAGCTCGTTCCGACATTGGTACTGATAGCCGGCGCCCGATTCGTCGGCAATCTCTGTCAGCGTCAGCCTCGATTCCACCACGAGGTACTCGCGGTTCGCGCTGCGGTGCGCGTGGCGAGAGAGCACGAAGGTCTCGCCGCAAGCCACGCCGCGTACATTGCCATGGCCGAACGCGCGCGCCCCTTCCGCGCGCGCTTCTTCCATGCGGACACGACTGATCATGTCGCCATGTCGTGCGTCGGTAAAGTCACTTGGCCACTCGAACACGTCCCGGTCGGCCCATGTGGTGCGACGCGGCTGCTGATTAGCTTGCAGCAGCCTTGCCCGCGAGCGCGTGAAGTCGTAGTCGTCCACTTCCACGCGGCCGGTACGCAGTGCCTCGTGCACAGAGAACGCCGCGATGTGTTCGATATCGATCTTGTCGTCGTTGGGGTGATATTCGATCTGGTGGTAAGCCTCGCTGCGCACGCGGCGGTGTGCCCCGATGTGATCGCACAACACAAGCCGGTGCTTGCCGTCCGAATGCTCGAAGAACCAGTAGATGCCCCATTCCTCCATCAGGCGCTGGATGAAGTTGAAGTCCGTCTCGCCATACTGGACCTGGAACTTGCGCGGATCATTGCGCTCGGATTCGCTCGTCAGCGCATACTTTCCCACGTCGAGCCGCTTCTCCACCGGGTAGGGATAGTCGGCCAGGACGTCGTCGATGATCTCGAGTACGGTTTTGTCCTGGTAGATCTTGAAGTCGTTGGTCAGCGTGGCCAGCCACAACCACGGCCGCAACACCACGCGATAGACGTTATAGCGTCCCTCCTGGTGCAGGTAACCGGCCGAGACAACGAGCCCACTGATCTCCCGCGTGCCTCGCCCTACCTGGGTGCCTGGCCCCTTGCCGCTCCCATCAATCTGGATCGAGAGCGTCATCTCCTTGCCAACCAACGCTTTCAGGTCGAGGTTCGCGCTCGCCGCCAGCGGCAGTTGGTAGTCGTCCGGCGTGCGTAGCTGGACCTCGTACTCAAACAGTCGGCCAAGCCGCTCCGTTCCATGAACCTGCAGGAACTCCAGGGCCGGCAAGCCGGCCACCGTGGGCATAGCCGCGCTGCGGATCGCCACGGTACGATTCTGCGAAGCAACGCCGTTCAAGAATTCAGTAGCCATCTCTTCCCTATGCAATCACAGTCTGTTTCCAACGTCGTCGGCATGGCCGGCGCTACGTGCCCTTCGGGCAGGAAAAGCCCCTGAGAAGCTGACCGGACAGCGCATTCGCGTGCCCGCCCGTCACGAATTCCAGTGCCGCATGGCGGTCGTCGAATGTGAAATCCACGACCATGCGGCTGGCCGAGGCCGTGCCAACTGGCCGACCTTGATCAACCAGCCGGAACAGGGCCCACGGGCCGGACGTCACGATCGTCGACGTATCGGGCCGGATCTTCGGGCTGGCCGACATCCCGGCTACCGCCCCGCCGCGTGGCCCCGGCCATCCCAGTTGGAACGTCACGACCGGGCCATGCGCATAGCGGATCTGCTGGCCGTCGATGTCGAGCGAAAGTTCCAGGATCTCGGGGTCAAGATTGGCCACCCGAGCATCCACCTTCCACGCCATCCGCTTCCCGCCCGATTCGCGGAAGAACGTCTCGCGGATAGCTGCGGCCCGTTCAAACGGTTCCAGGCTCGGGCCGTGGATGGGCGGCATGCCGGGACTGAGCGCCTTGTACCGCCATGGCCGGGAACTGGTATCGACGTTCGGCGCAAGCGTTCGGGTGAAGAAGGCATCCAGCAGGCCATCGGCCGCAAAGATGTGGTGGAAGTCCTCGATGTCCACATCCTGGCTCGCATCCGCCACGAACGGATACTTGCCCGCGATAGCGCGGCGGCACGCCGCACCGACGGATGATTCGAGCTGGGCCGCCAAAAGCGTGCCAACGCCCGCGTTGACCTTCTGCGTTACCTGAACGGATATACCGGCCAGCACTGCGCGGAACGGCGCGGGGAGTTTCTCGGCTTCCAGTTGCAGCATCGTGCCGATGTCGACCGCCGGCGGCATGCTATTCGCCGCTAGCGCGGCACCCGCCACAGAGAGCCGGGTGTACTGCTCGCCCAGCAGCGCCAAGATGCCGCCCAGGTGGAGCGCATTGCCGCCGGAGCCGAGCGCAGCCACCGGCGCGCTGGCGGGAGCCGTGCCGGCGCCCCCATCGGCGTGCCCGGTAACCACCTCGCGCAACGCCGCGAAGCGGTTGTCGACCAGTTCGCGCTCCACGCGGCGCAGCCGATTCGTGCCGCCGAGCGCGGATGCAGCACTGGCCGCGCGCGTCACCGTATGGAGCCGCGACGACATGCCCGTCGCCGTGACAGCCTTTTGCGCGGCATCCATGCCGTCCTCCTCGTCGTCCGCCACCGACAGCGACGTCTCGCGTATGGCAGTGCGGGCCAGCCGTGCCAGCGGGGAATCCGCGGAGGACAGGATGCGCAGGATCTGGAGATCGAGCACTGTGGAACCGCCCTGCTCCGCTGCGTCCGGCATCGCCGGCCGCACGCTTTCCAGAAAACGCTGCCAGTAGTTGGCGTAGTCGATCAGATATTGACGGCGGATATCTTCGGCCAGCGGCGAACTGGCCATCAGCGTGGCGACGTCCTGGCCGTAGCCGGCCTTTGTCTGCAACTCCGTGCGCCCCATGATCCAGGCATCCGCAGGCTGGGCCTTGACAAGGAAGTGCGCCAGCCGCCGCGCAAACACCTTGTGGTAACCGTCATACGTGTAGAGGCCGGGCACGCCCTGCTCCAGCAGGTCGCTGTCCGCGAGCGTCAGGACCGATCCTGCCTGCAACCCCGCCGCGCGCGCCAGGGTGACCGGCTCGGGCGCCTCCTTGGCCATCTCCACCATGGCCCGCTCATAGAGCCGGCGCGGTGCCGGGTTGCTGCTCAGGTAGCGACGTGCGCGGTCCACCAGCAACGCGTTCCGCGGCGTGGTCGGCGACAGGTCGTCGCCATCGAACAGGGCCTGGAGGTGCTGGCGCATCCGGTGGGGCTCGCCGAACACAGCGCTGCTGCTGTCCGACTGCTCCCAGTCCTTGAGCACCCACGCCTTGAACACCGCGGCGTCGAAGTGTTTCCTGTCATACAGCATCAGGTAAGCCGTCAGGGCACTATAGACGCCGTCGGGATCGCCGGCCTCCATCCGCGCATCGAGCGAATCCTCTAGACGCCGCACGACATGCGGCAGTAGTGTCTGGCGCAACAGGATGGCGTAGGTTCGCCCCGAGGCGTCGATGACCGGAGGCGCGGCATAGAGCCCGTATCGGTAATCGAAGCCGGGATTGGCGAGATCGAGCTGCCCGAGGTGCGGCAACTCGGCCGACGCGTTCAGCATGGCGGGCAAGGCCGCCGGCTCGTGCAGCTTCCGATATCCCTTGACCCGTTCATCGAGCGCAGTCACCTTCGCGTCGATGGCCGTAAGGTAATCGCGATTGTTCTCAAAACTCGCGATGAGTGCATAGACCAGCCAGCCACACACCACGATCGACGCCAGATAGCTCGCCCCGCGCATCGCCCGGAAGCGGAGTTCCCAGCGCAGGTTCGGCCGAACCAGGTGGGCTTCCGGCACAATCACCTGCTGGAACAGGTTGTGCAGGAAGTAGCTGCGATAGCCGGACGTCTCGGCGCCAGGGGCACCCGATGTCTCGGCCTCTGCTCCGGTATCGCTGGGTACGGAGCGGATGGCGCCACCGCGCAGCCGCTGGAGCAGCGTGGTCTTGTCGGCGGCAATCGTCACGTCTGACTGCATTGCGCTCGAGAAGTACACGCCGCGCAAGGCGCTGTCGATCTGCGTGCTGTCGTAGCGCGAATCCATGAACACGAGCGACACCACATCGAGCACCACGTCAGCCAGGCACCCGAATTCCGCCGGCAGCGCATACAGGCGCTTGCGGCGTTCGGTCTCGTACTCCTCGATCAGCCGATTGTTGACGCCCGCTTCCAGGCGATCAACGAGCACGCCGATTTCCTCGACGCACTGTTCGCGCAGATTATTGACGCCGCGAACCGTACCGTCATCCGGTGCAGAGACGACAATCCCCCAAACCTGCGCACGGCCTTCGGCAGTCAGCGACTGGAAGTACTCGCCGAAGCCCGGCAGCACATCGACCTTGGTGACGAGCACATACACCGGGAAGCGGATGCCAAGCTCGTGCCGCAGCTCAGTCAGCCGCGTGCGCAGGGTCGCAGCGAGGGCGATCCGCTCGTCGGGCGACTTGCCCAGCAATTCCGAGGCGCTGAGTGCCAGCACCACGCCATTGACAGGCGCGCGCGGGCGGTGCTTGCGCAACAGCCCAAGGAAGCCGATCCACTCCGTCTTGTTGCGCTCGGGTTCATCCGTCTCGCCGGCGCGATGATCGGCGTACCGGCCGGCCGCATCAATCAGTACCGCCTCGTTGGTGAACCACCAGTCGCAATAGGTCGTGCCCTGCGGCGCCTTCAGAGAGACCGCATTCATCTGGTCTGCTTCCGGGAACTCGAGTCCGGAATTCAGAGCGGCAATGGTCTTGCCCGCCTCCGGCGTGCCCAGCATCAAGAACCACGGCAGATCGTAAAGTTGGCGGTCACTCTCAAAAAATCGCTTCAGGCCCAGCCCGCGCCCATGAATGCGTCGGACATGCTGGACAGCCTTGCCGACAATGGCGCCAAGCACGTGCAGTTCTTCCCTTGGCCGAGCAGCCGCGTCATCGGGCGCCGCGAAGATGCGCTTGACGAGGGCATCGTTGCTGCGCAACGCGCGCCACAGACGCCAGGCACCGTATACCCCGTAGGCAATGACGATCAGGAGAATGCAGACGGTACGCGCACCATAGGAAGCCAGTGGACGAACTTCGCCGAGCGCAAGGAGCGGGCCGAGATGCCACAGCAACATACACACCGCGGCTACCGCGAGCGGGCTATACGGCCAGCGCCGCAACCAGCAAACGTACAGCACGACCAGCATCACGATGGCGGTCACGCGTAGCGACAGATCGCCAAGAGGATGATGAGCGCCGAAGGCGAGCCAGGGGCCGAGGAACCAGACGGCCAGTCCCAGCGCCACGACGGCGAGGAACGCCAGCATCGCCTTCGAGAACAGGGGGGAGAAGAAGGTCTTCAAGTTATGCATGTTGGGTCCGCGCTACTGCGTCACCATGACTTCCACGCGCCGGTTGCGGGAACGTCCTTCCGCCGTGCCATTGCTGGCCACGGGTTGCGCATCGCCACGGCCATGGACCGCGATACGATTCGCGGGCGTGCCGCCCGACTCCAGGATCTTCGCCACGAATGCCGCTCGCTTCTCGGACAACGCTTCGTTGCTCGAAAACTCCCGCGAACGGATCGGCTGGCTATCGGTATGACCCGTGATGACGACTTGTCCGCCGACTCGGGCCACCTCCTTTGCCACCTTTTCGAGGGTCGGATACATGTCCGCACGCACTTCGCTCTTACCGGACGGAAACATGGAATCGCCCTTGAAGATGACCAGGCTGTGCCGGTTGTCCTCCTCCACGCTCACGAGGCCGCGCGCCACCTCGTCCTTGAGCAGAATCGACAGGCGGAGCCGCGCCGGCGCCTGCACCGATCCGCGCGGAATACTGTGAATGCGCGCGTGCAACGCGCCCCCGGCTGTGAGCAATTGATACTTGTACCAGGCGAACAAACCGAACACGATCACCGCTGCCACGGCGGCCAGGCTCCATGGCGGCACGCCGCGCAACGCACGCAGGCGGCCCGGCTCGGCGGGCTTCCAGCGTGGGGACAGTTCGACCGGCACTGCATCGCGCGCGCCCGCGACCAGCGCGGCAAGGCGATGCCGCACCTGCTCCAGATGACGCCTGCCATCCTCGATCACGCTGTACCGGCCTTCGAAACCCAGGCCCAGGATGCGGTACAGGATCTCGAGCACGTCGATGTAGGTCTGCGGATCGGCAGCCATCCGGCCGATCAGGAGAAAGACCTTCTCACCGCCGTCGTTCTCGCCTTCGAAGGCAATCAGCAGGCTGTTGCGCGCCCAGGCGCCACCGCCGCCCCATCGCGTGCGGTTGGCGGCCTCGTCAAGCGCTGTGCAGAGGCAGTAACGCACCGCCGCCATGTGCGTCCAATGGAGGTTGGCACGCTCGCAAAGGGTCTGGAAACGGTCCACTTCGCGCGCTAGCAGGAGCCGCAGCGCGCGGATCTCCTCCTGCGACGCCATCGTCGCCGGCATGTCGGCCAGCATCCGCAGCAGCGGGCCAGCCGCTTCCATGAGCGGATTCCTGGCGACCCGCACCGCCTCGAGCCGTCGTTCCACGTCCACTGGTGGATCGAACGCGAACAGCACATCGGCTTCCGTTGGCGACATGGTCTCGCGCGAGACCGCCACCTTCGCGCCAGATGGCGTCTGTACGTCCGTCACGCCGGTCTCGGTGAGAAACGCGAAATCGTCCGACGATTCAAAGTTCCCGGCGCTCACTTATGACGCACCCCCCACAGTTCCATCTTCAGCTCGGGAAAACTGCCGGCGATATGCATGGCCAGTGCGCCCTGCTGAGCGATCTGGTCCCAGAACACGCCGGTCCGGGACAGTTCGAAATAGACGTAATTGGCATTGAACGGAATCTGGCGCGGCGGCACGGGCAGCGGCAGCATCTGGAGCCCGGGCAGGTGTGAGCGAATCAGTTCCGGCAAGCGCTGAGGCTGGCTGATCTTGGCCTGTGCGGCGAACTGCTGTTGCAGCACGTCGGGCGACATCTGCGCGCCGACTGCGAGCACAAGGCTCTCGAAGCCGGCCAGCTCCGTTGGCAGCATTGTCGCGAGGCGAATGCCGTGCGGCTGCTCCACCAGCGGAATTGGCTGCGCCCCACGGATCAGCACCTGGTTCAGCAGGTAATGGACCTCGGTAACGAGTGGGTACAGGCTTTCAAAGAGACGCGCATGGTCGTAGCCCGGCGCAAGCTCCGGTCGCCGCGTTTGGGGGCGGACAAAGGTCGCCAGGTCGCCGGATAGCAAGAGCAGCGCGCGGTAGAGTTCGACGGGCGAGGTCTCGCCAATCTGCCCGATGTGCTCGAGCAGGGGTTCATGCCGGTTGAGAACCTGGAGCAGCAGATAGTCGGCAACTTCGGCAACGGCTCCGCTGCGCCCATGGCTGCCCGAAAGACGATTCGCCAACGCGTCGGCACGCAGCTTCGCCAGTCCGTGCAACTGCGTCACCCATTCCCGCAGCAAGGCGTTGGCGCCAAAGTGCACCACCGGAGGGATATGATCGCGCTCATGAAGGACGACAGACCCGTCTGGCTGCAGGCTCTGGACGCGTGCCACGGCGATGCCGATCCAGGACTGGCTCAGTTCCTTTTCAGGCAACAGCCGCAGCCGCAGGTTAGCCATCTGGACCGGCTTCGGACCTTGTCCGATCGCGTTTGCGTCCCGCAGTGCCTCGTCGAAGGCGAGATACCGCGCCAGCGACCCGGCCTGCTCCTCGAAGATCGTTTCCTCGGTGTTGGCAAGGCGTAGCGGCACAGCAAGGTAAATCAATTGGCCGAGATGCTCGGGCGTGATCGTCAGCGGTGGTGGCGGCGGCGCCTCAGTTGGCGTGTCGAACGGTGTGCCATCGGGAAAGATGCCCGATCCACGCTTGATCGCCACCTTGCCGAAGGACAAAGCGCTCTGATCGATCTCGTACTGGCTGAATCCCCATGAGAACGGACTAAGCGTTGTCACACATCGCTGTGCAACATATTCAAGATAGCGCTCTTGTTGCTGAAACAGCTGAGGGCGCAGGAATAGCCCTTCACTCCAGACAATCTTATTGTGGTAGCTCATGGCAATCAGTTGACCTCAGTAATCGAAACAGCTTGATCGCGTGCCTCGATCTTCAGGGCGATAGTCCTGTCGGGCACCACTGCGCGGTACCAGGCCGCGTCCGGCGCTTCGGGCAGTCGCCACGTCGCGCGCCACACGGATTTGCCCAGGTCGCGATAGCCAACCAGCACGCCGATTGCGGTTGTGGCCGGGTTGGACTTGCGTTCGATACGTTCGCCGGTGCCGGGTCGCAAGATGAACTCGTCGACGGCAAGCAGGTCAGCAGCTAGCACCTTCCTGTCCTCGTTCTGAAGCGTGAAGAAGTCGGCGTTATCAAACGCCGCAGCAGACTTGAGCTCGTAGACGCGCACCACGACCGGCGCTGCGCGACCCTGTTCATCGCTGTTCAGGTGCCCGCTCGTCTCGATATGGAGCTTCAACTTCGACACCTCCTTGCGCGTCGGTGCAGTGCTGCATCCTTGCAAGACCAGGCATGCCGTCAGCAGCAACCACCCAATCGCCATCCACCGAGTGGCGCGAGTGCCTGCCATTCCGGTGGGAGTCAGATCAAAGCGCATGAACATGTTCGATTCGGTTTGGCTGCGCACAGGGCAACCCGGCCGCCGAATCGCAACCGGATTGCACGACAACCAGGAGACTCAGGCGGTGTTCTTCTTGACGTCGAACGTCGCGGTGATCACACCGCCGCTGCCGCCTTGCGCGTTCTGCACCACGTATTCCTGCTTCAGGCGCGAGAACGACAGACGCACGATTTCACGCGGACGTGCTTCGTCCGAGCTGAGGCCAGAGGGGCTCACCTGCGTGACCAGCAGGTCATGCATCGTGAACTTGATGTACTCGAGGGGGCTGCCGCCGGCCTTGCGGACCACCAGGCGAGCCTCGTCGATATGCTTGCCCAGCAGGCAGTACTGCACGAGATTCGGGCTGGCACGGTCGATATAGTGTTCGAACTGCAGATCATCGACAGTGGCCTTGCCAGCGCCGCCGCCAGATCCGGCGTGCATGTTGGATTGCTGGCTGACGTTCCACGACCAGCTCAACACCTCGATCTCGCTCTTGTGAACGCTATCCTCGGACTCGCCATCGATGCCGGTGATCTTCAGGAAGATGTCTTGTGCCATAGTGAGAATTTCCTTGTTCAGTAGATATGACTTGCCGATGGCGGGCTTGTTTGACGAGCCCCCGCCGTGACTCGGAATCGAGATCGCAGGCACGACTTCCGCCGCGCCACGATGCTCAGGCGGCTGCCTTTACCAGCGGCAGCTTGGCTACCAGTCGCAGCGATACCGTCAGGCCTTCGAGCTGGAAATGCGGACGCAGGAAGAACTTGGCCTGGTAGTAGCCGGGGTTACCCTCGACGTCCTCGACCACTACCTCCGCAGCGGCCAGCGGGCGGCGCGCCTTGGTTTCCTGGCTCGAGTTCGTCGGGTCAGCGTCGACGTAGTTCATGATCCATTCGTTGAGCCACTGTTCCATTTCGTCGCGCTCCTTGAAGGAGCCGATCTTGTCGCGCACGATGCACTTGAGGTAATGGGCAAAGCGCGAGCAAGCGAACAGGTAGGGCAGACGTGCCGACAGGTTGGCGTTGGCCGTGGCGTCCGGATCGTAGTACTCGGCGGGCTTCTGCAGCGACTGTGCACCGATGAACGCCGCGTAGTCGGTGTTCTTGCGGTGGATCAGCGGCATGAATCCGTTCTTCGACAGCTCGGCCTCGCGGCGGTCCGAAATGGCGATCTCGGTCGGGCACTTCATGTCCACACCGCCATCGTCGGTCGGGAAGGTATGGCAGGGCAGGTTCTCGACTACGCCGCCACTTTCGACGCCGCGAATCAAAGTGCACCAACCGTAGCGCTTGAACGAGCGGTTGATGTTCACCGCCATCGCGTAGGCGGCGTTCGACCACGCGTACTTCTGGTGATCGGAACCGTCGGTCTCTTCCTCGATATCGAACTCATCCACCGGGTTGGTGCGCACGCCATACGGCAGACGGGACAAGAAACGCGGCATGGCCAGGCCGATGTAGCGCGAATCCTCCGACGACCGCAGTGAGTTCCACGGCGCATACTCGAGGTTCTGCGTGAAGATCTTGGTCAGATCCCGCGGATTGGCGAGCTCCTGCCAGGAATCCATCTGCAGCACGGATGGGGACGCGCCGCTAATGAACGGCGCGTGCGCGGCGGCAGCCACCTTTGCCATCGAGCCGAGCAGGTCCACGTCTGCCGGCGTGTGATCAAAGTAATAGTCGGCCACCAGGCAGCCATAAGGCTCGCCGCCAAGTTGACCGTACTCCTCCTCGTAGATCTGCTTGAACAGAGAGCTCTGATCCCACGCCACGCCCTTGAAGCGCTTCATGGTGCGGCGCAGTTCGTCCTTCGAGATATCCATGAAGCGGATACGGAGCTTCTCGTCGGTCTCTGTGTTGGTGACCAGGTGGTGCAGCCCGCGCCACGCGCTTTCCAGCTTCTGGAAGTCCTCGTGATGCAGGATGAGGTTGATCTGCTCCGATAGCTTGCGGTCGATCTCGCCGATGATGGCCTCAATGCTCTTGTAAGCATCGTCGGACATCGTCACCGCATTAGCCAGCGCCTGCTCCGCGAGTGTCTTGACCGCGTTCTCGACAGCCTCTCGCGCCTGCTCGGTCTTCGGCTTGAATTCCTTGGTCAGCAGCGCATTGAAGTCGGATTTCCGGTCGAGCGTCTGCGCTGTCGCGGCCTTGTATTGCGTGTCACGTGTTGCCATGTCTGCCATGTCTTGTACTCGGTTTCGGTTGCTGTCCTTACTGCGCCTGGGCCTGGTCGTCCGCGTCCTTCGCCGCCTCGGGGCGAGGTGCCTTGGCCAGTGCATTCAGCAGCGCCGGGTCCTTGAGCACCTGTGCAACCAGGCTTTCGGCGCCGGACTTGCCGTCCATGTAGGTTTGAAGATTGGCGAGCTGCGTACGGGCCTCGAGCAGCTTGGCGAGGACATCGACCTTGCGGGCGATGGCGGCAGGCGAGAAGTCGTCGATGCTCTCGAAGGTCATGTCCACCATCAACTGGCCCTCGTCCGACAGCGTGTTGGCCACCGGGAACGCCACACGCGGCTTCATCGCCTTCATGCGCTCGTCGAAGTTGTCGACATCGATGTTGAAGAATTTTCGATCCGCCACCGGCGGCAGCGGATCCACCTGCGTACCGGAAAGATCGGCAAGCACACCCATCACGAATGGCAGTTCGATCTTTTTTTCCGAGCCGTAGATCTCGACGTCGTACTCGATCTGCACACGTGGCGCGCGGTTCCTCGCGATGAACTTCTGTGAACTGTTGGATGCTGACATGGGATACTCCGTCGAATGCGTGGTGATGTGGGACTTGCCGTGAGATCCGCGGACCCGAGCTCCGCCGCATGGGCCTGCGAGAAGCATGGTAGGTCTCGAAGCGGGGCCGCGATATAGGAAACGTTCGAAAGTTCCGGGTCTTGTCGGAAGTTTCTGAGCTAGCGTCAGCGCACCTCAATGAAGAACCAGGTGTCGGCCATGACCGACCCCGGGGTGGTGGGTCCCGTCGCGTAGTACCGCCCAACGAATGAGAGCGACATTAATCCTGTCGGCGACATCGGAAACATCGGCGTCGTGGAGTGATCGCCCACCACGATTGGTGTCCCGTCCGCCTTGAGCAATTGGACCTGGACGTTCTGCGCGGTGCCAACGGATCTCAACCGCCCGTCGACCCTTCTATTGGTGAGGAACAAGACTGCCACGGGCTCTTGACCACCCTCGCACACCAGATTGATCGTGAACATGGTGTCGCCCGCTGTGTCTCCGGCTTTCTTCAAAGCGCCTGTTGGGATCGTTGGCAGGCTGACCTCTAGTTGGGGCGACCCTGAGTGGCGGCAGGTTTGCGTGACGTACTTCCCCGTGAAGTTCAACGCGACGGATGGTTTGCTGCCGTCTGCAAAGGCGGAGGCACACAGCATGGTCAGGCCGACGGCCAAGAGCGCCTGAAGCGTCCGTGGTAACGGCCTCGCTTGCTGTATGACGGGCAACTTAGCGTGCATCTTCATTCTTTGGGGTCTCCGCTCACATCGATTCCACTTCAACTGGCCGCCGCTTCGCAACGTAGTGTCAGGCGCGCTCCCGGGTCTGTTCCGCCATCCACGCTCGCTCCAGCGGGCATTGCGTACGGCAGTTCGCATGACTCGGCCGTCGACTCGCCCCACTGCGCACGCAGTGCGCCGCTGCCCTCCAGGCCGCGCAGGAACGCCAGGCCGCCCTGCCCGACGATACCCATCGACTTGCCATCGGCGGAGAACAAGGCCGTGCCTAGCGGCAGGGGCTCGCCTGCGTGGTCATGCATGGCCACCAGCGCGGCTTTTCCGGTGACGGTTGGCATCTTCACGAGCACAAGGGCGTTGAGGCGCGGCACGACTTGGTCGCTGGAAGTCTCCAGTTCAACGTCGTCTGGCAGGTCGGTCGGATCAATCGCCACCCGGTTCACGCGGTAGGGCGTCAACGAAGGCAGCAAAGCGTAGCCATTTCCGTCGATGCGCGCGCCTTGTCCATTGACGATGCGCCCGCCCTCTGCGCCCTTGGCTTCGACAAGGGCGGCGGCCTGGCCGAGTGGCGGCCCCAAGGTGATGCCGCCTGCGTGCGCGACGATGCTGCCGTCCGCGTTCAAGCCGATCTGGCGACCCCGGTTTCCGAGGGAGGCGTTCGCGGCGTATGTGCCATAACGCGCACGATAGGTGGCGTTGCCACCGAGCTGGTTCGTGTGGTCACCCGAGTTCGACGTGCGTTGGACATTCATGCCGTAGGAAATGGGCGCTTCGCCCGCGGTGGCGCCGTTGAGGCTGGCCTGGAACGCGCTGTCGCCGTGGGTGTCCACCGTGACGTTCGTCGACAGAGAGTCGAAGGGACCGCGCTCCACCGCAGAGTTACGGCCGAGGGAAATGGTCAGGTTCACACCGAACTGGGTATGTTTTGAGCGATTCTGGTCGAATGACTGCTGGGCGTAGATCGTGTACGCCACTCTCCCGACTCCCCCGGTGAAGCCAGCCTGATACTGGGTATCCCTTCCGCGACCGCCATCCCAGTAGTCCTGCGTGCTGCCCGAGAGATACATGGAACCCATCGTGCCGAGTGGCTGGTTGATGCTGAGTTGCAAGCGATTGCGCGTGCGGTAGCTCATCAGGTTGCCGCCCGGATTCCCCACATTTCGCGCATAGATCGCGTCGCGCAGGCTGTAGAAGCCATCTGTCGAGTATCGATAGGCACCCAGCAGCAGGTTCGTTTCGATTGCGGGAATGCGCTTGCTGTAGCTCACGCGCCAACTGCTGCCGGTATGCGAACTGCTCGCCAGGTCCGTGCGCGCCATCGTTACATCGGCGGAGACTGCCCCGACCGGCGTATTGACGGCAAGGCCAAGCAGGCCCGAGCTATACCCCTCGGATGTCAGGACACCCGTGTAACCAGTCAGCATGTTGCTCAGACCACGCTGGATCGTCGCCTGCACCACCCACGGCTCATGCTGAACGAGCTGATCGCGGTACTGACCTGCGGACACGTTGAACCTCGTGAAGCCGGGGCGGAGCAGATTCGGCACGGCGGCAAACGGCACCAGAAAGGTTTGCCGGCGTCCGTCCGCTTCTTCCACCGTCACGCGCAGATCGCCGCCGTAGCCGATCGCCGGCAGATCGCCCAGCTCGAACGGACCGGGTGGAACGCTGGTCTCGTAGAGGATGTCGTTGTTCTGGCGGACGATCACGCGCGCGTTGCTTTCCGCCACGCCACGTACGATAGGTGCGTAGGCGCGCATCGAGTCGGGCAGCATCCGGTCTTCACTGGATATCTGAACGCCTCTTACACTGAACGAATCGAAGACCTCACCAGTCGTGAAGCTGTCACCGAACGTCAGGCGGCTTCGCCAGGACGTGAGATCTCGCTCGACATACGTTGCCAGATTGTTCCATCGCATGCCGCCCACGTTGCTGTTCCAGTCAAGCGTGGAGCGCTGGCGAAAGCGCCATTGGCCCAGATTCAAGCCGAGTTGCAGGCCGAGATATGCACTGCTCACGTCGGCGCCAGATTGATTGGCGCTGTATGTCGTGAAGTTGTACTGGAGCAGACCCGCTTTGATGCCGGCGTCCCACAAAGCAGGGCTCACATAGCCGTACGGCGTTTGCACTATGCTTGCCTGGGGGACGGTGATGTCGAGTTGCAATTCCGCGAGGTCGAATTCGGCCCGTGCATCGGGAACGAGGTCTGCGAGTCGGACACATTGGCCGTCGTCGTAGAAGGCTGCGGATCCCGTTGCATCACCGGTTACGGCGCCGGCGGACTCCACGCGGGATCGGAGTGCCTTGTCAACATCGACGCCCAGACCACGCAGCGCCGCGATGGTGAAGCATGGCTCCGCCACATCACTGTCTGCCATGGCGACAAACTGGACTTCGCGCTGCCCCTGCGCTTTGCCATTGAGCGACAGATCCACGTCGTAGACGCCCGCTGGCACGGGGTTGCCGTTCGTGAAGCGCGAAATGCTGACCACTTGGCCGTTCAGGAACGCCGGATTGAATTGGACCGCGGCAAGCTTGGGGCGGTGACGCCGCGTGCTTCGCTCCCGCGGTGCCGTCATGAGCGTTTCGATCTCCTCGATCGGTACGTCACCTGGCTTCGATTGGACCGCCTCTGCATTCAGTCCGTAGCACCCGAATGCGCTAAGGACCATCACCGTCCGTGCCAACGGGCGCACAGCCAAACGATGCCTCGTACTCATAGAAACATTTCGCCTTGCTTTGATGTGATCACGCCTTCTCAGCGGCAGGATCACCGGCTGACGGCGACTACGGGAAGCGCTAGCGTTGGCTGCTGGCGTTACTGGACTATGGCGGCGTCTTCGACGGTCGCGCCGAAGTCGTTGAGCAGGGTGTAGGCGATTGCCGTACCGCTTGGCGGGGAGACATTGCGATCGCCGACTTGTGGTAGCTCCGCGCTGCCAAATGGAGGGACCATCTTGGGCTGGTAGCCAATGTCGGTGGTGCCAGCTTTGACTGACACGCTGTCGAGTGACACGTAATAGCCAGTTGGATTGCCAACACGCAGCACCTGCTTGCCTTCTGCGTTCCGTGCAGCCGTCCAGGTCAATCCGGCACGCCCGGCGGACGGGTCGTCGCGCAACGCGGCGGGGCGATAGAACAGCTTGATACGCGTGCCAAACGCCAGCTGGAGCATGTTCCGGCTATCCGCATCCACCGGCTTTGGCGGAATCTCGAGGATGTTGAGCCAGTAGACCGTCTCGCGGTCCGCAGGCATTGTCTTGCCGGTGAACTTCACCCGCAGCGTCTGGCCTTTTCCACCTTCTGCGCGGAAGACCGGCGGCGTGATGACGAACGGCACATTGATCTTCTCGACCGGAACCGAAGTGTCACCATCGTCAATCCATGCCTGCACCAAGACTGGTGTGTCCTCGACATTGTTGAGCCGCACGGAAACTTGCCGACTCTTCTCGGGATAGATGACCCGGGTACCGGTAATGACGATCGCGGCCTGGGCCGACATTGATGCCAGCCCCACTGTCGCCGCAAACAGGAAGGAGAGCCATCTCCAGGCATGCATCGTTGATCTCCAGGCGCCTGATTGGCTAGCCCGCGAACGGGCCCAGCCAATCTTCCGCGTGCCTTAGTTGTAAGCCAGGGTAAAGTTCGCGGTGGTCGACACCATGCCAGCGGAAGTTGCACCGGTGGCGTAGTAGCGGCCGCCGTAGTGCAGCGTTGCGGTACCGACAGCGTCCGCGGCCGTCCGCGTCACCTGAATGGGCTTGCCGCTGTCGCCCAGACGCAGCACCGAGCCGTCGTGGTCCAGCAATTGCACTTCGACGCTGCCTGCGGGAGTCGTCGTTGCGAGGTTGCGGGCGTTCCCGGTTTCTGGATTAAGGTTCGTGATCTCCCAGTGCGCCGACACGCTGTTGACCCCGACCGGGCAGTTCTCGATACCGATGCTGAACGGCTTCGAACCGGCGGTATGGCCCTTCGCCGTCAGGCTGGAAATCGCGACGGTCGGCAATGTCACGGTCTGGTTGCGATCACCGGCGGTGACCGAGCAGGTTTGCCCCGTCAACCGGCCATTGAAATTGACCTGGCCCTGCGAGACGACGGCCTGTGCCATGGCGTTCGATGCCGCGCCCATAGCGACCAAAGCGGCGACGGCACCCTGGAGTACTTGCTTGTTCATGAAACGTCCTTCCATTAAGAATGCGGATTCAGTCCTTCCGCTGTTGCTGCAAAACGGCGTTGGCCTAACTCGGATCCCGCCTCACTTCACGACGAGACCATCGTACAAGCCGGCATTCCCGACGCATATATGACGCGTTCGAAAGTTCCCGTTAGTTCTGCGACAGAATTTCTGCCTGGCGCACGTGCAGGCAAAGTGCCGTCGCAGGGGTCAACCTGGCGTCGTCGATATCGACGTCGATATGCGTCAGGACAGATCGCGAGGCAACGGATTCCAGCCAGAGCGCCGACAATCTCGGCAGGATGTGCTGGTCAATAAAGCCGATCAGCGCGCGCGCACCCGTCTCCTGTACAAGGCAACGGTCGATCACGTAGTCGACCACCGCCTGGCTGTAGCCCACCGCGATGTCGTGATGGTCCTGCATGCGCTGCACAACGCGGTCGAGGTGCAGGCGTATGATGTTCGACAGCGAGGCATGCGCCAGTGGGCGGTACGGCACTACGGTCACGCGGCCCAGGAAGGCCGCCGGAAAGGCACTCAGCAGCGCCGGCATCAGCGCATCGCGCAGCGCATCGGGTTCCGGTGCATCCGAGGTATCGGTATGAAAATGGGAGATCAGCTCGGCGCCGACGTTGCTGGTCAGGAGAATCGCCGTATTCTTGAAGTCGATGTAGCGGCCATCGCCATCCTCCATGTATCCCTTGTCGAATACCTGGAAGAACATCTCGTGGACGTCGCGATGCGCCTTCTCCACTTCATCGAGCAGAACTACCGAGTAGGGACGGCGCCGCACCGCTTCGGTCAGCACGCCACCTTCGCCATAGCCAACATATCCGGGCGGCGCGCCCTTGAGCCCGGAGACGGTGTGCGCCTCCTGATACTCGCTCATGTTGATCGTGATCAGGTTCTGCTCGCCGCCATAGAGGGCCTCTGCCAGCGCCAGTGCCGTCTCGGTCTTGCCCACCCCGGACGGGCCAACCAGCAGGAATACGCCGAGCGGCTTCCCCGGATCTGTCAGCCCGGCGCGCGCGGTCTGCACCCGCTCGCTGATTCGATGCAGGGCATTTTCCTGCCCCATTACCCGATTGGCGAGTGTGGACGGGAGGGCCTGCACAGCGGCGACCTGATTGGTCAGCATGCGGCCGGCGGGGATGCCCGTCCAGTCGGAGACGACCTCGGCCACAATTGCCTCGTTGACTTCGGCAAACACAAGCGGCGCCTCACCCTGAAGTGCCGTCATACTCGCTTCGAGCTCGCGGAGCGCCTCCATGGAGGGTGGCGGCTCGGAGTCGCCATCAGGCTCGGCGTCCACGCCTGCACGGCGTTCCATGCGTTCGCGCGCGGACAGCAATGCCTGCGCCGCCTCGCGCTGGGCCTCCCACCTTGCGGTGACGGCCGCATCCTCACCCTCCAATCCGTCGATGCGGGCCCGCACGTCTTCCAGATTCCTGTCGACTTCGAGCCCGATGCGCGCTTCACTTTCCAGCAGATCCAGCTCGGCGCGCGCCGCCAGCAACTGCTGCTGCACGTCCTGCAACTCCCGTGGTCGCGTTTGTTGGGACAGGCCGACCCGGGCGCAGGCCGTGTCGAGCAGGCTGATGGCCTTGTCGGGCAGTTGGCGGGACGGAATGTAACGATGTGACAACGCCACCGCGGCGCGGATCGCCGCATCGAGGACCACCACGCCGTGGTGACGCGAGAACGTCTTCACCAGCCCGCGCACCATATCGATGGCCGCCGGCTCCTGCGGCTCATGGACCTGCAGCACCTGGAAGCGGCGCGTCAGCGCCGGGTCTTTCTCGATATGGCGCTTGTACTCGGCCCATGTCGTTGCGCCTATCGTGCGGATCGTACCGCGCGCAAGGGCCGGCTTGAGCAGGTTCGCGGCATCGCCGGTGCCGGCCTGCCCGCCCGCGCCGATCAGCGTGTGGATCTCGTCCACAAACAGGATTGCGGTTCCCGCACTCGCTTCCGCCGCGGCCAGCACGCCTTTGAGGCGCGCCTCGAATTCGCCCTTCATGCTCGCGCCCGCCAACAGCGCGCCAACGTCCAGGCTCAGGAGCTTTGCGTCGGCCAGCTTCGACGGCACATCGCCCCGGGCGATGGCCAACGCCAGCCCTTCCACGACGGCAGTCTTGCCGACGCCCGCCTCTCCCGTCAGCAGGGGATTGTTCTGCCGGCGGCGAACCAGAACGTCGATCATCGTGCGGATCTCCAGTTCCCGGCCGACCACAGGATCGACCCCACCGGCACGCGCGCGGGCAGTCAGGTCTACGCAGTACTGCTCAAGCGGGGAACCGGCCACCGCGGCGTCTCCCATGGCGCCGGACGCCACGCCGGGCATCGCGGCCGGGAAATCGGAGCTCTCGTAGGCTTGATCCCCCTCCTCAGGCGAATCGATGATCCAGGCCGGCAGCATGGCATTCAGATCCGTCACGCCGATCTTCGCGAACTCGGGGGAAATCGACAGGAGTACGCGCCGCAGCTCGGGCGATTTCAGCAGGGCCGCCATGAGCCAGGCGCCGCGCACGCGCGGGTCGCGGAACTCTAGTGTCGCAACCACCCAGGCGCGCTCGATGGCGATGTCGATGTGGTTCGAGAAGTCGCTGATCGAGCTGGCGCCGGCAGGCAACGCAGCGAGTGCTCGAACCAGATCCGCATCGAGCTTCTCGCGGTCCACGCCACCGTGGCGGCAGATGCGATGCATGTCACTGTCGGGCAGCGCGAGGATCTGGTGCAGCCAGTGCGCCAACTCGACGTAAGGGTTGCCGCGGAGCTTGCAGAACGTCGTGGCCGATTCGATGCTGCGAAACAGCGTCTCGCCGAGTTTGCCGAACAAGGTCTTTCTGGATGTGGTCATGGTGTAACAGAGATGCCGGGAGGGGAATGGGTCCGCCGGTGGGCGGCGTTCAAGGCGAGATAGGGGTGCCGTAGGGCGGCACATCGCGCGCCAGTTCGTGCACGGTGACGTCGTCCACATTGACGAATCTGGCGATGAAGCGGATCGGAATGTCATCCGCGCCGCATTGGAAGATGAGTCGCCGGCACAGCCAGCCGTTGTGCTCAGCGAGGATCCGCGTCATCCCATTGGCGGGCTGAAGCTCTTCATGAAGCGTGCCACCATCCGCCGCAAGAACCGTGAACGCGATGTGACTAACGCCAGACAAGCTATCGAGGTCGCCGAGATAAAGCTCAACAGCCACGTCATGGGAGCGTCGCAGGCGTGCGAGCGCGGTCTCGGGATGGTCTGTGCCGGCCGTGGGGAGATCCCCGCGCAGCGCTTCCGGCGTGGCCGCGCGCCGCGCGAAGCTGACACCCGCATAGGTTTCGTACTCGGCCAGCGTGCGTACCTGACCGAGTCCATACGGACCGAAATCGACGCCCGCAGCACTCACATCATCCACACCAAGCAGGGCGCGATTACGCTCCTGCGACAGCCGGTCGCGCTCGAACCAGACCATCTTCACCAGGCCGCGGGCCCGATTTTCGGGGGTGTGGTCATCCCACACCTTGGCGCGATAGTCGCGCGTGTACTCATGCCAGGCCAGCACACGATGCGGGTGGTACAGGTCATATCCATGGGTAAAGGCCCGCACGGCAATCGAGATTTCCTCGCCGTGAAAGAAATACTCGGGATCGTGCTGGACATTCGTCGCGAAATGGCCATCGGCGAAGGCAAAGTGCCCGCTATAGAAGCGGGCTCTGAGCGGCTTTTCCAGCGCCTCCCAACCCGGAATCCGGCGCGACGCCACAAGCAGCGCCCCGGCTGCAATGAACCGGTCGAAGATGAGGAAGGTCGGATGCTCGCCTCGGCACGACGGGTCTTCGCCCCGTGGCTCGAAGGCCGGCAGGTAGGCCGTCAGCACAGGCCTCGCGCTTTCGTCGCGCAGCGACTCGAGCATCTCGATGGCCATCCCGTCCCAGCCGTGGACGAAGCGATGGTGGGAGTCGATCTGCAAGGTATAGTCTTCGCCAGCGTACTGCTGCTGGATCAGGTTCCGCGCCCAGCAGGCGCCCTGGCTTTCCATCGCGGGCACATCGATCAGTTCGACCGCCGCTTCCGCCAGCACCAGCCGATGCACGGTGCGCCCGGCGCGCATCACCACTTGCCAATGCGAGAAGCCATGTGCGAAGAACATGCCGATCATCTCGTCGAGGCCGTGCTGCCAGCACACCACCACGCGCAGCCGATCCGGCCGGGAGGCCTGCCTGACCAGGCTGTGCAAGGTCGGGATCAGTTGGGGATCCCGATAGCTTGCCATCTGCACGAAGATTCTCTCGGCCATCACGTTGCCAGCCACCGTCGCCTTCAGTTGACCGCCATGGTGAATACGGCTGTGGCATTGATCAGACCGGCGGTCGGGGTCTGCGTCCCGGTGCGTAGCACGGTGGCATCAAGGTTGTATGTGAACAGCTTGCTGTTGCCGGGCTTGGTAATGACGCTGGCGTTGTCGTTGGGCCTGAGTACGGTATCGCTGTCTCGATCCTTGACCCTGATGCCAAGGTGCTGCGCGCCTGTATTCCTGAGCAGCGAGGGATTTTCCGTGTCCGGCGTGCCAGTAAGCTTGGCCGTGATCGAGCTCGGGGACGCAGGGCCGATACAGGTCACTTCAAAGTTGATGGGTCGCGTAGGCCCCACGGTCTGCGAGACACTGTTGGCGCCAAACGTACCGAAGTCGATGTTCCGGGTCGGTGTGCTTGGGCTACAACTGGGCAACACGTTGATCCGCGTACTGCCGGTGGTGATCCGGATGACCGGTCCGCCCGCGCCATCGCCCATGGCCGTGGCGATATCCCCGGCGCCGAACGTCGACGAAACGTCCATCTCTCCGGTCTTCACAAAATCGATCACCATCCGCAGCCCCGAGCGGAAGCCGGGAAAGTACGGTTGATTGGGCTCCGCCGGCCCGAAGTTCACGATGAAGGGAAATGTGCTGACCGTCCCGGAGCCTCGGACGTAGCTGAGGCGCATGCCGATACCCTTCATGCCGGATTCCACCACCCCCGGAAATGCGGTGCCCTGTTTCGGACTCACGAACGCATAGCGAACCTGCCCGCCGGTGCGCCAGTCACAGTTCAACAGGGCGGTGCTGCTTCCCAAGCTCGGGGACGCCCCGCTGCCAAACGTCTCGCCAACCGGAAGGTCAGGCTGGACATCGATGGTCGACGGGAAGGTCACATGGAAGCTGATCTCCTTCTGAATGACGTCGATATTCGGAAGCCCCTTCACGGTCCACTCGTCGATGTCCGCCTGCGTCACCTGGCTGCAGGCCGCCATCGCGCCCGCCGCCGGCAACAGCAGTCCAAGCCCCAGCAGCACGGCGAAACCCTTGGTATAGCCTTTCATCACAGTACCTATCGAGATTGCGGGCGACACCGCCGGCTGGCCGGCGTGTCGTCCGATGCGTTAATGGGCGTGCCAATTGGAGCCATTCAGTTGTCCACGGCATCCCACTTGGACAGCAGTTCAAGTGGGATGCTCTGTGCGAGTTCGGAGAATCGCTTGCCAACCATGCGCTCCGCCTCGCGCAGCATCACGGTCACCGGGCTGCTGGGCTCGTTGTCTTCAAACCACTCCCGCACTTGCCGCATCGTGGCGAGGGCGGTCCAGCGGTCCATCGTCAGGGCGGGGGGGGGCGGTGTGTGCGGCGCAGCCGTCGTCGTCGCATACTCGATGGGCTTGGGAATGTCCGTCGCGGTTGAGGGCGCGATAGCGCTGGATCGCCCAGCCCGCGTCTCGGCGACGGGTGCCGTCGACTGTGCTGGTGGCACAGCCTCCACCAGGCGCTCAATCTCGCTGAATGGCTGCAGCAACCGGGAAAGGGGGTCGAGGTTGGGCGCGTCGGCCTTGAGCCCGCTCTCTGCCCATGCGGCGATCTGTGCCAACCGGGCATGGGCTTCGCCGAGCGCGAGCACGACCGCTTCGCCGCGCGCAGCCAGTTCCTTGAGCATGCGCGTCACACTTTCGGGCGACAGCGCATCCTTCTGACGCGGCAGCGCAAGTGCTTTTTCGATATCGCGCAACTGCAACTGCGCGCCGGCCGCCTTGGGTAGCGGAATCTCGCGGACATCGGCCAGCGCGCCTTCCGCATCCGCGAGCGCGGCGAGCGCATTGGCGAACGTGATGGGATCCCATTGGCCGTCGAAGTACGGCAACGGATGCAGCCCGCTGCCATATCGTTCCAGCAAAGACTGGAGGAAGACCATCCCATCGCGCAGGCCCGCCGCGCCGCGCTGGCGCACCGCGGCACGCAACAGGATGATGGCCACCCGGAGGTCCTTGGTGCGCGCCAGCAGCGCCTCGCACTCTCGCTCGGCCTCGGCCCAGTTGACAGAGGCCGGCGTCTCGACGAAGTCACCGTATTGCACGGGCGCGGACGGGGCGACGGCGGCCTGGAGCATGATGAAGGCCGGATCGTATTCCAGGTCATCACCACAGGCTGATGCATCCGAAGCCGGTTCAAGCAGGTCGTCGTAGCGCGACGTTTCGGCAGGTGCCAGGTTATGCATTGTCATGGGGAAGTTCTCGGTCATGCCGCGTAGATCTCCGGCTCGAAGACCATGCCGGACACGGGTTGCGCCGGGTCGCACTCGCCCAGCCAGGTCGAGTGCCCAAGCCGTTGACGCCCGTCCACGCGCGGTGCCGGCACTTCCTCCGGCTTGATCAGCAACTGGATCTCCCAGTCGTACTCGTAGCCGATGAACGCACGGACCCATTCCACCAGCGTGCATAGATCTTCGCCACGCGGCGTGAGCCGCAGGTAGCGGGAGAAATCCAGCGGGCCGATCACAAGACGGAACTTGTGCTGCCGGTCTGCAACCTGCTCGCCGAGCATGGCCGATTCGCCCATGAAAGACGAGGCGCCGGGCATGCCGAGTCGGCAATGGCCGGTCTCATCGACTCGGATCCAGTGCGGCACGTACTCCTCGACGGCAATCGGCACATCGAAGTATTGCGACAGCGTGGCCGCGAGGCCCTCAGGGTTGCGCGACTCGCGCACAATGTGCGCCGAGGCGCCGTAACGCGCGTGAGTCGGCAGGCAGCTCTGGCGTGCCTCGGCCTGGTCCGTGCCCATCAGGCTGGCGATGTAGAACGAGAACCGCTCCTCGTCGGGCCGATCGAGCGCGGCGGTGGACTGCCCCGCAGCCCAGGCGCGATAGAACAGCGCCAACGCGCGATGGTGGAACAGGTCGGCGAAGTGCTCGAGCGTCCGGTCCTGGAGCGCGACGGACCGGTGATAGGCCAACTCCGTGGCATGCAACGGCAGCGGCCCCTGCGGGCCCCAGATACCCAGCCCGAACAGCCGGATGTCGAGCCGGCCGTGCCGCGTGTCGAGCGAAGCAACCTCCCGCGGCGGAAAGGCAAGCACTGGACGCTGCCCAATGCGGTACGTTTCCTGTGACGGCAGGTCGGCTTCGCCCGGCGCGGGACGGCTGGGGTCACGCGCGGCGATTGCGCGCATCAGGCTCAAGAAGCCTGACCTCCATGGACGGTCCTGATCGAACCATGCGCGCATCGCATCCGGCTGCAACGCGGCGTTCGGAGGCACTTTCACAGGCCTATACGGCACCGCGACCTCCCATCCGGGGTGCCCAGCGCGTGATCAGGCCCCGTTGCATCGAATGCAGTTCGGTTTCTGAAAAGACGTTGATCGCCACGTGGCGCGCGAGATAGTGCTCCAGGATCAGGCCGAACAGGTAGGGGCTGGCCCCGGAAAATCCGCTCTCGTCCACCGTCAACTCGCAACGCACGCCGCGCCCGTACACCAGTAGGCCATGGCCTGGCAGGCGACTCACCACGGGCTGCGTCTTTGCGCCGACCAGACTCTCGACCTGCGCGATCTGCTCCCGCTCGCTGTGGGTCACGAACAGTCGCAGCATGTTGCGAAGCGCCTGCGCACCTTCGCCGTGATCGAGTTCCGACAACGGCATGTAGTTGAAACTGAGCTGGCGGATCAGCCGCCATGCCGCTTCGTCGCTCGCGTAGGGCGCCCGCGGGGCGCTCGGCGCATGGACCAGGCTGACGGCCTCGAGCGGTACCGCATCGGGCATGGTCAGATGGGCCCCTACGCCGCGCGGCATCAGGCGCGGCAGGTCGCGGTTGGTGACCCACGCCTCCACGGACAGGTAGCGGATGTCGTCGGCATATGGCGCCTCGGCCTGGTCCACCAGCGACAGGAAGACCTCCGTGCCGATATAGGCCGTGCGCGTGCCGTACTTGCGGGCGTCGCCGGACAGCATTCGCTGTTCCCGCCGCACCGAGAAGTACCGGCCATAGTTGCCAAGGTCACTGTGCAGGGTCTGGTACAGGGGATTGAACTGGATCTCCGTCGACGTCTGCGCCATCTGCCCAAAGACGCGCGAAACCGAGTAGACCTCGTAGTCACGCGGACGTGCGCGATCGACCACCAGATGGAAATCCGTCAGGCTGCGGTCCACCTCCACGCGGTCCGTGCGCCTGGGAAACAGGTTGACGATCGGCGTACAGAACAGCAGGAAGCGGCTGCCATCGACATGCACGCCGAGTTCGTCGGGCATGCGGTCCAGCAGCAGCACGATCTCGGCCTCCTTGCCGTCCACACGGGATAGCCCCTTCGCCAGATCCGTCAGCACGAAGAAGTAGAAGCGTTGCCGGCACGAGAAATACTCCTGGAGCAGGTTGTGCCCGCTGAACTTGTTCCAGCGCAGCGGCAGCAGGCTCTGCTCCGGCTCAAAACCTTCGAGCGCTACCGGCGCCCTGGACACGACGTGGCTCCGCTGGTGATCGGTAACTCCGTCCGGCCGCACCACGGACGCCACGGCGCCCGCATGGATCAGCTCGAACAGATGCGAGGCGATACGCTCGTCACCGTCGATATAGAGTGGTAGCTGGTCCAGCCCCTTGATCTCGTTGAAGCGGATATCGCCCACCGTACGCAAGCGCAGCCGCAGCGCACCGCGCAACTGACGGTGGCGGAGCAGATGGCCGGTTTCCGGAAGGTCCGGCGGTACGGCGGTCAGCCGCGCATCGGCGATCTCGATTGGCCAGAGCGTCACGTCCTGGCCGGTGCGGAACTCGCACGCGGTCTGTTCGCCGGGCGGTACGGCGGAGCGCATGACGCTATGGCGCGCCACCTTGAAGCCCTGGCTGAACTCACCCTCGCGCAGGCTCGGATGCAGCCGCGCCACCGCCATCGACGGCGTGGGCGCCACGTAGTTCGGATAGACGACTTCAAGCAGCCGCTGGGTGAAGCGCGGGAACTCCGCATCCAGCTTCAGGTGCGTGCGTGCGGACATGAAGCAGAACGCCTCGATCATCCGCTCGACATAAGGATCGGCAACTTCGATGCCCTCCATACCCAGCCGGCGCGCAATCTTCGGATGCTGTGCGGCGAACTCGCCTGCCGATTCGCGCAGGTAGGTCAGCTCGCGGTTGTAATACTCGAGGAACTTCGGATCCATGTCAGCCTGCCGATCCCGGGGTATGGCCTGACTGGAGCGAGACCTTGCTCAGCTCCAGATCGAAGACGCTCTGGATGCGAAATTCGAGCGGATAAGGCGTCCACTGCATCAGCGCCTCGATCTCGAACATCATCTTGTTGTAGCGCCGTGCGGACGTGTCGCGCAACGGACGCAGCCGCACCGTGTCCGGAATCAGCCGGGGCTCGAAGCGGGCGATCGCGGTACGCACCCGCTCCTCAAGCCGCTCCCAGGTCATTTCCGTGGCGAATCCGCCGGAGAGCGGTGGAATGCCGTAGTTGACGACCGAATTCACCACCTCGGGATACGCCTCGGCATCGAGTTCCTCGTTCAGGTTGGTGGTATTCAGCAACAGGCCCAGATCGCGCTGGATGATGCGACGCATGCCGCGTTCGTCCGGGGCGTAGGCCTCGGACGGCTCGCTGCGCTGCTGCGGGGCATCGTCCTAGAGGCGATCCAGCAGGGAGGGGAGGTACGCGTTGCGGAACCCGCCATCACGTGGTGGCATGGCGATCTCCTGTATCGTCGGACGTGTCCGTGGCGATCTCCGGCATGGTGAGCCAGCTATCCATGCTCGATGCATGGTGCTCCTGGCGTGCCAGCAGCGCGAACTGGCCAGTGCGGCGAGTCTGCAGATTGCGGGCGGCGAACAGTCTCAGGATCTCGTGCCGGGGCGGCGGCGCAAACAGTTGCTGCGCGCCAAAGCTGTCGAGGCCGTCCAGCACACGGTCGATGCGGCGTGGCCCCAGCAGGTCGTCGAACAGGCAGACGGCGGATGTCGTTCTGGTATTCAGACGCAGCGGATCGGGAGGTAGCGGACCCGATGCGCATCCGGCCCCCAGGCGCTTGAGCCGCTTCGGCTCCTGCCCGCCGGACATCAGCGCCTCGCGGTACTCGACAGCAAGCTGCCCAAGCACATCGGAGGCGTCCAAGTCGGCGATCGGCTGGCTGGCGTCGGAAGAGTGCCGTACCAGCGATGTATCCGGCAGCGAACGCACATCCTGCGCGCCACCCATGGCCAACGCGACCAGGTCGCTGTAATCGGAGGACGCGGACACCGTGCCCTCCTCGCGTGCTGCATCTGTTTCGTTCATGGCGCCGTTCGAGGCTGGAAAGACGTTTCCCAGAGATCGAAGCCTAGCAAGCCCGCGCCCAGCAATCTATTGAACTAGTCCGATTTTTCCAATCCATTCACACGATTCGCGCTGGCGGCTTGACGACGTCCGCCGTCAGGCCGCGCCCGACGCGCTGGCCACGAGCCCGACCTCGTTCGCGTACCGGTACAGGTCGCCGTCACGCTCGATGCCGAGCTTGCGCATCGCGTTGAGCTTTTGCGTGCTGATGGTCTGCTTGGTCCGCCGCAGGATGCCCGCGATCTCGGAGACGGTCATGCCGGAGACGAAGAGCCGCACCACCTCGAGTTCCCGCTGGCTGAGCCCGCTCAGGCGCGTCTCCGCGCCATTGCCTTCCGTGACCGGCCAGGCCTCCAGCAACGACTCCACGCGCGGCGAGACATAGCGGTCGCCGCGGTGGGCGGCATGGATGGCGGGCACCACGTGGCCCGGGTCGTCGGACTTGCTGACCACGCAATGGATGCGCTGGCTGAACAGCGAGCGCAACACCATCGGATTGTCCATCATGGTCATGACCACGAGCTTGAGTGCCGGATAGCGGCGCGAGAGGAACGAGATCAGCGTACGCCCGTCGCCATACTCGCCACCGGGCATGGCGTAGTCGGTGACCAGCACATCGCAGGGCGTGCGTTGTAGCAGATCGACGAGTTCGGTCGAATTGCGCGCGTCGCCCACGCAGGTGATGGTGGGAACGGCGGCGACGACATGGCGGTTTGCCAGCGTGAGCACAGGGTGGTCATCGGCAAAGATGACCCGGATACCATAGCGACTCATAAGAGGCCTGATGTATTGCAATCCCCTGCTCGGCCAGCGGGGGCCTTCCTGTGGCCTTCGGCATGCTCGCGCCATTCCGCCACGATGCGCTGCCGGATCTTCGGGGAGGCCAGCAGGAATTCGTTCATTTGCGAGATGAAGATCTTGCGTTCCCCCTCACGCAGGAGAGCGAACGATACGAGCGTGCGCATCAGGTTTTCCCTGTCTCCCATTGTTGAATCCCCAAAGTAAATCCATCCTGCTTCATATTGATTGCGACATGCAAATGCGAATGGCGTGCCTGGCTAGGCAAGTATCTCGTCACCTTACCAACCAACGCGGCTTAGCGATATAGGACAAGTCCGAGAATCCCCAAGAAAAACGGCGTCAGCCAAGCGCGGCGGCCGCGCGCGGGTCGCGCCGCGCCAAGCGCACCAGCAGGTGGTCGACCTCCGACCTGGCCGTGGGCGTCATCGCCGCCGCCGGCTTGCGCTGGGCGGCAGAGGTCAGCAGGCCGCGCCGCATCATCACGTACTTGCGCACCGCCAGCCCCGCGCCGGGCTGCTGCTCGTAGCGCAGCAGCGGCAGGTGGGCATCGAACAGGTCGTGGGCTGCCTCGCGCTGGCCGGCGGCAGAGAGGCGCACCACGTCGCAGAGCATGTCCGGGAAGCAGTAGCCCGTGTTGGCGCCGTCGGCGCCGCGTTCCATCTCGTAGTCGAGGAACAGGCCGTTGTTGCCGCAGAGGATCGAGATATGGCGCATCGAGCCATCCTTTTCGAAGCCGCGCAGCGTCGAGATCTTTTCCAGCCCGGGCCAGTCCTCGTGCTTGAGCATCACGCAGGAGGGCAGTTCCTGCACGATGCGGCGGATCACGCCGGGCGTCATCTGCACCGAGAAGGTCAGCGGATAGTCCTGGATCACGAACGGCACGTCCGCGCCGATGGCCTCCACGGCCTGGCGGTAATAGCCGACGATCTGGTCATCCGTGCGCAGCGTGTTGGGCGGGGCGATCATCACGCCCGCCGCGCCGCGCTCCATCACTTCGCGGGTCAGCGCGCGCATGGCGGCAAACCCTGGCGCCGACACCCCCACCACCACCGGCAGTCGCCCCGCCCGGCGGATCATCTGCGCGGCCACCTCCACGGATTCGGCATGTTCCAGCTTGGGCGCCTCGCCCAGCTGGCCCAGCACGGTAATGCCGGTGGCGCCACAGGCGAGGTAAAAGTCGGTCAGGCGGTCGATCGAGGCGATGTCGATCGTGCCATCGTCGAAGAACGGCGTCGGGGCGATGGGGAAGACGCCGCGTGCGTCAGCGGTCAGCGCGGTGAAAGCGGGGGAAGGCATGGTGGCTCCTGGATGGATAGTCAGGGAAAGCGAGCGTCAGGGTAGCCCCAAGCGGCGCCCCCTTCAAGGTCATGGGATTTGTTAGCATCACGGCATGGATGTCAGATTTCTCCAAAGCTTCGTGACGGTGGTGGATGTCGGCTCGCTCGCCGAAGCGGCGCGCCGGCTCGACCTGACGCCGGCCGCCATCGCGGCCCGGCTGCACGCGCTCGAGGAGGAGATTGGCGTGCCGCTGGTGCGGCGCGCCGGCCGCTCGGTGGTGCCGACCGAGGCCGGCATCCGCATTCTCGAGCGTGCGCGGCAGGTGATTCGCGATGTGCGCGACATGAGCACCGTAGCCAGCGGCGACGCCTCGCTCGGCGAATTCCGGCTCGGCTCCTTCGTGACGGCGATGGGCAGCATCGTGCCGCCGCTGCTGGGCCGGCTCTACCGGCGGCATCCGGACGTGAACCTGTTCGTCAAGCCGGGCCGGTCGATCGAACTGTGCGAAAGCCTCGTGCGCGGCGAACTCGATGCCGCCATCGTGGTGGAACCGCAGTTCGCGGTGGCCAAGGGCTACCAGTGGGCCGAATTCATCGCCGAGCCGCTGGTGGTGGTGGCACCCGCCGCGCTGGCCGGGCAGGACCCGCACGCGCTGCTGGCCACCCAGCCGTTCATCCGCTACGACCGCTCGGTACTGGGCGGGCAGCTGGCGGACCGCTACCTGCGCGACCACGATATCCGGCCGCACCAGCGGCTCGAGGTCGATGGCCTGATGGTCATCGCCGCGCTGGTGAGCGAGGGTCTCGGCGTGGCGCTGGTGCCGGACTGGGCGCCGATGTGGGACGGCCCGCTCAAGATCGCCCGCCTGCCGCTGCCGGACCGCGCGCCGGTACGCCGCGTGGGCCTGATCTGGGCCACGCACGGGCCGCGCGCCTCGCTGGCCGAAGCCCTGCTCGACGAGGCCCTCGCGCTGTTCCGGACCACCCGGGCCTGACACGCCCCTGACACGCCCCTGACATCGCCCTACTCCGGCGTCTTGCCACGGGTCTCCGCCGCGCGCAGGAAGTCGAAATCCACCCCCTGGTCGGCCTGCGTCACCGTCTGCAGGAACAGCTTCAGGTAGCCGCGCGGCGCGCTCGGTTCGATCCAGTCCGATGCCGCGCGCCGCTGCGCCAGTTCCTCGTCCGATACCAGCAGGCTCAGCTCGCGCCGGCTCACGCTCAGGCGGATGCGGTCGCCGGTGCGCACCAGCGCCAGCGGGCCGCCCACGGCGGCCTCGGGCGTTACATGGAGCACCACCGTGCCGAACGCGGTGCCGCTCATGCGGCCGTCCGAAATCCGCACCATGTCCTTCACGCCGGCGCGGGCCAGCTTGCGCGGAATCGGGATATAGCCAGCCTCGGGCATGCCCGGCGCCCCCTTCGGGCCGATATTGCGCAGCACGAGGATGTCGTCTGCCGTCACGTCGAGGTCATCCGAATCGATCCGCTCGACCAGGTCCTGCGAGTCCTGGAACACCACCACACGGCCTTCGTGCTCCATCAGCCGGGCATCCGCGGCCGACTGCTTGATGATGGCCCCGCCTGGCGCCAGGTTGCCGGCCAGCACGGCGATGCCGCCCTGCGGATAGATCGGCGCGGCCATCGTGCGCACCACGTCCTGCGCGAAGCCCGGCCCAGCGGCCTCGATCTCCTCGCCCAGCGTGCGGCCGGTCACCGTCAGCGCGTCCAGCCGCAGCAGCGGCTTCAGCTCGCGCAGCAGCGTGGCCATGCCGCCGGCCTTGTGGAAGTCCTCCATATAGTGCTGGCCGCTCGGCTTCAGGTCGAGCAGCACCGGGGTCTCGCGGCCCATGCGGTCCAGCGCCTGCATGTCGATGTCCAGCCCCACGCGCCCGGCGATGGCCGCCAGGTGGACGATGCCGTTGGTGGACCCGCCAATGGCCAGCAGCACCCGCATCGCGTTCTCGAACGCGGCCGGGGTCAGGATGCGGTCGATGGTCAGCCGCTCGCGCGCCATCTGCACCGCGCGCGCGCCGGTCAGCTCGGCAATGCGGATGCGGTCCGCCGTGACGGCGGGCGGCGTGGCCGCGCCGGGCAGGCTCATGCCCATCGCCTCGGTCAGGCAGGCCATGGTGCTGGCCGTGCCCATCACCGAGCAGGTGCCCACGCTGGCCACCAGCTGGTTGTTGACGTCGGCGGTCTCGTCGGCATCGATCTCGCCCGCGCGGAACTTGCCCCAGTAGCGGCGGCAGTCCGTACAGGCGCCCACGCGCTCGCTGCGGTGCGAGCCGGTCAGCATCGCCCCGGTCACCAGCTGGATCGCCGGCACGCCGGCCGAGGCGGCGCCCATCAGCTGCGCCGGCACGGTCTTGTCGCAGCCGCCAATCAGCACCACCGCGTCCATCGGCTGGGCGCGGATCATCTCCTCGGTGTCCATCGACATCAGGTTGCGCAGGTACATGCTGGTCGGCGCGGCAAAGCTCTCGTGCACGGAGATGGTCGGGAAGGCCATCGGCAGCCCGCCGGCGAGCATGATGCCGCGCTTCACGGCCTCCAGCAGTTGCGGCATGTTGCCGTGGCACGGGTTGTACGCACTCCCGGTGTCGGCGATGCCGATGACCGGGCGATCGAGCGCGCTGTCCGTGTAGCCCGAGCCCTTGATGAACGCCTTGCGCAGGAACAGCGAGAAGCCCTGGTCGCCATAGTTGGTCAGGCCCTTGCGCAGGCCGGTGGCGCCGGGCTGGCCCTGGGTCGATCCGGTCGATCCGGTCGATCCGGCCGATTCCGTCGATCCGGTCGATGCGGGGGAGGAGGAGTCCTTGGGTTTCTGAGTCATGGATGCGGCGTGTGCGAACAACAATCAAGAAAAATTCGGAAATCGGCGATGGCGGTCAGCCATCCGATTTGATCTGGGCGTCGGTAATCACCTTTTCCCAGCGCGATACCTCGGTGCGCAGGCGCTCGGCGGCCTTGTCCGGCGAAGTCGGCGCCAGCGCGTAGACGCCCTGCTTCAGGAACTGCTCCTTGACGTCGGGCGCCTCGAGCATCTTGGCCAGCGCGGCGTTCAGCCGTTCGACCACGGCCGCCGGGGTCCCGGTGGGCGCCAGCACGCCGAACGTGGAGCTGACGTCGAGCGCGGGCATGCCGGCCTCGGTGGCGGAGGGCACGTCCGGCAGCATCGAGATCCGGGCCGGCGCGGCCACGGCCAGCGCGCGCAATTGTCCGGACTTGATGAACGGCAGCGAGGCCGGCGCGGTTTCCACCATCATGTTCACCTGCCCCGCCACGAGGTCGGTCATCGCGGGGCCGCTGCCTTTGTAGGGCACGTGCACCATGTCCAGCCCGGCCTCCTTGCGGAAGATCTCGGCGGCCATGCGCTGCGGCGCGCCGGCGCCGGACGACGCGTAGTTCAGCTTGCCCGGATGCGCCTTGCCGTACTGGATCAGCTCCTGCAGCGTGTGCACCGGCAGTTTGGGGTTGACCACCACCACCAGCGGCACCGAGCCCACCACCATCACCGGCGCGAAATCCTTCACCAGATCGTAGCGCAGCCGGCCCTTTTCGAGCGTGGCCATGGTCGAGTGCGAGGTCAGCGCGCCCATCAGCAGCGTGTAGCCATCGGGCGCCGCCTTGGCGACGGCCTCGGCGCCGATATTGCCGCCCGCGCCGCCCCGGTTGTCCACCACCACCTGCTGGCCCAGCGCCTCGGAGAGCTTGCTGGCGATGATGCGGCCGATCACATCGGTGGCCCCGCCCGGCGGATAGGGCACCACCAGGCGGATCGGCTTGTCCGGCCACGCGGCCAGCGCGCTACGCATCGAGACGGCCAGCGGCGCGGCAAGCCCGGCCAGCAGCAGGCGGCGCCGGACGGCGCGGTAGGTGGGGGTCATGTTGTCTCCGGTGTCTTTCTTATATAGATAGGGGACAGCGCGGAGGGGCGAGCCTCGGGCAAACCGGTGGGGGACGCGCTGCTGCCGACAGTCTGGTGGCTGTCGGAAGCAGAAAAAAGCGCTTTTCAGACCGATGAACGCAAAAATTATTATGGTTTCAGCGGTCTGCCCCCCGGGTCTGCTATCAGGACGACTGTTTGACGAAGGCCAGCAGGTCGGCGTTGATCACATCGGCATTGACCACGCACATGCCGTGCGAGAAGCCGGGATACGTCTTCAGCACCGCACCCTTGACGATCTTGGCCGACAGCCGCCCGGCGGCATCGATCGGCACGATCTGGTCGTCCTCGCCGTGCAGGATCAGCGTGGGGATGTCGAACTTCTTCAGGTCCTCGGTGTAGTCCACCTCCGAGAACTGCTTGATGCACTCGTACTGGCCCTTGATGCCGCCGGCCATGCCCTGGGCCCAGAAACTGTCGATGGTGCCCTGGGACGGCTTGGCGCCCTCCCGGTTGTACCCGTGGAACGGCACCGCCAGGTCCTTGTAGAACTGGGAGCGATTGTCAGCCACGCCCTTGCGGATACCGTCGAACACATCGATGGGCAGCCCGCCCGGGTTGGCGGCGGTCTTCAGCATGATCGGCGGCACCGCCCCGATCAGCACCGCCTGCGCCACGCGCCGTGTGCCGTGGCGGCCGATGTAGTGCGCCACTTCGCCGCCGCCCGTGGAATGGCCGACCAGCGTGGCCTTTTCGACGTCGGCCTTCTCGAGCACGGCGGCCAGGTCATCGGCATAGGTATCCATGTCGTTGCCCCCGGACGGCTGCCCGGAGCGGCCATGGCCCCGGCGGTCATGGGCAATCACGCGGAAGCCCTGCTGCACGAAGAACAGCATCTGAGCGTCCCAGGCGTCGCTGCAGAGCGGCCAGCCGTGCGAGAACACGATGGGGCGGCCGTGCCCCCAGTCCTTGTAATAGATCTCCGTGCCGTCCTGCGCGATTGCGAATGCCATGATGCGTGCTCCTGGATGGGGTTGGGGGGTGGGACAGCGGTGATGGGATGCCGCCGGGCGGAAACGTTTCATCAAAGGCGATGGCGGCGGCAAAGGCAAGCCGTGGGACGCGCGCTTCACAACATTTCACGCCACATGAACGATGGCCGTTTGCTAAGCTTCTCCGGACCATTCCCCTCACACCGGAGACAACCATGGGCCAGCGCATCACCCTTTCCGTACCGGACGGCAGCTTCGCCGCCTACCTCGCCACGCCGGACGCCGCCAACGCGCGCGGCACGGCCATCGTGGTCATCCAGGAAATCTTCGGCATCAACGCCGACATGCGCGAGACCTGCGACAACTTCGCGCGCGAAGGCTTCGTGGCGATCTGCCCCGACCTGTACTGGCGCCAGGAACCCAACGTGGAGTTGACCGACAAGACCGAGGCGGAATGGAAGAAGGCGCTGGCGCTGTACAACGCGTTCGACGTGGACAAGGGCGTGGCGGACATCGACGCCACCATCCAGGCCGTGCGCCAGCAGCCGGGCGTGACCGGCGGCGTGGGCACGGTGGGCTACTGCCTGGGCGGGCTGCTGGCCTACCTGACCGCCACGCGCACCGGGGCCGATGCGGCGGTGTCGTACTACGGCGTCGGCATGGACAAGCATCTGGACGAGGCCTCCCGCATCGCCAAGCCGCTGCTGATGCATATTGCCGAGGAAGACGAATTCGTGCCGGCCGAAGCCCGGGCCAAGATCATCGAGGCGCTGGAAGACAGCCCGCACGTGGAGATCCACACCTACCCGGGCTGCCAGCACGCCTTCGCCCGCAATGACGGCGTGCACTATGTGGCGGATGCGGCACAAGAGGCCAATGCCCGGACGCTGAAATTCTTCCAGGCGATGAAGTAACAGGGATGCGCTTCTCCCCGCTGCGCAAGCCGGAGCGGGGAGAAACATGGACGTTTCGAACTAGTCAGATTTGCGGCGACGCAACATCGTTTCTGTTGATCCATGCCAAAATGCCGGCTGGTCCAACGCGGAAACGGAGCTTCGGGGATGTATCGCGGCGAACGGTTCAACGGCTACAGCCACCTCGCGGGGGCGGTCCTGGCGGCCGCCGGCATGGCAGTGCTCGTCACTTCCTCGGCCTTGCATCACGATGCCTGGAAGGTGGTCAGCTCGGTGGTCTACGGCACCACGCTGGTCCTGCTCTACACCATCTCCACGGTCTACCACAGCATCCGCGGCCCGGCGAAGGACATCTTCCGCCGGCTCGACTACTGCGCCATCTACCTGCTCATCGCCGGCAGCTACACACCCTTCGCGCTAGTCACGCTGCGCGGCCCCTGGGGCTGGACGCTGTTCGGCGTCAACTGGGGCCTGGCGGTCATCGGCATCATCCAGGAACTGTGGATCGGCCACCGCACGCGCATCCTGTCCCTGTCGATCTACGTGATCATGGGCTGGCTGGTGCTGTTCGCGTTCGATCCGCTCACCGCCGCCCTGCCGCGTGCCGGCCTGTACTGGCTGGTGGCCGGCGGCGCCACCTATACCGCCGGCATCGGCTTCTTCCTGTTCGACGAACGCGTGCGCCACTTCCACGGCATCTGGCACCTTTTCGTCCTGGCGGGCAGCTTCTGCCAGTTCGTCAGCATCCTCTACTACGTGGGCTGACGATGTTGGCCGATCAAGTCGGCTGAACCTTCCGGCGCCGGCCCTTTTCCACCAGCCCGCCGATCACCGGCCACACCAGCACCGCCACGGCCAGCGCCATGATCGTGCCGACCAGGCCGTTGGACCAGAACACGTCCAGCTGGCCCTGGGACATCAGCATGGTCTGCCGGAACGCATCCTCGGCGCGGTCACCCAGCACCAGCGCCAGCACCAGCGGCGCCAGCGGGTAGTCCAGCTTCTTCAGCACGTAGCCAATCACGCCGAAGATCAACATCAGCCAGACGTCGAACATGGCGTTGTGCACCGTGAACGCGCCGATGGCGCACACCACGAGGATCAGCGGCGCGATGATCGCGAACGGAATGCGCAGGATGGCCGCGAACAGCGGCACCGTGGAGAGCACCACGATCAGCCCGGCGATATTGCCCAGGTACATGCTGGCGATCAGCCCCCAGACGAAGGTCTTCTGCTCGGTGAACAGCAGAGGCCCCGGCTGCAGGCCCCAGATCATCAGCCCGCCCAGCAGCACGGCGGCCGTGGCGGAGCCGGGAATGCCCAGCGCCAGCATCGGCAGCAGCGCGCTGGTGCCGGCCGCGTGCGCGGCGCACTCCGGCGCGATCACCCCTTCCACATTGCCGCGCCCGAAGCTCTCGCGGTTGCGCGAGAAGCGCTTGGCCACGCCGTAGCCCATAAACGACGCCGCCGTGGCGCCGCCCGGCGTCACGCCCAGCCAGCAGCCAATCACCGACGAGCGGATCAGCGTCATCCAGTAGCGCGGCAGCTCGGCCCAGGTCTTGAGCACTACCTTGAGGTCGATGCTGGCGCGCTTGCCGCGGAAGGCCACGCCCTCCTCCATCGTGATCAGGATCTCGCTGATGCCGAACAGGCCAATCACGGCGACCAGGAAATCAAACCCGCGCAGCAGCTCGGTGGAGCCGAAGGTCATGCGCAGCGTGCCCGAGACGGTATCCATGCCCACCGCCGCCAGCGCAAAGCCCATGCACATCGCAATCACGATCTTGGCCTTGGCTTCCTTGCCCATGCCGACGAAGCTGCAGAACGTGAGGAAGTACACCGCGAAGAATTCCGGCGGCCCGAAGCGCAGCGCGAACTTGGCCACCAGCGGCGCCAGGAATGTGATCAACAGCACACCCGCGAGAGCGCCGAGGAACGAGCCCGTGAAGGCCGAGGTCAGCGCCCGCCCGGCCTCGCCCTGCTGGGCCATCGGGTAGCCGTCGAAGGTGGTCGCCACGGACCAGGCCTCGCCGGGGATGTTGAACAGGATCGAGGTGATCGCCCCGCCGAACAGCGCGCCCCAGTAGATGCAGGACAGCATGATGATGGCCGAGGTTGGCTCCATCGAAAACGTCAGCGGCAGCAGGATCGCCACGCCGTTGGGGCCGCCCAGCCCGGGCAGCACGCCCACCACGATGCCGAGCAGGATGCCGACCAGCATCAGCCCGACGTTGTGCCACGACATGGCGACCGCGAAGCCGCCCATCAGTGAGTTCAGTTCTTCCACGCCCGTCCCCTCAGAAACCGAACGCCGCTTCGAGCGGGCCCTTCGGCAGTGGCACGCGGAACTGCATCTCGAAGATCCAGAACAGCGCGGCGTTGATGGCAACGCCGGTCAGCACGGCACGCCACCAGGCAAACTTGCCGATGACCCGCATGAAGCCGGCGATGAAGATGGCGCTGGCCACATAGATGCCGAGGAACTTGATCAGCGCGATGTAGATCGTCAGCGGCACCAGGATCACCGCCACCTGGCGCAGCTGCGGCCAGGTAACGAAGGTGGCGTCGGACGCCGTGCGCCACGCCTGCCACAGCACGGCCAGGCAGGCCACGAAGATGATGGCCCCGATACGCAGCGGGAAGTAGCCGGCCTGCGGGCCGTCCGGCGCCCAGCCCGCGCCGATCTGGTAATTGCTGACCATGACCACGACCGCGCCGGCGGCGATCAGCAGCGCCACGGCGATCTCCGCCGTGCGCACCGTGATGGCCGCCGGCGTGGCCGGCTCCTGGGTGTGTTCGCTCATGTGAGTCTCCCGGTTGAAAGAACGCCGCCGCCGGCGCTCACCGTGCCGCCACGAAGCCCGCTTCCTTGATGATGTCCTTGTGGCGGGTCTCGTCCGCCTGGAGGAACTCGGTCAGCTTGGTGCCGGTCAGGAACTCGTTCTTGAGCGCGTTCTTTTCGAGGTACTCCTTCCACTCGGGCGTGGCGGCCACCTTCTGCATCAGATCGACGTAGTACTTCTGCTGGTCCGGCGTGACGCCGCCCGGCAGCATGAACACGCGCAGCATCTGGTATTGCACGTCCAGCCCGGCCTCCTTGCAGGTGGGAATGTCACCCCAGCTCTGCGTGGCCGTGACCTTGCCCGTGTACTGCATGCGCGACGGCGCGAACACGCACAGCGCGCGATGCTCGCCGGCCCGCCACTGGCCGATCGATTCGGACGGGTTGTTCACATTGGAGTCGATGTGCTTGCCCGAGAGCTGCGTGGCGGCCTCGCCGCCGCCCTTGTACGGGATGTAGATAAAGCGCACGCCGGCCTTGCGCTCCATCTGCGCGGTGATGATCTGGTCCTCGCGCTTGGAGCTGGTGCCGCCCATCTTGAGCTTGCCGGGCTGCTTCTTCGCCTCGGCAACGTAGTCTGCCGGGGTCTTGTAGGGCGCTTCGGCGTTGGTCCACAGCACGAATTCGTCCATCGCCACCATGGCCACCGGGGTCAGGTCGCGCCAGTTGAACGGCAGCTGGCTGACCATCGGCACGGTATAGAGCGCGGACGAGGTGACCAGCAGCTTGTGCGGGTCGCCCTTGGACGCCTTGGTGTCCATCAGGCCCTCGGCGCCGCTGGCGCCGGCCTTGTTCACCACGATGACCGGCTGGCCCATCAGCTTGTGCTTGGCGATGATGCCCTGGATGGAACGCGCCATCTGGTCGGAGGCGCCGCCGGCACTGAACGGCACCACGATCTCGACGGGCTTGGTGGGCTCCCAGGCAAACGCGGGAGCGGCAAATGAAACACTGAGGGCAATACCGAGCAGCGAAGCACGCGCGGCGGCGCGTGCGGGGGAACGCAACGTCATGGTCTGTCTCCTTTGGTGTGAACCGTGCGCTCTGATGGCGCATCGGCGGTACGGCCGGGCCGTCCCGGAAGACCGGGCGGCCCGTCTTTTTCTTCTACATCGTTGGTGACCTTCGTCGGCTGCGTCCTCAGGCCGCGCGCAGCGCCGGCTTCAGCGCGGCCGCGCGCAGACTTTCCATCGCCGCCAGCACGCCGCCCGCATGGTGCGGCACGCCGGCCAGCGCCAGGCCCATCTCCACGCCGGCCAGGGTGCCCATCAGCGTCAGGTCGTTGAAATCGCCCAGATGGCCGATGCGGAACACCTTGCCGGACAGCTTGGACAGCCCCTGGCCCAGCGACATATTGAAGTTCTCCAGCACCACCTTGCGCAGCGCGTCGGCGTTATGGCCGTCCGGCATGACCACGGCGGTCAGCGCCGGGCTGTACTCGGCCGGGTTCTGGCACAGGATCTCCAGCCCCCAGGCGTTCACGCAGGCGCGCGTGGCCTCGGCATGGCGGCGATGGCGCGCGAACACGTTCTGCAAGCCTTCCTCCTGGAGCATGTCGCACGCCTCGGACAGCCCGTAGAGCAGGTTGGTGGCCGGGGTGTACGGCCAGAAGCCATTCTTGTTGGCTTCGATGATCTCTTCCCAGCCCCAGAACGCCTTGGGCAGCTTCGACCTGGCCGACGCCGCCACGGCCTTGGCGCTGACCGCGTTGAACGACAGGCCCGGCGGCAGCATCAGCCCCTTCTGCGAGCCGGAGACGGTCACGTCCACGCCCCATTCGTCGTGGCGATAGTCGATCGAGCCGAGCGAGGAGATGGTGTCCACCAGCAGCAGCGCGGGGTGGCCGGCTGCATCGATCGCCCGGCGCACGGCGGCGATGTCGGAGGTCACGCCGGTCGAGGTCTCGTTATGGACCACGCAGACCGCCTTGATCTCGTGGCTGCGGTCCTCGGCCAGCCGGGCGCCGATGGCGGCGGCATCCACGCCGTGGCGCCAGTCGCCCACCAGGAATTCGGGATTCAGGCCGAGCTTGTCGGCCATCTTCTTCCACAGCGAGGCGAAGTGGCCGGTCTCGAACATCAGCACGCGGTCGCCCGGGGAGAGCGTATTCACCAGCGCCGCTTCCCACGCGCCCGTTCCGGATGCCGGATAGATCACAACCGGCTGGGCGGTCTGGAAGACCTTGCGGATGTCCGCCAACACCTTCTTGCCGAGTTGCTGGAACTCGGGGCCGCGGTGGTCGATGGTGGGGTAGTCCATCGCGCGCAGCACGCGGTCGGGCACGTTGGTCGGACCCGGGATCTGCAGGAAATGCCGGCCGCTGGGATGGGAGTTCAGTCGGATCATGTCGCCTCGTGTTCTTCGGTTTGAATTTTGTATTCAAAAATCGGGGATGCACTGCGGGTCCGGCATGCGGGATAATGTTGCCCGGCGCAAGCGCCCTGCATTCCGCAAAAAGTCCTTATAAATCAGTATTTATCAGGATTTCAGACCGTCCGTCGCGCTGTTCCGGCCGTGGCCAACGACACCGGAATGCAGTTCGTGCTTGCCCCAGAGTAGGTTTTGAATACAATACTGTCAAGCCACACGATCCCTGATGACCGCCAATCCGACCACTCCCTCGCAAGCCGTAGACCGCCAGATCCTGCATGTGGCGGTGGCCCAGCGCCTGCGCACCATGATCATGGAAGGCGATCTGGCGCCCGGTACCCGGCTCAATGAGCGCGTGCTGTGCGACCTGCTCCAGGTCTCGCGCACCCCGCTGCGGGAGGCATTCAAGGTGCTCGCGAGTGATGGCCTGGTCACACTGCTGCCAAACCGGGGCGCCGAGGTGGTGGTGCTGTCCAAGGAATCGATCGACCACCTGTTCGAGATGATGGGCGCGCTGGAAGCCACCAGCGGCGAGCTGGCCTGCCAGCGCATCACAGACGCCGAGCTGGTCGAGATCCGTGCCATGCACTACGAGATGCTGGCGTGCCACGCGCGCCGGGACCTCCCTAATTACTACGCGCTGAACCGGCGCATCCACGACGCCATCAACGCGGCGGCGCGCAATCCGATCCTCGAGGAGACCTATCGACGCATCAACCTGCGTATCCAGGCGCTGCGCTTCCGCTCCAACTTCGACCAGGACAAATGGGATCTGGCCGTGCGCGAGCACGGCGCCATGCTCGATGCCCTGGCGAAGCGCGACGGCGCCGCCCTGCGAGACATCCTGCGCGCGCACCTGCAACACAAGCACGACGCGCTGATCGCCGAACTAGAACGCGCACAGGACGCCGCCGCCTGACCCCGGGCGCGCCGCGCCGTCTCCGGACGGCGGGCAGGCGCGCCACGGGCCATGGCGACGGCGTCTCCAGTGCATGCACACGGAGACATCCCCCGCTCATGGCCCTGCCTACCACCCCGACGCCGCCCGGCGTGCAGCCGCTGCGCTTCATGCCCGGCGCCGCTTCGTCGCCCGCTACCCAGTCGCCGCTGTACCGGCGGCTCGCCGCCGAGCTGCGCGGCGACGTGCTGTTCGACACCGCCAGCCGTGGCCGCTACGCCACAGACGCCTCGATCTATCAGGTCATGCCGATTGGCGTGGTCGTGCCGCGCGACGAAGCCGACGCCCGGCTGGCGCTGGACATCGCCCGCGACTTCAAGGCGCCGCTGCTGCCGCGCGGCGGCGGCACCAGCCAGTGCGGGCAGACCGTGGGCGAGGCGCTGGTCATCGACAACAGCAAGTTCCTGAACCAGGTGATCGACTTCGACCCGGTGGCGCGCACGGTGACCGTGCAGCCCGGCATCGTGCTCGACCACCTCAACGCCTGGCTCAAGCCGCACGGGCTCTGGTTCCCGGTGGATGTCTCCACGGCGGCGCAGTGCACGATCGGCGGCATGGCCGGCAACAACTCGTGCGGGTCGCGCTCGATCCAGTACGGCAACATGGTGCACAACGTGCTGGGCATCCAGGCGATCCTGGCCGGCGGCGAGGACGTGCGCTTCGACGCCGGCTGGCCGGCGGACGGCGCCCCGCACCGCGCCATCGCCGATGGCGTGCGGCGCATCGCCGAGCGGGAGCGCGACGCCATCGCCGAGATGTACCCGCACGTACTGCGGCGCGTGGGCGGCTACAACCTCGACCTGTTCCATCCCCAGAACGAACGCCCCTACACCGCCGACGGCAGCGTCAACCTCGCCCACCTGCTGGTTGGCTCGGAGGGCACGCTGGCCTACTTCCGGCACCTGACGCTGCAACTGGCGCCGCTGCCCACGCACAAGACCCTCGGCGTGGTGAATTTCCCGACCTTCTACCAGTCGATGGACCTCACGCGCCATATCGTCGCCCTGCAGCCGGCGGCGGTGGAGCTGGTCGACCGGACCATGATCGACCTCGCGCGCCATAACCCGGCCTTCCGCCCGGTGATCGAGCGCGCGCTGGTGGGCGAGCCCGAGGCCATCCTGCTGGTGGAGTTCGCCAGCGAAGACCGCGAGACCACGGTGCGTGGGCTGGCGCGGCTGGTGGAGCTGATGGCCGATCTCGGCCTGCCGGGCTCGGTGGTGGAGATGCCCGACGCCGGCCCCCAGAAAGCGCTGTGGGAAGTGCGCAAGGCCGGCCTGAACATCATGATGAGCATGAAGGGCGACGGCAAGCCAGTGTCCTTCATCGAAGACTGCGCGGTGCCGCTGGAGCATCTGGCCGCGTACACCTCCCGGCTGACCGAGGTCTTCCACAAGCACGGCACGCGCGGCACGTGGTACGCCCACGCCAGCGTCGGCACGCTGCATGTGCGCCCCATCCTCGACATGCGCCGCGACGGCGCCGCCAAGATGCGGGCGATTGCCGAGGAAGCCGCCGCGATGGTCCGCGAGTACAAGGGCGCCTACTCGGGCGAGCACGGCGACGGCATCTGCCGGGGCGAATGGGTGGCGTGGCAGTTCGGCCCGGCGCTGAACCAGGCCTTCGCCGAGGTCAAGGCGCTGTTCGACCCCGAGAACCGCTGCAACCCCGGCAAGATCGTGGGCACGCCGAAGATGGACGACACCGCGCTGTTCCGCTTCCCGCCCGGCTACACAGTGAAGCCGATCACCCCGGCGCTCGACTGGTCGGCCTGGAACGTCACGCGCGATCCGGTGACCGAGGCCGAGAGCGCGCCCGGCACCGGCCTGGACCCCGCGCGCGGGCTGGCGGCGGCCGTGGAGATGTGCAACAACAACGGTCACTGCCGCAAGTTCGACGCCGGCACCATGTGCCCGAGCTACCGCGTCACGCGGGACGAGCAGCACCTGACCCGTGGCCGCGCCAACACGCTGCGGCTGGCGCTGTCCGGCCAGCTCGGCCCGGCAGGGCTGCTGGAGCCGGCGGTCAAGGAGACGCTCGACCTCTGCGTCTCCTGCAAGGGCTGCAAGCGCGACTGCCCTACCGGCATCGACATGGCCAAGATGAAGATCGAGGTCCGCGCCGCCCACGCCAAAGCCGGCAAGCTGCGCGCGCGCGACCGCATGGTCGCCTTCCTGCCGCGCTACGCGGGGCTGGCCAGCCGCCTGCCGTGGCTGTTCAACCTGCGTGACCGCGTGCCGGGGCTGCCGGCGCTGAGCGAGCGGCTGTTCGGCCTGTCCGCCCGGCGCTCGCTGCCGCGCTGGCAGGCGGCCTTCCTGGGCGGCGACTACACGCCGAAGGCGGCGGGCGGCAAGGAGGTGGTGCTGTTCGTCGATACCTTCAACAACCATATGGAGCCCGAGAACGCGCGCGCGGCCCAGCGCGTGCTGGAGGGCGCCGGCTACACCGTGCACCTGTCGGCGGTGCCGGGCGAGCGGCCGCTGTGCTGCGGCCGCACCTTCCTGGCGGCGGGTCTGGTCGATGAAGCCAAGGCCGAGGCCCGCCGTGCGCTGGATGCGCTGCTGCCCTTCGTCTCGCGCGGCGTGGCCGTGGTGGGGCTGGAGCCATCCTGTTTGCTGTCGATGCGCGACGAATTCCTCCAGTACGGCTACGGCGACGCCGCGCGCCAGCTCGCGGACAACGCCTTCCTGTTCGAGGAATTCCTGGTCCGCGAGCACGCCGCCGGCCGCTTCGCCCCATCGCTCCAGCCCATCGGCACGGCACGCGCGCTGCTGCATGGCCACTGCCACCAGAAGGCGTTTGACGCCGTTCGCCCCGTGGAGCAGGTACTTGGCTGGATTCCGGGCCTGAAGACCGAGCTGGTGGAGTCGTCGTGCTGCGGTATGGCCGGCAGCTTCGGCTACGAGGCCGAGCACCACGAAGCCTCGATGAAGATGGCCGAGCTGTCGCTGCTGCCGGCCGTGCGCAAGGCCGATGGCGACACCCTCGTGGTGGCGGATGGGACCAGTTGCCGACATCAGATCCACGATGGTGCGGGCCGGGAGGCGCTGCACGTGGCGCGGGTGCTGGAGCGGGCCATGGCGACGGCACAAACGCCAGCCGGATAGCGCACCTACGCCACAGATTCTCCGTCCAAATCCGCCAAGTTCCCGCTCCTGCCGGACAAAGCGGCCGGACCGGGCCAGCGCAGCGCCTATGATGCAACGGCGAACCAGCGGTCTGGACGGAGAAATGGACGGAGAACCAAAGCCATGGGCACCATCGCAAACGAGTTGAAGGTCTCGCCTGATGCCGCGGCAGGCCGGGCGACATGACGGGGCGCCAACGCAAGGGCGCTGCGGCCGGCGTACTGACGGCCCTGGCGCTGGCGGCGCTCGTGCTGTGGCTGGGCGGCCGCAAGGAGGTGGGCGGCTCGATCGACGCGGTCGGCGCCACAGCCGATGTGGCGGTCCAGCCGATAGCCGGCGGGGCCGACCAGGCCGCTGCCCTGCAGGCGGCGCTGGATAGCCTGCAGCCGGGCCAGCGGCTGGTGCTGGCGCCGGGCAACTACCGGGTGGGCAACGTGCTGGCCATCCGTGGCGAGCAGGTGGTGGTGTCCGGCTACGGCGCCACGCTCACCGCCACCAGCCCGGACGCGCAGGCGGTGGAGATCACCGGCCGCAACGCCACGCTGGTCGGCGTCACGCTGGTCGGCACCGGCACGCAGCGGCTCGAATCGTCCACCTCCGCCAAGGTGTCTGTGGACGGCTACGGCATCCAGGTGCTCGACGTCACCATCCGTGGCGGGGCCAGCGCCGGCATCTTCGTCTCGCGCGGCAGCAGCATCGCGCTGGTCGGCAACAAGGTCCACGGCACGCTGGCCGATGGCATCCACATCACCGGCGGCTCGCGCGACGTGCTCGTGCAGGACAACTCCGTCACCGCCACCGGCGACGACATGATCGGCATCGTCAGCTACCAGCGCGACGGCACGATCAACCAGAACATCCTCGTCAGCGCCAACTACCTGGCCGGCAACGCCTGGGGGCGCGGTGCGTCCATCGTCGGCGGCACCGATGTGACCCTGGCCAACAACTGGATCGAAGGGGTGCAGAAGGCGGCGGCGGTGCTCATCGCCCAGGAAGACGGCTACCGCACGGCAGGCGTGACCAATGTGCAGGTGACGGACAACATGATCTCGGATATCGAGAACGCCACCCAGCCGGGCAACAACCGGCTGGCGGCGGGCCACGCGGCCATCGACATCAATACGGGGACGGGCAGCGTGGCGCGGGTGCTGGTGGCGGGCAACCAGGTGACGCGGGCCACCTACGATGGCTTCCGGGCCGTGGGCAATGTGTGCAACGTGCGGGTCTCGCGCAACCGGTTCGTGACGATTGGCGGCGCGGCGCTGTCGCTCCAGGTGCGCAACTGCCCGACGGACGCCTGGACCTGCGACGGCAACACGCTGGACGGCACTGGCATCGCCCTGACCGGCTGCAACGGGACCGGCTCGCCACAGGTGTCCGGCGCGGACCGGACCCGGATGCCGCAGGTGCGTACGGCGCTGCGGCAGCAATGACCCCTTATCGCACCTAGCGCACGCGCGGGGTCTCGGTGATCAGCCGCTGGAGGTACTTGCCGTAGTGGCTCTTGCCCAGCGGCCCGGCCAGCCGGCCCAGCTGCTCGGCATCGATCCAGCGGCGCCGGTAGGCAATCTCCTCCGGGCAGGCCACCATCAGGCCCTGCCGCTTCTGCAGCGTCGAGACCAGCAGCGCCGCCTCCACCAGCGAGTCGTGCGTGCCGGTGTCCAGCCACGCGTAGCCGCGCCCCATGATGTCCACGCTGAGCTTGCCGGCTTCCAGGTAGCGCGAGTTGACATCGGTGATCTCCAGCTCGCCGCGCGCCGAAGGCCGGATGTCCGCCGCGATGTCGCACACCGCGTTGTCATAGAAGTACAGCCCCGTCACCGCGTAGCTGGAACGCGGGGCGGCCGGCTTCTCCTCGATCGACAGCGCGCGAAAGTCCTCGTCGAACTCCACCACGCCGTAGCGCTCCGGGTCATCCACGTGATAGGCGAACACGGTGGCGCCTTCCTCGCGCCGGTTGGTGCGGGCCAGCAGCCGGGCCAGGTCGTTGCCGTGGAAGATGTTGTCCCCGAGGATCAGCGCCGAAGGGTGCTTGCCCACGAAGTCCCGGCCGATGATGAACGCCTGCGCCAGCCCGTCCGGCGAGGGCTGCTCCGCGTACTGGATGTCCAGCCCCCACTGGCTGCCGTCGCCCAGCATGGTGGCAAAGCGCGGCAGGTCCTGCGGCGTGGAGATGACCAGGATCTCGCGGATGCCCGCCGTCATCAGCGTGGAGAGCGGGTAGTAGATCATCGGCTTGTCGTAGACCGGCAGCAGCTGCTTGGAAACGCACTGCGTGATCGGGTACAGCCGGGTGCCGGACCCACCGGCCAGGATGATGCCTTTGCGGTTCATGGTTGAATCTCCCAGGTCGATGGTCGGGTCAAGTCGGTCGGTCAAGTTTGTTCAGGTCGCTCGTTCAAACGGGGCGGGGATGGGCGCCACGGGGTCCACGCTCCGGGCCGTGGCGCGGGCAGCCGCCTCGCGCCGGTAGCAGATGAAGAAGGCCAGCGCGCCGAACACCTCGGTCAGGATGATCGAGATCACCGTGCCCCGGGCGCCCATCAGCATCACCAGCGGCACCACGTAGAGCAGGTGGAGCACGGTCACGGCGGCGTAGATGTTCTGCACCAGCCGGTGGCGGCCCAGCGCCAGCAGGCCGAGGTTGCCGAAGACAAAGGCCACGCTGGTCACCGGCAGCAGCACGCCTTCCAGCCGCAGCAGCAGGATAGCGTCGTGGAACGGCTCGCCCAGCCACATGCGGATGCCCACATCGGCAAACAGCTCGATGCCGATGGCCAGCGCGCCGGCGCAGGCAAACACCGCCAGCATCGCCTTGCGCATCAGCGCGCGCGCCGCGTCCGGGTCCGAGACGTTGTACTGGCTGATGCGCGGGAAGAAGGCGGTGCCCACCACGGTGAAGATGGTCTGGGCCGCCACGCGGATCTTGTCCGCCATCGAGAACTGCCCCACCGCCACCGGGCCGTGGAAGTAGTTGAGCAGGATGGCGTTGAAGGTGACGTAGAAGCTCACCAGCACCAGCGAGAGGAACACCGGGAAACCTTCGCGGAACGAGGTGGCCACCTCGCGCACCGACACCGCCACCAGCAACGCCAGCCGCTGCCGATAAATGCCCCACAGCGCCGCCACCGCCAGCAGCACCGTGCCCACGCTGATGCCCAGCGCGGCCAGCGCGGCGTCCCCCGGCCCGCGCACCCATGCCAGCACGCACCCCAGGCTGACTGCCTTGGCGATGAAATTCGGCACCACCAGCACCTTCATGCGCTCCAGGCCCTGGTACAGCCAGATCGGCGTGAACGCATTGGCCACCACGCCGACGAAGGCCGCCGCGAGGATGGTCCAGTGCTCGCGCAGGCTCGGCACAAGCCCGAGCGTGCCGGCCATCAGCAGCGCGGCGGCCAGCGTCAGGGTCAGCTTGGCGGCCATCGTGGCCGAGAACACCCGGGCGACGACGTTGGGATCGTCCCGCCCCAGGGACACCAGCCGCGTGGCGGTGAGATTGTGGCCGTAGTCAGTCAGCAGGATCAGGTACTGCGCCAGCGCCTGGCAGTAGGCCAGCACGCCGAACTCCTTCACCCCGAGCACCCGGCCGAGCAGCGGCAGCAGGAGCAGCGGGAACAGGTAGTTGCCAGCCTGGATCAGCAGGAGATAAGTGGCGGTGGCGCGGATGGAGGTTGGCATGATGGCGGCGACGTCAGCGCGGACCGGGACGGATCACACCACGCGGCACCGGCGACGCCCGTCGTCGCACCGGCTGGCCGGCCATCTGGAAGATCAGCCACAGCAGCGCCAGCGGCACGAAGTTGCGCCCGCTGAACAGGTTGGGCACGCGCAGGATCTCCAGCAGGGACACCAGCAGCACCGCGTGCGCGCAGCACCAGAAGCCATCCCCCGCGCGCCAGCCCGCATAGCTGCGGGACAGCAGCCAGCCCATGCCCGCCGCCAGCAGCAGCGCGAACCATCCCCACTCGTGAAAGTGCACGTAGATGCCGGACGGATTGTTGAACTCCGGGTCGCCGAAGTCGCTCAGGAACATCGTGTAGCTGTCGCCATTGCCGACCAGCGGGCGCATGAACTCGCCCACCACCGGGAACTTGACCAGCCAGTCGAACGTGAACACCGCGTCGCCGGCGCCCCAGCCCATGATGGCCAGCAGCCCGGCGCCGTTGTTCAGCGAGGTGGAGTAGTACATGCCGAGCCGCTCCAGCGCGAACTCGAAGATGTTGTCGTAGAGATTGACGTAGTGCGTCTCCCACGACCGGTTGTACTCGTTGGCGATAAAGAAGCCGATCAGCGGGCCGATGGCCGCGAACGGCCCCAGCCGCAGCAGCCAGTTGCGCCGGGGCACGTTGCGGAACCGCATCACCATCAGCACCCACGGCAGCACCAGCTCCACCAGCGCCAGCCGCTCGGCGAAGATGAAGCTGCGCAGCACCGTCAGCACCAGCAGCACGGCCAGGTAGACCTTGAAGCGGTTCAGGCCACGCAGCGGCTGGCGGAAAATGTAGAAGTAGAGCGGCACGTAGGCCACGCCGGCCTGGGTGAGCGTGCTGATGCCGGCGATGCGGCCCTTCAGTTCGAGGACGTCGTAGGTGCTGGCGGAGCCGGTCAGGAACGAGATCAGCACGGCGGGCCGGGCAATCACGCCGCCCATCATCACCAGATAGCCGATCAGGGCGAGCCAGAACAGCGCGTCGAGGATGTGCACGGGCATCTCGGCGCGCGGCCGGGGCGCCAGCGGGGCCAGCGAATCGCCCGCGTAGGACGCCACTGTCAACACCACCAGGAACAGCCCGCCGGCCAGCGCGTAGAAGCTGGTGAAGTAGACCCGCTCGATGGCCTTCTGGTCGCCCAGCAGCGACACCGAGATCAGCACATAGAGCGGCAGGATGAAGTACAGCAGCAGCCGGGTGGGGTCTTCCCACCAGTAGCCGTCATGGAGGTCGCGGGGCGGGATCGGATGGGGCATCGGCATCTATCGGGGGACGACCGCGAGGTCGTCGGTGTGAAGCGATTCCGCCGGCGCCGGGGGGTCCGGCTCGGGCGGCGCGGGGCGCAGCCTGCCGGCCTGCCCGGCCATGGCCTGCCGCACTACGGCCAGGAACTCGCGCCGGAAGCGCTCCGGCGTGAAGCGCAGCGCGTTCTCGCGGCAGACTGCCGGGTCGAACCAGCCGCTGTCCTCGAAGCGGCAAACCGCACGCACGATGTCCTCCACGGTCTGGCGCCGGAAGAACACGCCGGTACGGGTGCCGGCATTGCCGGCGTCGATCACCGTCTCGCTGGCGCCGCCCCGCCCCAGCGCGATTACCGGCGTGCCGCACGCCTGCGCCTCCACGGCCACGATGCCGAAATCCTCCTCGGCGGCGAACACAAAGGCCCGGGCGCGCTGCATATGGTCGATGAGTATCTCGGTCGACTGGTAGCCCAGCATCCGCACGTTGGGCGGCAACATGGCCTGGATGCGCGCGAAGTCCGGCCCATCGCCAATCACCACCAGCCGCTTGTCCGGCATGGCCGCGAAGGCTTCCACGATCAGCGCAACCTTCTTGTACGGCACCAGCCGGGAGGCGGTCAGGTAGAAGTCCTCGCGGCACTGGCCCGGGCCGAAGCGCTCCACATCCACCGGCGGGAATACCACCGTGGCCGGGCAGCCGTAGACCTTGCGGATGCGCCGCGCCACGTAGGCCGAGTTGGCCACCAGCAGGTCCACGCCATGGGCGGTGCGCTGGTCCCAGATCCGCATGTAATGGAGGATGGCCCGCGCCACCCAGCTCTTGAGCCCGCGCGTCAGGCGCGATTCGTCGAGATACTGGTGCTGGAGGTCCCAGGCGTAGCGGATCGGCGAATGGATATAGCTGACGTGCAGCTGCTCCGGCCCGGTGATGACCCCCTTCGCCACGGCATGGCTGGACGAGATCACGAGGTCGTAGTCGGAGAGGTCGAACTGTTCCACCGCCAGCGGCATCAGCGGCAGGTAGTTGCGGAACGACTGGCGGGCGCGCGGCAGGCGCTGGATGAACGATGTCCTGGCGTGCTTGCCTTGCAGCACGTGGCGCTGGGCGTCCGGGAAGAAATCGACCACGCTGAACAGGTCGGCATCGGGCCAGATCTTGAGGATCTGCTCCAGTACGCGCTCGGAGCCGGCGTAGGTGGTCAGCCAGTCGTGCACCACGGCCACCCGGCCGAACTCGCCGGGCAGGGGACTCGGGGTGAGCGTCGGGGTGAGCGTCGGGGAGGGGGTCAGCGCTGGGGCAGCCATGGGGAGATCTCGGTAAGAAGCCGGTCGGCGGTCAGGCGCCAGGAACGCCGCTGGACGTTGGCGAAGCCCTGGGTGCGCAGGCGGTCACGCAGGGCGCTGTCGTGCATCACATGCATCATGGCTTCGCCGCACTCCGCCGCGCTGGTGGGGCGGAAGTAGATTGCCGCGTCGCCGCAGGCCTCGCGCACCGAGGGCAGGTTGGACGCGATGACCGGGCAGCCCAGCGTCATCGCCTCCACCGGCGGCAGCCCGAAGCCCTCGTACAGCGACGGAAACACGAAGCAGGCGGCCTGGCGGAACAGCGCCTTGAGGTCGCCATCCTCGACATAGCCCACCCGCTTCACGAAATCGGGCGACGCCTGCTGCACCGCCTTGAGCATCGGCATGCCGCCGCCGACGATGACCACGTCGTAGTCCGTGGCCTTGAGCAGCTCGATGGCCTCCACCACGAGCCGGAAGTTCTTGTGATGGCTGGCACTGCTGACGGCGAGGATGTATGGCCGTCCAGACAAGTGGAACTTCTCGCGGACGTCCACCTCCTCCGGCAGCCGCAGCATATGGTCGCCGCTCATCGGCAGCACGCCGATCTTGCGGCCCGGGATGTGATACGCCTGGATCAGCTCGCCGCGCGAGAACTCGGACACCGTCAGCACGCGCCGGGCGATGCGGCCAATCCACGGCGCCATCATCCGATACCAGGCCCGGAAGGCGCGCGTGTATGCCTGCGGCACGCGCATCGGGGCGGCGTCGTGCATCACCGTCACCTGATTCCGGTAGAGCAGCGGCCCGGCGTTGCACAGGTTCAGCAGCAGGGTGCCGCGCGCCGCCAGCGGCAGGCAGACCTGCTCCCAGTACTGGCCGTTCCCGCCCGGCACGGTGCGGATGCGCAGATTCGGAAAGCGTTCCGGCTCGACCTGCACCGACGGCGGGATCAGCAGCTCGAACGACAGCCCCGCCACGGCGGGCGCCTGCGTGGCGACCAGTTCGTCGATGCTGCGGATCACCTCGTTCGCAAAGCGGTCCACGCCGGTCGGGCGCCGGCCCAGATAGCGGCCATTGATCGACACGATGGTCGGGTCACCGCCCGCTGGCGCCACCGGCCGCACCGGCGCCCCGCTGCGCGCGAGCGGGTTGGCGATATAGCGGATCGCGCGGTCGCCAACCGCCCTCACCGGCACCAGCGCGAGCGCCGTCAGGCCGGACACCGCCACCTTCTTGCGCAGGCTCCAGTACGGGTTCGCGGTGACGGTGTGGAAGTAGCGGCCGGACTCGCGCAGGAACCAGCGCCAGCGCTGGCCAAGCGGCGCGCCATACAGCGCGGTGGCGAACAGCGCCTTCTCCAGCGCGAAGTCGAGCGGCGCCGCCGGCAGCGTGATGCCGAGCCGCTGGCGCGCAATCTCGCGCAGCAGCACCCAGCGCCGGGTGGACTGCCGCGCGCCCGCCAGCGCGTCTTCCGCGTTGGCCAGCGACAGCCCGCCGTTGTCCTGCCGATGCACCCGGTAGCGGCCAAGCGGCCGGTCGATGGCAAACACGTCGCCGACCAGCGCGATGCCGTAGATCGCATAGAAATCGGCGCCGTGGATGTTGTCGGCGGTCACCGGCACGGGGAAGATGCGGCGCAGCGCGTCCACGCGATAGGCATTGCCAGAGCCCGGCGGCGACGGATAGAGCCAGCCCTGCCGCAGCAGCGCGCCGCAGTCGGCCACGGCGTTCGATTGCGGCACCTGCACGCCGGTCAGCGTGCCGTCGCCGGTCATCACTTCCAGCCGGAACTGCACCTTGCCGTAGTCGCCGGCGGCAAAGGCGGCCAGCACCGCCGCGGCGGCGTCCGGCTCCAGCAGGTCGTCGGCGTCGAGGAAGATCACGTAGGGCGTGGTCACGCGGCGCAGCGCGTGGTTGTAGGCCGAGACCTGCCCGCCGTTGGCCTGGCAGATCGCCTCGATGCGGTCGCCGTAGCCGTCCAGGATCTCGCGCGAGCCGTCCGTCGAGCCATCGTCGATCACCATGACCTTCACCGCCGGCGCGGTCTGGGCCAGCGCCGAGTCAATCGCCCCGCCCAGAAACCGCGCGTAGTTGTAGTTGCAGATGACGATGGTCAGGCTCGCGGGTTCCGGGTGCGACGGCATGGGGGTCTCGGTGGTGGGGGAACGGGGGGCGCTGCTACAGGGAGTAATCGGCATGAAAGCCAAGGCGGTTCGCCTCGCCATCGGCAATGGCACGCTCCAGCAGGCTCAGGCGCGCCGCCGCGCTGCGGCGCTTGCCGTAGAAGCGCAGCAGGATCAGGAACACCAGCCGGTTCAGCCGATAGGTGAACCCGGACGTGGACCAGTAGTGCTTGTCGAACCACGCCTGGTTGCGGCTGCTGTAGTAGGCGCGGAAGTCCGAGCCGCTCAGCAGCAGGCATTCGAAATGGTTCTTCCAGTTGCGCTTGACGTTCCAGGAGCCCTCCAGATCCTCGAGCTGCGCGCCGGTCACCAGCGCGATGCGGCCGCCCCGGGCGGTCAGGCGCCAGGTGTATTCGGTGTCGTCCGCGTAGAGCACCAGATTCGGGTCCGGCAGGCCGAGGTCGGCATAGACGTCCCGGTGGGCCAGAAAGCCGCCGTACGGCGCGAACGGCATCGACACCACGGCGGGCAGCGCGTGCGGGCGCGGCCGGCCCCACGGCGTGCGGCGCCAGATCTTGTAGGGGATGCGGGCGACGTGGAAGCCGAAGTAGCTCGAACGCGGCGGCGAGGCCAGCGCACCCGGCACGCCCATGGCGATGTCGCCCTGATGGTCGGGCCGGAAGCCGAGCACCGCCGCGCGCGCCCGGCCGGTCTCGCGGGTCAGCACATCGAGCTGATGGCAGAGCACGCCCAGCGCGCCCGGGCACGGGGCGTTGTCGTCATCCATCAGCCAGAGGTAGTCGGTATCGCCACGCAGCGCGGTCTCGATGCCGACCGCGTAGCCGTTGGCCGAGCCAGTGTTGGTCGGCAGGTGCACCACGGTGATGCGGCGCCCCCAGCGGGCTTCGAGCAAGCTCAGGTCCGATGCCGAGTTGTTGCTGACCACCACGGCGTGCCGCACGCCTTCGTCGTCGAACGCGCGCCGCAGCAGTTCCGCGCAGTAGTGGAGCCGGTCTCCGTAGGTGACAGTGACCAGTGTGATGCGCTTGTTGTGAGAGAAAGTCATGACGGCTCGCTTGGGGAGGAGCCCGGCGTGGCCGGGCGGAGCGCCTGGGGCTCTGCATTGACGCCGTAGGCATAGCTGTAGCGATGCAGGGTGCCGGTGAAGTCGTTGAAGATCACGCCCTGCACGGCGACGTTGGCCTGGGCCAGCCGGCGCGTGCTCTCGTCGATCTGGTCGACCGTGGTCACGCGGTGGCGCGCCACCATCAGCACGGTGCCGGCCATGCGGCCCAGCACCAGCGCATCCGCCACGGGCAGCAGCGGCGGGCCGTCCAGCACCACCATGTCGTACTGGGCCGACACGCGCTGGATCAGCGCGGCCAGCTCCGGCTGGAGCAGCAGTTCGCTCGGCCCCGCCATGTGCAGGCCGGTGGACAGCAGGTCCAGCCCGTACGAGACATCGCGGCGGACCACATCCTCCAGCCGGTGCGTGCCGGCAACCACCTCGGACAAGCCGGGCCCCCGGTCGACGTGAAAGCGCCGGTGCAGCGCGCCGTTGCGCAGGTCCGCGTCGATCAGCAGCACGCGGCGCTTGGATGCCCCCGCCAGCGTCGCCAGGTTCGCGGCGACGAACGACTTGCCGATGCCGGCGGTGGGCCCGGTGATCAGCACCACGCGGTTGGGCGCCTCGCTCAGGGCGAAGTGCAGCGTGGTGCGGATGGTGCGCAGGCTTTCGATGGCGGCATCGGGCAGCACGGCGCGCTCCGCCGGACTGGCCAGCCGGAGCGGCCAGTTTGGCCGGCCGGGCTTGGCCTCGCTGGTCAGCCGGCTGCGCGGCACCGTGGCGTACACGGGCAGGCCCGTGGCAATCTCGATTTCCTCGCGGTCCTGCACGGCGCCGGCCATGCGGCGCCGGAACGTGGCCAGCACCAGCCCGGCGAACAGGCCGGCCAGCAGCGAGCCGCCCACGGCCACGCCCCGGCGCGGCATGAACGGTGTCTCGGGCGGCGTGGCGGGGTCGATCAGCCGTACGTTCGCCACCTTGCCGGCGCGCACCAGCGCCAGTTGCTGGCGCGCGTTCAGGCGGTTGGTGTACAGCTCGGTGTCCACCTTCATCTTGCGCTGGCGCTGCAACAGCGTCTGCTCGATCAGCGGCAGGTTGCGCGTGCGCGCCTGGTTGAGCGCCAGCGCGGCGGCGCCCTCCTGTAGCTGGGCGTCCAGCGCTCGCACGTAGCGGTGCTCGTCCGTGTAGCGCGTGATCAGCTCCCGGCGCTTCTCCTTCAGGTCGAGCTGGCGGGTCTCCATGGTCACGGCCTGCTCCAGCAGCGTGCGCGCCTCCTCGCTGGTATCGACGGCGCCTTCCTTGGCCCGATAGGCGTTGTAGGCGCTCTCCGATTCCTCCACCTGCTGCTTGAGCTGCGGCAGCTGCTCGTCCAGGAAGCGGATCGACTTGTCCGCCTCCTCGGAGCGCCGCCGCACGTTCTGCTCGACATACTCGGTGCCCACCACGTTCAGGATCTGGCTGGCGCGCACCGGGTCCACGCTATCGAGCGCCACGCCGATGATGCTCGACTGCTTGCCGCGCTCCGAGATCGACAGCGACCGTTGCAGCCACTCCGTGGTGGCGATTTCCGAATAGCGCTTGATCGTGAAGGTGGCGCCGGGCTCCCCGTCGGCGGTCTTCACCAGCAGGTCCACCGGCCCGCGCGCGGTGTCCGCGTGCAGCGGCACGCCGACCTTGCCGCGCAGCGTCAGCAGCGGCTCGCCCCACATCCGGGACAGCGTGAGCACGTAGGACCCGTTCCTCCCCAGCGTCATCACGAAGGTCTTTCCCTGCCAGCCGGCCGGCACGTCGAAGCGCGCCACGTCGATGCGCTCCGCGCCATGCACGTAGCCGCCCGGCAGCGGCTGGGACAGCCCGTCCGTGCGCGCGGCCAGCCACCAGCCGATCACCGGCACGTAGCGCGGCGCGGCATCGATATACAGCTTGAGCGTCTCCACCGCGCGCGACACCACCATGCGCGAGTTCAGCACCTGGATTTCCGAGGTGGTGTCCGGCTTCAGCTCCTGCATCGGCCGCACGTCGCCGGAGGGGGAGCGCGACTCGGAGGCACTCGGCTCCACCTGGATCAACAGGTCCGAGCGGTAAACCGGCCGGGTAAACAGCGCGTAGGCCACGCCCCCGAGCAGGCACAGCGCGGTGGTGCCGGCGATCAGCCAGCGCGAAGCCAGGATCGTCGTGCGGATGTTCATCGAGCGGGCGAAGGGCCGCCCCGGCATGTCATGGCCTGCGTGGATGATCTGAGGCGAATTCATGCCGTTCTCCCGTATCGCCCCCGCCCGCGCGGGCGAGGGTCGTTGTTGTGTGTGTCAATACGCGCCACGGCCATGCAGGACGACGCCTACGGTCTTGAACAGGATCACGATGTCCCCCACGAACGACCAGTTACGCACGTAGGCCACGTCGAGCGAAATGCGCGTGCCGTAGTCGGTCTCGTTGCGGCCGCTGACCTGCCACGGGCCGGTGATGCCGGGCAGCACGCGCAGGTAGTAGGCCGCCGCGTCGCCGTAGCGCTCCAGCTCCTTCTCCACCACGGGGCGCGGGCCGACCAGGCTCATGTCCCCGCGCACCACGTTCCACAGCTGCGGCAGTTCGTCGATGCTGGTGCGGCGGATAAAGCGGCCCAGCCGGGTGATACGCACGTCGTCTCGCAGCTTGAAATCGCGCTCCCACTCGGCCCGCGCCACGGGGTCCGTGGCCAGCAGCTCCTGCAGCACCGCGTCGGCGTTCATCACCATCGAACGGAACTTCAGGCACTTGAACTTGCGGCCGTTGGCGCCGATGCGGGTATGGCCGAACACGCACGGGCCGCCATCCCTCATCACCAGCAGCGCCACGGTGAGCATCAGTGGCGAGAGCAGCAGCAACAGGGTGAGCGCGGCCGCCGCGTCGAAGGCGCGCTTGACGCCCAGCCCCAGCGCGGGCGGCAGCCGCATCGACATGTCCGCCGGGCCATCGAGCGCAGGCGGCACAAAGGTCGCCATGGCGCCGGGCAACTCGCCCGTCCTCCCGGCACTGCCCGCGCCGCCGGGCACGGGGGGCGTCAGGCGGCGGGTGGCGATGCCGGACTCGGTGAACAGCGATTTGAAAGCTTGGAACATGGCGACTCTCCCGTGGCCAGGGTTAACTTGCGATCGATGTCTCCAGGAGGCGCGCGTCGGCCGGCTGGGCGGCCGCGCGGCGACTGTTTTCAGGTGGTCAGGGGGTCTAGGCGCAGCGCCCGTAGGTGTCCTCGATCCGCACGATGTCGTCTTCGCCGAGATAGGCGCCGGACTGCACTTCGATGATCTCGAGCGGCAGCTTTCCGGGGTTCTCGAGCCGGTGCGTGGTGCCGATCGGGATGTAGGTGGATTCGTTTTCGCTGAGCAGGAACTGCTCTTCGCCACGGGTGACGAGCGCGGTGCCGCGCACCACGGTCCAGTGTTCGGCGCGATGGTGGTGCCGTTGCAGCGAGAGCTTGGCGCCCGGCCGGACCACGATGTGCTTCACCTGGAAGCGCTCGCCGGTGTCGAGCGAGTCGTAGCAGCCCCAGGGACGCTGCACCTTGCGGTGGGAGTCCGCCTCGGTGCCCTGCTGGCGCGCGATCCGCTCGACCAGCCCCTTCACGCCCTGCACATGGGAGCGATCCACCACGAGCACGGCGTCGGCGGTCTCCACCACGATCACGTTGGTGGTGCCCACGCAGGCCACCAGCCGGCCCTCGGAATGGGCGTAGCAGGAGGTGGCGCCCTCGAACAGCACGCGGCCCCGCGCGGCGTTGCCTTCGCCATCCTTGTCGATGGCGTCCCACACGGCGTCCCAGGAGCCGAGGTCGGACCAGCCGGCATCCAGCGGCACCACCACGCCCGGCACGCCATCGGCGCGCGCGAGTTGCTCCATCACCGCGTAGTCGATCGAGTCCGAGGGCACTGCCGCGAACGCCGCCGCGTGCGGATGGAACACCGCGCCCTCGCTGCGGCCGGTGGCGAAGGCATCCGCGCAGGCCGCGTGCATGGCCGGCTGCAGCTGTTGCAGCGTGCGCAGCCAGGTGCTGGCGCGCACCACGAAGATGCCGCTGTTCCACCAGTACTCGCCCGAGGCCACGTACTTGGCCGCCAGTTCGGCGGCAGGCTTTTCCACGAAGGCGTCGATCCGGCGCGCGGCATCGTCGAGCGAGGCGCCCAGCCGGATGTAGCCAAACCCGGTATCGGCGCGCGTCGGCGGCACGCCAAGCGTGACCATCGCGCCCTGCTCGGCAAACCCGGCCGCGCGCAGCACGGCCTGCTGGAAGGCGCCGTTGTCGGCAATTACATGGTCGGCCGGCATGGCCACGAGGATGCAGTCCTCGCCCTCGGCGCAGGCAAGCAGCGCGGCCAGGGTCAGGGCCGGGGCGGTGTTGCGCCCGGCCGGCTCCACCACGATGCGCGCTGCCACGCCGGCTTCGGCCAGCTGCTGGGCGGTCATGAAGCGGTGCGCCTCGCCACAGACGATGATCGGGGCCACCTCACCCATCGCACCGCCCCCCTCCACCAGCCCGGCCAGCCGGCGCGCGGTGGTCTGGAGCAGCGTGTCACCGCCAATCACGTCGATCAGTTGCTTGGGGAAGTGCTTGCGCGAGAGGGGCCAGAGCCGCGTGCCCGAGCCGCCGGCGAGCACCACTGCGGCCAGCCGCAAGCGCACGGCGGGCGCTGCTACCGCGAGGTCCGTCGTGGATTCCATCGTGTCCGTGGTACGCATGTCTGCTCCTGTCCGGGTCGCTGCAACGGGCGAAATGCCTTTTGTTGCAGCGAAGCATAGATGCCCGAAAAAGCAGATCTGACCGCGCGGCGGAAAATGCAGAATCTTTGTCCGAATAATCAAGGTGTAACGCTTTTGAAAGTAATTAAGCCTCCACTTTGATCAGGCGAAACGCCGGCTGAATATCGAAAGGATGAATCAGCACGGCATATTTACAAAATCCCGCACCAATATGCGGCGGCGCATGTATTTAGTTCATCGCAATGCCCAAAGCCTGTGCGCACAAGGGATTGCGGCGGATCGGCGACAAGTCTCTGTGCGTTTCCGCGCATTTGAATGAAAATAATGATTCACTTCGGAAACATCGGATGGCGGTGGCGTCGCTTATTCTCCTTTATGCGACGGCGTACAAGTCATGTTCCGCCAATATCGCGTCTTTATCGGCCAGCCGGATTTTGCGGGCAGGCGATATTCGTTATGATGCAACGCAGCAGATGCGATTTTCTTATTCGACATCAGGGGAGCAGCGGCCAATGGATTACCTAGTCGATACGCCAGCGCCGATGCGCACCATCGGCCCGATCCCGATGACCGGCCAGCGCGAGATCCGGCGCATCGGCCTGATGTTGTTCGATGGCTGCTCCCTGCTGACCGCCGGCATCATTGCCGAGGCATTCCGCATGGCGAATGAAATCGCCCTGCAGCGCACCGGCCGGCCCGCCTACCAGTTGTCCCTGCTGTCCCACCGGGGCGGCATCGTTGCCTGCTCCTCCTCCGTGCGGATCTGGACGCAGGGGCTGGACGTGCTGGGCCAACGTGGCTTCAACGCCATCTTCATTGGCTGCAGCGAGCGCGAGCCGTCTGGCGAGCGCGACGCCCGCCTGATGAACGCCATGATCGAGGTCAGCGCCTCGGTCCTGGAGCGCAGCCCCGGAAGCCACCCTCGCGGCCAGCGCACCCCGCCGCCCGCCCAGCCCCGCGTATCACGCGCCATTCCCCAGAAGATTGTCGAAGTGGACGAGATGACGGGCATCAGCCACGTCACCTCGTCCGTGTTCTGGTGCCGCGATGGCGCCGTCTCCGCGCCGGACGTGATGCCCTCGGCCGCCGACATGGCGCTGGCGCAGATCGAGTTCGACCTCGGTTGCGCGATGGCAACCGAAGTGGCCCGCCGCCTGGCTCCGCAGCGCGACACCCCGCTGGCCCGCCAGGACCCGCCCGAACCCGACGACGGCCCCGACATCGCCGCCTCCTCCGAAGCCCTGGAGAAAGTGCGCGCCTCCGCCCGCTGGATCACCGCGCACTACGCGGAAGAGATCTCCGTGGCCGACGCCGCCCGCATCGCCGCCATGAGCGAGCGCAACTACCTGCGCCGCTTCAAGTGCGCGCTGGGCATGACCCCGTCCGAATACCTGATCCGTGCCCGGCTGGAGATGATCTGCCGGCTGCTCAAGGAAACCGACCTCCCGGTGGACAAGATCGCCCGCCGCTGCGGCATGGGCAATGGCGACCGCCTTGCCAAGATCTTCCGCAAACGCTTCGAGCTGTCCCCCACCGCCTACCGCAATCTCGACAAGACCGCGCTGCCAGACGCAGCCTAGCTACAGGAGGAGGCAAGAGTCATGCACCAAGATCTGCTGGATGTTGCCAAGCTGGACTGGATGTCGCGCGAGCTTTCGGAGTCCTACAGTGGCGCCGCGCCGTTTCCGCATGTCTGTATCGACAATTTCCTGGACGACGGCCTCTACCGCGAGGCCAGCGCCGCATTCCCCAGCGCCGACGAGAAAGTCTGGTTCACCTTCCGCTCCGCCGCCGAGAACCTGAAGCTCCAGATCCAGGACTTCTACGCCATTCCGCCTGCGCTGCGCGCCCTGATTGTCGAGTTCAACAGTCCCGGCTTCATCCGCTTCCTGGAGCAGCTGTCGGGCATCCAGGGGCTGGTGCCGGACCCCCACCTGCACGGCGGCGGGCTGCACCAGACGCTGCCGGGCGGCCGCCTGGGGCTCCATATCGACTACAACTACCACCTCGAATGGAAGCTGGACCGGCGCCTTAACGTGCTGCTGTACCTGAATGACGAATGGGACGACAACTGGGCCGGCCATCTCCAGCTCTGGGACGAGGAAGTCCAGCACTGCGTGCAGAACATCTCGCCCATCGGCAACCGGCTGGTGGTCTTCAGCACCAACGAGTGCTCCTGGCACGGCCATCCGGTGCCGCTGGCCTGCCCGCCCGGCGTCACGCGCCGCTCGATCGCGCTCTATTACTACACCAACGGGCGCCCGGACCAGGCCTCCGAGGAACACACCACGCGCTTCCGCGCCCGGCCCGGCGAGCGCTTCACCATCACCGCGCGAGACATCCTGCATGGCATGACGCCCCCGTACGCCAAGGCGCTGGCCAAGCGGATCGTCGGGCGATAGCGCTAGTCCACAGGTAACAGGCACCAGGCACCAGGCAAACTACGATGGCAACCCTTCTCGTCACCGGCGGCGCCGGCTTCATCGGCAGCAACTTCGTGCTCGACTGGCTGCGGCGGCACCACGGCGACCGCATCGTCAATGTGGACAAGCTGACCTACGCCGGCAACCGCCGCAGCCTGGCCGCCGTGGAAGGACAACCACGCCACGTCTTCTCCCAGACCGATATCTGCGACCGGGCCGCGCTGGACGCGCTGCTGGCCACCCACCGCCCCCAGGCCGTGGTGCACTTCGCGGCGGAGAGCCACGTGGACCGCTCCATCGCCGATCCGGGCGCCTTTATCCAGACCAATGTGGTCGGTACCTTCACGCTGCTGGAAGCCGCCCGGGCCTATTGGGGGCGCCTGAATGCGGCCGATGCGGACCACTTCCGCTTCCTGCACGTCTCCACCGACGAGGTATTCGGCTCGCTGGGCGCCGACGACCCGCCGTTCTCGGAGTCCACGCCCTACCAGCCCAACAGCCCTTACTCGGCCTCCAAGGCGGCGTCGGACCACCTCGTCCGGTCCTACCACCACACCTACGGGCTGCCGGTGCTAACCACCCACTGCTCGAACAACTACGGCCCCTACCACTTCCCCGAGAAGCTGATCCCGCTGATGATCACCCGCGCGCTGGCCGGCAAGCCATTGCCGGTCTATGGCGACGGCCTCAACGTGCGCGACTGGCTCTACGTGGGCGATCACTGCACGGCCATCCGCACGGTGCTGGCGCGCGGCAGGGTTGGCGAGACCTACAACATCGGCGGCTGGAACGAGAAGTCGAACCTGGACGTGGTGCACACGCTGTGCGACCTGCTCGACGCCCTGCGCCCGAAGGCGAGCGGCTCCTACCGCCAGCAGATCACCTTCGTCACCGACCGCCCCGGCCACGACCGCCGCTACGCCATCGACGCCCGCAAGCTGGAGCGTGAACTGGGCTGGCGGCCCGCCGAAACCTTCGAGACCGGCCTGCGCAAGACCGTGCAGTGGTATCTGGACAACCCCGGCTGGGTCAAGGACGTGACCTCGGGCGAGTACCGCAACTGGATGGCGAGGCAGTATGCCGCCGCATGACACCCCCAGGGACCGCGAGATCCCCACCCTGCTGGTCACCGGCAGCAACGGCCAGGTCGGCTTCGAGCTGCGCCGCAGCCTGGCGCCGCTGGGCCGCGTGGTGGCGCTGGACCGCGCCGGCTGCGACCTGTCGGACCTCGACCAACTCCGGCGCGTGGTGCGCGAAGTCCGCCCGGACGTGATCCTCAACGCTGCCGCCTACACCGCCGTGGACCGGGCGGAGGCGGAGGCCGAGCGCGACACCGCCTTCCGGATCAACGGCGAGGCCGTGGGCGTGCTGGCGGAAGAGGCCCGCGCGCACGGCAGCCTGCTGGTGCACTACTCCACCGACTATGTGTTCGATGGGGCAAAAACCGGTGCTTACTATATAGAGAGCGACCCGACCGGCCCGCTGTCGGTCTATGGCCGGAGCAAGCTCGCCGGCGAGCAGGCCATCGCCGCCGTGGACGCGCCGGCGCTGATCCTGCGCACGTGCTGGGTGGCCGGCGCGCACGGCGCCAATTTCGCCCGCACCATGCTGCGGCTCGGCGCCGAGCGCGACAGCCTGCGCGTGGTGGCGGACCAGTTCGGCGCGCCGACCACCGCAGCACTCATCGCCGATGTCACCGCGCAGATCGTGGCCCGCTACTGGCTGGCCGGCAACCGCGCGGCGTTCCCGGCCGGCCTCTACCATCTGGCCGCCGCCGGCGAAACCAGCTGGCACGGCTATGCCACCGAGGTGATCCGCTACGCCGCCGCGCATGGCTTCCCACTGAAGACGGACCCGGCGCGCATCGCCCCCATTCCCGCCACCGACTATCCGCTGCCGGCGCCGCGCCCGGCAAGTTCGCGCCTTGACACCAGCAAGCTGCGCCGCACGTTCGGCATCCACCTGCCGGACTGGCAGCAGGGGCTGCACCTGCTGCTGGACCAGTTGCGCCCGTAAGCCCGTAAGCCCGTAAGCCCGTAAGCCTGGAGCCTCCCATGACCATGAACGTGACTCGAACCGCCATTCCCGATGTGCTGGTCATCGAACCCAAGGTGTTCGGCGACGATCGGGGCTTCTTCTACGAAAGCTTCAACGGCCCCGAGTTCGAGGCCCTGACCGGGGTGAAGACCAGCTTCGTCCAGGACAACCATTCGCGCTCGGCACGCAATGTCCTGCGCGGCCTCCACTATCAGGTGCGCCATCCGCAGGGCAAGCTGGTGCGTGTGGTGATGGGGGAGGTATTCGACGTGGCGGTGGACCTGCGCAGCAGTTCGCCCACCTTCGGCAAGTGGGTGGGCGTGACGCTCTCGGCCACCAACAAGCGCCAGCTCTGGGTGCCCGAAGGCTTCGCCCACGGCTTCGTGGTCACCTCGGACTATGCCGAGTTCCTCTACAAGACCACGGACACCTGGCACCCCGAACACGAGCGCTCCCTGCTGTGGCGCGACAGCACGCTCCACATCGACTGGCCACTCCAGGGTGAACCGCTGCTCGCGGCCAAGGACGCCGGGGCCAAGACGCTGCGGGAGGCGGAGGTGTTTGCCTAGGCGGATGCGGTCATACAATGGAGCGAGGCCAACTTCGCCCGTCCTGCGGCGCGACCCGAAGTGTTGGTCCAACTTCAGGAGACACGCATGAGTAGCAAGAACACCATTTGCCTGTGGTACAACCGCGACGCGCTCGATGCCGCCAATTTCTATGCCAAGACCTTCCCCGACAGCGCGGTTGGGGCGGTCCACCGCTCGCCGGGCGACTATCCGGACGGCAAGGAGGGCGATGTCCTCACCGTCGAGTTCACCGTCGCCGGCATTCCCTGCGTGGGCCTGAACGGCGGCCCGCACTTCCAGCACAACGAGTCCTTCTCGTTCCAGATTTCCACGGAAGACCAGGCCGAAACCGACCGCCTGTGGAACGCCATCGTCGGCAACGGCGGGCAGGAGAGCGCCTGCGGCTGGTGCAAGGACAAATGGGGGCTGTCGTGGCAGATCTCGCCGCGCGTGCTGGTCGAGGCCGTTACCAGCCAGGACAAGGCGCTGGCCAAACGCGCGTTTAACGCGATGCTGACGATGAAGAAGATCGACATCGCCAGGATCGAGGCGGCCATCCGCGGGGACGGCCAGTGATGGTGGGTTGAACCTGCCCGGCGGGCATGGCAGCATGGCCGGATGCCCGCCGCCGCCCATATCGCCGCCGACACCACCCTCCGCGACCTCGCCCGCCTGCGCCGCGTGCGCGACCGCATCGACCGCGAGTATGCCCAGCCGCTGGACGTCGAGGCGCTGGCCCGGGGTGTCCACATGTCCGCGGGCCACCTCAGCCGCCAGTTCCGGCTGGCCTATGGCGAATCCGTCTATGCCTACCTGATGACGCGGCGCATCGAGCGCGCGATGGCCCTGCTGCGCCGGGGCGACCTGAGCGTCACCGAGGTCTGCTTCGAGGTGGGATGTTCGTCGCTGGGCACCTTCAGCACCCGTTTCACCGAGCTGGTCGGGGTCTCGCCGAGCCGCTACCGGCGCGAGGCCGCCGGCGAGACCGAGGGCATGCCGCCCTGCGTCGCCCGGCAGGTCACGCGACCGATCAGGAATCGAGAAGCGCCGGGAAAGGGGACGGCCTAGACTGCCTGGACCTCAACACGGAACCGGAACCCCCCTCATGAACCTCAGCATTCACTCGGCCTTCCTGCCCCACACCGACCCGGAAACCTCGCTGGCCTTCTACCGGGACGCGCTCGACTTCGAAATCCGCAAAGACGTCGCCTTCGGCGGCAACCGCTGGGTCACGGTCGGCCCCAAGGGCAAACCCGAGACGTCGATCGTCCTGTATCCGCCCAACGCCACGCCCGGCGTGACCGACGACGAACGCCGCACCATCGCCGAAATGATGGCCAAGGGCACCTACGCCATGCTGCTGCTGGGCGCGACCGACCTCGACGCCGCCTTCCAGCGCCTGCAGGACTGGGACGCCGAGATCGTGCAGGAGCCGACCGACCAGCCCTACGGCGTGCGCGACCTGGGCGTGCGCGACCCGGCCGGCAACATGCTCCGCATCCAGCAGCTCAAGTAGGTCAGGTGCGTCAAGTGAGTCAGGTGAGACCGGGCGGGCGACACCGCCCGCCTCACAGCATCGACTTGCCCTGCGCGAGGATCTTGTCGCAGACCTGCTTGGTGACTTCGGCCTTGATGCCGGCGGTATTGCTCAGGTCGAGTTGGCGGCCGTTGCTGGTGGAGAGCACGCCGCGCGAGCCGTCGCTGTAGCCGGCGTCCTTGCTGCCGCCTGGCACGGAGCCCAGCAGCTTGTCCTTCACCGCCGAGGTTGCCGAGTCGGCGTTGAGGTAGTTGTTCTTCATGCAGTATTCGATCACCCCGGCGGCATTGCCGGCGCTGCCGGCGCTGAGCGACGACATCGACAGCCCGCTGATGCCACCGAGTCCCCCGCTGGGGGCCGACTTCATCAAGTCGCCGAGCTGCGCGTGGGCCACGCCCGAGAAGGCAGAGAGCGCGACGCCGCACGCGGGAAGGGTCAGCCACGCGGCACGGCGCAGCGTGGCGGGGACGGAAATTTTGGCCATGCGAGACTCCTTGTCCGGCCATGCCGGGAACGGTCTCACCACTATATGCCGGCGTCCGTCGGATCCGATCTGAACGTTTTTGAGATCGCGCGTGGCTTATGCATCACGCACGGCATGCCCCCGGAACATCGACATCCCCTCCGTGATCTGCGCCAGCAGCGCCAGCGCCGCGCCCGGCAGGGGCCGCCCCGCCTTGACCAGCACCCGGGCCTGCGTGTTCCGGAACAGCGGATGGTCGATCGGCACCACGGCCAGTTGCCCGGCAGCGATCTCGCGGTAGGCCGCGAACTCGCCGATCAGCGTCATGAAGTTCTCGTACGCCACGATCTGCTTGAGCGCCGGCAGCGAGTTGGTGGTCAGCGTGGCGTGGATGGTGATGTTCTCGGCAAACTCCAGCATCTTGGCCGCATGGCCGATGCCGAACGACGGCGGCATCAGCGCCAGCGGGTAATCCTGCATGTCCGCGATGCTCGCCGGGCCGCCGCGCAGCGCCAGCGGATGGTCACGCCGCACCAGCAGCACCACCGGCTGGGCCACGCTGGCGCGGTAGGCCACGCGCGGGTGCGGCGGCGGGTTGTAGGCCAGGCCGATATGGGCGCGGCTCTCGGCCACCTCGTTCAGCACGTCGTCCACGGGCAGGCTGACCATGTGGATGTCGAGCTTCGGATAGCGCGCGCAGAACGGCGCCAGCACCTCGTTGACCAGCGCATCGGCAAACCCCTCGCTGATGACCAGCCGCACCTCGCCCTGCTGAAGCCCCTGCAAGGCGTGGAGTTGATCTTCCAGCTTCTCCTGGTGGGAGCGATAGCCGCGCCAGAACTCGAGCAGATGCGCGGCCGCCTCGGTCGGCCGCAGCCCGCGCGGCTGGCGCTCGAACAGCGTCGACCCCAGTTCGTCCTCCAGTAGCCGGATCTGCCGGGTGATGACCGACGGTGACGTGTTGAGGTGCTCCGCCGCGCCCCGGATGGTGCCGTGCGCCATCACCTCCCGAAAGTACCGCAACCGCTGCTGATTGATCTCGCGCATCTCGCCGCCTTCCCTGCGTTGCCTTCGCTACGTTGCCTTCGCTACGTTGCCTTCGCTACGTTGCCTTCGCTACGTTGCCTGAGGGGCAACGATACGTGAACTTTGTTGCTGTTGGTAGGTGGGCGCGCCGCTGCCAATATCGAGTGACCCCACGCAGGGCATCCCTCACAGGCATCCCTAGAGAACAGACTGGAGACCGGCAATGCTAGCAATCCCCCAGGAAAGTGCAGTCGACGACACGTCCGCGCTGTACAACAAGATCAACTGGCGATTGCTGCCCTTTCTGCTGATCTGCTACCTGTTCGCCTACCTGGACCGCGTGAACATCGGCTTCGCCAAGCTCCAGATGCAGAGCGACCTGGGGTTCTCGGACGCGGCCTACGGCGTGGGCGCCGGCATCTTCTTCATCGGCTACGTGCTGTTCGAGATCCCGAGCAACCTGATGCTGCCGCGCATTGGCGCGCGCAAGACCTTCAGCCGCATCCTGGTGCTGTGGGGCATTACCTCGGCCTGCATGCTGTTCGTGCGCGATGTGCCGACGTTCTACGCCATGCGCTTCCTGCTCGGCATCTTCGAAGCGGGCTTCGCGCCGGGCATGATCTATTACCTGTCGTGCTGGTACGGGCCGCAGCGCATGGCGCGCGCCATCGCCATCGTCTTCCTGGCCGGGCCGATTGGCGGCATTCTGGGCGCGCCGGCCTCGGCCTGGCTGATGACCTCGCTCGCTGGCGCCGGCAACCTCGCCGGCTGGCAGTGGATGTTCCTGGTGGAGGGCCTGCCCTGCGTGCTGCTGGGCCTGCTGGCGCTGAAGCTGGTGCCGAACAAGCCGTCGGAGGCCACCTGGCTGACCGATCAGGAGCGCCGCATCCTGGAGGCCGACCTCGGCCACGCCGGCGCCGCCCACAGCCACTCGTTCCGGGCCGTGGCGCGCGACAGGCGCATCTACGTGCTGGCCTTCGCCTACTTCTGCATCATCGCGGCGATCTACGCCATCAGCTTCTGGCTGCCCACCCTGATCAAGGCGCAGGGCGTGACGGACACCGTGCAGCTCGGCTGGTACGCGGCGGTGCCCTATATCGGCGCGGCGTTCGGGATGTACTACATGGGCCGGCGCTCGGACCGCAAGAACGAGCGGCGCTTTCACTGCGGCGTGCCCGCGCTGGCTGGCGGCGTGCTGCTCGCCGCCTCCACGCTGGCGGACGGCCACCTGTTCCTGACGCTGGCGCTGCTGACGCTGGGCACCACGGCGCTGTGGATGACCTACACGGTCTTCTGGGCGATTCCGCCCGCCTATATCAAGGGGCCGGCAGCGGCGGGCGGCATCGCGCTGATCAACACCATCGGGCTGTCCGGCGGCTTCTGGGGCCCGGCCATCATCGGCTGGGCCAAGACCGCCACCGGCAGCCTGCACCTTGGCGTGCTGGTCATGGCTTGCCTGCCTGTCCTTGCCGCCCTGATCGTCATCACCAACAAGCTGCCGGCCAACCGGTAGCCACCCATAAGAGGATTCCCATGCAACTGCACATGTCCACCTGGGCCGAAATCGAATCGTTCCTCCAGCGCAGCCGCACCATCGTCGTGCCGATTGGCTCCAACGAGCAGCACGGCCCGACCGGCCTGCTGGGCACCGACTGGCTGTGCCCCGAGATCATCGCGCGGGAGGCGGAGAAATCGGCCGACATCCTGATCGCCCCGACCTTCAATATCGGCATGGCCCAGCACCACCTTGCCTTTGCCGGGACGATCTCGCTGCGCCCGTCCACATTCATCGCCGCCATCGGCGACTGGGTACGCTCCCTCGCCCTGCACGGCTTCGAGAAGATCCTGTTCCTGAACGGGCACGGCGGGAATGTGGCCTCGATCGAGGCGGCGTTCTCGGAGCTGTACGCGGAAGCCAGCTTCGCGCGGCGCCCGGCCGGCTTCGCGCTGAAGCTCGCCAACTGGTGGGACCTGGAAGGCGTGGGCGAACTGGCGCGCGACCAGTTCCCGACCGGGCACGGCGCGCACGCCACGCCCTCCGAGATCGCCATCACGCAATGGGCCTTCCCGGAGTCGGTGAAGACGGCCGACTATGCGCCGCCCATCGCCCCGTCTGGCCCGATCCGCGATGCGCTGGACTTCCGCGCCCGCTTCCCGGACGGCCGGCTGGGCTCCAACCCGGGGCTGGCCACGCGCGAGCGGGGCCGCGCGCTGGTCGAGCTCGCGGCGCAGAGCCTGGCGCGCGAGCTGGCGGCGTTCAGCCAGGAACAGCCGCCAGCCTGAGGTGGACCCCGCCGCTCAGCGCGGCACCAGTTCCACGCGCTCGGTGGTGGCCTTTTCCACCGCCTTGCGCGTGTAGACCAGCGGGAAGTACTCCCCCTTGGCCCACAGCGGCGCCAGATCGCGGTAGTGCGGGCTGGCCGGGTTGCCCGACTGCCCCGGCGTGTTCACCGCGCGCGAGGCGTCCCAGTTGCCCACGTCCAGCACCATCCGGAACGAGGCCCCGGCGGTGAGCTGGAAGTCATTGTTGCGATAGCTGGTGTTCATCGGCGTGAATGACGATCCGCCGATCGGCCCCGCGTTCACGTCGTACTGCTGGCGCTGGGCGGGGTCGAGGATGGCGTTGAGGGGATGGTTGAACACGGCGGTGTGCAGCTTGCCCCACTGCCACGCCGCCGGGTCCGGCCCGAGGGACTTCTCGACCTCGGCCATGGCCGACTTCAGCGAGCTGAGCATGATCTCGTTGCGGCGCTCCACGGTCATCCAGCTGGCGGGCTGCTCCATCACCGCGATCACCCGGGTGGCATCGCCCGCCCCCACCAGCTTGGCCGCTTCCGGCGACAGCGCCCCGCGCACGATGGCCGTGCGCAGATGCTTGCTGAACCAGACCTCGAACAGCGCCGCCGCCGCGCTGTTGGCGCGCTCGTTGCCGTCCCAGTTGCGCAGCAGGTCCAGCCCGCGCTGGACCTGCGCGTCCGGGCTGTTGAGCGGCTTGAGCAGCGCCACCACGCGCTGAGCCGGCAGGGACACCGTGTCGTTCTGCCACGCCATCGAGTCCGCCACCGAACTGCGCGACTTGGCCCCCACCACTGCCTTGAGCCGCTGGGCACGCGAACTGTCGCTCCATTCATAGCCCACGCCAATCTTCGCGGCCGGATGGTTGGCCGGGATGTTGTTCTCGTTGGCGGTGACCACGTAGCCCGGCGTCGGGTTGTAGGCCCACGGCAGTTCGTCCATGTTGCGATAGCCGGCCCACTCGTAGCGGCCATCGCCGGGCACCGGCGTCAGGCCGTCCCAGTTGGGCCGGTTCACGGTCAGGCCGCCCGGAATCCAGCCGATATTGCCCGAGGTATCCGCGTAGACCTGGTTCTCGCCCGGCGCGCCCCAGCGGTTCATCGCCGCGCGGAACTGGTCCCAGTTGCGCGCGCGCATGTAGTCCATCGACCCGAAATACGGCGCCATGCCGTAGTCCAGCCACGCGGCGCGCAGCACCCAGGCGCGCTGGGTCCTGGCGTCGGCGTAGAGCACCGGGCCGTGGCGCGTGTAGTCGATGGTCACCGTGCGCGGCGTGGCCTCCCCGCGCACCGCGATCTGCTCGGTGACGGTTTCCATCGGCTCCCAGCGGCCCTTGTAGCGGTACTCGCGCGCCTGCCCGGGGTTGGTCTCGTAGACGTAGAGGTCTTCCTGATCCATGTAGAACCGGGTCAGGCCGAAGGCGATGGTGCCGTTATGGCCAATCGAGATGCCTGGCAGGAACGGCTCGCCGGCGCCGATCACGGACAATCCCGGCGCGTTCAGGTGGCTGATGTAGCGCAGGCTCGGCGCGCCGTGCGCGCGGTGCGGGTCATTGGCGAGGATCGGCCGGCCCGTGGTGGTGCGGCTGCCCGCGATGACCCAGTTGTTCGAGCCCAGGCTGCGGCCGGTGTCGCTGGATGCATCGACCATCGCATAGAGCTGGTCCACCGGCACGTTCCCGGCCCCCGCGGCCGCAGCCTTGCTGGCGCCCGGTGTCCACCACTCCTTCGGAAAGCGCGGCGCGGCCGTGGCCAGCGCGTAGGCCTGCTTCAGCTCGGCCACGGGCAGCGCGCAGGGGTCCAGCCCCTCGGGCAGCTTCGGCTCGACCGGCGGATCGAGTTCGCGGCGCACCCAGTCGGCGCGCACCGCGTTGGCCTTGCCTTCGCAGAACACCGCCGCGCGGTCCATCTCGCCCGTGAAATTGAGCGTCAGGCCGTGGTGGCGAATCCGCACGATGTCTTCGGCGCGCCAGAGCGCCGGCTTGTAGTTCAGCACCCGGAACTCGGGCGGCAGCAGCGCCGGGTTGGCCTCCGTCTGCGCCACGTAGGCGTTCACGCCGGCCACGAAGGCTTCGGCCACGCGCTTGGCGTCTGAGCCGTAGGCCAGCCACTCCCGGTACATATCGCCCCGGAACAGCACCGCGCGCGCCATGCGGTCCCCCTCGACATAGGCCGGCCCGAAGTCCTTGGCCATCTCGCCGAGCCCGCGCTTGCGCCAGAGGTCGATCTGCCAGAGGCGGTCGCGCGCGGCCATGAAGCCCTGCGCGTAGAAAGCGTCGTAGAGCGTGCCGGCGTAGATATGGGGCACGCCCCATTTGTCGATCAGGATGCTGGCCGGCTTCTCCAGCCCCGGCACCGCGAAGCGGTCTGGGCCGGCGGCGAGGGCGGCGGGGGTGCTGAGGGTGGTGAGGCTGGAGAGCGTGGCAAGACAAGCGAGCGCGGCGGCAGTGCGCCGCAGCGGACGGGAATGGTGAAGCATTGTGTCTCCTCTTCGGGGCCTGTTGAATCAGGACTCATGAGGATAGACGAATGTGGCGCCGATGGGGCCGATACGGCGATCGTGCGCCGCCGCAATACAGGCGTTTCAGGTTCAGTAAACGTCCCGACGGTAGCGCCCGTCCTCGGTCATCGCCTGCAAAGCGTCTTCGCCGGTGATGCCGGCGAGCGCCGCGTGCACGCTGCCGGCCATGCCCTGCAGGCTGCCGCAGACATAGATCGCCGCGCCTTCGGCCAGCCATGCGCGGATGGCGTCGGCCTGCGCCGTCACGGCGTCCTGCACGTAGTGCGGCACGCAACCATCGCGCGACCACGCACGGTCGATGCGCTGCAACACACCTTGCTCCTGCCACGCGCGCAGTTCTGCACCGTGGAAGTCGTCATGGGCGGCGGAACGCTCGCCAAACAGCAGCCAGTTGCGCCGATGCCCGGCGGCCGCGCGGGCCTTCAGCAGCGCGCGCAGGCCGGCCAGGCCCGTGCCGTTGCCGATCAGGATCAGCGGGCGGTCATCGGCAGGCGGATGAAACGCGCGATTGGCGCGCACGCGCAGCGCGATATGCGTGCCCTCGGGGGCATGGACGGTCAGCCAGCCGGAAGCCAGCCCCAGCCGGCCATCGTCATGACGGGTCTCGCGCACGAGCAGTTCGAGCCGGCCATCGGCGGGCAGCGAGGCAATCGAATACTCGCGGTGCGGCAGGGCCGGCAGGGCGTCGATCAGCGCCTGCGGGGCCAGGCCGGCCATGGTGTCGAGATGGGCATCGGGCAGCGGCAGGCGCGTGGCCAGCGCCTCGGCCAGCGTCATGGGGCGGCTGTCGCAGCGGACCGGCGTGGCGCCATCGAGGGAGAGACGGGTCAGCAGGGTCGCCACCACGTCCGGCGGCTGGCAGGGGCCGACCTCCGCGATGTCGCCAGCCGTCCACGCCAGATCGCTGGGATCTTCGGGCACCAGCGCGAGGTGCCAGGCCGGCGCCCCCTGGCTGCCGGCGTTGAGCAGCCGGCGCTCCACCAGCTGCCAGCGGCCATAGCGCGGGCGCTCCCAGTCGGCAATCTCCGCGCCGCCGCCGAGCGCGGAGAGATGGTTCTGCCAGTGGCGCAGCGCGCCGGGGTCGCCGTTGTCCACCTCGACCATGTCGAACAGCGGCTGGGCGTGATGGCGCTGCAACCAGCCGGACAGCGTGTGCCCGAAGGCGCAGAAGCGCGCGTAGCTGCTATCGCCCAGCGCGAGAATGCCGTAGCGCAACTGGCGCAGCGATTCCGGCGCGGCGCCGGACACCAGCTTGCGCGTGAAGCCGGAGGCGGTATCGGGCGCGTCGCCCTCGCCTGTCGTGCTGACCAGGAACAGCGCCTGCCCGCAGGCGGCCAGCCGCGCGCCGTCCAGCTCGGCAAAGGACAGGACTTGCACCGGCAGCCCGGCGCCTTGCAGCGCGCGGGCGGTTTGCATCGCCAGTTGCTCGGCGAAGCCGGTCTGGCTGGCGTAGGCCACCAGCGTCGGGCGCGCGGCGCCGTTGTCCTGCTGAATGAGCCCCACCCGCGCCGCGCGGCGGCGGCGATGCTGGGCGAGGATGGCGGCGCAGAAGCCCGCATAGGCCGCCACCACGCCGGCGGCCATCGCCATCCGCTCCGGGGACAGCACGGCCAGCGCGACGCCGGCAAGGCACACGGCCCAGGGCCACAGGCGTCCCACGGTCATGACAGCATGGCGGCGAACGCCGGCGAGGTAAGTTCATCGAAGCCGCGCGGCGTGCGGACCAGGAAGCGCGCCGCCAGCGCATGGCGCCGCGCGAAGTCCATGCCCGCCTGCGGGCCAAGCACGGTCAGCGCCGTGGAGAAGGCATCGGCCAGCATGCAGTCCCGGTGGATCACCGTCACCGAAGCCAGCGCGTGCGCCGCCGGGTAGCCGGTGCGCGGGTCGATGGTATGGGCGAAACGCCGCCCGTCCTGCTCGAAGTAGCGGCGATAGTCGCCGGACGTGGCGATGGACAGCCCGAGCAGCGCCACCAGCGTGCGGGCGGCGCCGTGGGCGTTCCCACTCCCGGTCCCGTTCCCCCCTGGGGATTCCAGTTCCACCCACCACGGCATGCCGTCCGGCTTCAGGCCCTGCCCGCGCAGCTCGCCGCCGATCTCGACCAGATGATGGGTGATGCCGCGCGCGTCCAGATGGCGGGACACCGCATCGACGGCAAACCCCTTGGCGATGGCGCAGAAGTCCAGCGCGAGCCCGCCCGGCTGGCGCGCCCGGCGGTGGGTCACATCGACCTCGAGTCGCTGCCAGCCGCAGGGCTGGCGCACGCGCGCCACGTCGTCCGGGGTGGGCGCGGTCTGGCGCGCATGCGCCAGCCCTGCGGGGCCGAAGCCCCACAGGTCCACCAGCGGCCCGGCGCTCGGGTCGTAGGCGCCGCCACTGTCGCGCGCCACCTGCAGCGCGGCCTGGAGCACCGTGAAGCAATCCTCGGGCAGCGTGACCCAGGTATCGGCGGCAGCGCGGTTGAAGCGGCTCAGGTCCGAGGTCTCGGACCAGTTGCTCATCTGGGCGATGACGTTGGCGAGTACCGTCTCGATCCCGGCTTCGATCCCTGCATCCCCATCGCCTGCCAGCACCGCCGACACCGACCACGTGGTGCCCATGGTCCGCCCGGCCCACTGCCGCACGTGGCCGTCCGCCACCGGTGTGGGCGGCGGGGCGGTCAGCGAGGTGGGGATCAGAACGCGCTGCATCGGCCGGGCTTACTGGGGCAGCACTTCCACGGTCACGGCGTAGCCCGCGCGGCGGGCCTTGGCCTGCTTGACCGAGGTTTTGTCGTCACGCACATCGGCTTCCATCCAGTACATACCCGGGGCCGGCCACTTGACGCTGAACTTGCCGTCCGCGTCCGTGGTGACACTCATGTCGTTGAGCTTGTCGCGATAGCGGATGCCGCCCGGCACGATCTCCACCTTCAGGTTGCTGGCCGGCTTGCCGTCCAGCAGCAGGCGGAAGCTGGCCGTGTCGCCCGCCACGAGGTCGTTCGGGTGGGTGATCGGGGCCAGCTCCAGGCCGCGGCCCGTGGTCGACAGCGCCTGCTTCGACGGCTTGCCGGCAGTGACGAAGGCTTCCACGCGGCCGGCGTTCTCGGTTACCTGCAGGTCCTGCGCGTTGGCCGGCACGTTGCTGGCCAGCGCCTCGGCGGTGCCGCGCCAGCGCTTGGTCTGGCCGCCTTCCTTCCACGAGGCGAACACGCCCTGGTTGACCACGGCCACGCGGTAGGTGCCCGGCTGCGTCAGGTGCAGGTCGAAGGTGCTGCGGTACTTGCCGGTGGCGGCGTTCTCGGCCTTCACGGCGGCGCCATCGGGGCCGGTGACGACGAGGTTGTCGAGCCGCATCGGCACGTGTTCGAAGTAGAACAGGTCGTTGGAGACGGCAGCGTCAACGGTCACCCAGGCGTCGTTGCCGGACAGCACGGTGGCCGACGGCAGCAGCCACTGGCGGTGGGCGTGGGCGGCCAGCGGGGCCAGGGCGGCCAGCGCCAGCACGGCGGCGCGCATGGCAAGGCGTTGCGGGAAACGGGCAGGCTTGTTCATCGTCAGGCTCCAGTCAATCCAGTCAATCCAGTCAAAACGGGGTGAGAACGGCGGATGGGTCAGGGCTTCAGGTCGACGGTGACGCCGCCGAGTTCATGCTCGCCCTTGGCGCGGGCCGTCTGCGCGGACTGCGGCGGCCACGTGAAGGGCACGCGCACCAGCTCGCGGCCGCCCACTTCGCGCGCGGCCTCCACCACCAGCTGGTAGTCGCCGGCGGGCAGCTTGCCGAGCGGCGACTTGCCGTCCTTGAACGACACCGCGTGCTCGCCCGGCGCGCGGGTGGCGCCGGAGATGCCATCGGCCGGCATCTGCATGTCGCGGCCGGCCTTGCGCCACCACTGGCGCATGTCCTTGAGCCACTTGGTGCCCTCGCCGTCCTTGAGCTTGCCGTCGTACCAGACCGCCAGCGTGGAGACGGGGCTCTGGTCGGCACGCTCCACCCACATCGCCACGTAGGGGCGGTGGTACTCGGCCACGGTGAGGCGGGGAATTTCCACCTTGACGTTCAGATCGGCGGCCATGGCGGGCGCCAGCGGCGCGGCGGCAAGGCCAGTCATGGTCACGGTAAGGAGTCGGCGCATCGGAACTACCTTTTCTGGTTGGAAGGAATGCAAATCAGTGAATGAACACGATGGCGAGCAGCAGCGGCACCACCAGCCCTGCGCCCACCAGCGGCCACGTGGCCGCGCGGCCACCGGCGTGCAGCTTCAGCAGGAACAGCCCGGTGAGGCTGAAGACGAGGCACGCGAAGGCGAACACATCGAGGAACAGGCTCCACGCGTGGCCCGTGTTGCGGCCCTTGTGCAGATCGTTGAAATACGAGATCCAGCCGCGCGAGGTGGCTTCGTATTGCACCTCGCCGCTGTCCAGCGCCACGCTGACCCAGGCGTCGCCGCCGGGGCGTGGCAGGGCCACGTAGAGTTCATCGGCAGACCATTCGGCCTCGCGCCCCTCGGCATCCACATGGAGGGACGCCGACAGCCACTGGGCCAGCGCGGGCGGCACCGGCGTTTTTTCGGTCTTCCGGGCGGCACCGGCCGGGGCCGCTTGCCGCAGGGCGGCCAGCACCTCGCGCGGTGCGGTGTCGCCGCGCGTGACCACGCTGGGCCGGGCCTCGATCTGGCCGGCATGGTTCAGCGTGAAGCCGGTGATGGCGAACAGCATCATCCCGATCAGGCAGATCGCGGAACTGATCCAGTGCCACTGGTGAAGGTGCTTGAGCCAGAAGGCGCGGCGCTGCTGGCCCGAGGCCGGCTGGTTGTCTGTCATGCGGGAGAAAAATGGGAGGTGCGCCGGTGCGCGGCGGCCTGTCAATCAGCCGCAACCGGCGGATGATAATCGTTCTCATTTGTTGGGGCAATCCGACATGACGTAATCAGCACACCGCTCCTGGTTACGTTGCGTTACAGCCCCAGCGGTGGGCGGTCGGAGAACCCATGCGCCTCTCTCATCACCTAACCCTATCAGTGTTTCCCCCCGATCAAGATCCTTGATGACCGCGCCGTTATGGCACCCATAGAGGGCGACAAAGAGATCGCCCCGAACGGGTTTCAGACATGGAAAAGGAGGAAATCGAATGCTGCAAAATCTCAGCCTGAGAAAGAAGCTCATGCTGCCCCTGGTGTTGAGCTGGATCTGCCTGCTGGCCATCACCCTCTGGAATGCCTGGGAAATGCGCGCGCTGCGCTTGCACGATCGCAAGCTGTCGCTCGAGCAGGTGACCGATGTCGCCAACTCCATCGTCACCGAGTACGAGGCGATGGCGCGGGCCGGCAAGCTGCCGGTGGAAGAGGCCCAGAAGCAGGCGCTGGACCGCGTGCGCGCACTGCGCTTTGGCGCGGACGGCTATTTCACCGTGATGCGTTCTGATCACGTGGTGCTCATGCATGCCATCAAGAAGGAGCTGGATGGCAAGAACATGGGCGACATGAAGGACCCCAACGGGGTCTACCTGTTCCGGGAGATTGCCGCGCTGGGCAAGAACCCGGGCCACGGCTTCGTCGAATACCTGTGGCCCAAGCCGGGCGCCGAGGCGCCCCAGCCCAAGCTGAGCTACGTGCTGAACTTCAAGCCATGGGACTGGAACTTCATCGCCGGGCTCTACCTCGATGACATCCACGCTGAATTCCGCCAGTCGCTGTGGGAAGCGCTGGCCTGGCTGCTGGGCGTGGGCGCGCTGATGAGCGTGGTGATGGTGCGGGTGTCCGTCAGCCTGCAGAAGCAGCTGGGGGGTGAGCCCGCGCTGACCTCGCAGATCGCGGCGCGCATCGCCGAGGGCGACCTCGCCTCGCACGTGCAGACCGCGCCCAACGATCAGGAAAGCGTGCTCTACAACATGCAGCAGATGCAGGCGCGCCTGACCGGTGCCATCGGACAAATCCGAAGCTCGGCCGATTCGATCGCCGGCGCGGCGCGCCAGATCGCCGCGGGCAACGTGGACCTGTCGCGCCGCAGCGAGGAGCAGGCCGCCTCGCTCGAGGAAACCGCCGCGAGCATGGAGGAGCTGACCAGCACGGTGCGCCAGAGCGCGGACAACGCCCGGCAGGCGTCGCGGCTGGCCGAGGGCGCCTCGGACATCGCCGTGCGCGGCGGCGAGATCGTGCACCAGGTGGTGGGTACCATGGGCGAGATCAAGGCGGCCTCCGGCAAGGTGGTGGACATCATCGGCGTGATCGAGGGCATCGCCTTCCAGACCAACATCCTGGCGCTGAACGCGGCGGTGGAAGCCGCCCGGGCCGGCGAGCAGGGCCGCGGCTTCGCCGTGGTGGCCGGCGAGGTGCGCAGCCTGGCCCAGCGCTCGGCCACGGCGGCGAAGGAGATCAAGGCCCTGATCGACAACTCGGCCCAGCGCGTGGAAGACGGCGCGGTGCTGGTGGAAGGCGCCGGCCGCGCCATGGAGGAGATCGTGGAAGCGGTGAAGCGCGTGACGGACCTGATGGGCGAGATGCGCGCCGCCACCGAGGAACAGACCGGCGGCATCGAGCAGGTGAACCAGGCGGTGTCGCAAATGGACCAGATGGCGCAGCAGAACGCGGCGCTGGTGGAGGAAGCCACGGCCGCAGCGGCGTCGCTGGAAGACCAGGCAGACGCCCTGCACCGGGCGGTGGGGCAGTTCAGGTTGGCAGGCGCAATCTGAAGCCGGTGTTTCGATAAGGGTGGTGAAGCCCGGTGTTGAAGCCCGCAGGCCGGTTTGGCTGCGGGCTTTTTTCGCTACCCTGCCTCGCCCTTCATCCCGATCTTCGCCACCAGCGCCCCGTAGCGCGTGGTCTCTGCCGCAACCATTTCCGCGAACTGCGCGGGCGATGCGCTTTTGCGCAGCTCCCCGGCATTGGCCTTCATGGTGGCGTCCAGCTTGCCGCTGGCTTGCAAGGCCGCCACCGCTTCGAACAGCCGCCTGGCGATGGGGGCAGGCAGGCCCGCCGGCGCGAACAGCCCGCTCCAGTTGTCGAGCACGAAGCCGGGCGGAAGCGATTCGGCTAACGTCGGCACTTCCGGAAAATGCGTGGAACGCGCCGCCGCGGATACCGCCAGCGCGCGCACCTGTCCCTGCCGGATCATCGGCGCGGCGGTGCTGAGCACAGGCATGCCGAACTGTGTCTGCCCGCTGATCATGGCGGTGAGGATCTCGTTGGCGCCCTTGTAGGGGATGTGCACCGCTTCCGTGTGCGTGTTGTGCAGCAGCGTTTCCACCGCCAGGTGCGACACGCTACCCTTGCCGCCCGACCCATAGTTCAGCGCGCCGGGCCGCTTGCGCAGCGCGTCGAGCAGTTCGCGCGCCGTCTTGTATGGCGAGGAGGCCGGCACGGCCAGCACCACGGGCCCGCCCGATAGCGCCGAGATCGCCGTGAAATCACGCGACGGATCGAACGGTGGTTCGCGATACAGGTGCACATTGATCACGTGCTGGTTGGCCAGCACGCCCAGCGTGTAGCCATCGGGCGCCGCCCGCTTCAGCGCGCGCGCGCCGATGATGCCGCCGGCCCCGCCGACGTTCTCCACCACCAGCGGTTGCCCGAGCACCGGCCCCAGTTCCGCCGAGATCGTACGGGCGATGGCATCCGGCGCGGTGCCCGCGACAAACGGCACGACGAGCCGGATCGGCCGGCCTGGATAGGGTGCGGCGGCCAGCGCCACGCGGCCAAACGTGCCGCCCAGCGCCGCGGCGCCGGCTGCGGCGCCTGCACTGGCAAGCCATTGACGACGATTCATGGTTGTCTCCTGATGGGCGCGCGGTCTGGGCCGCGTCGCCGGTATGCGTTCAGGCAGCAGCGGGATCGAGGATCGCCTTGGCAATCGTGTTGCGCTGGATCTCGCTGGTGCCGGTGAAGATGCGGAACATGCGCAGCTTGCGCCAGGTCTGCTCCACGGGATGCCCGCGCGTCACGCCCACGTTGCCGTGGATCTGCACGGCCTTGTCGGCCACCTCGAAACAGCGCTCCGACACGAACAGCTTGCAGGCGGCGGCCTTCATGCGCAGGTCGGCGCCGGCATCGGCCAGCATCGCCGTCTGCGCAATCATGCTCTCGCAGGCCCACAGCGCCGCCGCCATATCGGCCAGCATGTGCTGGATAGCCTGGAAGCGCGCGATCGGGCCGCCAAACTGCCGCCGTTGTCCCGCGTACTCCACCGATGCCTGGTACGCACGCGCCGCCAGCCCGAGCATCGAGGGGCAATGCAGCAGCCGGTTCACGTTGATGCGCGACATGCCGAGCTTGAAGCCCCGCCCTTCCCCCCCGAAGATGTTCGCGCGCGGCACGCGCACGTTCTCGAAACGGATGTCGGCATCGATATGCTGGCCGGACATCGGCACATAAGCCTGCTCGACGGTCACGCCGGGCAGGTCCAGGTCCACCAGCACTGCGGTGATCGCGGGCGGCGTGGCGCTTGCATCGGTCACGCACATCACAATGGCGAAGTCCGCGAACGGTGCCCCGCTGATGTAGTGCTTCTGGCCGTGGATGACCAGATCGTCGCCGTCTGCGACGGCGGTGGTCCGAATGCTCTGCGCGTCAGATCCGGAATGGGGTTCCGTCAGCGCGAAGCAGGTGGACTTCTCTCCCCGGATCACCGGGCGGAAGTAGCGGGCCACCTGGTCTGGCGTGGCGTACTTGAGCATATTGCCCACGCGGGGCGGGCCACCCAGATCGCCCAGCACGTGCGGCGCCAGTACCGCGCCGCTGACGGCAAGGTCAGCCTTGAGCGCGCATTGCTCCTGGATGTTGAGCCCTTTTCCGCCAAGCTCCGCAGGCAGGCAGGCGGCGTAGAGGCCCAGTTCGCTGGAACGGCGCCAGACGTTGCGCAGTACCTCGCGCGGCCATGGGTCTTCGGTACCCAGACCGAGTTCGCGCTCGAGCGGGCGCAGTTCATCTTCGATGAAGCGCGCCACAGCGGCGCGCGTCTCGATCAGCACCGGATTGGTCAGATGGTCGAACATCAGCACTCCTCAGTTGACGCGGCGGCCGGCACCGGCCCAGTACTGCTCGCGCACGAGCTTGCGAGCCAGCTTGCCGCTGGCGTTCTTGGGCAGTTCCGCCACGAAGTCCACCGAGCGCGGCGACTTGTAGTCCGCAATGCGCGCGCGGCAATGGCCGATCAACTCATTCGCGCTGGCCTGCCGGCCCGGCCACAACGCCACCACGGCCTTGACGCTTTCGCCCCAGGTATCGTCCGGCACGCTGATCACGCACGCCTCCATCACGTCGGGGTGCTGGTACAGCGTGGCCTCCACCTCGTTCGGATAGACGTTGAAGCCGCCCGAGATGATCATGTCCTTCTTGCGGTCGACCAGATAGATATAGCCTTGCGCATCCACGCGCGCGAGATCGCCGGTATGGAGCCAGCCATCGATCAGCACCTCGCTGGTCAACGCCGGCTCGCCCCAGTAGCCCTGGAACACGTCTGCGCCGCGAATCACCAGTTCGCCGATCTCGTCGCCACTGACCTCCACGCCGCGCTCGTTGACCACGCGGACTTCGGTCTCGCCCAGCGCGCGCCCGCATGACGCCAGCCGCTCGGGGTACTGGTCGATGGCCAATGCATGGTCGGCCGTGGAAAGCCGCGTGACACCCGACGTGGATTCGCTCGCACCGTAGCCCTGCGACAGCACCGGGCCGATGCGCTGCCACGCCTCGCGGATGCGCGCCGGCGCCATCGGTGCCGCGCCATAGGCCAGCGTCTTGAGGCTGCTCAGGTCGGCATTGGCCAGCGTCGGTTCGGCCAGCAGCATGTTGATCATCGCCGGCACCATGAAGACGTGGGTCAGCTGCAGACGTGCCACCTCGGCCAGGAAATGCGCCGGCTCGAACTTCTCGAACAGCACCAGTGTGGCGCCCAGGAACAGGTAAGGCTGCATCAGCATGCCGGACGCATGCGTGACCGGGCCGATCAGGGCAAGGCGGTCGCCGGGGCGTGCGGGCCGATCCATGGTCAGGATCATCTTGCGCAGCGCCGCCAGCCGGTTGCCGTAGCTCTGCATGGCCGCCTTGATCTTGCCTGTGGAGCCCGAGGAGAAATGCAGCACCGCCAGATCGTCGGGGTGTGGCGTGTAGTCGATGGCTGCCAGGCCGCCGCCGGCCACCAGGGTTTCATAGTCACGATGGCCCGCTGCCCCGGCCTCGATGGCGAAGAAGTGCTCCACGCTGCCAAAGCCGCGCGTATCGCGCGAGTAACCGGTATATCCGGGCCCCACGATCATCACGCGCGGCGTGCAGTTTTCCACCACGTCGGACGCCTCGGCGGCGGTGAAACGCGGGTTCAGCGCGGCCTTGACGAGTCCGGCCTTGTATAGCGCGCATTCAATCTCGACGATCTCGGGGCAATTGCGTGACTGAATCGCCACGCGGTCGCCCTTGCGCAGGCCCAGCGCCAGCAGCGCGTTGGCCAGCCGGGTCGAACGGTCTTCGAGCTGGCGGTAGGTCAGCAAGCGGTCCCGGTACAGTACGGCGGGGTTATCGCCCCAGTAACGCGCGGCGCGCCTGAGGAAATAGGCAAAGGACATGGGGTGTCTCCTGGATGGCCTTGGTTTTTGTACCTTCAGTCTGTAAGCTGCGGCCCATCACTACAATCTGGTGAGTGGCATAAAGTCATAACCATCAGGAATGCCATATGGAGACGCGGGACCTGGATTACGTGCTGGCAGTGGGCACGCACGGTGGCATCGGGCGGGCTGCGGAGGCGCTGGGGATGACGCAGCCCGCGGTGACCAAGGCGATCCAGCGCGTGGAAGCCCAACTTGGCGTGTCGCTGTTCGAGCGCACGGCGCTGGGCATGCGCGTGACGCCAGCCGGGGCGGTGTTCCTGGAACGGGCGCGCCGCATCCGGCTGGAATACGAGGATGCGGTAAAGGAGATGCGCGGCATCCAGACCGGGGAACTGGGCCTGCTACGGCTGGGCTATTCGCCGTCGATGCCAACCGGGCTGGTGCTCGGCGCGTGCCGGCAGTTGATCCGGGAGCGCCCGGTGGCGCGGCTGCGGCTGACGATGCGTGTGGCGCGCGAACTGATGGACCTGGTCGAGACCGGCGAACTGGACCTGGCCCTTGCGCCGCTGCCGCGCCAGCCCCATCCGGCGCTACAGATGCGGGAACTGTTTACCGACCGCCTCGCCGTGGTCGCCGATGAGGCCCACCCGCTGCAGCGGCGGCGCAACCTCACGCTGGCCGATCTGGTCGGCCAGCAATGGATGCTGCCCAGTGCCCACGTCCTGATTCGCCAACAACTCGAGGCCGCGTTCGCCGAACTCGGCCTCCCGCCGCCCATCCTGCGCGTGGAGACGGACTTCGGCAGCGCCACCCTGTTCGACCTCGTGCGCGGCACCGAGATGCTGTGCATGGCCGCCGCCAACGGCAACAGCCGGATTGCCGGGCTGCATCCGATTGCACTGCGCGCCGATGCCCTCGACCTGGGCCGCCGCGTCGGCGTACTGTCGCGGGCGGGCGCCTACCTGTCACCGCTGGCGAACCGGATGATCGATCTGCTCGCAGCGAAGTCCGATTGAGGAACTTCGGCGCCATATGGCCGCTTTGAGCCCGCCAGCGACAAGAGGCATAGGGGTAGAACCAGACCTTCGCCCCATCTACCTGACAGCGTATGATCGACGGCATTCCTCAATGGTTGCCAAATGCCGGCGATGACCCACGATCCTCACCTGTCTCCCAAGCTGCATCTGACCGCGCAGCACGGATTTGCGCTGCATGACAGCCGCCAGCCCGCTTTTCACCGGGGATGGCATACCCACGACTGCGGCATGCTGCTCTGGCCGCGTATGGGCAGGCTCAAGACGGTCTGGAACGATGTGTCCGGCGTGCCGGACTCGCCGCATGCTGCGTCGCTGGTGCGCGGTACCGCCTTACTGCTGCCGGCATCGACCTCGCATCTGACGGCATCCGAGCCCGGGCGCCAACAGCATGGGGAGCTCTACCTGCCGCCCGACCGCCTGCCCGCCGGTCGCCGGTTTGGCGCCATGCATCTGGACGCCGCGACCATCCCCATGCTCGAGGCACTGCTGGCGCCGGGCATCTCGGTGACGAGTGCTGCATGGCTGGTGCGCGCCATCGTGGAGCAACTCTTGGCCGGCCGGCCGCTGGCGATGCCCGAAGAACCATCATCCGTGGCACTGCGCATGGTGCGGCGCTTCCATCAGGCGCTTGAACGCGACCTGCCCTTGCCGTCGATCGATGCCGTGGCCAACGAGCTGGGCGTCTCGATCCGGCATTTGCAGCGCGCTTGCCAGATCGAGTTCGGCGTGACGCCGGTGGCGGTCCGGCGTCGCATCCTGGCCACCCATGCACGCGCCCTGATCGCGCAAGGCCAATCCGTCGCCCGCGTCAGCCTGGATCTCGGCTTTTCTTCCAGCGGACATCTGCATCGCCTGCTGCGCGAAGCTGCCGATCCAGCCTAGGCGCAGCGGGCCGGCGGCGTCAGTCCGTCATCACGACGGCGTCGATCTCGATCTCCGTCCACGCACCATCTGGCAGGCTCGTCACGCCAAGCGCGCTGCGCGCTGGCAGAGCCTGATCGGGGAATGCCGTACGCAGCACGGCCGAGGCCGCATCGAGCACGGCCGGATGATGGGTGAAGTCCGGCGCCGCGCGAATGAAACCGCGCAGGCGGACGATCTGGATCACGCGTGACAACTCGCCGTCGGCAGCCACGCGCAGCGCCGCCAGCGCGTTCAGCATCGAGACTTCGGCGGCGCGGCGGGCGGGCTCCACATCGGCTTCGCTCTGGCATTGGCCTGCCATGGCAACGCCTTGCTGCCGGCATACCTGCCCGGCGATCGACACCCAACGCGACGGACCCACCTCTACCGCGCGATACGGCGCATAGCTGCCGCGTGGACTGGACACCTCGGGCACCGTGAATCCTGCGGCAGCAAGCCGCGCTTCGGGAGAATGGGCCGTCATGCGTCGCTCCATGCTACGCCGCCGCTGAGCCAGCATCCGTCAGGCGCGCCGGAATCGGCATGGCGCGGTGCCACGAGGATTTCCGAGGGACTGCCCATGGCGTCGCCCTGCCAGACCGCGATGGACGACACCGTTCGGCCATCATCCCCCAGTTTGCCGGCCTGGTTCAGATAGCCCCACAGCGCAGCCGCAGCGATGCCGGTGGCGGCGTCTTCGGGATAGCCAGACGACTTCGGAAACTGCCGCGCATGGACCACGGGCTCGCCGTCCGCCTTAGGCGCCCCGAACGCATAGGGATAGAGGCCGGTCGAGTCGATCGACGCGCATAGCGCCTCCATGGTCGGGAAATCGGGCTGCAAGCCGTCTAGCACTGCCACGGATGGCAAGTGGATGAGCGTCTTCACGCGGCTGGTGGCGGCATTGATGGCCGCATAGCTGCCAGCAGGCAGGCCAAGCTGCATGGCCACGCGGCCCGATGCCCCGGCGCCCAGCATCTCGGTACGCACTGCCGGCTGCGAAATCCAGACGCGCTGCGAGGCGTCGTCCCAATACGCCAGCACGATGCCGCTCAGCGTTTCGATGCGCGCCGTCGGCGTGGTCCAGCGCCCCCACTGGCGCAGCGCCCACAGGGTGCCCACCGTGGCATGGCCACACATCTCCATCTCGTGCTGTGGCACAAAGAAGCGAAAGCGCCAGTCGCAGCCGATCTCACTCGGCAATACGAATGCCGACTCGTGCCCATAGGTTGCGGCAACGTCTTGCATTGCCGGCGCGCTCATGCCGCGCGCGTCGGCCACCAGCGGTACCGGATTGCCGCCTCGCCCATCGCGCACGAAAACCCGGATCAGCTTGACTTCACTCACCTGTGGCTCCCACGGATTTGGCAATCTTGCCCCAGTAGGGGATGTCTCGCTGGACTGCGGTCTGCAGCGCGGACGGTGTACCGGGGCGCGCCGTCACACCTTTGCCGGCGAGATCATCGGCGACCGCCTTGTCAGCGAGCACCTTGTTCAGGGCCGCATTGAAGCGATCGACGATCGCGGCGGGCGTTCCCTTTGGAAAGGCGATGCCGTACCACAGTTGCTGTTCGAAGCCTGGCACGCCCTGGCTGGCGAACGTCGGCACATCTGGCAACAGCGGCGTGGCGGCAGTCACGGCGACGGCGGCAATCTTCCCGGCCCTGATGTATGGCGCCAACCCCACTGGGTTGTCGAACATGATCTGCACCTGCCCGCCAATCAGATCCGTGTAGGCCGGCGCCGCACCGCGATACGGAACATGAATCATCGGCACCCCGATGAACTTCTGGAACTGTTCGCCCATCAGGTGCGACACGGTGCCAACGCCTACCGAAGCGAAGCTGTGCTGCGACTTGTCCGCTTTCAACCGGGTAACCAGCGCGCGGGTATCGGCCACGCGCAGGGTGTTGTTGACGGCCAGCACGTAGGGCGACGTGCCGATGAAGCCGGCATAGGCGAAGTCCTGCGCCGGGTTGTAGGTCAGCTTCGGATACAGCGCCACGCTTACCGCGTGCGTGCTCGTCGTGACCACGCCAGCCGTGTAGCCATCGGCAACGGCCCGCGCCACGTAGCCCGACCCGAGCGTGCCGCCGGCCCCGCTGCGATTGTCGATCACCACCGGCTGCCCGAGTTCGCGCTGCAACAGCGGCTGGATCGAACGAACCACGAGGTCGGTACCGCCGCCGGCCGGAAATGGCACCACCATGGTGATGGGCTTCGCCGGCCAGGTTTCCGCATGGGCGGCGACGGAGCACGCCGCAACAGCGACCGCCAGCATGGCGCAGCGGGCCCCGCGCGTTGAAATGGTCAGGATGGACACGTGCACTCCCCTTATTGAGATGCACAGAGTCTAGGAACGCGTCGATCCAGCCTCAAACCGGAATGCGACATCCGGCGATCCGAAATGCGCATCCAGCAAATCCGGCGGCGGCCCCGTTGACGAACTGTCTGGTTCCGCACCGACGCCCCCGGATCGTTGGCAAGAATAGCCGGGGACCGCTTTTGGACGTTATGCACGTTCATGCACTTTTTGGGATGGATCGAACAACAGCTTTCCATCAAGAGGAGACCGAAGGATGCCAACCGTGCCTGCCAGCGAAAACGATATGACCCTGACGGCCAGCCAGCTGGATGCCTATCTCGCAAGGATCAAGATCGACCGCCCGGAAGCGCCCGACCTTCCCGGCCTGTCGAGACTCCATCGCGCGCACCTCATGACCTTCACCTTCGAGGCGTTGGATGCCTTCATGGGATGGCCGTCCTCGATCACCCCCGCGTCGGCCTTCGCCAAGATGGTGGGGGGCAGACGTGGCGGCTGGTGCTACGAGATGAACGGTCTCTTCGGCGCCGCCCTCGATGCGCTCGGCTTCCGCGTCACCCGTCTGTGCGGCGGCGTGAATCGCGCAATACTGGGGGACATTGCCATCGGCAATCACCTGACCCTGCGTGTCGATCTCGACGCCCCCTATCTCGCCGAGGTCGGCGTGGCCGATGCCATCGTCGAACCCGTGCCGCTGGAAATCGGTCCGATCAGCCAGCGCGGCTTCGACTTTTCGATTGCGCCGACGCAGGACGGCTGGCTGCGCTTCAACAATCATGTGCATGGCATCGCGCACAGCTTCGACTTCCGTGTCGATTACAGCGACGAGGCTGCCATGGCCGCCACGCATGCCTGGCTGATGCAGGACCCCGGGTCACCGTTCACAAACGCGCTGGCGGTCCTGCGCCATACCGCGAGCGGCTATATCGCCCTGCACAATGACCGCTTGCGCACCGTGACGTCCGGCAGCGTCAGCGAACAACACATCACCAGCGCGGACCATCTCGCCGACACGTTTGAAACCGTGTTCGACCTCGACATTCCGCAGGCCGGGCAGGTCTGGGACAAGATCCAGGCGGCTAGCCGCCCTCGCGTATAACTCAGTCGGCCGACACCGGGGCATTCCACCTGCCGCGTGCGGCGCTGGCCGCCACGGCGGCTGTGCGCGTCTCTACGCCAAGTTTCTCGAAGATGTGCTCCAGATGCTTGTTGACCGTGCGCGGGCTCATGCCGAGGATGTCGGCGATATCGCGGTTGGTCTTGCCACGGGCCACCCACGACATGACTTCGGCCTCGCGCCGCGTGAGCGCCGCCGTGGACGCCGCCGTGGACGCCAGTACGTCGGCGCTGCTGCCTTCCACTTCGCCATGGCCGCGCAGGATGGCCTCGCGCAGCGCGCGCGCCTGCCGCGCCTTGCCGACGTGCGAGCGCACGCGGGCCACCACCTCGGCGATGGCCACGGGCTTGGTCACGTAGTCGCACGCACCCACCTCGAAGCCCCGTACGATGTGCACCGTATCGCCCAGGCCGGTCATGAAGATGACCGGGAGGTCGGCATGGCGATCCATCAACGCCGCACAGGTGGAAAAGCCGTCCATCCCGGGCATGTCCACGTCCAGCAGCACCGCATCCGGGGAAAATTGTGCCAGCGCGCCGAGCGCAGCCTTGCCGCTTGCCGCGGTGTGTACCAGCATGGCTTCGCCGCCCAGCGCGCGGGTCAGGAAGCTGCGCGCGTCGGCGTTGTCGTCCACCACAAGCACACGTGTTTCGGATGCCGCGAATTCAGGTTCGGGATGCATGGAGCGCCTCGCCAAGTCGATCATTCAATGCGGCACCATCGGTGCGCGCCAGCGTCAGCATCTCCCGCGCCCACGCGCCGATGGCGCCGCCGCTGGCGGCAAGTTCCGCCAGTTGCGCCTCCAGGGCGCGTAGCCGGCCGGTGGCACCCAGTTGCAGCATCTCCCGCAACAGCTCGGCATGGGGCGGCGCCTCGGGCTCGGGGGATTGGGGGGGCTCGGCAGATTCTGCGGATTCTGCTGATTCTGCTGGCTCGGCGGGCAGCGTCAGCGCATGCCGCACCATGTCGATCAGTTCCGACTCGCGCACCGGCTTGCTGACGAAGCCGAGGTAGCCGTGCAGCAGCCGGGCCTCCTCGGTGTTCTCGTGGGCGTTGGCGGAGACGATGACCACCTGCGGCGCGTCCGCCAGCGCGCGGATCTCGCGGCACAGGTCCCAGCCCGATGCATCCGGCAGGTTCAGGTCCAGCAGCACCAGCTGCGGATGCCACGCCCGCACTTGCGGGAGCACCGCGGCACCCTCCCCGACTTCCTGCACCGCCAGCCCCAGCGGCGACAGGAAGCCACGCAGCACCGCCCGGTGCGATTGCCGGTCATCGACGATCAACACCCGCGCATGCGCCGGCAGCGGCGCCTCACGGACCCTCCGTGGCCGCGCCACCGGCACCGACAGCGCGGGAAGATAGAGCCGCACCGAGAACTCGCTGCCCATGCCCGGCGCACTGCGCACCCTGACCTCTCCCCCCATCAGGTCCACGAGCAGCCGCACGATGGCAAGGCCCAGTCCGATGCCCTCGCGGTCGTCATGCGCCGTGGCGCGCTCGAACGGATCGAAGATGCGTACCTGGTCTTCCGGTGCGATGCCGGGCCCCGTGTCACTGACCGTGATGGTCGCCAGTTCGCGCTGATGGCGTACCGCCAGCGTGACCGCACCGTGCTCCGTGAACTTGATGGCATTGCTGACCAGGTTGATGACAATTTGCCGCAACCGCTTGGAATCGCCATGCACATGGGGCGGCAAGGCACCGGAGACGCGATAGTGAAACGTCAGCCCACGCGCCGCCGCCAGCGGGCGGAACATGCGTACCAGGTCGTCCAGCACGCTCTCCAGCGCCACGGCGTCATGCTCGAGCCGCAGTTTGCCGGCCTCGATCCGTGACAGCTCCAGCAGGCCATCCACCAGGCTGGACAGGTGTTCGCCAGCGCGGCCAATGGTCTGCACATCCTCCCTGCATGCAGCCGGCAACGCCGGCGCCCGCAGCAGCAGCTGCGAGTATCCGAGGATGGAGTTGAGCCCCGCGCGCATCTCATGGCTCATGCCGGTGATGAACCGGCTCTTGGCGGCATTGGCCTGCTCGGCCACCTCCTTGGCATGCTGAAGCGCCGCATCGGTACGACGGTGCGCGTCGATCTCCTTCTGCAGCAGCCCGTTCTGGCGTTCCGATTCCTCCTGGGCGACGGTCCGGCTCTCGTTGGCCAGCACCAGCCACCAGGAAGCCACTGCGGCAAACAGCACCAGCCCCGCCCCGATCTTGAGGAACAGGTCGGTGCGGGGCGCGGCGCCCTGCACCAGAGCGCCCGCCAGCTGCTCCTGCGTATAGAGCAGCCACAGCAACGTGCCGAACGCGAACACCATGCCGGCCAGCACCAGGCTGAACTGGCCGATGCGGCGTGCCATCACCAGCGGCGTGCCGGCGGGCAGTACGCGCGTGAGCGCGAAGGCGATCTGCTCTTGCGCGCTGGCCCCCGGCTTGCACCGGTCGCCGCAGCGCGCATCGAGCGTGCAGCACAATGAGCAGATCGGGCCGCGATAGGCCGGGCACGCGGCCACGTCCTCCTGCTCGAACGCGTTTCGGCAGATCGCGCAGCGGATGACCGCGTGCCGCGCGCCGAAGTCGACTGGTGCCCGCGCAATGAAATAGCGGCTCTGCGTGAGGTAGGCAATCGCCGGCGGCAACAGGACCGCCAGCGCGAGACCCACCCCTACCGAGGCGGGACGCAGCGTGTCGCCGAACACGCCGAGATGCACCAGCATCGACAGCGCCGAGGCCAGCACCATGCCACCGAAGCCGGCCGGATTGATGTCGAACAGGTAGGCGCGGCGGAATTCGATATCGCGCGGCGAGAGCCGAAGTGGCTTGCTGATGACGAGGTCGCCAAAGATGGCACCGACCCACGCCACGGCCAGGTGGGCATAGAGCGCCAGCACTTGCTCCAAGGCCTCGAACACGCCCATCGCCATCAGCATCACCGCGATCAGCACGTTGAAGGCGAGCCATACCACGCGGCCCGGATGGCTGTGCGTGAGTCTGGCGAACACGTTCGACCACGCCAGCGAGCCCGCGTAGGCATTGGTAATGTTGATCTTGGTCTGCGAGACCAGCACCAGCAGTCCCGTCAGGAGCACGGCCACCCAGCCGGGCCACCCGCTGCCGAGCCCGAGTGCGAAGCCCGCCAGGTACATCTGCGTGGGCTCCAGCGCGTGGGCGATCGGCAATTCCGCCTGCAGCACGACGAACGCGAGAAACGCCCCGCCAGCCATCTTGGCGGCACCAAGGATGATCCAGCCCGGCCCGGCCGCAATCAGCGCACTCCACCATCGCACGCGGTTGTCACGCGTGAGCGGCGGCATGAAGCGCAGGAAGTCCACCTGTTCGCCGATCTGGGCAATCAGCGCGGCGGCCACCGTGGCGGCGGCGCCGAATGCCTGCCATGAGAAGCCATCGCCATCGGCCAGGCGGCCGTTGAGTGAGAGGAACTCGGTATAGCGCTGCGGCTCGCGCCACAGGATCAGCGCATAGGGCAGGATCAGCAGCACCAGCCACAGCGGCTGGGTCCAGAGCTGAATGCGCGACAGCAGCGTCACGCCGTGGGTGACCAGCGGAATGACCACGATGGCGGACAGCAGGTAGCCGATGGACCGTGGCAGACCGAACAGCAGCTCGAATGCCTGCGCCATGATGGCCGCCTCGAGCGCGAAGAAGATAAAGGTGAAACTGGCGTAGATCAGCGAGGTGATGGTGGAGCCGAGGTAGCCGAACCCGGCGCCCCGTGCCAGCAGGTCCATGTCTACCCCATGGCGGGCGGCGTAGTAGGAGATCGGCAGGCCGGTCAGGAAGATGACAAGGCTGACCATCCCGATGGCCCACATCGCGTTGGTAAAGCCATAGCTGAGCGTGATGGCAGCCCCGATGGCTTCCAGCGCAAGGAACGCGACTGCACCAAAAGCGGTATTTCCGACCCGAAATGCGCTCCATTTCCGGAACGACCTTGGTGCAAACCGCAGCGCGTAGTCCTCCAGGGTTTCGTCGGCGACCCAGCGGTTGTAGTCGCGCCGGATCTTGCTGATGCGCTGGACGGGCTGGGGAACGCTCGACATGGAGGGGGGTGCATGGTCGCACTGGCTAAGGGTCGTGCGCTGCCGATGCAAGAGATGTGCCGTGCGCCGCGTACTGCCCGACTACGTTGAATGACGTATGGCCGGGCACCCCACGCCCACAGCATGATCGCTCCGCAACATTCCTCTTCCCCAACGGAGCGTCGATCATGCGTGACAACGATAGCGATAACGAACAAAACGGGTCCCCGCCGTCCCTGCCCCGCCGCCGGCTCATGCAGGGCCTTGCCGCCCTGCCCGCGCTGCCACTTGCCGGCATGGCCACGCAGGCGCGCGGCGCCAATCTGCCCACCGGCACGGTGAACACCACCCGGCTCGCCGTCACCGATACCGAGGTCACCGTCGGCCAGCTGCATTCCGCCACCGGCACCATGGCGATCTCGGAAACCGGGTCGATCCAGGCCGAACAGCTCGCCATCGACCAGATCAACGCCGCCGGCGGCATCCTTGGCCGCAAGATCAAGGTGATCAAGGAAGACGGCGCCTCGGACTGGCCCACCTTCGCCGAAAAGTCCCGCAAGCTGCTGGTCAACGACCGTGTGGCAGCGGTGTTCGGCTGCTGGACTTCCGCCTCGCGCAAGGCGGTGCTGCCCGTCTTCGAGAAGGAGAATGGCCTGCTCTACTACCCGACGTTCTACGAGGGCCTCGAGCAGTCCAAGAACGTGATCTATACCGGACAGGAGGCGACCCAGCAGATCATCTGGGGCCTGGACTGGGCCGCCAAGCAGAAGAATGCCAAGAGCTTCTTCCTGATTGGGTCCGACTACATCTGGCCGCGGACTTCCAACAAGATCGCGCGCAAGCACATTGAAAACTTCCTCAAGCTCAAGGTCGTGGGCGAGGAGTACTACCCGCTGGGCCACACCAATTTCAACTCGCTGATCAACAAGATCAAGGTGGCCAAGCCCGACTGCATCTACGCGATCGTGGTGGGCGGCTCGAACGTTGCCTTCTACAAGCAGCTCAAGGCGGCCGGGATTACCGCAGACAAGCAGTTCCTGCTGACCATCTCGGTCACCGAGGACGAAGTGCTCGGCATCGGCGGCGAGAACATCGCCGGCTTCTACGCGGCCATGAAGTACTTCCAGTCCCTGGACAACCCCAACAACAAGCAGTTCGTCGATGCCTTCAAGAGCAAGTTCGGCAGCAAGGCCGTGATTGGCGATGTCACACAGGCCGCCTACCTGGGCCCCTGGCTGTGGAAGGCCGCGGTGGAGAAGGCCGGCAGCTTCGATATCGACAAGGTCGTCGCGGCATCGCCGGGCATCGAGTTGAAGTCGGCCCCGGAGGGCTATGTCAAGGTGGATACGAACCATCACCTGTGGAGCAAGACGCGCGTCGGGCTGGCGCAGCTCGATGGCCAGTTCAAGGTGGTGGCCGAATCGCCGCAGCTGATTCCGCCCAATCCGTTCCCGAAGGGCTATCAGTAAGCCCGCCGCCGTCCCATCGATCCACGGAGTCAGAGTCATGAACGTGTCGGACATGCTGAATATCGGCCTGATGCAGGGCTTTGCAGGGCTGAGCCTGTTCTCGGTGCTGCTCCTGATGGCGCTCGGGCTGGCCATCATCTTCGGCCAGATGGGCGTCATCAACATGGCGCACGGCGAGTTCATGACTATCGGCGCCTATGTCATCTTCCTGGCCTCCACCATGGTGGAGCGCCTGGCGCCGGCGTGGATGCCCTACTACTTCCCCATCGCCATCTGCGCCGCGTTCGCCATCGCGTTCGGCGCGGGATGGCTGGCCGAGTGGGCGCTGATCCGGCATCTCTACAAGCGGCCCCTCGATACCCTGCTCGCCACCTGGGGGCTGTCGCTCGGCATGCAGCAGGCTTTCCGCTCCATCTTCGGCCCCAAGGAAGTCAGCCCCACCCTGCCCGACTGGCTGATGGGTTCCTGGTCACCCGCGCCCGGGCTCGACATCCCCATCAACGGCCTGTTCGTGATGGCGCTCACGCTTTGTGTAGCGGGCCTCGTCTGGCTCGCGCTGTACCGGTCGCGCTGGGGGCTGCGTGTACGCGCCACGACGCTGAACCGGCCGATGGCCAACGCGGCCGGCATCAATACCCGCCACACCGACCGCCTGACCTTCGCCATCGGCTGTGGCATCGCGGGCGTGGCGGGTGCGGCATTCACGACGATCGGCTCCACCGGCCCCACCAGCGGCGCGCTGTACATCGTCGACTCTTTCCTCGTGGTCACCTTCGGCGGGGCAGCGAGCCTCGCCGGCACCGTGGCGTCAGCCTTCGGCATCGCGCAGATGCAGTCCATCACCGAGTTCTTCATGACCGGTTCCATGGCGCGGGTGCTGACGCTGCTGCTGATCGTGACCATCCTGATGATTCGTCCGCAGGGCCTGTTCGCCCCGGCGGTACGGCGCTGACCGCCATGCCAGGAGCAAAGACCATGTCCAATTCTTCCCGACTGCAACGGCTGCGCGGCATAGGCGGCGCATGGGCCGGCTACGCGCTGCTGGCGCTCGTGCTGGTGGTAATCATGCCGCTTGCACTCGACGTGTTCCGTCTGAACCTGATCGGCAAATACCTGAGCTACGCCTTCGTGGCCGTGGGGCTGGTGATGCTGTGGGGCTACGGCGGCGTCCTGAGCCTGGGCCAGGGCGTGTTCTTCGGCCTCGGCGGCTACGTCATGGCGATGTTCCTCAAGCTGGAGGCATCGGATGTCAAAAGTACCGCCATCCAGTCCACGCCTGGCATTCCGGACTTCATGGACTGGAACCAGCTTACGGCGCTGCCATGGTGGTGGGAGCCGTTCCGCCATCTGCCGGTCGCACTGATCGGGGTGGTGGTGGTGCCGGCCCTGCTGGCATTCGTCATCAGCGTGGCGATGTTCCGGCGCCGCGTGGGCGGCGTCTACTTCGCCATCATCACGCAGGCGGTGGCGCTCATCCTGTCGGTGCTGATCATCGGGCAACAGGGCTATACCGGCGGTGTGAACGGCATCACCGACCTCAAGACCCTGCTCGGCTGGGATATCCGCACGGACAGTGCGCGGCTGATTCTTTACTTCGTAACCGTGGCGCTGTTGTTCGGGGCCATCGCGCTGTGCCGCTGGATCCAGAAGAGCAAGCTCGGCGTGCTGCTGCTGGCGATGCGCGACAAGGAAGACCGTGTGCGGTTCTCGGGCTACGACGTGTCGATGTTCAAGGTGTTCGTGTTTTGCCTGGCGGCCGCGCTGGCGGCCATCGGCGGGGCCATGTTCACGCTGCAGGTCGGGTTCATGTCGCCGTCGTTCGTCGGCATCGTGCCGTCCATCGAGATGGTGATCTTCGCTGCGGTGGGCGGGCGCATGAGCCTGGTGGGCGCGGTGTGGGGCACGCTGCTGGTGAACGCCGGCAAGACCTACTTTTCGGAGAGCTTTCCGGATCTGTGGCTGTTCCTGATGGCGGCGCTGTTCATCGGCGTGGTGGTGGCATTCCCCGACGGGCTGGCAGGGCTCTACACCAAATACGTCAGCCGTCGCCGCCGCGCCGCCGAGCCGCCCACGCCGCCCAAGCCGGAAGCCCTGCCCGCCAAGACGGCCTGACCGGGAGACACCATGAGCAATACCGACTTCATGCTGGCGGTAGAGGATTTGACCGTATCGTTCGACGGCTTCAAGGCCATCGACAACCTCACGCTATACGTAGACCGCGACGAGCTCCGCGTCATCATCGGCCCGAACGGTGCCGGCAAGACCACGCTGCTCGACCTGATCTGCGGCAAGACGCGCGCCAGCGGCGGCAGCATCAAGTTTCGCAACCGCGAGATGACTGGCCTGCCCGAATACCAGATCGTGCGCGCCGGGGTGGGGCGCAAGTTCCAGACGCCCTCGATCTACGAGAACCTCACGGTGTTTCAGAACCTGGCCGTCTCGTTCCCCCGGGGCCGCAGCGTGTTGGGCGCGCTGACGTTTCGCACCACCGAGGCGGAGCGCCAGCGCGTAGCCGAGGTGGCTGCGGAGATCGCGCTCGACGAGGTCCTGGAGCGCGAGGCGGCGCAGCTCTCGCACGGCCAGAAGCAATGGCTGGAGATTGGCATGTTGCTGATGCAGGACCCGAAACTGCTGATGCTGGACGAACCGATCGCCGGCATGAGCGTGCGCGAACGCGAACTGACCGCCGAGCTGCTCAAGCGCATCAGCAAGGGCCGCGCGGTGATCGTGATCGAGCACGACATGGACTTCGTGCAGCGCATTGCCGACAAGGTCACCGTGATGCACCAGGGCCGCATCCTGGCCGAAGGCTCGATGGCCCAGGTGCAGAACGACCCGCGCGTGATCGACGTCTACCTCGGCCACTAACGCGGCCACTAACACGGCCAACTCGCCAAAGGAGAATCCCGCATGCTTTCCGTGGACAACGTGGTGGTGAACTATGGCCAGAGCGAGGCGCTGCACGGCGTCTCTTTCTCCGCAGCGCAAGGCGAGACCGTGGCGATCATGGGCCGCAACGGCATGGGCAAGACCACGCTGTTCAAGGCGATGATCGGCATGCTGCCGGTGCGCTCGGGCCAGGTTACCGTGGATGGGCGCGACGTGGCGCACGACGAGAGCTATCGCCGCGTGCGCGCCGGCCTGGGCTATGTGCCGCAGGGCCGCATGATCTTCTCGCACCTGACGGTGGAGGAGAACATCCTCACCGGCATGGAGCAAAGCCGCATGCGGCGCATTCCAGACGAGATCTTCGCGATGTTCCCGGTGCTGTTCGACATGCGGCGCCGCAAGGGCGGCAACCTCTCCGGCGGCCAGCAACAGCAACTGGCCATCGCCCGCGCGCTGGTCAGCAACCCGAAGGTGCTGCTGCTGGATGAGCCCACCGAGGGCATTCAGCCATCGATCATCAAGGACATTGCGCGCGCGCTGAACGAGATCCGGCGCACGCGCGACATCACCATCGTGTTCTCCGAACAGGTGCTGAGCTTCGCCATGGACGTGGCCGACCGGCTGCTTGTCATCGAAGGCGGCCGCTTCGTGCACGAGACCCAGCGCCACAGCACCGATGTGGCGCACATCCGGCAACTGCTGTCGGTTTAAACGCAACCCCACATCTTCACCACATCTTCACCGCCACCAGGAGGCAAACGTCATGACGGATACCCTGATCAAGGTCGATCTGGCCGAATCGCCGTACGAGAACCCCAACGTCCACAACCGCTGGCATCCGGATATCCCGATGGCCTGCTGGGTCAAGCCCGGCGAGGACTTCATCCTGGAGACCTACGACTGGACCGGCGGTTTCATCAAGAACAACGACTCGGCCGACGATGTGCGTGACATCGACCTCTCCATCGTCCACTTCCTGACCGGCCCGGTGGGCGTGGAAGGCGCAGAGCCGGGCGACCTCCTCGTGGTGGATCTGCTCGACATTGGCGCGAAGCCTGACAGCCAGTGGGGCTTCAACGGCTTCTTCTCGAAGCAGAACGGCGGCGGCTTCCTGACCGATCATTTTCCGCAGGCGCAGAAGTCGATCTGGGATTTCCACGGCCTGTACACCTCGTCGCGGCATATTCCCGGCGTGAACTTCGCCGGACTGATCCATCCCGGGCTGATAGGCTGCCTGCCGGACCAGGCCATGCTCGAGACGTGGAACAAGCGGGAGATGGACTTCATCGCCACCCAACCGGACCGCGTGCCTCCGCTGGCGAATCCCCCCTTCGCCGCCACGGCGCACATGGGCAAGCTGCAGGGCGATGCGCGCGACCAGGCCGCCGCCACGGGCGCCCGCACGGTGCCGCCGCGCGAGCATGGCGGCAACTGCGACATCAAGGACCTGTCACGCGGCGCCAAGGTTTATTTCCCGGTGTATGTGGATGGCGCCGGACTTTCCGTGGGCGACTTGCATTTCTCGCAGGGCGATGGCGAAATCACGTTCTGCGGCGCGATCGAGATGGCGGGCTGGGTACATATGCGCGTGTCGCTGATCAAGGGCGGCATGGCCAAGTACGGCATCCGCAATCCGATCTTCAAGCCGAGCCCCATCACGCCGAACTACAACGACTACCTGATCTTCGAAGGGATTTCCGTCGACGAAGCGGGCAAGCAGCACTACCTGGACGTGCAGGTTGCCTACCGGCAGGCGTGCCTGAACGCGATCGAATACATGACCAAGTTCGGCTACTCGCGGGCGCAGGCGTATTCCATCCTGGGAACCGCCCCGGTGCAGGGGCATATCAGCGGCGTGGTGGACATTCCCAATGCCTGCGCCACGCTGTGGTTGCCCACCCAGATCTTCGACTTCGACATCCGTCCCAGCGCCAGCGGGCCAACGCGGATGATCACGGGCGACGTGGACCTGCCGCTGTCGCCGGACGTGATCTAGGCCGGCACCATGTTGCAATCCACCCAGCGGAGCGGCGATGCCTACCTATGACTACCGGTGCAAGGACTGCGGCGAGTTTGCATTGATCCGGCCAATGGCGCGGCGCGATGCGCCTGCCATGTGCCCCGGCTGCGGCATGGGCGCGGAACGGGCACTCGTGGCCGCGCCCGCGCTCGCCAGCATGGCGGCGTCGGCGCGAGCCGCGCATGCGGTCAACGAACGCAGCGCGGCTGCGCCGAAGGAATCATCGAGACATGGCCCCGGCTGCGGGTGCTGCGCAAAGCCGAAGCTTGCGGGACGGCCCGACGTAGCCCGGAGCACCAGCGGCAGGCCCTGGATGATCTCGCACTGAGCAGGCAGGGAACACAACGATGATTCGCTGTCCCGCGCCACTGGGGCGCGGGACAGCTCCGGCTCAGCGATGCCGCCTTACCAGCGGTAGCGGACGCCAAGCTTGGCGCCAATCGCATTGCTGTCGCCAAAGTCCTGCAAGCTGGTGCGCGCCAGCAGTTCGCCATAGACGCTGTAGCGATCATCATCCCAGTTCAGCGAGGCACCCACGCCAAGCCCGGCCCACAGCGCCTGCTCCTTGCTGATCAAGCTGATATCCGACACACGCGCCGACGTGCCGTGCAGGAAGTCGTAGTACAGGTTGGTGATACCGTACACGTGCGAGCGGCGGGTCTTGCCGTTGCCGGCCGTCCACTTGGTCTCGTGATCCAGCGATACGCCCAGGCGCGAAACCAGGCTGTTGCCGTTGTCACGTGACACATTGGTCCCGTACTGGTCCGTGAACGCATCGAAGCGAACCTGCGACCACGCAAGCTGGGCCTGCGGCGTGATCGACCAGTTGCCGCCCAGCGCGAGCTGGTGGCCGGCTTCCACGCTGGTGGCCACGCCGCTGCCGCGGTTGCCGTTGGCCAGCTTGGTCGACAGCGTCGACGAGCGGATATCGGTGTCGTACCAGGTCACGGTCGCGCGGGCATCGACATACGATCCATTATTGCCATACCACGTTGCCGTGCCGCCAAAGCCGTAGCCGGTGGCATCGATCGCGCCGTTGCCGAACATCGACGAGACGTTGGAATTGGCAATGCCGTAGTGGAAGGTCGGGCCCACCACCAGCGTGCCGGCCTGATTCTCGACGACCGGTGCATCCACGCCGCCCTCGAACTTCCACATGCGCACGTTGTAGCTGGCGCTGGTGGTGCTGGTGGACGGATCGATATGGGTGTTCGAGCCTTCCACGCGCGCCCACGCCCCACGGCCGATGATCGGCTTGCCCGCATCCTGCTCGGCCTGCACGGCGGCGTTGGGGGACCATGAGCGATTGCCAACGCGCTGCTGGAGCGTGCCCAGCTCGTTGAAGCGCTGCAGCACGCTGGAATAGGCCTCGTACAGCGGTACGGTCGGTGCCAGCAGCGGCGTGGCAGCCGTGGCCGAGGTGCTGCCGGCAGGCGTTTCGGCCAGCGTGGAACGCAGGTACCAGTCGCCATCGGTCGGCGTGGACACGCCGTTCTTGTAGAGCCGGTACGCGTACGGGCCGGCCACCACGGCCTGCTGGCCCTGGAACGTGTAGTCGCCGGCCAGCGTGAAGGTGGCATTCGATGCGCCCTGCACGTCGATGATCTTGATCCCGTCGACCGTGGCGGCGCCGGCTCCACCGACGTTTACCGCCCGGATCTGGCTAGTGCCCGAGGTATCGCCGGTCACCACAAGGCGCCCGGTGGCCGAAGCATCGCCGCCGAACACGGTGTTCACGCGCACGGTGCCGTCGTTGCCGAGGTAGTTGCCGGCGATGGTCAGCACGCCCGTGCCACCGGGGGTCACCGTGCCGCTGTTCGTGACATTGCCGAAGATCGTGCCGGTGCCCGACAGCGTACCGGCCGTGGCTACCGTCACCGGGCTTGTGATCGAGCCATCGATGGCCAGCGTGCCGAGGTTGATGGCGGTGGCGCCCGTATAGGTGTTTGCGCCGGTCAGCACCGTGGTGCCGGTGCCGTTCTGCGCCACCCCGCCGGCGCCCGAGACGATGCCGCCGTACGTATAGCTATCCGAGCGATTGAACGCCAGCGTGGCGCCGCTGTTGACCACGACATTGCCGGCCAGGCTGCCGCTGGTGCCGCCATTGCCGATCTGCAGCGTCCCCTGGTCCACGGTCCACGGCGCGGTGACTGTGCCGGTGCCCGTCAGCGCCCAGGTGCTGGTGCCGGTCTTCGTGAAGTTGTCGAAGTAACGGTACTGCGCGGTGTCGCCAATGGTCGAGACATCGAACACGCTGTCAGTAGTGCCGCCGAGGCGGAAGGTGTCATTGGCCACCGTGGCGTTCGCAACGACGTTGCCGACGATGTTGGAGCCGGCCTGCAGTTCGAGCACAGCCCGGCCCGTGCCGCCCGAGGCATATTCAATGGCATTCGCGTAACCGGTACCGGCGCGGATGGTGCCCGCGTTGACGACCGTCAGCGTTCCGGTGGTGCTATTGACGACGATAGCCGCCGCGCCCGCACCGGCTTCGATCAGCCCCGTGTTAGTGACGGTAGGCGTACCCGCCGCCACGCGTATGCCGACGCCACCGGCCCCGCCACCACTCAGGTCGGCGCCCCCGCGAATAATGCCCGCGTTGACCACGCCGCCCGTGACGGTCGCAGTGAGGTTCACGGCGGTGCCGGCCAGGCCACCCGAGGCATCGCCCCCTGTGATGGTGCCAGTGGCCGCGTTGACCAATCTGGCATTGGTCGAGAGCGATACGCCTGCCGTACCGTTGGCCGAGTTCGTTCCGCTGCCGCCCTTGACCGAACCGTTGTTGACGACGGATGCGTTGGGCAGTACCGAGATGGCTGCCCCGCTCTCGCTGCCCGCCACCGTCGTGTTGCCGCCGGTCACGGTGCCATTGACGATGGCCTGGCCGCCGCCGCTGATCAGCATGGCCGTGCCGCCCGCCGTGTCCGGGGCAACCGTATAGGTGCCGTTCAACGTCAGCGGTCCCGCCGCGGATGTCGCATAGTTCCCCAGCGCGCCGGTCTTCGTCAGCACAAAACCATTGGTATCGAGGGTGATAGGCTTGGTAGGCGTGCCGATTGACCAGGCGCCCCCTGGCATTGTCACGTCAGCGCTCAGGCGAATGGTGGCAGTGGCATCGCCGTCCGCATTGGCGGCCGCAATGGCCGACTGCAGCTCGGCGAGACTGGAAGCAAAATATTCGCCGGCCGACGCAGCCATCGGAAACAGCAGCGCGACAGCCAGAGTGATAGAGGACGCTTGCGGCACGCGCACGCCGCCCTGCCGGATTCCACGACAAAAATGGGTCATCATTGAACTGCCCCGTTCTAATGTATTGTTATTGACACAAAGTGATGCGGGGCAATCTTAAATCACGGCTTAAAAGTTATGTAAGCGCTACTGATAACGCGCTGTCGTGAAGGTGCGACGCCTTCAAATCCCCCGTTGCTAGCAGGGTAAAAAACGTATTAGAGGTGACGATCCAAGTGTTTCAGCGGGTGGTCGAGATGCGGACAGGTTTCCGGCGCATCGATACTTGATAAGACAGTTGAGAGATTGATGACGACAGGACACGTATTTATTGCCACCAGCCTTGATGGCTTCATCGCCCGGCCCGATGGCGATATCGGTTGGCTTCTGGAACGGGACGACCCCGCCGAAGACCATGGCTACCATGGCTTCATCGCCGACAAGGACGCGATCGTGATGGGCCGCGGCACCTATGAAAAGGTTCTCGGCATGGGGGAATGGGCTTACGACAGGCCGGTGCTGGTGCTATCCCGCCAGTTGGCCGGCACGCCGGTGCCAGAAGCGTTGCAGGGGAAGGTGCGCTTCTCGGATTGCACGCCCACGGACGTGATGGCGCAACTTGCGAGCGAAGGCGCGCGCCGCGTATATGTCGATGGCGGCCAGGTGGTCCAGTCGTTTCTGCGTGACGGATTGATCGCTGACATGGTGGTCACCACGGTGCCGGTGCTGATCGGGGCCGGCAGACCGCTGTTCGGCGCCCTGCCGCACGACGTGAGTCTGGCGCTCGAATCAAGCCGGTACTTCCCGTCCGGCCTGGTACAGTCGACCTATCGCGTATTGCGCTGATTACCAGGCGCGGGCCACCGGCTCCAATCGCACCATCATCGCGTCACGCAGCCATCGCGCGACGCTCCTCGTCGTCCAGCAGCGGGCCGTCGAGCGTCACCCGCGAATGGTCGGTGCGGAACTTCTGGATCACCGGCTTCAGTTCTTCCTTGACGTACGCTTCGCTGTAGCCGTTGAACAGGTGCCCGATCAGGCCGCGGCGCAGGTCCGAGGTGCCCATGATGTAGTCCGCGATCGGGAACGTCAGGTTCATGTTGTACTTCATCATGATGCCCATGTTGTGATGGGCGGTGTGATGGCGCCGGATGGTGTTGACGAACGGCATGTTGCGCACGAACCAGTTGTCGTGCACGTGGCAGCAGTAATGGAAGGTCTCGTAGACCAGGTACTGCGCCACCATCGTGATGAACACGAAGTAGCCGGCGTTGGCGTTGAAGATCAGGGACGCCACATAGCCCAGCCCGCCGCCGCCCACACCCAGCGTCGCCAGCACGCGCCACGGGAAGAACACGATGCGGAATTCGCGCGTGGTGTCGATAGTGGGTTCCTGGTCGGTGAAATACTGGTGATGCTGGCGCGTATGGCGCTCATAGATGGCGCGCAGCGCGAACACGTCGATCCGGCGGTGCATGATGTAGCGGTGCATGAACCATTCGACGAAGTTGCCGGCCAGGAACACCGGCAGTATCAGGGCCCATTCCCACGTGACGTTGTGCAGGCGCTGGATCGCCCAGTACAGCGCGGCGATGCCCACGCCGTAGATCACGGTGATGTGCAGCAGCCCGTTATAAAGCGGGCTGATATCGGCCTTGTATTGCTCCCTGAACTGGCGTTGGCGTTCAGTCATCATGATTGCATCTCCGGCAAAGTCCGTCGCACTAACATATTAGTTGAATATAAAAGTGCGAGGATCCAAAAAATGCCCCTGTCGCACAGGGGCCCTGTCAGGCGCGGCACGCTGGCCGCGCGGCGAATCGTTATTGGGAGACTTCCTCCAGCGCCCTGCCGCGTGTTTCCACGCCCAGCATCAGCACCATCGCGGCTGCCACGGCGAAGGACATCGCCCCCAGCGTGAACACTCCGCCCTGCCCGGTCACCGGCAGCAGCACGCCAACCAGATAGGGGCCCGCCAGCGAACCGATGCGGCCGATCGACGAGGCAAAGCCGGAGCCGGTGGCGCGAGAGCGCGTGGGATAGAGTTCCGGGGTGTAGGCGTAGAGCACCGACCACATGCCGAACAGGAAGAACTGCATGCACAGCCCGGCGGCGATCAACTGCTCCACCGGCACCTTGTGCACCGCCGCCTGGCCGTACGCATACGCGGCGACGGCGCTACCGAGCAGCATCAGCGCGCAGGTTGGCTTGCGGCCCCATTTCTCGAGCAGCCATGCCGAGAACATGAACCCGGGAATGCCCGCCAGCGAGATGTAGACCGTGTAGAGCACGGACTTGGTCACCGCATAGCCGGCCTGCTGGAGCAGCGCCCCGAGCCAGGTGGTCAGGCCGTAATAGCCGAGCAGCGCGAAGAACCAGACCGACCAGAGCATGATCGTGCGGCGCGCATAGGGGCCAGACCAGAGTTCCATGAAGCGCGCCTTCCGGCTGGCCGGCTGCGCACTCCCGTAGGTCGTGGCGACCGGGGGCAAGGCGCGGCCCCAGGCGCGTTCCACACGCTGCTCTATGCCAGCCATCACGGCGTCGGCTTCGCGCCTGCGTCCCACATCCTCGAGCCAGCGCGGGGATTCGGGCACCATCCGGCGCACCACGAACACAAATACGGCTGGCACGGCCAGTGCGATGAAGATGCCGCGCCAGCCGATCATCGGCAGCAGGAAATACGTCAGCGCGCCGGCGGCGATGAAGCCGATCGGCCAGAACCCTTCCAGGATGGCCACGTACTTGCCGCGGCTCTTGGCCGGCACGATCTCGGACACCATCGACAGACCGATCGGAAACTCCATCCCCATGCCGAAGCCAAGCAGCACGCGATAGATCATCAGCGTCGTGACGTTGTCCGCCAGCCCGCACATCAGGCTGCCCACGCCCCAGAAGATCATGCTGACCTGGAACACGGGCTTGCGGCCGAAGCGATCTGCCAGCAGCCCGGCGATGGCGGCGCCCAGGAACATGCCCAGGAAGCTCGAGCTGGCGAGCATGCCGGCCTGCGCGGCGGTCAGGCCGAACTCGGCCTTGATCGAACCGAGCACGAACGTCATGAGGCCGAGGTCCATCGAATCAAAAAACCACGCGGTGGCGATGATGCCGAACAACGAGCGCTGGTAGCCCGTCATCGGCAATCGTTCCAGCCGCGCCGCTACGCCGGCCTCCAGCCTGAGGGCGCCTGCTGACATATCCATGGTTGTCTCCTGTGTAGGTGAGTCGCGCTCTCTGGCGGCGCGCTTTCGTAATATATTAGTTGGACATCGCTGATGTTCAAGTTATGGTTTACGGCATGCCGTGCGAAGCGGCATCGTTTGGTGCAGCGGAAATGCGGTGCTACGCGGCGCGGCGCGGCGCCATGGACGGGGCTTCGGCGGAGAGATCGCCGTGCCAGGCATGCCGGACGATGGCGGCATAGCGCACCGGTACGTCCGGCACGGGAAACGCCTTGGCGAGGCGCGTCACACCAAGGGCATCCTTCACCAGCGTCTCCAGGTCATCTTGCGCGATGCCGCACTGCTGCAGTGTGGTGGGAATGCCCAGGTCACGGACCAGATCGCGCACCAGGACGGGCAGGCGCGCCACGGCCACATGGGGATCGGGGTCCTCGATCCCGAACAGCCGGGCCACGGCAAGCATCTCGCCGGCACGCACATCGCGCAGGGCATCGAGTACGTAAGGCAGCGTCACCGCATTGGTCGTGCCGTGCGAGCGATGCGTCAGCCCCGCCACGGCATAGGCGATGCCATGCACCGCGTTCAGTCCGGCGCTGCCATACGACAGCGCGGCATAGAGGCTTGCATGGCTCATGCCGATGCGCGCTTCGGTGTCCTCGCCGCGTTGGTAGCTGCGCAACAGATACTGGCTGCACAGCCGGATCGATTCATGCGCGAACAGCATGGTCAGGGCATTGCGGCCGCTATAACCGGGGTCAGGGTCCCCGCCCCGGTCGAAACGGGCGGCGTCTAGCGTCAGGTATGACTCGATGGCGTGGGTCAGCGCATCGATGCCCGCGTCGGCCGTCACCCGTGGCGGGCAGGTGTAGGTGAACTCGGGGTCGATCAATGCCACGGCGGGCCGCAGGCGGTTGTCCATGACGGCCACCTTGGTGGCGCTCTCCGGATCGACCAGGATCGCCCCGGGCGTGGCCTCGGAGCCCGTGCCTGCGGTAGTGGGCAGCGCAATCATCGGCAGAATGGGCGTGGCGCTGTCGATCATGCCGATGAACTCCCGCACCGGCTTGCCGCCCGGCAGGCTCAGGCAAAGGGCCTTGGCCAGATCGATATTGCTGCCGCCGCCGAGGGCGATGACGTGATCGAGCGGCTCGCCGTTGCACTGCGCCCGGATGGCTGCCGTGGCGGTGTCGCAGAGCGTGGTCGTGGGATCCGGCATGCCGCCGTCATAGACCATCAGTGCCACGCCGTGTGCGCGTGCGGCAGCGACGAGTTCATCGACCCATGGCGTGGCGGAGGTGAAGAACGTATCCGTGACCAGCAGGCCGTGACGATAGCCCAGCCGCTGCAGCAGCGCAGGCAGCTGCGCGCGGGTGCCTGCGCCCATGATCAGGCGCGCCGGCGCGCAGAAATAGATCAGGTCCTCCATTCTCATGCTGTCTCCCGTGGGTATGTTCTGGTGCCGTGCGCTGCGGCTGGCGCTGGCCAATGCTTGCGCAGATACACGGCGATGTCCTCGGTCCGCTCGGTCAGCACGCTGTGGCCGGCGCCCTGCAGGACGTGGAATTCGGCGCGCGGAACCCCATCGGCCAGCATCGCGCCGTGCGTCAGCGGGCAGTCGGCATCCTCGCTGCCGTGGATGACCCGTGCCGGAGTCGTGATATGGGCCAGCTCGCCGCGTTGGTCCGTCCGCCGGATCGCGTTCCAGGTCCACGCCACGGTGCGATGGTCGGCGGCCTCACGCAGCCCGAGCCGTTGTTCGCGTGTCGCGATCGCTTCCAGCAGCGCATCGGGTGACGACGGCGGGAACCAGGCCACCGCGTCGAGGTACGGCGTGCCCGAGACCAGCAGCAACTCGGCGGGGAGCGGCCACGCGGCCGTCGTGCGGACCTGTGACAGATAGGCCAACGCCACGGATACCCCCATGCTCCACCCGGCCAGCACGAACGGCCCATCGACATGCCGGGTAATCGTCCGGCCCAGCTCACGTGCGTAGGCATCCAGCGTGCAGTCGTCCTCACTGGCGGGCGCCTTCGCGAGGCCACGCCCGGGCAGATTTGGCAGGATGAAGGTGCATCGGTCGGCCAACTGCCGTGCCAGCGGCAGCCAGGCACCCCGTGTGCCCTGGATGCCATGGACGGCCACCACGGTGATTGGCCCGCCCCCCACGGCTATGACATCGTCGTCCGTCACGTCTCCTCCGGTACACATCTAATATATTAGAAGGATAGTAGCAGAAATCCGACGGGAAGCAAGGGCGAAATCCAGCCTGTACAGGAGTTGCGTACGGCTCATATACAATGGGTTTTCCGTGCACCCAGATCCCGGCCCATGACCTCAAAACCCGCCACGCGCGCCCGTTCTGCGCCAGTACAAGAGCCTGAAGAGGCTCCAGGCCAGCGCGGCAAGCTGACCGACCTGGCATACGAGCAGGTAGAAGAAGCCATCGTGACGTTGAAGCTGGCGCCGGGTAGTTCCGTGTCGGAATTGCAGCTCAGCGAAATGACGGGAATCGGCCGTACGCCAATCCGGGAGGCGATCCAGCGGCTGGCGCGCGAGCATCTGATCATGGTGCTGCCGCAGCGCGGCCTGCTGATCGCGCCGATCGACGTAGCCAAGCAGCTTCGCCTGCTGGAGACCCGCCGCGAGGTGGAGCGACTGATCTGCCGCTGCGCCGCACGCCGCGCCACGGCGGAGCAGCGCGATCACTTCAAGCGCCTGGCGAAGGAATTCGAGCAGTCATCGCGCAGTGGCGACGACGTGGCCTTCGTGCGCGCGGACCGGGAATTCAATGAACTGTGTCTGGTTGCCGCCCGCAACGAGTTTGCCGAGGGGTCGATGCGGCTGATGCACGGGCTGTCGCGCCGCTTCTGGTATCTCCACTACAAGGAGGCGGCGGACCTGCCAACGATGTCGAAGCTGCACGCCACGGTGGCCTCGGCGATTGCGCGCGGCGATGTCGATGGCGCCGGCGAAGCGCTCGATGCGCTGCTGGACAATATCGAGGAATTTACGCGCGCGACGGTGCTGGGGGACTATCGCTAGCCCCCCGTAGCGAAAGCCTGATACTCAGAACGGCGCAGTCATCAGCCCGTACAGCGTGCGCACGCCATTGACATAGTTTCCAAGCCGAAGGTTCTCGTTCGCGGCATGCTGGTTGTTGTCGGCATTGACGAGCGGGATGATCACGAACGGCACGTTCAGTACATCCACGATTTCCGCCGTCGGCACGGTGCCGCCCATCATGCGGATACGGACGGGCTCCGGGCTCGTGCCAAAGGTGCCGGTGACGCCCTGGTACGCCCATTTCGCGACCGGGGAGTCCATCGGCGAACCCGCTGCATTCGCCCCTTCGCTCTGGTAGGAGAAGCTTGCCAGCTTGTCGTAGCGCGCGCGTTCCTCGTCGGTCGGCGTGCCTTTCACAAGGTGGTAGCCCTGCTTGGCGATGTACTGCTCGATCAGCTTGCCGAGGTACGCGGCATCGGAGTCCGGCGTGGTGCGCAGATCGAGTTCGGCCTCGGCCTTGTCCGGAACGATATTGGCGACCTTGTCACCGACTGCGGCGGCGGCCATGCCACGCACATTCAGCGACGGATATTGCAGCGCCTCCTGATAATTGGCGCCGACTTTCTCCGCTTGCGCGATGCCAATCCGGGCCTTCAGCGCTTTCTCGTCGTCAGGCACGGCGGCCATGATCCTGCGCTCGGCATCGCCGAGACGAACCTTGGCGTAGTAGCCCGGAATGGTGACGCGACCGCTATCGTCCTTCATCGAGCCTAGCAGGCTCGCGAGCCGGAGCGCCGGGTTCGGCACGTAGTTGCCGTAGTGGCCGCTGTGCAACGGCGCCTTCGGGCCGAACACGGTGATCTTTGCCTTCGCCGCGCCGCGGTTGCCGAAGATAAGTGTGGGGCGATTGGTGGCATGCATGGGGCCGTCGTGGATGATCATGCCGTCGCAGGCCAGCAGGTCGCGATGGGCCTGCATCACCTTGCCGATGGAGGGCGAGCCCTTCTCCTCCTCGCTGTCCAGGATCACCTTGATATTGACCGCGGGTTGGGTGCCTGCCGCCTTCATCGCATCGATGGCCGCCAGCAGCATCATGATCGGCCCCTTGTCGTCCGACGAGGAACGACCGAAGACCCGCCACTCCGGGTCCACCGCCCCCGAGAACAGGTTGGCCATGTCGATCTCCTCCCAATCGCCCTTGGCGCCCTTCTTCTTCAGCACAGGCGTCCACGGACTCTTCTGCGCCCATTGGGAGGGGATGACCGGCTGGCCATCCAGGTGCATATAGAACAGGACGGTCTTGCGCGACGCCTGCTTGCCCGGATACTCGGCGAACAACATCGGCTTGCCGTCGTTGTCCAGCGGCTGGGTCGTGAATCCACGCTTGCGGAATGCCTGCTCGAGCCAGGCCACATTGCGCCGGATATCTTCGGGCGCCACCGAATCATTGGGGATGCTGAGCAGATCCAGATACTCGCGGTAGCTCGCTTGCGCCTGCTGCTGGGCGGCTTCGGGTGCCAGGGTTGCCGCGTGTGCCACGGGGCTGAATAGGCTGGATAGGCCGGATATGCCAATAGCAGCCGCGCAGAGGGTCAGGCAGGGGGCGAAGGCGTTTCTCATCTTGTCCTTTTGGTCTTGTTCGAGGAGCGTGTCACTGGTGCCGTGCCAGCGGCGGCTGGCGGTGCATTCTACGCCCGCATCCGGACGGTCAAGCGTCCCGTGCGCCCTTCAGGCGTTTGAGAAACCATCGACCTGCCGGGCCTGGCGGCGTGTCTTTCCGGTACACCGCGAACATGGCAATCGGCGGGGTACGGGGTTGGAAGGCCTCGATGCGCAACCTCACGAGGGTGCCGGCATCCAGGTCAGCCTGAACCATGGCCATCGGCATATGGCCCCAGCCGAACCCGGCGCGCAAGAACGCATGCTTGGCGCCCAGATCGGCAAGCCGCCAGATTTGCGGCGAGAAGACGCCGAACGTCGTGCCTTCGGTCAGCGTGGTGCGATCGGTAAGTACCAACTGCACTTGGTCCTTCAAATCGCGCGGCCGGATGAGTCCCTTGCAGGACGCCAATGGGTGTGACGGGGCAGCAACCGTGACCATGGGTACGTCCAACAGCTTCTCCGCCTCCAACAACTCCGGAACCGCCGGCATGGAGCCGCTGATACCAAGCCGGCACGCCTGTCCCAGTACAGGCTGCATGACGGCGCCAAGGGCCTCGACGTAGAGCCGCAGCGGTGTGTGGGGAAATGCCTGCCGGAATGCGCCGACGGCATCGGTCAACGACGCCATGGGATACATGACGTCCACGACGACCGACAACTCGGGCTCCAGTCCATCGGCAATCGCGCGCGCTTTCGATTTGAATCCGTCCATGCCGCTCACCACCTGGCGAGCCTGCGCCAGCAGCGCAGTCCCTTCCTCGGTCAGCCGGGGGTAGCGGCCGCTGCGATCGAAGAGCTGGACGCCAATCTGCCCTTCCAGATTGGCCAGCGTATGGCTGACGACCGACTGCGCGCGCCTGAGTTTGCGGCCCGCAGCGGAAAAGCTTCCTTCGTCAGCGGCGGCGATAAACGTGCGGAGCTGGTCCAACGAGACGGCGTCGAGCATGTATCTACCATATAGATGGATTTCATCTAGAAATATAGGCTTCCTGGATAGGTGTCAAGTCTCTAATCTTCGGACATCCACTCTCTGAAAAGGATGAACAACATGAACTCGAACCTGAACGCCAACCTCGACCTCCTCAATGCCCGCTCGGCCGTCCCGGCCATTGGCCGCACTCTCATCGCTGCCATCTTCCTCATCAGCGGCTTCGGCAAGCTGATGGCCCCCGGGGCGACGATGGCCTATATCGGCTCGCTGGGCCTCCCGGCACCGGCGCTCGGCCTGATCGGCGCATTGGTACTGGAACTGGCAGGCGCCGCGCTGCTGGTGCTCGGCTACAAGACGCGCCTGGTCGCCCTGCTGCTGGCGGCCTACGCCGTGGTGACCGCGCTGATCTTCCACCACGCGCTGGCAGACCAGAACCAGATGTTCCATTTCCTGAAGAACCTGGCCATGGCCGGGGGCCTGCTGCAGGTGGTCGCCTTCGGCGCTGGCGCCTTCAGCCTGGACAACCGTCGCGCGCTGGCCGAGCGGGTCATTGCCTAATATCCGGCACCAACAAGGGGAAACGCATCATGACCATCGCAACAGCGCTTTTGCAGCAACACCTCCAGTGGCTGGTTGACGACCCGCAGCAATGGCAGGGATTGATTGCCGACGACATCGTGTGGGATCTGCCCTATGCACCGAGCCTTGGCCATCCGCTGCAACTTGACGGCCGCGAGTCCGTGCTGCGGCATGTGGGCTGGTTCGTGGGCGCGGTCAAGGATTTCCGCTTCTTCGATACGGTGGTCACCGCCACCGACGACCCCCAGCATGCCATCGCCCGGGTGCGGGCCGAAGGGCTGATCTCCGCAACCGGGCGGACCTACCGGCAAGAGTACGTCGTATTCCTGACCGCGCGCGACGGACGGATCGCCCATTTGCGGGAGTATTTCGATCCGGTACAGGCCGCGTTGGCCCTTGACGCCCCGATCGTGGGCGTCCCTTCGAGGAGCATCTGATGAAAGCCATACAAGTTGCCGCCTATGCCAGCCCGGACGCCATGGCCCTGGCCGAACTGGACGATCCCGTTCCCGGCGATAACGAAGTCCTGATCGATGTTGCCGCTGCCGGCGTGAATCCGATCGACTGGAAAATCGTCAGTGGCGCCATGAAGGCGTTCATCCCGCTGCCCTTGCCTTTCACGCCCGGCGTGGATGCCGCCGGCACCGTCGTCGCAGTCGGGCGCCACGTCACCACGCTGGCACCGGGGGATGAGGTCATGGGATTCATCGGCATCGTCGGCGCCTATGCCTCCCGGATTGTGGTGGATGCCAGCCGGCTGGCGCGCAAGCCGGCGCGGCTGAGCTTCGCCGAGGCGGCCGCGATGCCCGCTGCGACGCTGACGGCCTGGCAGGCGCTGCACGAACACGGTGCGTTGCAGGCCGGTCAAACGGTCCTGATCCATGCCGCGGCGGGCGGCGTGGGGAGCGCGGCAGTGCAACTGGCGAAACTGGCCGGCGCGCATGTCATCGGCACCGCTTCGGCTGGCAATCGCGAGTACCTGCAAAGCCTCGGTGCGGCAGCGTTCATCGACTACCGCGCACAGGATTTTGCGGAGCAAGTCTCCCAGGTCGATCTGGTGCTCGACCTCGTCGGCGGCACAACGCAGGCAAGGTCGTGGTCGGTGCTGAAGCGCGGCGGCACGCTGGTTTCCACCGTCAGCAAGCCGGATGCCGCGCGCGCCGGCAACCCGGCACAGGTAACCGGCAGGCATTTCGTCACCCGTGCCGATGGCCCGATGCTTGCCGCGCTGGCCGCGCTCCATGCCTCCGGCGAGGTGCGCACCCATGTCGATTCGGTCTTTCCTCTCCAGGAGGCAAGCCGTGCCCTGGCAAGGAGCATGGGCGGCCACGTGCGGGGGAAGGTGGTTCTGGACGTGACCGCCTAGCGAGCGCCTAGGTACCGAAGCGGACCGCCGGCGAGAGCGTGAATGATTCGCGCATGTCACGCACCTCCTCGACCGGCGTGCGGCCAAACAGGCGCTTGAACTCCCGGCTGAATTGGGACGCGCTTTCGTAGCCGACGCGCCCCGCTGCCGCCGCCGCGGTCACGCCGTCGCGGATCATCATCAGGCGCGCCTGATGCAGGCGGGTCGACTTGATGTACTGGATCGGCGATGTCTGCGTCACGGTGCGAAAGTTGGCGTGAAACGCCGGCACGCTCATGCCGGCTTCCTCGGCAAGACGCGCGACGTTGAGCGGCGTCGCAAATTCGGTGTGAATCCGCTTGAGTGCCCGCGCCACGCGCCCGAACCGGCCGTGATGCGCCAGCGCGGCACGCATCGCCCCGCCCTGCTCGCCTGTGAGCACCCGATAGCAGATCTCTCGCACGATACCTGGCCCCAGTACCTGCGCATCGAGCGGCACCGTCAATGCTTCCAGCAGCCGTATCGTGGCGCCGGCAAGGTCTCCCTCCAGCCGTGTGGAAACGATGCCGGTCGGCGGCGCTTCGGGATGATGCCCGGCGGCACCGATCTGCGTCATCAGCTCGCTCAGTTCGATCAGGTCCAGACGGATGGACACCGCAAGCATGGGTTCCTCCGGCGAGGCCTGGGTTTCCGTCGAGAACGGCAGCGGGACGGACAGCACGAGGTAATGCTGCGCGTCGTAGACATAGACCTCATTGCCCAGGAAGCCGAGCTTGCGCCCCTGGCAAACAATCACGATGCTCGGCTCGTACAGCACCGGCGTGCGCCCGAGCGGACGATCCGAACGCATCAGCCGCACGCTGTCGAGCGCCGACTGGGTGTAACCCTCGTTGGGCGCCAGTCTCTCCAGCAGACGGACCATCCGGGTGGAAGCGGGATTGCGGACGTTCGACACCGCGCTCTCCTGTTGTCGCAATAGACGCCATTGTAGTCACCCCCCGGCGCGCGCGCCAGCCGACTCGATAGGGACTCGATAGGAATAGGCAATAACGGCATCGGTCCGTGTATTCGCCTCCGGGCGCGTCTTCCCTACCATTCATTCACCGGCCGACGAACCCCTTTCGCTTCATTGCAGGCCGCAACCGGCACGGCGTCGTCCCCGTAACAAACGCGGACAGGCGCCGCCAAAACCGAACCGACAATAGGAGTAAGCAAGATGGCAATCTCTTCCACCCAATCGAAGGTCATCCTGATCACCGGCGCCAGCAGCGGCATTGGCGAGGGCACCGCCCGTTTGCTCGCCGCGCAGGGCCATCGCCTTGTGATTGGCGCACGCCGCACCGACAGGCTCGTCGAGCTGACGGCATCGCTGCAGGAGGCCGGCGGCATCGTCCGCTATCGTGAACTCGACGTCACCTCGGCGGAGGATGTCGCGGCATTTGCTCGATTTGCGCTCGACGCCTTCGGTCGCATCGACGTGCTCATCAACAATGCGGGCGTGATGCCGCTTTCGCCGCTGAACGCGCTGAAGGTCAGCGAGTGGAACCGGATGATCGACGTGAACATCCGTGGCGTACTGCACGGCATCGCTGCCGTCCTGCCGACGATGGAGCAGCAAGGCCAGGGCCAGATCATCAATATCTCCTCGATCGGCGGCCTGTCCGTGTCGCCGACCGCCGCCGTCTACTGCGCCACCAAGTTTGCCGTGCGCGCCATTTCCGACGGGCTGCGCCAGGAGACGGACAAGATCCGCGTGACGGTGGTCTGCCCGGGCGTCGTGGAGTCCGAACTGGCCGACTCGATCTCCGACGACACCGCGCGCTCGGCCATGCAGGCGTTCCGCCGCATCGCCATCACGCCCGATGCCATCGCCCGCGCCATCGCCTACGCCGTGGAGCAGCCGGCCGATGTCGACGTCAGCGAGATCATCGTACGGCCCACCGCCAGCCCGTTCTGAACGCCTGGCACCTGTCCCGCAACCCGACCAAGGAAACCATCATGACATCACGCCATTCGGAAACCGGCGCCTTCGCAGGCAAGGTCGCCATCGTTACCGGCGCGGCCAGCGGCATCGGCCTGGCCACGACGGAACTCCTGCATGCCCAGGGGGCAAACGTGATCGCCGTTGGACGCAGCGCCAATGTCGAAGCACTGGCCCGACCCGGCATCGTCCCCCTCGTCGCCGACGTAGCACGCGAGGAAAGCGCCGTGCAAGCGGTCGCGACAGCGATCGACCGGTTCGGCAAGCTCGACATTCTCGTCAACAACGCCGCGATCATCATCAACAAGCCCGTCGTCGACATGTCACTCGAAGACTGGAACAGCATCCAGGCCGTCAACGCCACGGGCGCGTTCCTGTTCTCGCGGGAAGCCATGCGCGCGATGGTGCCGGCAAAGTCCGGCGCCATCGTCAATGTGGGTTCGTACGCGTGCTATCAGGCATTCCCGACCATCGCCGCCTACGCGGCCTCGAAGGGCGCGCTGGCGCAGTTGACCCGCGCGTTGTCGCTCGAAGCCATCGAGCACGGCATCCGCGTCAATGCGGTGGGCTCCGGTGACGTCATCACCAACATCACCAATCACATCCATGCCGACGGTCAGGCGTTCCTGGCCGAACACGGCAAGAAGGCGCCCATCCGCCGCGCAGCCCAGCCGAAGGAAATTGCCGAGGTGATTGCATTCCTGGCATCGGAAAAGGCCAGCTTCATCGTCGGTGCCGTCGTGATGGCCGACGGCGGCATGAGCGTCGCGCTGCCCTGAAGACGTCGCCCGTCCAACTTCAACCTACAACTCGAGAATCTTCACCATGAAAACACCAACCCGTACCTGGTTCATCACCGGCGCCTCGAAAGGCGTGGGCCAGAAGCTCGCCAAGCATCTGCTTGAGCAAGGCCACCGTGTGGCCGCAACCTCGCGCACCGCAGCATCGCTGACCAAGGTGTTCGGTCAGGCATCCGACGGTTTCCTTCCCCTGGAAGTGGACCTGACCGATGACCAAAGCGTCCGGCGGGCCATCGAGAAAGCCGTGCAGACGTTTGGCGCCATCGACGTGGTTGTAAACAACGCTGGCTACGCACAGCAAGGCACCGTCGAGGCATTGTCCGACGACGAGCTGCGCCAGAACTTCGAAGTGAACTTCTTTGCGCCGATGGTCGTCCTGCGCCATGCGCTGCCGCATCTTCGCGGCCAACGCAGCGGGCACATCATCAATATCGCGTCGATCGTCGGTTACCAGGGCGGCTATGCGGGCTGGGGCAGCTACGTCGCGAGCAAGTTCGCGCTGGCGGGTCTGACCGAATCGCTGGCCGCGGAAGTTGCCGAACTCGGCATTCGCGCCACGGTGGTCTATCCCGGCCCAGTTCGCACCGATTTTCTGTCAAGCGGCGCGCTGGCGGTGGCCAAACGGCAGATCGATGATTACGCGGAGGCCAAGGCGTCGCTCGACCTGCATCTCGGCACGCTGCACGGCCACCAGGCCGGAGACCCTGACAAGCTGGCACTGCTGATCATCCAGGCCGCCAGTGTCGAATCGCCACCGCTGCATCTGTTCGCCGGCAAGATCGCCAACGACCTTGCCGCCGTCAAGGCCAAGGCCGTCGCGATGGATCTCGATGCGTGGAGGGGCTCGTCAGAAGCCACCGATTTCGTGGATTGATTGAGAAGCGTGTATCCGTCCCGGCATGATCACCGGGACGGATTGGGTCGTGAACGGTGCCGGGCCGGGTTACTCGATCACCGGCGCGTGCACCGGGGCGATGGATGCGTGCGGCGTCTGGGTGCGCTGGGCAGCCTTGTGGACCATGGTGTAGGCGTAGTCGATGCCCATGCCGTAGGCGCCCGAGTGTTGCTTGG